>JGI24709J26583_10000561_pt1 | contig 31934 bp, 40 predicted proteins | sample BioPla2DNA1_FD_26583 | JGI IMG/M metagenome (IMG submission 26583) | reverse complement strand
ACCACTGTGTATATATCGAATGCTTGCATTCAGTGTGGTAAACTAAAAAATACCACTGTGTATATATCGAATGCTTGCATTCAGTGTGGTAAACTAAAAAAAATTTTTAGAGTCCTATGTAGATATTCAATTGAAAAACAGGAGGTGCGGGCATGTCACGTATAGGAAAAATGCCTATCGCTGTACCTGCAGGTGTAACTGTAGATATAGCAGAAAATAATAAAGTGACCGTAAAAGGACCAAAAGGGACATTAGAGAGAGTGTTACCTTCCGAGATGGTTATAAAATTAGAAGGATCAGAAATTACTGTATCCAGACCTAATGATTTAAAGAAAATGAAGTCCTTACACGGACTGACAAGAACATTACTTGCCAACATGGTAACCGGTGTTACCGAGGGATATCAAAAGATGCTTGAAATCAACGGTGTTGGTTACAGAGCAGCCAAGGCAGGTAAGGAATTGACATTGACCATTGGTTATTCACATCCGGTAGTTTTGACAGATCCGGAAGGAGTCGAATCCGTATTAGATGGACAGAACAAGATTATAGTAAAAGGTATAGATAAAGAAAAGGTTGGCCAATACGCCGCTGAAATCAGAGCAAAGAGACCACCGGAGCCATATAAGGGTAAGGGTATTAAGTATGCTGATGAAGTAATCAGACGCAAGGTTGGTAAGACCGGTAAGAAATAAGGAGGAGTGAAATAACATGGTTAAAAAAGAATCAAGAACTGATATCAGAAGAAAAAAGCATAGAAAAATCCGTAACCGTTTCACGGGTACTCCTGAGAGACCGCGTTTGGCTGTGTTTAGAAGCAATAACCATATGTACGTGCAGATTATTGATGATACGGCCGCTAATACTTTAGTAGCAGCATCTACCCTGGAAAAGGATGTTAAGGCAGAGCTTGAAAAAACCAACGATGTTGCAGCTGCAGCACATTTAGGTACTGTAATTGCAAAGAGAGCTATTGAAAAAGGAATTAAGGCGGTTGTCTTTGACAGAGGCGGTTTCATATATCATGGAAAGATCAAAGCGTTGGCAGATGCAGCACGGGATGCTGGTCTGGAATTCTAGGCAAGGAGGAAAACACATGAAACGTTCAATTGTTGATACAAGTCAACTGGAGTTAGAGGATAAAGTAGTATCAATTAAGCGTGTTACGAAGGTTGTTAAGGGTGGACGTAATATGCGTTTTACAGCATTAGTTGTTGTAGGCGACAGGAACGGATATATCGGTGCTGGTCTTGGAAAAGCAACCGAAATTCCCGAAGCAATACGTAAAGGCAAAGAAGATGCTATTAAAAAGCTTATCAAAGTGCCGATTGATGATAACGGTAGTATACCCCATGACTTTATCGGAAAATTTGGTAGTGCTGAGGTACTCCTAAAGCGTTCACCGGAAGGTACAGGAGTTATCGCCGGTGGTCCGGTACGTAATGTACTTGAGCTTGCAGGCTATAAGAATATTCGTACAAAATCACTCGGTTCAAATAACAAGCAGAATGTAGTTTTAGCTACGATTGATGGATTAAGCCAATTAAAGACCCCTGAGGAAGTAGCAAAGCTTCGTGGTATTCCGGTGGAGCAGCTATCAAATTAGTGGTTCTACCCAGTAATTTAATGTGGAGGTGTCAAAATGGCAGACAAATTGAAAATAACACTAGTGAAATCTACGATCGGTGCTATTCCTAAGCACAAGGCAACAGTTCGTGCCCTCGGTTTGAGAAAGCTGAACAAAACCGTGGAAATGCCGGATAATGCTGCAGTCAGAGGAATGATTGATCATGTAAAACACTTAGTTAAGGTTGAGGAAATATAATTGCTGAAAGAAGGAGGTGCACGTAGATGAATCTATCAGAATTAAGACCGGCAGACGGCTCCAAGCAGGATCGCTTTAGAAAAGGTCGCGGACATGGTTCAGGCAACGGAAAGACAGCCGGCAAAGGCCATAAGGGGCAGAAGGCACGTTCAGGAGCTCCAAGAATTGGATTTGAAGGCGGACAGATGCCATTATACAGAAGAATTCCCAAGCGTGGTTTCACTAACCGGAATTCAAAGGAAATAGTTGCAATTAACGTAGATGTATTAAATAGATTTGATGATGGTGCTACAGTAACAGTTGATTCATTAATTGAAACAGGAATCATTAAGAACCCCAAAGACGGTGTTAAGATTCTTGGCAATGGAGAACTTACTAAGAAGCTGGATGTCAAGGTTAATGCATTTAGTAAGAGTGCAGCAGAAAAAATTCAAGCTCTTGGTGGAAATGCTGAGGTGATTTAATATGTTTAAAACATTTTTAAATGCTCTAAAGATTAAAGATATCAGGACAAAATTGCTATACACATTTGGTGCACTCATTATAGTAAGACTTGGTACTTTACTTCCTGCTCCTGCTGTTAGTAGAGAAGCCGTGGAGCAAGTGTTTTCAAGTATTAACTTTGGTTTCTTTAACAATCTAACCGGTGGATCATTTACCAAGATGTCAATTTTNGCACTAAGTATATCTCCGTATATTTCGGCATCAATTATTTTGCAGTTGCTGACAATCGCAATACCTAAATTGGAAGAGCTGCAAAAAGAGGGAGAAGACGGTAGAAAAAAGATTGAAGAGATAACCAGATATCTGGCTGTTGGCCTTGCTGTTATTGAATCAATCGCAATGGCAATCGGCTTTGGAGGAAGCTCAGGAGTATTAGAGGGTGGCCTCACATTTACAAATGTTATGCTTGTTGTAGCATCCTTTACTGCAGGTTCGACATTCTTAATGTGGCTTGGAGAGAGAATTACACAAAACGGTGTAGGTAACGGTATATCTATTATTCTGATGATTAATATTGTATCTACGATACCTGCCGATTTCATCAGGCTGTATTATCAGTTCGTATATGATAAGCCGGTATGGAAGGGAATCATTGCAACAATTATAACTGTTGCCGTGGTTGTGTTTACAATTGTATTCGTCTTGATTCTACAGAGTGCTGAAAGAAAAATTCCAGTACAATATGCAAAAAAGGTGCAGGGAAGAAGGATGATAGGCGGACAATCTTCTCATATTCCACTGAAGGTAAATACAGCAGGTGTTATTCCTGTTATATTTGCCAGTTCACTAATGTCGTTCCCCGGAGTTATTGCATCATTTTTTGGTGTTTATCCGGACAGGGCTCATTTCTGGCCCAAGGTACTTAAGGTATTGAATCAGGGCAGCTGGTTAAATATCAATTTTAAAAACTTTGATTTTGGTGAATTTAAGTATTCCATAGGATTATTGATTTATATTGGATTAATTATATTCTTTGCTTATTTCTATACATCGATTACATTTAATCCGATTGAGATAGCAAATAATATGAAGAAACAGGGTGGATTTATACCCGGTATTCGTCCCGGAAAGCCTACATCCGATCACTTGAGCAAAGTGCTTAATCGAGTAATTTTAATAGGTGCATTAGGACTTATAATTGTATCAGTCATACCGATGTTTTTCTCGGGTACCTTTGGTGCCAGTGTAAGCTTCGGTGGGACATCCATTATAATTATTGTCGGTGTTATTATAGAGACAATTAAGCAGGTTGAATCACAGATGCTGGTACGTCACTATAAAGGCTTTTTAAATGATTAGACTAGATAATAACAAAGCGTAAAACGAATGCTTCAATATTTGCATTCGTTCTACGTGCTTTGTACTCAATGTCTCTTATGGAGGAATATGCATGAAGATAATAATGTTAGGGGCACCGGGTGCCGGAAAAGGAACTCAGGCCAAAAGAATAGCTGATAGATTTGAAATTCCACATATTTCAACGGGAGATATATTCAGAGAGAATATAAAGAATGAAACACAGCTGGGACTGAAGGCCAAAGGGTATATGGATCAGGGACTGTTGGTACCTGATGAACTGGTATTAGAACTGATTATGGATCGTTTTAAGGCACCTGATTGTAAAAAAGGGTATGTATTAGACGGTTTTCCCAGAACCATACCACAGGCAAAGGCACTGGACGACGCCCTTAATAAGAATAATGATAGGATAGAATTTGCAATCAATGTAGATGTAGCCGATGAGGTTATTATAAAACGAATGGCCGGAAGAAGAGCTTGTCTTAATTGCGGAAGAACCTATCATGTGGATACTTTAAAACCCAAGGTAAGTGGTCAATGTGACTATTGTAACACAGAGTTGGTGCTTAGAGATGATGATAAGCCCGAGACAGTTAAGAAAAGACTGCAGGTATACCATGAACAGACTCAGCCACTGATCGATTATTATAATAATAAGGGTATACTGCACAGCGTGGATGGTACCGGAGAAATAGATGATATATATAAGCAGATCATTAACGTACTTATGACTTAAGGTATGGACACAGTTTGAAAGGATGGATTAAATGCCGATAAGCATAAAATCTGATAAAGAAATAGAGCTAATGCAGGAATCAGGAAGGATTCTTGCAAAGGTATTGGAGGATTTGGAAAACTACGTAAGACCGGGGATTTCTACTCTGGATATAGATAAGAAATGCCATGAGCTTATCAGGGGATATGGTTGTATACCGTCTTTCTTGAATTATAATGGATTTCCGGCCTCTCTATGTATTTCTGTAAATGATGAGGTTGTTCATGGAATTCCCGATAAGGATTGTATTCTTAAAGAGGGTGACATTGTAAGCTTAGACTGTGGCGTTATATATGAGGGCTACCATTCAGACGCAGCAAGAACTATACCTGTCGGTGAAATAACCGATGATGCAAAAAAACTAATTGAGGTAACAAAACAAAGCTTCTATGAGGGGATTAAATATGCCAAGGAGGGAAGACATCTTCACGATATCTCGGTGGCAATCCAAAATTATGTTGAGTCATTTGGCTTTTCCGTTGTCAGAGATTTGGTAGGACACGGAATCGGACGAAACCTTCATGAGGAGCCGCAGGTACCAAATTTCAAGCAAAGAAACAGAGGACCGAAGCTGGTAGCCGGTATGACTTTGGCGATTGAGCCCATGGTTAATGCAGGGCGATATGATGTATATTGGATGGATAATAATTGGACCGTTGTTACAGAGGATGGATCTCTGTCAGCACATTATGAAAACACAGTATTGATAACAGACGGTGAACCCAAGATCCTAACGATATTGTAGCTTGTTTGAAATACGGAGTGGGGATATTCAATGCATGAATTAATAGGTTGTTTCGTTAAATCAATAGCCGGTAGAGATATTGGAAAATACTATGTAATAATTGATACCCATAATGAATATGTATATTTAGTGGATGGTAAAATTAGAACCTTAAATCATCCGAAAAAGAAAAATCTGAAGCATGTTAAAAGACTTAGATATTTTGATCCTCGACTTTCAGAATCAATTAATAAAAAATTGGTTAGGGATGAAGAGATTAAGAGAGCCATAAAATTGTTACAGGTTGAAATTTCAAACAAGGAGGTTGAATAATGTCAAAATCCGATGTAGTTGAAATCGAAGGTACTGTCGTAGAGAAGCTTCCTAATGCGATGTTTCAGGTTGAGCTGGAAAATGGGCATAAGGTGTTAGCTCATATCAGTGGAAAGCTGCGCATGAACTTTATCAAAATAGTACCTGGTGATAGGGTTACACTCGAATTATCACCATATGATTTGACCAAAGGAAGAATTATCTGGCGTGACAAATAAGCATCAAAAATCACGCGAAAATATTGCTTGCTATTAATTTTAAGCGGTGATATAATAATAAGCGGACTTTTTTGAAAGGGGTGAATTACTGTGAAAGTAAGGTCATCAGTAAAACCAATTTGCGAAAAATGCAAAATTATTAAAAGAAAGGGAAGTATCAGAGTTATCTGTGAAAATCCCAGACACAAACAAAGACAAGGCTAATATACAATAGTTCGTTTAAGCTATTGTTTTATATATATAATAGTTCTTGCTTTTTGTGTTACAATACTCTGCCTTAAGGCAGATAAAATTGTGATATTGTGGGTGGATTCTATCTGCCTTAAGGTTAGTGACCGTCATCACTAAATCTTAGCAGGCATAGTTATTGTGTGTCTGTTACAATTTAAAGCGGCTGAAAAAAAGACTTAAGGTCTGATGTAAAACAATATTAATTTGGAGGTGTACCAGGCACATGGCACGTATCAGTGGTGTAGATTTACCTAGAGATAAGCGCGTAGAAATAGGACTTACCTATATATATGGTATAGGCAGATCAAGTTCTAACCGTATTCTTGCTCAAGCAAATGTTGATCCTAATACCCGCGTGAGAGATTTAACCGATGATGAAGTATCCAGAATTCGTGAGGTTATTGATGAAACCCAGATGGTTGAGGGTGATTTAAGAAGAGAAATAGCGCTTAATATTAAGAGATTGCAGGAAATTGGATGCTACAGAGGAATTCGTCATAGAAAAGGCCTTCCGGTTCGTGGTCAGAATACTAAGACCAATGCAAGAACCAGAAAGGGTCCGAGAAGAACTGTTGCTAATAAGAAGAAATAATCTTTGAAGCGCAACACATTATAATAAGGAAGAAAAATATGCTTCCGTATTTAGAAAATCCAATAGGAGGGTTTATTTAAATGGCTAAGAAAATGTCATCAGCAAAAAAAGTGACTAAAAGGCGTGTCAAGAAGAACGTAGACCGTGGACAGGCACATATTCAGTCATCTTTTAACAATACAATTGTTACGCTGACAGATGCAGAAGGAAATGCTCTTTCTTGGGCTAGCGCCGGTGGATTAGGCTTCAGAGGTTCAAGAAAATCAACTCCTTATGCAGCACAGATGGCAGCAGAGACAGCAGCAAAAGCAGCACTTGTTCACGGTTTGAAATCCGTAGAAGTTATGGTTAAAGGCCCCGGTTCAGGCAGGGAAGCCGCAATTCGTGCGCTTCAGGCATGCGGAATAGAAGTAACAAGTATCAGGGACGTAACCCCGGTTCCACATAACGGATGTCGTCCACCAAAACGCAGAAGAGTCTGATAAGGAGGGAAAATAAAAAATGGCTAGAGATATGGGTCCAGTTTTAAAGAAATGCAGATCCTTAGGTTTGGAGCCTATGTATTTGGGTATCGATAAGAAATCCAACAGATCCTTTTCCAGAGCAGGAAAGAAAACCAGTGAGTATGGTCTGCAGATGAGAGAAAAGCAAAAGGCTAAGTTCATTTATGGTGTTCTTGAGAAGCCTTTTAGAAATTTATATGACAGAGCTCAGAAAATGAAAGACGGTACAGCCGGTGAGAACCTTATCAGGCTGTTAGAGCTTAGATTGGATAATATAATTTTCCGTATGGGATTTGCCAGAACCAGAGCAGAGGCAAGACAAATTGTCAGTCACAAGCATGTTGCGGTTAATGGCAAGACCGTGAATATTCCGTCTTATACAGTAAAAGCCGGAGATACAATTGAAATAAGAGAAAAAGCTAAAGGTGCCCAAAGATATAAGGATATCTTAGAGGTTACCGCTGGAAGGACTGTACCGGCATGGCTTGAGGCTAACCAGGAGACATTATCGGGTACAGTTAAAGAAATTCCTACAAGAGACCAAATCGATGTCCCGGTTAATGAGATGTTAATTGTAGAGTTGTACTCCAAATAATAATTAGAACAACTCAAATAACCCAGAAGGAGGGTCCTGTTGTGTTTGATTTTGAAAAACCCAAAATAGAGATTGCAGAAATTTCCGAAGACAAAAAGTTTGGTCGTTTTGTTGTGGAACCGCTGGAAAGAGGATATGGTACAACTCTAGGCAATTCTCTTAGAAGAATCATGCTATCCTCTCTGCCCGGTGCTGCAGTAAGCCAAATTAAGATTGACGGAGTAGTTCATGAGTTCAGTGTTATTCCCGGTGTAAAGGAAGATGTTACTGAAATCATTATGAATATTAAGAACCTGGCAATCAGAAACACAAGTGATACGAATGAGCCCAAAATTGCTTATATTGAGCAAGAAGGTGAAGTAGTAGTTACAGCAGGGGATATACAGGCCGACCCGGATATCGAGATTCTTAATCCAGACCAGGTGATTGCTACCTTATGTGGCGGCCCGGACAGCAGATTATACATGGAGCTTACAATAACAAAAGGAAGAGGTTATGTCAGCGCTGATAAAAACAAAAAAGATGACCTGCCAATCGGAGTTATTCCGATTGACTCCATATACACACCTGTAGAGCGTGTCAATCTATCTGTCGAGAATACCCGTGTTGGACAGATTACTGACTATGACAAACTAACCTTAGATGTTTATACTGACGGTACATTGGCACCTGATGAAGCACTTAGTCTGGCTGCAAAGGTCTTAAGCGTTCATCTAGATTCCTTTATTGATCTATCAGAGCATGCGAAGACTGCTGAAATTATGGTAGAGAAAGAAGACAATGAGAAGGAAAAAGTCCTCGAGATGAATATTGACGAATTGGAATTATCAGTTCGCTCTTATAACTGTTTAAAGAGAGCAGGAATCAATACTGTCGAAGAGCTTACGAACAAGACAGCCGAGGATATGATGAAGGTAAGAAATCTTGGACGTAAATCATTAGAGGAAGTATTGTCAAAACTGAAGGAGCTTGACTTATCATTAAGACAAAGCGACGACTAAACCAGTTAATAGATAGATAAGGTTACAGAGAATAATTCAGAGGAGGGAAAGACATGGCAGGTTACAGAAAGCTTGGCAGAACAGCAAGCCAGAGAAAAGCTTTACTTAGAAACCAAGTTACGAATTTATTATATCATGGTAAAATCGTTACAACCGAGGCCAAGGCAAAAGAAATCCGCAGAATCGCGGAAGGCATGATTGCACTTGCCGTTAAGGAAAAAGATAATTATGAAACCGTTACAGTCAAAGCTAAGGTTGCACGTAAGGATAAAGACGGCAAAAGAGTCAAGGAAGTCGTAGACGGCAAAAGGACATCAGTATATGATGAAATAGAAAAGACTATTAAGAAGGACAGTGCATCTCGTCTTCATGCAAGGAAACAGATGATGAAGTATCTGTATCCTATTACTGAGGTACCAAAGGAAAATGCAGGAAGAAAGAGAAGTACAAAGACGATCAATTTATCCGACAAGCTGTTCGATGAAATTGCACCAAGATATGCAAACCGTAATGGTGGTTATACCAGAATAGTAAAGATTGGGCCTCGCAAGGGCGATGCTGCAATGGAAGTATTAATCGAGCTTGTATAAATCAAAAATCGTTAAACTACTCAAACATAAGGGGACGTAAAACTTATTTAAGTTAACGTCCCTTTCGTTTATTCTAATTGTATACACAAGTAGAAAAGGTAAATAATGGGAAAATCATTTATAAAATGATTATAGCAAATAAATATGACTTAAAAAAGAAGCATTATCTTAATTAATCCTTTACAATTTATAATATAAACATTATATTGTATACAGTAAATACAATGGTACCGGGTACCGTNCGGAGGTTAGCATTAATGGAAATGATAAAGGTTGAAGACCTGGCTTTTGAATATATAAGAAGAAATGAAGAGGGCGATGTTGAATCCATTAACAGAGCAATAGACGGCGTGAACCTCAATGTGAAAAAGGGTGACTTTATTGCCATTATCGGTGCAAACGGTTCGGGTAAATCCACCCTGGCCAAGCATATAAATGCAATTCTTTATCCAAGCGAGGGAACCGTATGGGTCAATGGATTGAGTACATCAAAGGAGGAAAATCTATGGGAAATCCGTAGGTCTGCCGGTATGGTGTTTCAAAATCCCGATAACCAGATTATAGCCTCTGTGGTAGAAGAAGATGTGGGTTTTGGTCCGGAGAATCTGGGAATACCAACCGACGAGATTTGGGAAAGAGTTGAAAAGAGCCTGGAAGCAGTGGGAATGCTTGAATATAGAGAGCAGTCTCCTAACAAGTTGTCAGGCGGTCAGAAGCAAAGAGTGGCAATTGCCGGTATCATGGCAATGAAACCAGAGTGTATTGTGCTTGATGAGCCTACAGCAATGCTTGATCCCGAAGGACGTAAGGAGGTTGTCTCAACGGTACATTGGCTAAACAAGCATGAAAATATTACCGTATTATTAATAACCCACCACATGGATGAGGTAATCAATGCAGACAAAGTATTTGTCATGGAAAAGGGTAAGATTGTCATGCAGGGAACCCCTAGAGAGATTTTTTCCAGGGTCGATGATATAAAGAGGTACCGACTGGATGTGCCACAGGTAACCGAATTGGCATATGAGCTTAAGAAGGCAGGTTTAGATATTCCGGAAGGTATATTGTCCACCGACGAGCTTATACGGGTCTTAGAAAAACTTAGAATTAGCCAATAATATAGATAAATGGATGGCAGGTGATATTTTTGCAGATAGTATTTGATCATATAGATTATATATACAGCAGTGGAACGAGCTTTGAAAAACATGCTCTCAAAGACATAAACCTCAAAATAGAAAAAGGAGAGTTTATTGGCCTAATAGGTCATACTGGTTCAGGCAAATCCACATTGATTCAGCATATGAACGGTCTTATTAAGGCTACCAGCGGAAGGATTTATTATAACGGTGAAGATATCTATGAGAAAAATTACGATATGCGGTCACTGCGAAGCAAGGTAGGATTGGTATTTCAATATCCCGAGCATCAGCTTTTTGAGACCACTGTTTACAAGGATGTTAATTTTGGGCCAAAGAATCTCGGTATCGATAAGCTGGAAGCAGATATTCGTACCTATGAGGCTTTAAAGATGGTTGGAATAGGTGAGGATTTACTGGATGCCTCTCCCTTTGAGCTATCCGGAGGACAGAAAAGAAGGGTGGCGATTGCCGGAATTCTTGCAATGAAACCGGAGGTTCTTGTACTGGATGAGCCTACGGCAGGTCTTGATCCAAGAGGAAGGGATGAAATCCTGGACCAGATAGCGAGCCTGCATGAGGAAAGCGGTATAACGGTTATTTTGGTAACCCATAGTATGGAGGATGTAGCAAATTATGTGGATAGAATTTTGGTCATGAATCGGGGAAGCCTGGTTATGGACCATGAGCCCCGTGAGGTGTTTTCCAGATTGAAGGAATTAGAAGAAATCCATCTCGCCGCACCTCAGGTCACCTATGTCATGCATACATTAAGGGAAAAAGGATTTCCTGTTAATACGGGGGTAACTACCGTTGATGAGGCTAAAAATGAGATTATAAAAGGTCTAAAGCTATAAATTGATATATATTATAGTCACAGATTAGGAAAGAGAGTTAGCTATGATACGAGACATTACTATTGGACAATATTATCCTGTGGATTCCGTGTTACATCGTCTTGACCCCAGGCTAAAGCTTAACGGAACACTTTTATTTATAATATCAATCTTTTTATTTGATTATTTCTATGGTTATATTGCTGTAACCATGTTTTTGGTGTCAATAATCATGCTGTCTAGGGTGCCTCTTAAGTTCATCCTAAGGGGGCTTAAGCCAATAATAATTATTCTTTTATTTACTACAACCTTTAATCTGTTCCTTACTCAAGGCGATATTTTAGTTAAGTTAGGTTTTTTAAAGATTACTAAGCAGGGCCTTCATTCCGCTTTATTTATGGGATTAAGACTTACTTATCTTATCTTGGGCTCATCACTTATGACATTTACAACCACACCGAATCAGCTCACTGACGGATTAGAAAGGCTGATGTGGCCTCTTCGTCGTATCAAGGTGCCTGTTCATGAAATAGCCATGATGATGTCCATAGCCTTGCGGTTTATACCTATTTTATTGGAGGAAACAGATAAGATTATGAAGGCTCAGATGGCAAGAGGCGCCGATTTCGAATCAGGAGGCATTTTAAAGAGGGCTAAAGGACTTGTGCCCTTATTGGTGCCGTTATTTGTATCGGCCTTTAGAAGAGCCAATGATCTGGCCATGGCCATGGAAGCCAGATGCTATCGTGGGGGTGAGGGAAGAACTAAGATGAAGCCCTTACGGTACGCCGGAAGGGATATGATAGCTTACTTTATTCTGCTATTGTATTTTGCCGGTATAATATTTATAAGTATTTACGAAAAATATTTTCCATATTTTGATTTTATATAAATATTTATGTTAAAATAGTATAAATTAGATAGTGAGTGGCATATGAAGAGAATCAAGTTGGAAATAGCATATGACGGAACTTCTTATAACGGATGGCAGATTCAGCCCGGAAAGCCAACGATTGAGGGAATTGTAAATCAGGCTTTATCGGAGCTCTTGCAGGAGGAAATCACGGTAATCGGAGCCAGCCGCACAGATGCCGGTGTTCATGCCAAGGGAAATGTTGCTGTGTTCGATACGGAAACAAGGATACCTGCAGATAAAATCTGCCATGCACTAAATCGGTTTCTTCCCTGGGATATAAGAGCCCAAAGCTCGGTAGAGGTGCCATCTGATTTTCATCCCAGAAAGGTGAAGAGCAAGAAGATATACGAGTATAGTATTCTAAACAGAAGTATTTCACTGCCTACCGAGAGGCTATATTCATATTTCGTATATTATAATCTGGATGTAGGAGCCATGAGAGAGGCCGCAGCATTTCTTGTGGGAGAACATGATTTTACAAGCTTTTGCTCGGTAAAGACTCAGGCTTTGGATACAGTAAGAAGAATTTATCATATTGATGTGGAAGAAGACGGATATATGATAAGGATTAGAGTTATCGGGAACGGATTCCTGTATAATATGGTTCGGATTATTGTTGGAACTTTGATTGAGGTCGGAAGAGGTGCGATGGCGTCAGACGATATGGTCAGAATACTGGAAGGGCTCGATCGCGGTCTTGCAGGTCCGACTGCACCTGCTCATGGACTGACCTTAATTGGAATAGAATATGATATGGATACTATGTTAGAGGGGTGATTATATGTTTGATTTTCAGGCAGATTTAAGTTCAATCAATGACACATCGATTATATTCCGATTGGTTTTAGCAGTAATACTGGGGGGTATAATAGGTTTTGAAAGAGGAAGATCAGGCAGACCCGCCGGACTAAGAACCCATATTTTAGTATGCTTGGGTTCTGTACTGGCAATGATGACAAATCAGTTTATATTTGAAAAATTTGGTGTCAGTGATCCTACCAGGATGGCAGCGCAGGTTATCTCGGGGATAGGTTTCTTAGGTGCCGGTACCATACTGGTCACAGGAAGACATCAGGTTAAGGGTCTTACTACTGCTGCCGGTCTATGGGCAACTGCCTGTATGGGTTTAGCAATCGGTATCGGTTTTTATAAAGCGGCTGTTGCGGCATGTATTATGATTACGTTTGCTACTGTAGTACTACATAGATTTGATAATTTTCTGGTATCAAAATCCAGGATAATGGACTTGTATATAGAGTTTTCCAATACCGTACCTTTTACGACCGTTCTTGATACGCTGAAGAGTTATCAGGTGGATATCGAGACAATAGAGATAGTTAAGCCTACTTACGGCGCCAACGCTCAGATTGCCGCAATCATGACAATAAAATTAAAGCAGAAAAAGGCAAGGGTCGATGTCATAGCTAAAATATGCAGCTTAGATGGTGTTGAATTTGCTGAGGAAATATAGGATGTATATCAAGAAAATCCCTCCGACAGGATGGAAAACAGCGGAGTATGTATATTCGGCAGCGTTCATTCGGCAGCGTTCTAAGGAAAAACCCTTGACACGCCCGGAAACATGTAATATAATACAAAAATGTGACGTGATAAAATACTTTCACCACAGCCCCGGTAGAAGGTGTTTGAAAACGTATATTTAATCTTTTAGCAGCAAATAAATAATATGCTGCGATTTTGATTGAAAATTTTGAACACATTTTCATAAGGAGGAAAAACCATGAAGACTTTTATGGCTAGTCCGTCGACGATAGAGAAGAAATGGTACGTAGTTGATGCCACAGGACATACACTGGGCCGTCTCTCATCCGAGATTGCTAAAGTATTAAGAGGTAAGAATAAGCCTACTTATACACCTTTTATCGATACAGGTGATTATGTAATAGTTGTAAATGCAGATAAAATAAAAGTAACAGGTAAGAAATTAGAACAGAAGACATATTTCAGCCATTCCGGTCATGTAGGAGGCGTTAGAGAGGTTAAATTAGCCGATATGATGGCTAAGAAGCCTTCAGACGTAATTACCCTATCAGTAAAGGGAATGCTTCCGAAAGGACCTTTAGGAAGGTCCATGTTGAAGAAACTACATGTATATGCCGGACCTGAGCATCCACACGCAGCTCAGAAGCCGGAAGTATTAGAAATCAAATACTAATAGGAAGGTTGAAAGGAGGAAATAACATTGGCTAAGGCAAGATATTACGGAACAGGAAGAAGAAAGAAAAGTATTGCTAGAGTCTATCTATCACCCGGAAAAGGGAATATTACAATAAATAAAAGAGATATGGATGACTATTTCGGACTCGACACATTAAAGGTTATTGTTCGTCAGCCCTTGGTATTGACAGACAACCTTGATAAGTTCGATGTTATGGTAAATGTCAGAGGCGGTGGCTTCACAGGTCAGGCTGGTGCTATTCGCCATGGAATATCCAGAGCTTTATTACAGGCAGATGCAGACTATCGTCCTGTATTAAAGAAGGCCGGCTACTTAACAAGAGATCCTCGTATGAAGGAAAGAAAGAAGTACGGCTTAAAGGCAGCACGTCGTGCACCTCAATTTTCAAAGAGATAGTATTATTAACAAGGCGCATAAAAGCCCCGGAGAACTTGCTTTCCAGGGGCTTTTAATTTTTAATTGAAGTATAAAACTTCTTATGATAGAATTGAAAAGTAAATGTATGGTAATAAATTATATTAATATTCTTATAATAATGGAGAGGGACTATGAAAAAGACAGTATACAGCATTCTCATCATAACTTTATTTATTGGGCTTGGACTGATTATCACGGAACAGTTAACAAAGGATAGGAATGTATTTAAAGTTCCGTCAGGTTATCATAAAGAAATAATTGATCTAAGCGATCATACCAGATCAGATGAGCTTCTTTTTTCCAGAGAGTTGGAGTCTCCGTCTACTGTAGAGATATTTGTTCAGTCAGATAATGACAGTGATAAGATTATTAAAATAATCAGCGATTCGGCAATACTGGGAAGAAAGAGCAATGAAGATGTCTTACCTGTAAAAAAATATACAGATAATCAATATGTATCAAGTACATATTTATTTAATAAGGGAGAATATTCCGTATACCTAACCAGTGAATGTGCAGACGGAAAGCTTGTGATCGGATACAGAGAGACACCAAAGGAATTAACCGAATATGAGAGGCTTAGTAAAATTGACAAAGGAGAGCTGAACAATCCCCCTGAAGGGTATTCGCTTGTGTATTCGGCAGATCTTTCGGGTGTCAGCTATAATGATGAACTTGTGCATACGTTGTCACTTAATGAGTCTAAGAAGATAGGTATATCCATATATACATCTTCCATGCAGGGTAATTTATCTGTGAATCTCATAGGTGAATCATTTGGTTATTATGGTCTGGTTTCTCCTGAACAAAGAATCTGTGATCAGCTTGATATGGTTCTTTCACCGGGGGAGTATCAGTTTAAAGTCGATTGCGAGGATACAGACGGACAAGTATATATATTTATAAAGCAATAATATGTGTGGGAGGTTACGATGAAGAGGCAGTATCCGACAATTACACAGGCCAATGCATTGTTTTTCTTTACGGCTGTAATAACATTTGTGGGCAGTATATTTTTTCAACCTATAGTTGGATTTGGAGCAAATCTGTGGATTAATGAATTTATATATATTCTTTTACCACCTATTCTAATCGTGAGGCTGTCAAAATGGTCAGAAGAGGATATATTCAGATTTAAGAAGACATCTGTGAGAAACAATATAATCAGTGTGTTTTCAGGTATAAGTCTGTGGTTCTTTATAAATTACATAAATATTTTAATATCATCATTTTTTGATAAACAGGTGGGAACTTTCTTATTGGATATACCTGATATGTCCATTCAACAAAGCCTGTTTTATGTCATAGGTACCGTTGTTCTTGCGCCTATATGCGAGGAAATTCTTTTTCGAGGGTTTATACAAAGGGCTTATGAAGGACGCTTTAAAAAGTATGGATTTGTAATAACCGGAGTGATCTTTGGATATCTTCATATTTTAAACGGTATTTCCGACGTAATACCTGTCAGTATTCTTGGCATATTTTTGGGGTATTTGGTTTATAAGACGGATTCAATTTCTACATCTATGATTTTTCATGCCATGACTAACCTGTCATCTGTTTTGTTTGCCGGAGCATTAAGAGCTAAAGTTGNTTCGTCAATACCGCTATGGTTTCACATCCTGTCTATAGCCGGTCTATTGATTACTCTTATATTATTTAAGTGTCTAAAGGCCGAACCAAAATCAGATGAAGACACAGAAGCGGTTGTTATTGAGAAAAGGGTTTCGGTAGCTGCTGTAATTTTACTCGTTATATCTGCGGTATATTTAACATCGATTGGTTTACTTGAGGTTTTATCCAGATTGGATGTTATTTAGTTAAAATATTTAAATGGGGGGGGAGAATATATGAGAAAATTATATGTTCTTTGGACAACTGATAATTTAATCACTTCCGAGAAAATGGTACTGATGTATTCACAGAACTGTATGCTAAACCACTGGTGGGATGAGGTAGAGGTCGTAATCTGGGGCGCGTCTACCAAGCTGGCTTCGGAGAATGAAATCATCCGAGAGAAGATAAAAATGGCTATTCATACCGGTGTTAAGTTTATTGCCTGTAAAGGATGCTCGGATCAACTGGGTGTATCTGAGAAATTATCGGAGATAGGCGTTAATGTGGTTTATTGGGGACAGAATTTAACTTATATAATTCAGGACGGAGAAAAAATTATTACTATATAGCTGTAAAGCGGAACAGGGTTCCAATGGAGGAGAGTTATGAGAATATTTAGGATAGTAGTCAAGGCTTTAATTGGCTTGATTACAGTTTTGGTCCTTATAATGCTTATTAATTTTATTCCGACAATAAGGCTTGGCCATGCAAAAATGAGTGTATTTGTTGGTGATTGGGTTAATGTATATTATGAGACCGATAGAGAAGCAGCCAGAGATACATTTGAGTTGGCTGAGGAAAGAGCAGAAGAGCTGGCAGAGCTTCTTGGGCTGAAAGAAAAGCAAAACATACGTATATACATTTATGACAGCCAAAAGACCATGCAAAGAAAAAAGTATGGGTTTATTGCATCCTTTCTGAAACTGGATTGGTATATTGGCGATAATGTGGGCACGGATGTGATTCTTACATCGCCTGCGAATCCCGGCAAGCAACATACCTACGATTCGGTTAAGGATGTTGTTCTTCATGAAATCGTTCATGCTTATAATCATGTTCTGAATAAGAATATGACCTATTGGGTTGATAACGGACTGGCGGGATATCTGTCCGGGCAAAATCCCGGGGATATAAAGAATTATGGTACAGTACCCACCTTAGAGCAGACCCGGGTAAAGGGCCTGACTGGACCGATTAAATTTGCGAAATTCAACGGATATGCATTCTCTTATAATTATATCGAATATCTGAATATAACATTTTCTTGGGACAGAGTTAAAGAATTTGCCGGAACCGGAGACTATGAGGCTGCTTTCGGCATGAATGAGGAAGAAATATATAACGAATGGGTCAGAAGTATGGAAGATTAATCATCTCAATCTTTTATATCCAACCACCATCCAGTCCGATTACCTGACCGGTGAGATATTCGTTTTTCGTAGCCAGATAGTAGACAAGGTCGGCTACTTCCTCGGCACGCCCAAGCCGTCCCGTGGGAATTTCACCGGTTAGTTGCAGCATCTCTTTGTCCGTTAAGAAATGATTCATTTCGGTGTCTATGGCACCACAGGCAACTGCATTGACCTGAATATTGCTGGGAGCAAGCTCCTTAGCAAGAGCCTTTGTAAATGCATTCATGCCTCCTTTAGAGGCCGAATAAGCCACCTCACAGGCGGCTCCCACACTGCCCCATACTGAGGATATATTGATTATTTTGCCCTTTTTATTTCTAACCATATCGGGAATGGCTAATGAGCAGCAATTATATACAGAGGTTAGATTTGTTGTTATGATCCTGTTCCAGTCCTCGATAGTCATATCTGTAAGAAGGCCGACATAGGATATGCCTGCATTATTGACGAGAAAGTCCAGATAACGGAATTGCTCGCTAATCCGGGAGAACAACTCTCTGGCCGTATCATAACTTCCCATATCTCCGAAGAAAGCCAGACAGGATACGCCGAACTGTTCGATTTCAGTCTTTGTCCGGAGCAGTCTTTCTTTATCTCTCGATCCGTTTATTATCACATTATGTCCTTCTTTTGCGAATTTAAATGCAATTGCTTTTCCTATTCCTCTGGAGGAACCGGTTACTAATACTGTTCCCATAACGCCACCTCTCATTTCTTAAAAGAAAGTATACCACATCTTATTAAGGTTATAAAGTGCAGTTGATAAGGAATATACGATATGGTAAAATAGTCTGGTATGAGGGGTGAACTTATGAGAAAAAGTGCAGGGAGAATTTTTGCAAAAGGATTTTTTATATCCCTTATTTTTTTAGCTTTATTATTGCTGATAATTACGTCTAGCTATAGGCTTGTTATGCACTTTTTTGGGATGGAAGATAGTAATGCCATAGAAATAATTCCTCCTGTCAAAGAGAAACCCACAATAACCGACCCAAGTATCGATGAAGTCTCAAAGCATCTAATCTACTGTGTCGATGAAGAGACCGGAGAGATTAAAAAGCTGGTTCTGGAGATACTCGACTGTAACAATCGGATGCTTTACTATATAACAATTCCTATTAAGTCACAATTAACCCTGTCTGATTCATTATATCAGGACCTTATTCTGGTTAAGCCGTCTATTCCTCAATATTTTAAGTTATCCGCAATAACAGGGTATTTACCCGATGATGAGGTTTATGAATATGGTGTGCTTATACTGGAGGACTTTCTTAACATTCAAATAAGCTATTATACAGTAGTACCACAGAGTATTTACGACACCGTATTCGTTACGGGTAAAGGACAGGGCCCAGACAGTACTTATCCGAAGGAAGTGTTTTCTGAAGGGTTTATTGAATATATGCATACCATAAAAACAGAAGCACAGTTACGGGATTATATTAAGGATCTATATGGTAGTATAAAATCCAATCTTCCTTTGGAGGATAAACTTAATTATATGGAAAGTTATATGAATACCCCGGGGAAAAATATTGTCTTTGAGGTAATCGCAGGCGTCGATAGTAACAGCGAATATACAATAAACAGGCTTATGGCTGCCAAACAGCTTAAGAATTACATAGGTGAATAATCAAAATCTTAACAGTGTACTATAAAAACAGGAATGAAAATATTGACTATAAAGAAGGCAGAGTGAATAAATGAGTAAGGTTAAAAGTGAAAAATATCTACAAATAAGAAATTATATAAACATTGCCGTGGGATCAGCTCTGATGGCATTGGCTGTTAACTTAATATATGAGCCATTGGGACTGGTCACGGGAGGATTAGCCGGACTTGCCATTGTAATAAAGGAAATGACCGAATTTTTATGGCAGGGTGGGATACCGATATGGTTTTTTACCGTTATTACAAATGTCCCTCTATTTATAATATCCATTAAGCTCTTAGGAATCAGGACTATGCTGAATGTATTTATAGGAACAACAGCGTATGTCCTGGCATTGATGATTATTCCGATTTATGATTTTCAGTTTAATGATATGCTGCTGTCATCAGTGGTTGGCGGAGCATTAACAGGAGTGGGTCTGGGAATGGTTTTTTCGGCATCTGCATCCACAGGCGGAACCGATTTGCTGGCAAGTCTCATTCATAGATATAAACGACATATTTCTGTGCCATTTATTCTCACATTTATTGATGGTGCTATAATATTATTGGGAGCTCTGGTATTCGGAATAGGAAATGCATTATATGCTATTATAGCCGTATTTGTGACGGCTAAGGTGTCGGACGGATATTTGGAGGGATTAAAGTTTGCCAAGATGGCTTATATCATTTCGGACGAATATGAAGAAATTGCGAAAGAAATCATGACCTCACTTGACCGTGGAGTAACGGGACTGAATTCTACCGGGATGTATTCGAATAAAGAAAGAAAAATGCTTGTTTGCGTGGTTTCCAAGAAGGAAATAGTAAGAATCACGGAAATTGCTAAGAAAATTGACCCAAATTCCTTTGTAATAGTTAATGACGTTCGTGAGGTAATGGGTGAGGGATTTAGAGAATATAGACAGTAAACAAATCAAAAAATATTTGGATTATCGGTAAAAATACTTAATTTATCTTATAATATACAAATTATACAAAACGTTAAAACTGATTTTGTTAAAATGGGATATGGTTTAAGTAATTTAAATAGTGTATCATACTGGTATAAATATAGTACAAGAACATACGAAAAGTATAGGAGGATAGAAAATGGCAAGTGTGTTATTAAAGAATATTACTAAACAATACCCTAACGGCGTAGTAGCAGTTAAAGATTTTAGTCTTGAGATAGCTGATAGGGAATTTGTTATTTTTGTAGGTCCGTCAGGCTGTGGTAAATCTACAACACTGCGTATGATTGCGGGTCTTGAAGAAATTACACAGGGTGAACTGTATATTGATGATAAGCTAGTAAATGACGTTGAACCTAAGGATAGAGATATTGCGATGGTTTTCCAGAACTATGCGCTATATCCTCATATGTCAGTTTATGATAACATGGCATTTGGTCTTAAATTAAGAAAGGTTCCAAAGGATCAGATCGATAAGGTTGTTCATGAAGCAGCTAAGATTCTTGACATCGAGCATTTATTGGATCGTAAGCCTAAGGCTCTGTCCGGTGGTCAGAGACAGCGTGTAGCCATGGGTCGTGCGATCGTACGTAATCCTAAGGTATTCCTGATGGATGAGCCTTTGTCAAACCTTGATGCTAAGCTGAGAGTACAGATGCGTATTGAGATTTCCAAGCTACATCAAAAGCTTCAGACAACATTTATCTATGTAACACATGACCAGACCGAGGCTATGACACTTGGTACAAGAATTGTTGTTATGAAGGACGGTTTAATTCAGCAGGTTGATACACCACAGAACCTTTATGATAAGCCACAGAACCTGTTCGTTGCAGGCTTTATGGGATCACCTCAGATGAACTTTATTGATGCAGTCGTTATGAGAAAAGGCGATGATGTATATGTAGAGTTCAATAACAATTCCCTAAAGCTGCCTGAGAATAAGGCTAAGAAGGTTATTGAAGGCGGATACGAGGAAAAGACAGTTATTCTTGGAATTCGTCCTGAAGATATCCACGATGAAGAAATGTTCATAAGCAATTATCCTGATGCTGTAATAGAAGCAACCGTAAGAGTATACGAGCTTCTTGGTGCGGAGGTATTCCTATACTTCACTATCGATGATGTACTTGATATCACAGCCCGTGTAAATCCTCGTACAACAGCAAGACCTGATGACGTATTAAAGATTGCTTTCGATATGTCAAAGCTTCATATATTTGATAAAGATACTGAACAGGTTATAACAAACTAATATTTAGATTCTATGGGAGCACTTCGGTGCTCCTTTTTATTTGTAAAAAGTTTGTCCTATTCAATAAAAAAATATATAGTTAATTGAGTAAACGATATATATAGCTTTGTGTTTTGATAGATTTGTACCAAAATGTTTATGCAAAATTTATAAGAATAGTTTACTTTTGACTAATTTAATGCTAAAATGGGACTAGTATCTATGTATTTTAAGCGAAAATAGAAATATAATACTTAAGGGAGTGTAATATATGATTTCAAATCAAATTCTACAAAATACCATTGACGGCTTAAAGGGCATTACTCGTATTGATATCACGGTTTTGGACACAGAAGGCAAGGTTTTGGCATCTACAGCGGATAACGTAGAGCATTATGAGAGCATTGTTTTATCCTTTGTTTCTTCGCCTGCTGACAGTCAGGCTATTCAAGGATATCAATTCTTTAAGGTATTTGACGAGCATCAGTTGGAATATGTTATAGTAGCAAAGGGAGACAGTGAGGATGTATTTATGATAGGCAAGATTGCAGCCTTTCAGATACAGAATCTTCTTATAGCTTATAAAGAGCGTTATGATAAGGATAATTTTATTAAGAACCTGTTACTGGATAATTTGCTATTAGTGGATATTTATAACCGAGCTAAGAAGCTTCATATAGATACCGAAGCAAAAAGAGTGGTATATATTATTGAAACAAAGAATGAAAAGGATGCCAATGCTCTTGAGACTGTCAGAAGCCTTTTCTCCGGAAAAACCAAGGATTTTATAACAGCGGTAGATGAGAAGAATATTATTCTGGTGAAAGAAGTCAAGCAGAACGAAACCTATGAGGATCTTAACAAGACAGCAAAAATTATTCTGGATATGCTGAACACAGAAGCCATGACCAAGGTTCATGTGGCCTATGGTACTATTGTTAATGAGATTAAAGATGTATCGAGATCCTATAAGGAAGCTAAGATGGCTCTTGACGTCGGCAAGATATTCTATAGCGGCAGAAACGTCGTGGCATACAACAATCTTGGAATCGGAAGGCTGATTTATCAGCTTCCCATGCCACTTTGCAAAATGTTCATTAGGGAGATATTTGAAGGTAAGTCACCGGATGATTTCGATGATGAAACATTGGCAACAATTAATAAATTCTTTGAGAACAACCTGAATGTATCAGAAACCTCCAGGCAATTATACATTCATAGGAATACTTTGGTTTACCGTTTGGATAAGCTGCAGAAAAGCACAAATCTTGATCTCCGTGTTTTTGAGGATGCCATAACATTCAAAATAGCCTTAATGGTTGTTAAGTATATGAAATACATGGAGCAATTGGATTATTAGAACCTGTGATAATGAGTAGCTCGACATGTTAGGAGGACATATATGAGGAAAAATTTCTTGACCGGCTTTCTGTCCGGTATATGCGGAGCGTTGTTTTTATCTTTTGTAGGCATGGTTACATATATATATGTGACTGATGTGCCGAATAAAAGCCCTGCTCATATAGAAGATGTTTCCGCCGCTGAGGATAAGGATGAAGATCCCTATGAGGAGATAGTCGAAAAACTATCGGTAATGCAAATGCTTATCGATAGGCTATACCTGGAAGAGGTAGATAAGGACGCTTTCGCCACAGGAATATACAGAGGCTTTATAAACAGCCTGGGAGATCCATATTCAACTTATTATACTAAGGAAGAATATGCGACACTTATTGAGACATCATCGGGTGTATATCATGGCATCGGAGCTGTCGTAAGCCAGGATGTTAAAACCGGTATAATTACAATTGTGAGACCATATAAGGATGGGCCTGCATACAAAGCGGGTTTGCTTCCCGACGACATATTATATAAAGTTGAGGGAGAAGAAGTTACCGGGGAGGACCTTTCAGAGGTGGTCAGCAAAATAAAAGGGAAGGAAGGTACCAAGGTAAATATAACCATCTATAGGGAGGGTGTTGCAGAACCCATTGATTTCACTATAGTCAGACAGAAAATAAATATTCCCACCATCGAATTTGAAATGCTGGAGGATAGCATAGGATATATACAGATAGTCGAATTCGATGAGATTACCATATCGCAGTTTAACAATGCAATTAAATCATTAGAAAAGGAAGGAATGAAGGGTCTAATCGTTGATGTGAGGAATAATCCGGGTGGATTATTAGATTCGGTAGTTAACATATTGGACCGCCTGCTTCCAAAAGGATTGATAGTATATACTGAGGATAAGAATAAGAACCGTGAGGAGGAACACGCCAAGAAATCCGATAAGTTTACCAAACCCCTTGCGGTATTGATTAACGGTAACAGTGCCAGTGCCTCAGAAATATTCGCCGGCGCCTTACAGGATTATGAAAAGGCTACTATTATTGGTACGACAAGCTATGGAAAGGGAATTGTTCAAAGGGTAATACCTTTAACAGACGGAACGGCTGTTAAGCTGACCATATCTAAATATTTCACTCCAAAGGGGCGAAATATCCATGGCACAGGTATTGTACCGGATATAGAGATTGAGCTTGATGAAGAGTTAAAACAGTTGGTAACCATTCCCCATGATAAGGATAACCAGCTTCAAAAGGCTATAGAGGTCATAAAGGAGCAGATTAAGAAATAGTACGATGAACTGAAATAGTGTTGGCATAGATTCCCCTAATAAGGGGAATTTATGTTTGCCATTGTAAAGGATGGTTCGGTCGGTTATATTTTGATATGGTTTATTTGAAGCCAGGTATAATATTTATTTGTAAATAGCCGATAAATAATATAGGGTCGTATATCAAATCAATAAGTTAGTTTATTAAGGTGGTGAAATTATGCGTATTGAAGCATATAACAAAGTAAGTCAGGTTTACGGCGCAAGTAATGTTAAGAAGCTTGCTAAGACTAAAGAGAAGAGTTTTAGTGATATGCTGGAAATTTCTCAGGCCGGAAAGGATTATAGGGTAGCAAATCAAATCGTTAAGCAGACTCCTGATGTAAGAGAGGATAAAATTAACGATATTAAGATGAGGATGGAATCCGGCACTTACAATGTAAATATGTCAGAGGTTGCTGATAAGGTGGTTAAGCGTTATTTTGATGAGCTGGTATAATCATCTTTTGAGGCTTCGGAAAGAGGTATATTGTGGCAAGCTTAATTAATGAGTTAATAGATGTATTGGGTAAAGAACTTGAGATATATAATAATCTGGTACCTGTAGTCAGAGAAAAGACACAGGTTATTGTCAAGGATGACATAGCGGTCTTGCAGGAAATTACCGCAAAGGAGCAAGAATCAATAGATCAGATTACGGCGCTTGAGAATAAAAGAATCAGGGTAATGGAGGATATAAGTATTGTTCTTGGTAAAAAGGACGAGAAAATGAACCTTAGTACCCTGATTAGTTTACTGGATCAGCAGGAGGAGAAGAAGACCTTATCTATACTCCATGACAAGCTTAAGGAAACGGTAAACACATTGGTAGAGATCAATAACAGAAACAAAGCGCTTATAAAACAATCCCTAGAGATGATAGAATTCAATATGAATTTTCTTCAAAGTACAAGGATGTCGCCGGGGAACAACACTTACACTAAAAATGCATCACAAAATAGTGAAAAATCTTTAGGAACAGGGATGTTTGATGCAAAACAATAAGTCTTTCAAAGTGAAGGTGGAATGTTTATGGCTTCATTTAGCAGCTTACATATCGGCGTATCCGGTCTGAATGTCAGTCAGGCCGGCTTAAATGTAACATCACATAATTTGGCCAACGTAGATACAAAGGGCTATGTAAGACAACAAGCAGTATTAACTGATTTTCAATATATAAAATGGGGTGAATCACACCTTTCATCCATGCAAAGAGGCCTGGGTGCTAATTTTGCTGAGGTGAAACAGGTGAGAGATGCCTTTTTAGATCAAGCCTATCGCCAGGAGATTGGTAGACAGGCTTTTTATGAATCCCAATATCAGACAATCCAAGAGATAGAGGGATTGTTCGGAGAATTGGAGGGAGTCCAATTTCAGAATACCATGAAGGAATTTTGGGAAGCTCTGCAGGAGCTTACAAGGGAACCGGATAATATTGTGGCACGGGCGTCATTAATACAGACAGCAGTATCATTTATTGAACGGGCAGAAAAAATATACAGTCAGATGAATGACTATCAGATTAATCTTAATACCAATATAATTGATCAGGTTAAAAGAATCAATGAAATCGGTGATGAAATAAGAGAACTGAATATAAAAATCAGGCATTACGAGAGTACAGGAGTAGAAAAGGCCAACGATTTACGAGACAACAGAAATCTACTTTTGGACGAGCTTAGTAAGATGGTAAGTATAACATACAAGGAAAATCCCGCCGGTGTAGTAACGGTAAACGTGGAGGGTGTTCCGTTTGTGACAGAGGATTTGGTTTACAAAATGGATACAGCCCAGACCGATGAGGGAACCCAGATGCTAAAGCCAATTTGGGTTGCCCATGGATATGTCGATGTATTTAACATGGATAGACCACCGTCATCCATGTATGATACAGATATAGGTTCCCTGAAGGGACTGCTTTTAGCCAGAGGTAACAGACAAGCCAATTATACGGATATACCTGTCCGTGAGCGATACGAGACAGAAACACAGTATCAGGATGCTGTAAGGGAATATAATAATTTGATTAATCCGTCCGTAATGATGACAGTACAGGCACAGTTTGACCAACTTATACATGGGATAGTGACGATGATAAACGACACTCTATGTCCGAATAAGGAGGTAACCTTAACAGACGGCAGCAAAATACGGGTCTTAGATGAGGAAAATGCTCCCGTAGGTACTGATACTTTGGGAACTATGGGCGAAGGCTTATTTAGCAGGAAGTCTACCCCCCGTTATACAGACTATCAGGATGTTCAGATAATTAACGAAGACGGAGAAACAGAGACTATTACTGTCAGGATATATATCGAAGAGGATCCTTATGATAATTACTCCCTATATACCTTGGGAGAGATTGAGGTTAATCCAAACATACTACATAATAATTCGCTTTTACCGCTGTCAAAGAATGATAAAACCGGTGCATATGATATCGAAATGGTCCAGAAGCTGTTGGAAAACTGGCAAAAGCCATTCGCAACCATATCTCCCAACACTTTGACAAAAAATAATATAAGTGATTACTATATTTCGTTTATCGCTGAGATTGCCAACAGAGGAGAACAGATTAATACAATAAGCATGAACCAGAAGTCTATGGTGACCAGTATTGATAATAAACGGTCAGAGGTTACCGGTGTATCCTCTGATGAGGAACTGACAAACCTTATTAAATTCCAGCATTCTTATAATGCTGCGGCAAGGTATGTCAATGTCGTAAGTGAGATGCTTGAGCATATAATTATGAACTTGTAAAGCTGCTCGCCATATGGATTGTAAGGAGGTACCATGGGATCTACATTTTTTGGATTACATATTGGACAAACCGGTTTGTATGCATATCAGGCTGCACTTGATACGACTGCCCATAATATATCCAACTCGGAGACAGAGGGATATAGCAGACAGGTTATGGGGCAAAAAGCAGGTAAAGCGCTTAGGATGAACAGTACCTATGGAATGGCCGGAACCGGTGTTAACGTTACGGGAGTAACACAGTTAAGAGATGAATATTATGACATTAAGTACAGAAAGAACAATACGATTTTAGGAGAATATTCCAACAAATCTCATTATATGACTGCAATTGAAAATTATTTTAATGAGGTTAGTGTAGATGGCTTTACGAAAACATTTGATTCTCTGTACAACAGTCTTCAGGAGCTCTCGAATTATCCCTCCAGTCTGACTATACGAAGTCAGGTTATTAATTACGGTAAGAGCATAACGGATTATTATAACTCAATGTCAGAAAATCTGAAAAAGATTCAGGAAGAGTGTAATTTTGAGATCCGTAACATGGTAGATAAGATTAACTCTATCGCACAGCAGATAGCGTCTCTTACCAAGCAGATTAATACATTGGAGGTAAGCGGAGGAACTGCCAATGATCTTAGAGACCAGAGAGCACTTCTTGTCGATGATTTATCATATTTGGCAAATGTAAGCGTTACAGAGAAAGTAGTAGGAAGCGGAATAGGAATTACCAGCTACATTATTAAGCTGGATGGACAGACCCTGGTGGACGGCGGTAATTTCAACACTCTTATGGTCATTCCCAGAGAGAAGAAACTGAATCAGAATGATATTGACGGATTATATGACGTAGCATGGGCTAACGGACAGTTATTCAATCTGGGTAGTCAGAATTTGGGAGGGTCACTGAAAGCCCTGTATGAATTAAGGGATGGAAACAACAGGCATAATCTTCAGGGTAAGGTGTCAGGCGCCATAGATGATCTCTTTATTACAGTAACAGATACAACAATAAATGAAGTGGAGAGGCTTAACATACCGGAAACCGGAGTCATAACTATCGGAAATCAGGATTATGCATATGCCGGCTTTGAGGTTACGAGGGACGAGGATACAGGTGCCTTTATCTATTCGTTTGAACTGGAAAGGCCTCTTATGACAGATGTATATGAAGCAACGGCCTCTGTAGGTAAAAGCATAAATTATAAAGGAATCCCTTATTACCTTGACCAGATGAACATGTTCATTAGGACTTATGCCAAAGCATTTAACGAGGTTCACAGGACCGGAAGGGATTTGGATAATAATCCCGGAGCCGATTTCTTTAGTGCAATCAATAAAGTAAGTGGCAGAGAGTATGTCTTTGGTCCCTTAGCTGAGTCTGATGATTACTATTACTATGATTTTGACACTTTTCATTCACAGACCGGCAGTTTCTATGAGGAGATACCGGATGACAGACCATTATATGGATCATATTATTTTCTGACAGCAGAAAACTTCACTATAAACAGTCAGTTATTTAGTGATCCTGCGAAATTTGCCGCTTCTACGGATGTCATTAACGGTGTGGATAATAATGATGTCGTTGAGGCATTAATCGCATTAAAATCAGATAAGACCATGTTTGATCAGGGTGAACCCGGAGGATTTATGAAGACTCTGGTGGCCGATATCGGAATTGATACCCTGAAGGCAAATAATTTTACTAAGAGTCAGGAAAATATTCTTAGAGCAATTACTAACCAAAGGCTATCAGTATCCGGAGTGGATATTGATGAGGAAGCCATGAACCTGGTACGTTATCAATATGCATATAATCTTTCAGCGAAAGTAATATCCGTAATGGATGAGATATATGATAGGCTGATTAACTACATGGGTGTATAGGTAAAAATCCTATGAACGTGAGTCATGCTGATATTGGAGGTGTCATATGAGAATTACTAACCGAATGATGACTAATAATATGCTTAGTAATATTAATAAGAATAAGCAAAATGTATCCAAGCTTGAAGAACAATATTCTACCGGAAAGAAGATTCAGAGGCCATCAGAGGATCCAATTGTTACGGTTCGTGCTCTGAAGTTAAGGACCAATTTGACAGAGCTTGAGCAGTATTATGAAAAGAATATTCCGGATGCATTTTCATGGATGGATGTAACGGAGAGCTCATTGTCAACAATTAATGAATTATTAAGAGAGATTAACACCCTTTGTGTTCAGGGTAGCTCTGATACATTAACTGCGACTGACCGGTCATCAATCGTTCAAAAGCTTGTGGAGATGAAGAATCAGATATTTCAGGAGGGAAACACAAACTACGCAGGAAGATATGTGTTTTCGGGATATAAGACCGACAGCTCCTTAACCTTTATGGAAGATACCAACAATTTGACCTATAATATTACAGAGAACTTTACAGGCGAACAGATACAGATGGTCTCCAGAGTGTCAGGCAGCTATGAACTAATCTCTTATGATGAACCGGGCGAAGACTTTAGCAATCCTCCACAGATGGAGAACACATATAGAATAAAGCTGTCCTATGATAAGCTGGAGAATTTTGATATAGGAAGCATCCGTTATACCAAGCCTGTTACGGGTGGGGAGTCAGAGGAACAGCCGTTGTTTGAGAATATAAGGATAATTTCGGCTTATGATTCTGATGCTTATGCCGTCGAAGAGGGATGGGCTAACTTCATATATGAAACAGGTGAAATAATTCTTAGCAAAAGCGTTTATGAGGAATTAAGAACAGCAGACAATATAGAATTATCATATATGAAGACAACCTTCAATAAGGGTGAACTTAAACCCGAACATTATTTTAACTGTGTTATGACGGATGTTAACAAGCCGGAGCAACCGGCGATAACCTTTACCAAGGAAAAACAGGAAATTCAATATGAGGTTAATTTTAATCAGAGACTGACTATAAATACTGAAGGATCTGATGCAATATCACATAAAATAGGCAGGGATATTGATGATATCCTAAACTGTGTGGATGACGTATTACATACTGAGGGTAAAATAGCCGAGGTAAAGAAACGCATGGAGGATATGAATCTTACAGAAGAACAGGTCAGCCGTTATGAAAAAATGCTTGAGCAGCTTGAAACAGAACTTGATCTGAAAAAGGAAGTCATGCAGAATGCTTTTTCGAGAGGAATTACCAGCTCGAATAAAGAACAGGACAGAGTTAATGTGGCGCTTGCTGATTTGGGCAGCAGACAGTTCAGATTGAGATTGACAGAGAACAGGCTTTCCAGCCAGAGAGTTGATTTTAAGGAACTGCTGTCAAAGAATGAGGATGTGGATATTGTTGATACCATTATCAATTTTTATGCTGCACAGATGATATATAATTCATCTCTATCGGCCTCCTCCAGAGTCGTCAAAAACTCCTTGCTTGACTTCTTATAAAAACAGTAGGTTGACGAGTTAAATACGCAGAAGATATGATATAATACATATATATATTAACATATTTTGTTCAAATGAAAGGGGAAACCTATGCTGGTAAGGACAAAGCACTTCGGTGAAGTAGAGCTTGATGAAGATAAAATAATAATCTTTGATCAAGGTATTCTGGGATTTACAGACTGCAAAAAATATGCGATTATTTATGACAATGAAAGCGGAGAGAGACCTGACATTACATGGCTGCAAAACATTGAAGAGCCGGCTCTTGCAATTCCTATCATTAGTCCGTTTCTTATATGTCCGGATTACAACCCAACTGTAGAGGATGAGCTTTTATCTTCACTGGGGGAAATTACTCCGGAGAATTTAGTGGTGCTCGTATCCGTTACGGTTCCAAGTGATGTTTCTAAGATTTCAGCAAATTTAAGAGCTCCATTTGTTATTAATGCGGATACTAAAAAGGGATGCCAGGTAATCGTAGAGAATTCTGATTATGAGATTAAATACTATTTTTATGAAAAGCTGAAGGCTATAAAGGCTGAGAAGGGGGGCAAATAATGTTAGCCCTATCGAGAAAAGTAAATGAATCAATTATTATTGGTAATGATATTGAGATTACAATATTAGAAATAAAGGGTGACCAAATAAAGATTGGAATAAATGCTCCTAAGAGTGTACCAATCTATCGTAAGGAACTATATCTTCAGATACTGGAATCCAATAAAGAAGCGGCTTCGACTAATATAAATGAAGACGTATTGAAGAAGTTGTTCGAATAACCATTTAATAGTAAAATATATTTGAATGATATTAAGATTTTCTTTAATCATGCCGATATAGTTAAAGAACAGATATGCTTATTTATAATGTCAAGGATGATATTAAAGCTGTCTAAATATTATTTATATACACATGGAGGTGTAATTATGGCTTTAGAGGTAGTTAAAACATCAGCATACCAGAGTAATGTTAACCCAGCAGCAAAACATGATGCCGGTGGGTCTAAAAGTGCTGATGTTAACTTAGATTTGGTTAGAAATCAATCGGCACCTAATATTCAGCCTGTAGCGGATAAGGAAAATGAAATAGAAGCCTCAGCCAGCGAGAGTCATATAAAATCTGAGATTTCCAAAGCGAACAGGAGACTTAAAGAGCATAATACAAAATGTGAATTTGGATATCATGAAGAAACTAAAAGAGTGACAATCAAAATACTGGATAAAGAAACAGAAGAGGTTATCAGGGAGATTCCTCCAGAAAAAACATTGGAAATGATAGAGAAAATGTGGGAACTTGCAGGCTTACTTGTTGATGAAAGAAGATAGGAGGGATTAATATGGCAATGAGACTATCGGGATTGATCTCCGGAATGGATACTGAGGCCGTTGTTGCAAAGCTAATGGATGCACACAGGCTAAAGACAACAAGAGTACAGAATAAAATCACTACCACCGAATGGAAACAGGAAAAGTGGGCCAATCTTAATGCTAAGAT
>JGI24709J26583_10000558_pt1 | contig 31985 bp, 20 predicted proteins | sample BioPla2DNA1_FD_26583 | JGI IMG/M metagenome (IMG submission 26583) | reverse complement strand
CTACTTTGTTTTTAAACTCGATTGAATATCCCATGGAAGATCCTCCTATACTTTCCTGATTATATATTAGGAAGTAGTTTGACAGAGAGGGGTCTTACAGCCTTTCAAATCCTGCTTTATCAAACTCCTCTAATGCATCTTTATTTGCATAGATATAGTTAAATAATATATTGTTTCTATTAGTGTTTTTCTTTGAGGTGTTTACTACATAGTAGTAAATCGGAGTGTAATAATCCTCAGGAATATACCAGTATGAACCTAATGGAGCACCATTTCTCATAATTAAAGGTTTGGTTAAAAAACCTGCCTGAACATTCTGACTTCTTACTAAAGAGAAGATCTGGAATTCATGATCTGTTCTAAAGATTCTGTGCTTTAGGTAATCTGTTGGGAAATTCTTTTTGCTTACAATCTGATGAGCTGAAAAGCCAACCGGTGTTAAGTGTGGATTAGGAATAGCAAGAGATTTTATTTTCTTTTTCTTAATAACATCGATGTTGTTCTTAAGCAGAGTTTCATTAGCTGTCCATAAAATAAGCGGAGCTTTTACAAACTTTTTTACCTGCTCCGATGTGGTCTTATTTGCTCTTACAAGAAGAACAGGAAGTTTTTCCTCTGAGCTTACAACAATAGAGCAAATACCAGAATTGTTGTTAATTCTAGCTTCAATGTCCTCAGGCATACCATAATAGGTGTCAAAGCTTACGGGCGCAATTTCTTTGATTGACTCTAAAGCAGTGTATGCTTGTGGTACAGCACAAACGATAAGGTCACGTGCCTGCGCACATAATGAGAATAACGAAAAAACTACACCAATTATTGCTAGTTGAATAAATTTCTTTCGCATGCTATTAACCTTTTTGTTATTTCTTCAGTTGAACCTGAGTTTCGTAGTTTGTTAGCAAATCCGGGGATGCTCAGCATCAATGAAAGATTTCCTAAAACTTTCATGTGTGAAACACCATCATCTGGAACTGCAATCAAAAAGAATAAATCACAAGGCTTATTATCGATGGCACCACATTCAATTGGTTTTCTTACCCTGGCAATTGATAAAGCACTTCTGTTTACAAAAGAACCTCTTGCATGTGGAATTGCAATTCCGTGGGCAATTCCTGCCGGATTCTTTTCAAGCTTTTTGTAAATGCCATCTAAAAAGGCCTGTTTAGAGTTAATCGCTTTTACCTGATAAAGTCTGTCCGTTAGAACTTTTAGAATATCATCAATATTATCAGAATCTAAATTGTTAATTACACAATGTTCATCAATGGCGTAACGTACCGAATTTGCTCTTGAGAAGAAACTGTTTTCAGAGTCATTCTTACCGAAGGATGAGAGTGTATTTAAGATGTTCTCAAAGAAGCTTCCGTGTAGCTTGTAATAATTCATGTATATGTAACCAATTGCAATGCCACATAAGATATTGATTACAACAATTAGATATATTGTGAAGTTATCTAAGTGCTCTACGGTATTAAATTTATCGGTATGATTTAAATTTACTGAGAAAATACTAATAAAGAAGATAAACAGCACTCCAAGCTTTGCGCTTACCGTCTGAACTGAAAAGTTCATGCAGTCAATTCTTCCACCAAATTTGAATTCACCATAATCAACACAATCTGACAGCATTACAGTGGTTGATACCAGGGATAATGAAACGCCAAATGTAAAGATTGCAACAGTCGTAAAGAAAGTTGCATAGGTTAACTCATGAAATGAAATAGGAATTAGTAGCAGAGTAATACCAATAATTGGCAACCCTATAGATATCAGGAATACGGTTTTTCTTGATAAGAGCCTTGTAAGCATTGGAAAGGATACAAAAGCAAGTAGAGAGAAAATAATCCATGGGCTATGTAAATACAGGAAAGATTCCTTTGCTAGTGCGCTATTCTTGATATGTTTTACAAAAAAACTGTATTCATTGGTAAATATATTGAAAATGATCTGCTGGAAAGTACATAAGGCAAAGACGATCATCAGCTGATCGTTTTTGAAGAAGGCCTTAAAGGCATTACCCAGATTTTTATGAAGATTTGTTTCAATATTGCTCTTATAAAAGATGGTAAAAAGGCTAGAACTTACAATTATAGCGCAGGTAATAGCAATAGATCCGTATTTGAAGATTCCATTATAAGAACTCAGATTGATATTGTTAATGAATGATGATGGAGATATATAGCAGCAAACTAGAAGTAACGCGCAAATATAACCAATCATAGAGGTTCCTCTAGCAACAGCTGATGCTATTTCTCTTGAGCGGTTATTAGCGTTAAAAGAGGAGATAATGCTCCATGAAGGAATGTCGTAAACCGAAAAGCTGACTGTCCATAAAGAAAAGAGAATTGTTGCTACAGCCAGCTGATAATCATGTGAATATAAATCTTGATTAAACATCATTATGATGAATAAACCGTTAAATAAGCTGCCGGTAAGTATGAAGACACGATATTTATCAATAATGAGATTTTTAGAGCTTGAATCCATCAGGTAACCAAGCAAAGGTTCCTTTATGATGTCTAGAACTTTAATTCCGATAAAAACAGGAAGAATCACCTTTATCGATAATCCTATGACTTTTGTTAGATATGTAAAGTAAAAACAAAGAATAAATACGTAGACGGTATCTCTTGCAATGGCAAATATAGAATAAGGGAGGAACCACTTTAAGGATAACTTATTATTTATCATTTCTTGTAATATATTGTTTTGAATAATCTTTTCTAGGCGCGCATATAATAACGTTTTTTAACGCATTCGTTAAGCTATTTTTNCACTGATCTAGTAGATGAAATAAGGTTGGAGAAGATTATTTAGGATAAAAACGGTCTACNCTCTGTGAAAACGTAGACCGAATCTTTAATTATTCTACTGTTACTGATTTAGCCAGGTTTCTTGGCTGATCAACATCAGTACCATTAATTACAGCACAGTGGTATGACAGTAGCTGTAGAGGAATGGTAAACAGGATTGGCTGAAGAATTTCAGGACATGCTGGCAGATTTACTCTCTTAGTCTGATCATCAGCCTTAAATTGGGTGTCTTTGGTAGTAAATACATACAATAGAGCACCACGAGCGCGTACTTCTTCAACATTTGAAATAAGTTTATCAATCAGGGAATTATCAGGCGCCACAACAACTACAGGCATCTCTTTATCAATTAAAGCAATAGGGCCATGCTTTAATTCGCCGGCTGCATATCCTTCAGCGTGAATATAGCTGATTTCTTTTAGCTTTAAAGCACCTTCAAGTGCAATTGGGTACATCACTCCTCTACCTAAGAATAGGCAGTGGTGCTTTCCTGAGAATTGCTCTGACAGGGTAGCAAGTTCTTTATCGCAAGCCAGGAACTCCTGAGTAAGCGCAGGTAGTTTTCTTATGGATTCTAAGATCTCATGATTCTGTGCCTGGCTGATAGCTCCCTTTTGTTTACCGATTAAAAGAGCAAGTAAAAGGATACTTAATAATTGTGTTGTAAATGCCTTTGTTGAGGCAACACCAATTTCAGCTCCTGCTTTTGTAAATAGAGTGTAATCAGACTCTCTTACTAAAGATGAGCCGTTTACGTTACAGATGCATAATGACTTCTTGTAGTTCTGCTGTTTTGCAAGGCGTAAAGATGCAAGGGTATCGGCAGTTTCACCTGACTGTGAAATAGTAATAAATAAGCTGTTATTTCTTACAACTGCTTTTCTGTATCTGTACTCTGAAGCAATTTCAACGTTTGTAGGAATATTAGTTAATTCCTCTAGCCAGTATTTACCTACTAAACCTGCATGGTATGAAGTACCACATGCAACGATTTGAATAGCATCAATATCTTTAAATGAACTATCATCGATGCCAACAACAGTCTCTAAAGAGATGTCATCTTTGTCCAAACGTCCTAACAGAGTGTTCTGTAAAGACTGTGGCTGCTCATATATTTCCTTCTGCATGAAATGACGATAAGGACCTTTTGAGATGCTCTCTGCATCTAAATCAGATTCTATTTCACTCTTTTCAATTTTCTTGCCGTCTAAGTTATAAACCTTAACATTTTCAGTTGTTAATACTGCAATCTCGTTTTCCTCAAGATAAATGAAACGACGTGTTACAGGTAATAAAGCAAGAGAGTCTGATGCAATGAAGTTCTCACCAATACCTAAACCTATAATCAGTGGTGAGCCTGAACGTGCTGCATATAGAGTTGATGGATCGTTCTTATCAATTAAAGCTAAGCCAAAAGAACCTTTAACCTCGTGCAAAGCCTGAAGAAAGGCCTCTAATAGGTTTGAAGCCTTTTTTAAATGTGAATGAATCAGACAAACAAGTACTTCTGTATCAGTTTGAGATTTGAAGTTGTAACCTTCAGCTATCAGTCTTTCTTTTAGTGTAGCAAAATTCTCGATAATACCATTGTGTACTAAAGCCAGGTTGTCGCAAATGTGTGGATGTGCATTAGTTTCTGAAGGAATTCCGTGAGTCGCCCAACGGGTGTGAGCAATACCGGTGAAACCAGGACAGCTTTTCTCTTTAACAGCTTCCTTCAGGTTTTTTACTTTACCTGTAGACTTAATACAATGTAACTGATTGTTGTCGATACAGCAGATACCTGCACTGTCATATCCTCTGTATTCAAGTTTTGATAGACCTTCTAATAAAATTTGAGATACATTTCTTTGTGCAACAGCACCAACAATTCCACACATAGATTTTTTATCCTAAAAACTAAATAGGTTATAAACATTCATATCTTATTGTAGCAGATATGAATGTTAACGCTTGCCCATTGAAGATTATTTCTTTTTCTTTTGAGGCCTGTTGTAGTTTGCTTTTACAACAGCAGTTGCTCTTGTCAGAATAAGAGCGTTAGCCTCATGTTTAATGTGTTTTGTCATAGTAGTGCCGGCAGCTATGGTTACACCTTTTTCCACAGTTACAGGAGATACAAGCTGTGAGTCGGAACCTACAAAGACATCATCGCCTATAACTGTCTGGAATTTGTTTGCTCCATCATAGTTACAGGTAATGGTACCTGCGCCGATGTTAACATCCTTACCAATAACTGCATCACCAAGGTATGACAGATGGCCTGCTTTTGTGCCTAAGCCTAAATGCGATTTCTTGCACTCAACAAAGTTTCCTACGTGAACTTCATCTTCAAGAGTNTTGCCAGGACGTAATCTTGCAAATGGTCCGATGGTTGCCTTTTTCTTGATTACAGAATCTTCCATTACAGTGTATGGAGAGATGATTGAACCATCGCCAATCTTACAGTTTTTAATTACACAACCTGCTCCGATAACCACATTAGAGCCAAGTTCAACCACGCCTTCAAATATACAGTTAATATCAATGAAAGTATCATCACCACAGGTTAACTTACCTCTTATGTCGATTCTAGCTGGATCTGCAAGTGTTACACCGTTTTCAAGTAAGGTATTTGCCTGAATTTTCTGATATAAACGCTCAACATGAGCTAATTGAACCTTTGAATTTACGCCAGATAGAATATCAAAATCAGGTGCAATCATCAGGTTAACGTTTTCTTCGTTTTCGCTTGCGATTAAACCTGCCAAATCAGTCAGATAGTACTCTCCTTGAGCATTATTGTTTTTGATTTGCTTTAAGTAGNTATTTAAAGCACTAGCTTTACTTACGATAATACCGGTGTTTACTTCAGTAACTTTTTTTTGATCATNGTTTGCATCTTTCTCTTCAACGATGCATTTTAAAAAGCCTTTGTCATTACGAATGATTCGGCCATAACCAAAAGGTGTTGGAGTGATTGCAGAAAGCACGCAAAGAGCCTTGTCTTTTAAAGATGCAACAAGAGCCTTTAACAGTTTTGCTGGAGTTAATGGTGTATCACCGTATAAAACAAGAACGTCAGAAGAATTGTCAATTGAAGGCATTGCACAAGCTACCGCGTGACCTGTTCCTAACTGCTCTTTCTGCTCTGAAATGGTAATAATCTTCTGCAGATGCTCTGGTAGTGTTGCCACCATATCTTTTACCATTTGTGCCATGTGACCTACAACGATGTTAATGCTCTTAGGGTTTAATTCATAAGCAGTTTCAATAACATGCTCAAGCATTGGCTTGTTTGCAACTTTGTGTAAAACCTTAGGCAAAGCTGAATGCATTCTTTTACCTTTGCCTGCTGCTAAAATAATCACTTCTAATGACATTTTATTTTCCTGTTTGTTTATTTTTAATAGAAGCTACAACAATTATAGCAATACCAAATAAGATAAATGGAATAGATAATAATTGACCCACATTTAAGAAGGAATCTGTAGAGTAATCTGCCTGTTCTACTTTAAACGGTTCAATTGCCATTCTTGCAGTAAAAGCAAGNGTAAACAATAAACCAAAGATCAGTCCCTCAGGGCGTTTCTTTATAAACAGGTATGTTCCTAAAAGGGTTAGGAAAATAGCAAAATAGGCGAATGCCTCATATAACTGAGCAGGGTGTCTTGGGAAAGTCTCTCCAATTCTTGCAAAGATAACACCATAGTCGCTATAGGTTGGATTTCCTAAAATCTCTGAGTTGAAGAAATTACCTACGCGAATCATTGTACATACTAATGCTGTAGGAACACAGAGCATATCAGCTAAATCAAAGAAACGGTATTTTGCCTTTCTTAAGAATAATAAAACCGCAATTATTACACCAACTACACCACCGTGTGAGGCTAATCCTCCATGCCAGATCTTAATAATTTCAGCAGGGTGAGATAAGTAGAAATCTGGTTCGTAAATCAGGCAGTGAGCAAGTCTTGCTCCAATGACTGTTCCTACGAAAATATAAACCAGTAAACGGTCAAGATCTTCAGTTTTATATTGTTTTTGTCTGAAAAACATCTGCATGATGCAATAGCCGATAATAAAACCGAAAGAAAATAATAATCCGTACCAGCGAATAGAGAAGTTTCCTATAGAAAAAGCTACAGGATCTAGGGTGGAAATGAACATTTAATCGCCTTTGTTTGCTAAAATAATACGTATATTTTAGCAATTGTATTCGTATATGATAAACATTAATTTAGCACAAACACTTTTTTTAGGAATTGGCTCATGTTGGGTTGTTCTTTCTCTAATTTCCTGCGTAATTCCTAAAATCACCCGCTTTGGCATTTTATCCCTCCTTATTGCAAATTTGTTTTTATGGATTTCTATTATGTATCCAAAAGGCATAAGTAACGTTCTATTGTCTCATGGTTACACTAATGAAGAGCTATCTCAGGATTTTCTCATTAGAGGGATTATATTTGGTGTAATTCTTTTTGCCCTATGGTATTTAATTCGTGTACTATTTTTTAAATATGTTTTTCCTTTAATCAGACTTAAGAAAAAAGTTGAGTCGGCTAAAGAAGAACAGAAAGGAAAAAGCGTAGACTTAAAACCTCATGAAGAAAACTCTGCATCAGATAAATACGTTGATCCTGTAATTTTTTCAGCAATACACAAAAACAAAAGTAATTCTTAATGTACGTAATCTGCAGCAAGATAGATAATGCTTTTGACTTGTCTAAATCTTTAGATAAGTCCTGGCATGATTTTGCTCAAAAATACAATGAGAAACGTCGTAAGATTTTTTTAGCAGGACGCGCTCTTTTACAGCTTGCACTGCAGTCTTTTTATAATATTGAAAAGTTGCCACTCATTTCCATTGATGAATACGGTAAACCTTTTTTTATGGAGTCTCGCTATCCTGATTTTAATATTACCCATAGTGGTGATGTGATTTGCCTTGCTGTAGGTGAAGATTCTCAAGGCATAGATATCGAGCAAATTAAGGAAAGACGTCAGTTAGAGGGATTATGCAAAAGGGTATTATGCGAAAATGAGTTACAGGCCTTGGATAGGGAAGATAATAAGATTACCCTGTTTACTGCCTTATGGACACTTCGTGAATGCCTTATTAAGGTCTCTGGTCGAGGCCTTGTTGATGTAAGCTCAATAGATGTGAATTTTGATTTAAAAAAAATTAAATACTACTCTATATCAAAGGATTATCAGGTTAAAACCATCCGCTTGGATAAGTTTTTTAACTGTGATTTAAAAGCATTTCTATCCTATGCCATTAAAAAAGATAAAAATGCCTTTTTCTATCAGCTAGATAATAAAAAGCTTGTAGAAGTGCAAGCTCTAATCTACGATTATGAATACTCTTTAAGCTAGGTTTAGTAGCTTATTCTTACACTCTGAGAGCCAGACAAGTCTCTAATGCCCTCAACAAGATCTTCGCTTGGTATGAAACGGTATTTATCGTCTCTGATTAACAGTAATTTGTTATCAATAATTAGGTTTACAGAGCATCCTTTTATTACAGGTTCATCATTTGTTGCATTGCAAAGAAGCTTGTTTACATCTGCAGTATCTATTCGATTTCTCTTTAGAATTTCATCTATTTCAGACATTTTTTCGTTTAATTCCTGAGATGTAAAGTTCAAGGTAATTTTTCGGGCTCTATAAATTCTCAAAGATTCAAGTGTGCTGATGCTTTGCACTCTGAGTCTTGTAGAACCATCCGTATTCATGGTTAAAGATCCTTCAACAATAATAATCAGTGGTGCTGGAATTTCATCTTTACCGGCTTGCGCCTTCTTTTTCTTTCTATCGTTAATTTCTTTTTCAATTCTCTCGAATGCTTCAGCGTTCTTGTCAAATAGCATTAACTCAAATGTTGCAGTACCATCATCTAAAACCATTGAGTAGAACTTTTTATTACTTTTTGATGAAATTCTTGGTACAGCACTGATAACAACAGCTCCAACTTTAATCTGGTTTGGTTTACTGAAGGTACCTGGGATCATGTTATTTAAAGTTGTATCACCGCAATACTGGATGATTTCTGTTTTATAGGCATCAATAGGGTGACCAGAAAGATATAGACCTAAAATCTGTTTTTCTTTAAATAAGCGCTCTTTGTCAGACCAATCTCTACATTTTATGTAGTTAGGCTTTACATTGCTGTCATTTAATCCTGCAAACAAGTCAAACTGACCTGTAGACAGATTATCTGCTTTCTGATTTGCGTACTTGATTGCTATAGGAATCGATGCAAGTAACTGCGCTCTGTTAGGTCCGATGCTATCTAGTGCGCCGCTCTTTACTAAAGCTTCAAGGGTTGATTTAGATAAAAAGCCTGTACCAACTCGATATACAAAGTCAAAGAAATCAGTAAAGTCTCCATTCTTTTCTCTTTCTTCAACAATATGGTCAACAAGTTTTTCGCCCGCGCCTTTGATAGCTGAGAAACCGTATATTACGTTGCCCTCTACGTCCACTCCAAAACGGAATTTACCTTTATTTACGTCTGGTGGATTTACGCTTACACCAAGACGATGGCATTCACCGATATATGCAATCAGCTTATCTGTCTTCATGCAGTCTGCTGTCATCATTGCAGCAAGGAACTGTGCTGGATAATGTACCTTCAGGTACAAGGTCCACCAGGCTACAAGAGCGTATGCTGCAGAGTGAGATTTGTTAAATCCGTATGCAGCAAACATTTCCACCTGGTCGAAGATCTTTCCCATAACTGCAAGATCTTTTCCTTTCTTCTTACAGCCACGGTTGAATACATCTCTTTGTGCAGCCATTTCAGCAGGGATCTTTTTACCCATAGCTCGACGAAGAATATCCGCACCTCCAAGAGAGTATCCTGCAAGAACCTGTGCAATCTGCATAACCTGCTCTTGATACACGATAATTCCGTATGTTGAATCAAGAATTGGTTTTAAATCCAAATCCTGCGCTTCATCTAGTGGGTAGGCTACAGGCTCACGACCGTGTTTTCTTTCAACGAAGTGATCAACCATGCCAGAATTAAGAGGTCCTGGACGGTACAGCGCTACAAGAGCTACAAGATCATCAAATCTATCAGGCTGCATCTTACCAATGAGCTTTCTCATACCTGTAGATTCAAGCTGGAATACTGCAGTAGTCTCAGTCTCCTGAATCATCTTATAGGATGCTTCGTCTTCATATGGAATTGCAGCAATGTTTATAGGNGGTTTTCCTTCTCTTGCTAGCATTTCATCGATCATTTCTTTTGCATCATCGATGATGGTCAGGGTAGTTAAACCTAAGAAGTCGAACTTAACAAGACCTGCGTGTTCAACGTCTTTTTTATCGTATTGAGTAATAGGGTTACCGTCAGAATCAAGCATTAAAGGCGCAAATTCGGCGATTCTTGTAGGTGATATAACAACACCGGCTGCGTGCTTACCAATACTTCTGATAACGCCTTCTAATCTCACTGAAACGTCGATAAGTTCAACTGATTCCTTATCGTCATTGAGTTTTGCCTGATTGTAGAAATTTAAAAAATCAGGGGATACTGATTCTACCTGTTTTCCGCCTTTACCAATACCAAAGCAGTCATTAAAAGATGTTCCTGGAGTTTCAGGAATATAACCTGCAACTCTTCGAACCTGTCCTAATGGAACGCCAATAGCACGGCCTACACCCTGAATAGCAGCCTTTGGTGCTAATGTACCGAATGCAGCAATCTGAGATACCGCAGTACGACCATAGTGATCAACCACGTGCTGTAGTGTCAGAGCTCGCTTTCGCTGACAGAAGTCAACGTCAAAGTCAGGCATGGAAACACGTTCTGGGTTTAAGAATCTTTCNAATAGTAAGTCAAATCTTAAAGGATCAAAGTCAGTAATAGTAAGTGCATAAGCTACAAGAGAACCACCGCCTGATCCTCGTCCNGGACCTACGGGTACACCATGCGCCTTTGACCATTGAATGAATTCCATCACGATAAGGAAGTATCCTGGGAAATCCATGCTGATAATAACGTTAAGTTCTGTCTCTAAACGCTCTTCATAGATAGGCCTTTTTTCTTCTCTTTCTTTTTTATCCGGGAACAGGAATTCAAGACGCTTTTCCAGGCCTTCGTGTGCTTTCTGCCTTAAACAGTCTGCTGTTGATAATTCACCTGTATCATAACGAGGAAGACGAGGATGGTCTAACTCAATTTCAACGTTACAGCGCTCTGCAACTACTCGAGTGTTTGATAAGGCTTCAGGAATATCAGCAAAGAGGACTCTCATCTCTTCTGGAGATCTTAAGTATTGCTCAGGAGAATATGTTCTTGCATTTTCCCTGTTACCTTTTTGCACACCTTGCTGAATTGATACACGAATATCATGCACGTAGTAATCTGTGAGTCCGTCAGCAGGAACTTCCTTAGGTCCGCACAAGAATCTAGTATCATTTGAAGCTACCGGGAAGAATCCATGCTTAACACACAGGTCTAATGCTGCTACTTCAAATTCACCTTCGCCCTCACGGTTTGTTCTGGTAATTTCAAAGCAGAATCTGTCACCATAATATTTCTTATAGTTTTCTATTCTTTCCTGTAATTTTTCTTTCTCATCTGCCTGAATAAAATGCGCAATATCTCCTCTAAAGCCATTGAGGATAATAATTCCTTTAGAGTATTTCCATAAATCTTCAACTTTTGCGCAGACATCGGCAATATCAGGGCTTCCTGTATTAACCCATGCATCTGACAGGATGTCATATAAATTCTGTTTACCTTCACGATCCATTGCAAGCAGAGTAACTGTAAATATAGATTCAGGATCGCCAGGTTTTGTATTTTCTTTTACTTGTAGATCGGCGCCCATGATTGGTTTAATACCGGCTCCATAGCAGGAATTGTAGAATCTTACGAAGCCTGCCATATTATTGAAATCAGTTAGAGCAATTGCAGGGAAGCCTAATTTTGCGGCTTTCTTTATGATAGGACCAACGTTTTGAAGACCATCATTGATTGAATAGCATGATCTTACGTGGAGTGGTATGTAATCTAAATCGTGTTCTTTCATCTTAAAATCTACAAGAAAATGTTTGTTATATTTTAGCAATAAATAACAAAAGCCCCTATTTTTTTAGTAGAAAAAAAGGGGCTTATTTAATTTTTTATTTTAGAAAATTAAATTACTTTAATTTCTTGTAAGCGTTGATTAAACCGTTGGTTGAGCTATCATGAGAAGAGATCTCATCCTTGCACTCTAACTCTGGAATAATCTTTAATGCAAGCTGTTTACCTAACTCAACACCGAACTGGTCGAATGAGTAGATGTTTAGAATTGATCCCTGAACGAAGATCTTGTGCTCATACATTGCGACTAACATACCTAAAGTACGTGGAGTGATTTCCTTAACAAGGATTGAGTTTGTAGGTCTGTTGCCTTCAAATACCTTGAATGGAACGATGTCTTTGTATTCGCTCTCTTTCTTGCCCTTTGACTCGAATTCAGCAATAACCTGCTCTTTAGTCTTACCAAAAGCTAATGCTTCTGTCTGTGCGAAGAAATTGGATAGTAGCTTAACGTGGTGGTCACCGATTGCGTTGTGGCTACGTGCTGGTGCGATGAAGTCGCAAGGAATAATCTTAGTGCCCTGGTGGATTAACTGGTAGAAAGCGTGCTGGCCGTTAGTGCCTGGTTCACCCCAGATGATAGGACCGGTTTCATAGTCAACCTTGTTACCGTTTCTATCAACATACTTACCGTTAGATTCCATGTTGCCCTGCTGGAAGTATGCTGGGAAACGGCTCATGTACTGGTCGTATGGAAGAATTGCTTCAGTTTCGAACTTGTAGAAGTTGTTGTACCAGATGCCGATTAAAGCAAGAATTACAGAAACATTCTTATCTAGTGGAGCAGTTCTGAAGTGGCAATCGTACTCGTAACCACCCTTTAAAAACTCTTCGAAGTTATCAAAGCCACAAGCTAGAGCGACAGATAGACCGATTGCTGACCATGATGAATAACGGCCTCCAACCCAGTCCCAGAACTCGAACATATTTGCAGGATCGATACCGAACTCTACGCACCCCTTCTCGTTTGTTGATAGAGCAACGAAGTGTTTAGCAATGAATTTCTCGTCTTTAGCAGTCTTTAAGAACCACTCACGTGCTGTATGAGCATTTGTCATGGTCTCTAGAGTTGTAAAGGTCTTTGATGCGATTAAGAACAGAGTGGTCTCAGGGTTGCACTTCTTGCAAACTTCAGCGATATGAGTTGCATCAATATTTGATACGAAGTGGGCCTTTAGTCTTGAATGATATGGAGTTAATGCTTCAGTGATCATAACAGGTCCTAAGTCTGAACCGCCAATACCGATGTTTACGATATCAGTAATCTCTTTACCTGTATGACCTTTCCACTCACCAGAAATAACCTTGTTGCAGAAGGTCTTCATCTTGTCTAGAACAGCCTTTACACCTGGCATAACATCTTTACCGTCAACTAGAACAGGCTTGTCTGAGAAATTACGTAGAGCAGTGTGTAGAACAGCACGGCCTTCAGTACGGTTGATGATTTCGCCGTTGAACATAGCTTCGATGTTGTCTTTTAACTTGGTCTCTTCAGCTAGCTCTAGTAATAAATCTAAGGTTGTATTATCAAAAATGTTCTTTGAATAATCAACAACGATATCACCGTTAGCAATTTCTAGTGCGAACTTAGCGAAACGATCTTTATCTTGATTAAATAGATCTTTTAAAGTTCTGCTCTTGTTTGCCTCAAAGTGAGCTGTTAACTTTTTCCAAGCTTCTGTTTGGGTTGGGTTAATACCGTAAAACATTTAGTGTTCTCCTGGTTTAAATTAGAATCTGTTCAACTCAAAAGTGTAAAGGGATCTTAATAATCTGTACTTTTATTAAGAATCAATAGAAGGTAAGACCTTCTATAAAAGAACTGTTAGCTTCTGCTGAATTTGTTTACACTTTGTTTCAATATTTAAGTGTAGAAATATAACTTAATATCTAAAGTCTAAACGCTTCCTAATGATACTACTTTTTTTGTTTATCTCATAATTAATAAATGTACATAAAGTAGCTTAGATGTTTACATCAGTGCGCCTTCTTGTTAGATCAGGGCTAAAGCTTGGAGCAAGTCTCTTAGCTAAGTCATGAACAACTTTAATTGTCTTTTTCTTGGATTTGTCTTTCAGATTGCACAGCGCAACTCTAAAGTTTGACCAAGGTAATTCCTTTATAACAGTTACTTCATTCTTAAATGGGGAAATTTCATAAACAAGTCTAGGAACTACCGAAACACCAAAACCTAAAGCTGTTAATGAAACAATAGCCTCATGGCCAGAAATCTCAGAATAAATATGAGGGCTGATTTCCTGAGACTGCAAGAACTTTTCAACCTCGTAACGTAACTGTCCTTTTTCAGGCATTACAAATGGAACCTCACTCAAATCTAAAGAAGTGTTATTGTCGGTACCTGTACTGAAGCGAGGCTTTTTAGGAGCTATAAGAATCAGCGGGAATGTTACTAAATCAACACTCTGAATATTGCTTGGAACTTCACTTGGAAGTGCGCTGATTACAAAATCGATGTCGTCTTCTTCTAATTTATGAAGTGCATCAGCAGGGTCACCTGTTTCAAGCTTTACCTCAAGATTAGGTGCAGTCAGATGCAATTCATTTAAAAGTCTTGGAATGAACAGATATGAAGCTGTAACGGAACAGTAAATTTTAACAATTCCGTCTACACTGCCTTCGCCTGAATCTAATTCATTTTCTAATGTTGCAAACTCATTAAGTGTTTTTCTAGCAAACTCTTCAAACTTTCTGCCTGCCTGAGTAATGAAAATACCTTTCTTGTCTCTGATGCAAAGCTTTGCATTCAAATCGCGCTCTAGTTTGTTTAAAGTACGGCTTAAAGTAGATGGGCTTACATTGCATAAGGTGGCAGTTCTGGTAAGGTTTGAGGTCTCACATAACCTTAAAAACGTAGCTGCATCTTTTAAATCTATCACTTTTATATACCTAGAAGAAATTGAACTATATTGCAAAAATTGCAATATATAAGAAAACATGTGCCATTTTATAAAATTTCTGCTATTATTAAAAGCACTTACTAAAGAGTAAATCAAATTTTGTTATTTTTCATTATTGTTGAAGGTTAAAAATGGCGAATTTCAATTATTTTAATACATTGAATTTACGTGAAAAATTAGCACAACTAGGATGTTGTGAGCTAATGGATCGTAGCGAGTTTGCTGATGGTTGCAATTTCTTAAAGGGTAAGAAGATTGTTATTATCGGTTGTGGTGCTCAGGGGTTAAACCAGGGTTTAAATCTTCGTGATTCAGGTTTAGATGTAAGCTATGCATTACGTCAGAGTGCAATCGATGAGAAGAGAGCATCATTCAAGAGAGCTACTGAGAATGGTTTCAAAGTTGGCACTTACGAGCAGTTAATTCCTACAGCTGACCTAGTTATCAACTTAACTCCAGATAAGCAGCACGAGGCTGTTGTTAATGCTGTTCAACCTTTAATGAAGAGCGGCGCTGCTTTAGGTTACTCACATGGTTTCAACATGATTGAGTTAGGCATGCAGGTTCGTAAGGATCTAACAGTTGTTATGGTTGCTCCTAAGTCTCCAGGAACTGAGGTTCGTGAAGAGTACCGTCGTGGTTTCGGTGTTCCAACACTTCTAGCTGTTCACCCTGAAAACGATCCAAACGGCGAAGGCTGGGATTATGCTAAGGCTTGGGCATCAGGTACAGGTGGTGATAGAGCAGGTTGCTTACGTTCATCATTTGTAGCTGAAGTTAAGTCAGACTTGATGGGCGAGCAGACAATTCTTTGCGGTGTTTTACAGGCTGCAACAATTCTATGCTACGACCACGCAGTTGCTTTAGGCGCAGACAAAGCATATGCATGTAAGTTATTACAGTATGGTTGGGAGACCATCTGTGAGGCGCTAAAGCAGGGCGGTATCACTAACATGATGGACCGTCTATCAAACCCTGCTAAGATTAAGGCTTTCTACTTAGCTGAAGAATTAAAGACCATCATGAAGGATCTATATCACAAGCATATGGATGATATTGAGAGCGGTGAGTTCTCACGTGTAATGATGGAAGACTGGGCTAATGGCGATAAGAACCTATTAACCTGGAGAGAGAACTACGCTAAGTGTGCATTCGAGAATGCTCCTGCATGTGATACTAAGATCACTGAGCAAGAGTACTTCGATAAGGGTACTCTACTAGTTGCTTTCGCTAAGGCTGGTATTGAATTAGCATTCGAGACCATGACTAAGTCTGGTATTTACCCAGAGTCAGCATACTATGAGTCTCTACACGAGTTACCTCTAATTGCTAATACCATCGCTCGTCGTCGTTTATACGAGATGAACGTTGTTATTTCTGATACTGCTGAGTACGGTGACTACCTATTTGCTAATGCTGCAATTCCTCTATTAAAGGACTTCATGGCTAAGCAGAAGTTAGACGTATTCGGTGAGTCTCTAGCAGGTGATAACTGCGTAGATAACGTTGAGCTAATCAAGGTTAACGAAGCAATCCGCAACCACCCAATCGAGGTTGTAGGTCACAAGCTACGTGCTTACATGTCTGACATGAAGAAAGTTTCAGTAGGTAATAACTAATACTAGTTTTACTTAATTGAGAAGATGGGCCAGAGGTAAAACTCTAGCCCATTTTTTATTGAAGGAGCAATTTGTCTTTTTGGATTTGAGATAATTAAAGAATAGCTTCAAGCTGTTTTAAAGCTTCATCAAAGTCTGACATGTACTGTTCTCTAGAACTTTCTAAAGATGCTCCTAAAGGATAATACTCAATATCCTCAACAGGTAATTCCTTTAAGAAGCGACTTGGTGCAATAGCACTTGGTACACCATTTCTACCTAAAGTTTCTCTTGATAAGGTTATAGTAAGCTGTTTTCTTGCTCTTGTGATTCCCACATAAGCTAAGCGTCGCTCCTCATCTACGTTGTCGTTATCAGGATTTTCTTCTGATGGTAATGAGTTTTTATGTGGAAGAGAGCCTTCTTCCATGCCAATGAGGTAAACGTAAGGGAATTCGAGTCCTTTAGATGCATGCAGTGTCATTAACTGCACAGCATTATTATCCTGATCATCGTTTTTGCGATCCATCATTTCACGAAGCCCGAGTCTATCTACAGCTTCAATGAAGTTTCTTGCCTTAGTTCCTTTCTTTCCATTAAGTAAATCTGTAATCCAGCTTGTTAAAACTTTGACGTTTTTAGTCTTGATTTCAACAGCAATCTTACTTTCCGTATTAGCTTTGATATAAGCAAAGTAACCAATCAACTCTGGGAGATTCTCTGCAAGCTCAATGTCTGATTTGTTTAAGATATGAGTTCTCAATTTTGTAAGTAGGACTACAAAATCTGATAATGCATTTTTCTGCTTTGGTATCAGCTCTTTTGTAACATTCGGGTTGATGGCGCATTCATATAGGGATTTCCCAATTGCCTTTGCATGGTTAAACAGAGTATTGATGGTTTCATGTCCGATGCCTCGTCTTGGGATATTGATAACACGAAGTAGAGCCATATCGTCATATGGATTACAAATCACTCGACACCAGCTTAGCATGTCTTTGATTTCCACCTGTTCAAAGAAGCTTGTACCACCAGAAATGAAGCAAGGGATTCTTGCTTCTCTAAAAGCTTTTTCAAGAGGTCTTGATTGAGAATTACTTCTATATAAAACTGCGTAATCTTTCCATTCAGTTCTGTTTCTGAACTGATGAGCAAGAATAAGCTGTACAACTCTATCAGCTTCGTCTGATTCGGTTCTCAGCTCCATGATCTGGATTTTTGAGCCTTCATTGGACTTTGTGTATAAAGTCTTATTAAAGATATGCTCGTTATTTGAGATAAGCTTATTCGCACAATTTAGAATATGCTCAGTAGAGCGGTAATTTTGCTCTAACTTGATAACCTTAAGATTAGGATAATCTTCACTCAATGCTTTAATGTTTTCTGGTCGGGCTCCACGCCAGGCATAGATAGATTGGTCATCATCGCCAACAACTGTAAAACACTTGTACTTGTTTGTAAGAAATTTTAATAACTGATATTGAGTTTCGTTAGTGTCCTGATACTCATCAACTAAAAGATATCTGAATCGTTCATTCCACTTTTTCTGAACCTCAGGATTATCTCGTAAAAGTAGAGTAGTCTTGAAGATTAAATCTTCAAAATCTGCTGAATTACAAGCCTGAATATAAGCCTGGTAAGCTTCATAGATCTGAGCTCTGATGGTCTTTGGCTCAATATCTTCAGGTCGCTGAAGATTTGTCTTCCAGTTACTGATATCTGCCGCTATATCTTCAATTAACTGTTTTTCAGAGTTATCTACAAGCAGCTGAGAATATTTTTCTCGAATAATATCTTTGATAAGTTTTAAGCTGTCGTACTGGTCAAATAAGGTGAAATTCTTATTCAAACCCAAATGAATATATTCCTCTTTTAGAATGTTTAATCCTAAAGAGTGGAATGTGGATATGGTAATTTCCTGAGCAATATCGTTTCCAAGTTGAGCTTTAACTCTGTCGCGCATTTCTGCTGCAGCTTTATTTGTGAAGGTAAGTGCACAGATGCTAGATGGGCGGATATAGTGATCGTGGATTAAGCTTACAATCTTAGTAGTAATTACTCTTGTTTTTCCTGAACCTGCGCCTGCTAAAACCAGGCACGGTCCAGAAATGTAATCTACAGCTTCCTGTTGAGCGTCATTTAATCTCATACTAGTTTTGCTTGTAGACCATAAAGGAAATTTCGTTTCCTGTATTAGAGTTGGTTACACACTTGAAATCACCATTTTCATGGTGTGTAACCACGATATTCTGAAGTGATAAAGCCTGAGCGCTGTCGGCTATTTGCTCATTAGTTAGGGCAATAACAGGAACATTAAATAGATCCACTTTATTTGAAANCTGCTCAAGGATTGCTAGTGCGTCAAGATTTGTATATGAGGTTAAATCAAGGATTACTACAAAGTTTCTGTTGTCCTTGATTACAAGAGAATCGATACCTTCGCAAACCTTTTGAATCATGGATTCTTCATTTACGCTCAGAAGTTTTATCAATTGCCAGTTGTTCTTGTCATAGTTCATCTCTTTATAGAGAACTGCCTGTGATAGATTTCTGCATTGAGTGTTAGAGCCTGCATAAATTACAGAGCATGATTTTGCTCTGATAATCTGAGCTACGAAAAATCGTAGCAGTATAGGCTTACCTGTGAATGAGTAAAGAGTATCTGACAGGTTTAAGGATGCCAAATCCTCAGCGTTGCCGATAAATTTATAATTTTTTGCTTTTACATATAAATCATTAAATTTATATGACAAAATTTGATCTAAATTAGTTAATCTCTCACGAAGAGTATCTTTATCTCTATATAATGCTTCGTTAATATCTTTGTAAGGGTAGGCTAAATCAACACACTTAAATTGAATATTCAACTGTCTTAAGTATGAAGCAAGATGCTCGGTTGCCTCTTTACCGGCTTCATCGTTATCAAGACAGATATAGAATTCATTCTTATTAGGTGCGTTTTTAATTCTTTCAACAAGAAGTCTTACGTTACCAACGCCACCTAGAGCTAGAGCGTTATAACCTAAGGTCTCTAAGCTTAGGGCATCAAATTCACCCTCTGCAATAAAAATAGGNCCCTGTTTTTCTAAAGCAGCATGATTGTAGATATCAAAAGATCCTTTCTTTTTATATCTTTCAGTCTTTGAATCTGCACTTAAATCTGTATTTCTTACGCAATAACCCTGTGTGCCATAAGGAATGATAGCTGCTTTCCAGTAGACTGACTGTCCAGTCAGGTTGTCAATTTCGGCCTGGTATTCTGCATCGAAACCTAATTTAAACTTCTGAATAATGGCATCAGACAAGCCTCTGTCTTTAAAGTAACTTGTTCTACTTACATTAGATGCACAGACATTGATGTAGTTTGTAAAGTCATAGCTGCTCTCTGAATTAAGAATATGCATAGTCTTTACCTGAGACTCTGCAAAAGCCACCTGATTTGTTGCTCTATCTTCAAAAGAGAACTTCTGTCCGAATTTTGGAATGTCATTCTCCTGACTTATGTTCTGCTGGCCAAAGTTTGATCCGAAAGCTTGAGGCTTTGTTTGTGGAACATTAGCTGATGTTGAGCCAAAAGGAGGTAAAGGCTGTTCNTCAAAAGGAGATACGTTATTAAAGAATCTTTCCTCTGTAGTATGTTTTGCAGGAATATTGTCGTTAGCAGACATATTCAGGCTTGGAGCCTGACCAAAAAGTAATGGTTCTGGATCGTTGTTTCTTTCAATTTCAAACAGAGGTTTTTCTTCAACTACTTCATTAGAATGCAACTGAATTTCTTTATTCTTTAATAAATCAATAAAGCCCAGAGGTACTTTTCCAATATACATTTCATGAGCTTTTATGAATTGNTGCANATAGCTTGTAAGNTGGTAATCAAAGCCAATAATATCAAAAATATTGTAAATGGACTTACAGTTAAAACACTGAACGGTGAAGTTTTCTCTGTTGTAAGTCATGCTAGGCATTCTTGAGGTGTCGCTCGGATTGAGACACTTAAATGAGGTTTCTAAGTTAATACCTTTACCCATTAGGTATTCAGGAAGTTTACCCAATAGAAATTGTTTAGTATTCTCAAATTCTTGTTCTAGCATGATACTTTCCGCGATTAGTTACTTTTTACGATTTTATTTATCATCCAAGATGAAATAAGCAGACCTGCTGATGCGGTAACACTCATAGAAGCGCCAAATGCAGGTAAGTCACCACTAATATAATCTTCTTTTGATGAGTATATAGGTTTTTCTGTGGAAAAAGTGCAAGTTATCTTGAACTTTTGTCCATTTTTGGGGAATCCATACTCTTTTCTTAATTTATTTCTTAATTTTGAAATAAGGGCATCGCCGGTTGCAGTTGCCACATCTCCTACATAAAGGCATGTTGGATCTATGCGTCCTCCAGCTCCACCTGCAACTATAAAATTAGAATTATGTTGCGATAAGTAATTGGCGATGTAGGTCTTTGCATCAATATCATCAATGCATTCGCATACATTTTTATCACGATCTTTTAGGATTTCATCAATATTTTCGGTAGTTAGTTTTGTATTAAGGACCTTGATATCTAAAAGTGGATTAATGGTAAGTAATCTTTTTGCTAATACACCAGCTTTTAGCTCGCCGACTGTTTGAGTGGTAGTATGTAATTGTCTGTTAGAGTTGGTAATTTCAATAATATCGTTATCAATAAGGGTAAGGTGGCCTATACCTGTGCGACATAATGCTTCTGTGGCCCATGAGCCAATTCCNCCTACGCCAATTACAGTTACATGTGAATTTTGAAGTTTTTNAAATCCATCATTTCCATACAGAGCGCGAATTCCTCTAAATGCAGAATTTTTATCAAAGACCATGTTTGTACCATCCTTTTTTTTATTACATTTTAGCTTTATTCTTTAAAGTAATAAATATTCTTGTTATAATACCGCGCATATCGTTGTGGTTCACGAATGATCCCGTAGCTCAGGTGGATAGAGTATCGGTTTCCGAAGCCGGTGGTCATGAGTTCGACTCTCATCGGGATCACATCATTGCGAAAGTGGCGAAATTGGTAGACGCGCAAGCTTCAGGTGTTTGTACCGTAAGGCGTGAGGGTTCGAGTCCCTTCTTTCGCACCACTACCCAAAAAAATCCCCAATTTTTAATCCTCAAAAAATACTACAAATTCATATTACTTATTCTTTGTATTTCAAGAAATTAACACTAATTTTTACTTATTAGCATAATTTTATATTTTGCTCCTAGCAACACCCCTTGTTCCCGTAAAAAGGGGACAAGAAACGGGGACAAAATTATCAGAAAATTTTTTAAGATGAGGATAATATTGTGCAGTAGATTCTTTGCAAAAATTTTGACAGATAATATTAAAAGATAAATTTATATAAGATAAATATTTATTATAAAGCTCAACATTTTGTTGATAACCGACTTTTCTTTTAGTTATGAAATCTGTTGATGTTCATTTAATTTTAGCCTCTTTAAATGCAAATGATGTATTCATTAGATTTTTTGAATTTATATGATGATAATATTAGGTCGTATGAAAAGTTAAAATCTTCAAATATCAACAATATTATGATATGAACGAAATGCTTATTAGGCGTGTGATGTAATGGCAAATTTAAGTAATACCTTATTAGATAATTCTTCCGAACAATTAAAAGTAGTAAATATTATAAAAACTTGTTTAGCAGAAAATGATTGTTCTGAGCTAATGGTTGCTACTGGTTATTGGGATATTAAAGCTCTATCCTTGATTTGTAAGGAATTAAAGGATTTTCTCCATAGGTCAGATACGACTGTTAAGTTTTTAATAGGTACAGATCCTGTTGTAAGAGCAGAATTATTAAAAAATCCAATAGGTGAAGGTAAATTTCCTTCTGATTACATTTTAAGAGATCTTTCTTCTATTGAAGTAATAGAAGAATATGAAGAATCAATAAAGCTTCTTCTTGATTACTGCAAAGAAGATGAAGAAGATTCAAAAATTAAAGTTAGGTTATATAAGACTAACGAAAATGGAGATAGCCAATTTCTTCATGCAAAGTGCTATGTATTTTCAGGTGATAATAACTATGGAAGAGGAATAATTGGTAGTAGTAATTTTACTCAAAAAGGTCTAGAAGATAACGCTGAGCTAAATTATATTGAAGTTCAGACCGCTATAATTTACGCAATGCCAAATAATCAGCGAGCAAATCTTAAAGGTCATAAGTATTGGTTTGATGAACAGTGGAAGCTTGCTACACCATGGAATCGACAATTTAGAATTGAAGGTTTTACAAAATCAAAAGCAGCAAAACAAATTGTAAAAAAACGAAAAGAACTAGAATCTGTAATTACTCCTTACGAGGCTTATATTAAGTTACTACAAAGTAAATTCTCTTACATAGTAGATAACAGTCTAAGTAATGAAATAGAATCTTACCTTCCTAAAAACTACAAATCATACTCTTACCAAATTGATGCTGTTAAGCAGTGCTTTTCTATTATGAAAGAGCATCATGGTTTTATTTTAGGTGATGTTGTAGGTTTAGGTAAAACAATTGTTGGAACCTTGATAATAAAGAAGTTTATTTGTGCAAATGAATTAGAAGATTCTGTTTCAGATAAGGTTTTAATTATTACCCCTCCAGCAATTAAAACAGCTTGGAAAAACACTCTTAGAGATTTTGATAAAGATAGTAAGTTAAAACTAAAGGATCATGTAGACTTTATCACTACTGGTAGCATTGATAATTTACTAGAGGATGACCTGTCAGACAATGATGAATTTGATTTAACAGATACAGGTGACTTTACAGAAACACTAAAATCAAAAGCTTATGGTCTTATTATCATTGATGAAAGTCATAAGTTTAGAAATGCCGATACTCAAATGTACCAAGCTCTTGATAATCTTATCAGAGCTATTGGTGAAAAAGGCGGATACCCATATATTGGTTTACTTTCAGCTACCCCTCAAAATAACAGACCAAAAGATCTTCAAAATCAAATATACCTCTTTGAGAGAGACCATACAAAGTCCACTTTAAAGGATGCAGAAGGTGGAAATTTAGAACGTTTTTTTGCCAAGGTAAACAGAGATTTTTCTAACTGTATCAACGCAAGAAGAAAGCCAGATCAAGATGAAAGTACCTTTAAAAAACAACAACAGGAAGTTTTATCACAGATATCAAGTTCAATCAGAAATGATGTCTTGCAACATCTTTTAGTAAGAAGAACAAGAACTGATATTAAATTGCATTACAAAGATGTAATGAAAGAACAGAATTTAGTGTTCCCAGAAATCAAAGGTCCAATTGAACTTAAGTATGCCTTGAGAGGTGATTTACCAAGTTTATTTGCAGATACTGTGGATGCAATTTACCATAGAGAAAATCAAAACGATGATAATAGTTCTAAAGATATTTCTCAAAAAAGGCTTCATTTCTACAGATATAGAGCAATTGAGTTCTTAAAAAATCCAAGTGATAGGGTAAAGTATGAAGGTAGAAAAAATCTAGATGCCGAGAGATTTTCTAGACAATTAGCCCAAATGGTTCAAATTAACCTAATTAAGCGTTTGGAAAGCTCTTTTTCAGCATTTAAATCTTCATTAGAAAAGTTAATTCAAGTTACTAGAAATATGATTACGATGCTAGAAAAGGATACCGTGTTTATTTGTCCTCAGATTAACTTAAATGAAGAATTTGATATTCAAGCAAAATCTGAAAAATCTAATAAGGTATATACATTTGAACAGTGTTGCGATGATGTTCGTAAAAAAATAGAAAAACTAGATAAAGATGGTAGAAATGAGAAAAACAGAAATTGTGAGTATAATTCTTCAGACTTTACCTCGGATTATTTAGATGGTCTTAGATCTGATCTCTTAATTTTGGAATCTTTAAATAGAAGATGGCAAAGACAAAGTGCAGATCCTAAATTATCTGTGTTCTATCAATATTTAACACCTAAACTATTTAGTGAAGAAACCAACCCTCAGAAAAAATTAGTTATTTTTACGGAGTCTGTTGTTACTGCAAAGGCAATTGAAGATGCAGTTAAGAATCAGGTTGATGGAAGTGAATATAAGGTTCTATCTGTTAATGCATCAAATCGAAATGATCTAGAAAAAACAATTCAAGAGAATTTTGATGCTAATTATGAAGGCGTGCAAAAGGATGATTATCAAATTTTGATAACAACAGATGTATTAGCCGAAGGCATTAATCTACATAGAGCAAGCTCAATTTTAAATTATGATACGCCATGGAACGCAACTAAGTTAATGCAAAGAATAGGACGTGTAAATCGTATCGGTTCAAAGAGTCCTTTTGTTTATGTATATAACTTCATGCCTAGTGCTCAAGGTGATGCTGAAATACAGCTAGTTCAAAAGGCATATACCAAAATTCAATCATTCCATTCCCTTTTTGGTGAAGATAGCAAGATCTTTTCTCTTGATGAAAGCGTAGTTCATTATGACTTGAATGCTCAAGTGGATGGCGGTGAGTCTCCTCAAGAAAAATATGTGCATGAACTAAAAGAGTATAGAAACAATTATCCTGAAAGATATGTATACCTAGAGAATAAAGACTCTGGCTTTGATATTTCTGTATCAGAACCTTCTTCTACAAGTATTTACTATGTAAATTCAAGCCAAATTAGTGGAAAGTTTGTTTCTAGAGCTGCGAATGGAGATTTTTCTCTTATATCAACACTTGATGCTTTAAAACAAGTTAGAGAAGCTGTTGTTAATGTGAAGTCTTCTTTGCCATTATCAGCAAACTTAAATGATATCAAGAAAGAAGTTGTAGATTATGTTTTTAATAGTTTAAATAAACTAAATACTAGGGTAAATAAACAAGTTATTACAGATGCGCAAAGTATTATGCGTGATCATGTAATACGTTCTAAGGAAGCTAAAGAAAGCCTTGATATTTGGAAGAAAGTGGATAAATCTCTAAGAGCAGGAAATACTGATATCGCTAAGATTATAGTAAGCAACTTTAAAAAGTATCAAGAAGAATTAACAGCAAATAACAGTCAACTTATACTAGTAAGTTTCGAAGATTTTTTACGCAATGTTGAATCTAAATTGTCAAAATTAGTAAATAGAAACAACGATAAAAAGCTATCGCTCAATGTGTTAGTAAGTTTAGGTAAATAAATATGAAAAACGAAAAATTAGAGCACTTAAAACAGTATTTACACCAATCTTTTCAAGGTATTGATTCATTTTTAAAAGAAATCATTTACCCAATTTTTGGTGAAGATAATGTAACTTCATACAATCAAAATCTTATTGCTGATAATCCTGAACTTAAAACTTTAGCCTCATCTTCTGGTATTAAGGAAGTGAAAAGATTTGCTCAGATTGAACTTNANNCTTTAGCCCANTTGNTATCNNNGAAGTAACNGANNTGCCANANTNAAGATNNCTANAATGATATATTTGAAGTAACTGTAACTGACAAAGTCAAGATGGCAAGAAATAGAGTTTCTATTCAACAGGTTATAAGACGCTGCATGGATTCATTTTCTGGTGCATTTATGATCTTCCATTACGACAATAATTGGGAGTGGCGATTTACTTTCTGTTCAAAGGGTAAAGATAATACAGAGTTTACAGATAACAAACGTTATACATTTTTGTTAGGAAAGGATCAATCTTGCAGAACAGCTGCCGAAAACTTTTTATCTCTTATTGAAAAAAGAGAAAAGAATATTGAGCTTAAAGAAGATGATCTTATTGCTGCATTTAGTGTGGAAGCTCTATCTAAAAGATTTTTTGATGATTATAAGAAGCAATATACAAGATTTGTTGATTTTCTTAGTGAGACAAAAACAAAAACGTACAATGATTTTGAATCATTAGTAACTGTCTATGCAAATCAAGAAGATAGAAAATCACAAACAGAAAAGAATATAAGAGACTATGTAAAAAAACTTTTAGGAAGAATTGTATTTATTCAATTTTTACAAAAAAAAGGTTGGATGGGCGTTCCTCAAGATTCAACTTGGGGAAGTGGAGATACAGCTTTTCTAAAAAATCTTTTTAAGTACTCAACGGAGGCTCAGCAAGAAAACTTTCTAGATGAGGTTTTAGAGCCTGTATTTTCAAACGCTCTTGATTCTGATAGACGAGACAACAATGATCTGTTCGATACAAATGTAAATTTTGCTAGTGGAAGCATAGTAAAAATACCATATTTGAATGGCGGTCTATTTGAAAGAGATAGTTTGGATGAACTTCAAGTAAGGTTCCCAAAAGAGTACTTTGCAGATCTTTTTGATTTGTTTGACCAATACAATTTTACTATCGACGAAAATGATCCTAACGATGCTGTTGTTGGCGTTGATCCCGAAATGTTAGGTCTAATCTTTGAGAATTTACTAGAAGATAATAAAGATAAAGGTGCTTTCTATACACCAAAGAAAATTGTCCAATTCATGTGCAAGGAATCTTTAATTCAGTATTTAAAACAGAGTATAAAAGATTTTATTGAAAAAGAGAGTAAACGAAAGAACAAAGATATCGCTATTTTAAATGATGCCAAATTATTGTTAGCTGAAGATGGAAAAGTTATTTCTGACTTTGTAAACACTAATGAAAGTTCTAAAACTATCGATATCAGGACAAATGCAATTTTGATAAATCATTTACTATCAGTAGTAAAAATTTGTGATCCTGCAATTGGCTCTGGTGCCTTCCCTCTAGGATTGCTAAATGAGATATTTAACTGTAGGCGCGCTTTACACAATATTATCGATTCTAACTCTGTTATCTCAAATGCTTCATTAAAGAAAGAAATTCTTCAGAAAAATATTTATGGCGTTGATATAGAAAAAGGCGCCGTTGATATAGCTAGATTGCGTTTTTGGTTATCAATTATTGTTGATGAAGAATCTCCAAATTCACTACCAAATCTTGATTTTAAGATCATGCAAGGCAATAGCTTGCTAGAAAGCTTTGATGGCGTTGATTTAAGTGATTTTGAAAAGACTAATATTAGAGCAAAGTATTTGGCTACAGATTTATTTGCTACAGATAGTGGGTTGTTGAGTGAGCTAAACTTTATTATTAACAAGTATTTTGATACTTCAGACCACTATAAGAAACGTAGTTATCTAAAAGATATCGGTGAGCATGTAAAGAAGATTTTGTTATCAAAATTAAAGGATTCTGATAATCAAGAAATTTACAACAAAATCATCAATCTAAAAATCGAAAATCCTTTTATCTTCCTATGGCATATCTATTTTGCACCTGTATTTGACGATGGCGGTTTTGATATCGTAATAGGAAATCCTCCATACATACAACTTCAGAAAGCTACAGGAGTTAAAGTATTAGATAAAAAAGGAAAGCAGATAGATCAAAAACTAGGTGATATCTATGCCGAAGAAAAGTTCGAATCCTTTGAAAGAACAGGTGATATCTACTGTTTATTCTATGAAAAGGGATTTTCTTTACTTAAAGAGCATGGAACACTTTGCTACATTACTTCAAATAAGTGGATGAGAGCTGGATATGGTGAGTCTTTGAGAAATTACTTTGCAACAAAGACAAATCCTCTAAAACTTCTTGATTTATCAGGTGCGAAGATTTTTGATAACGCAACAGTAGATGTAAATATTCTTTTATCAGAAAAAGCAGAGAATCAAGGTAATACCCAAGCTTGCTCTTTGACAGAAAAAACTGGCGTAAATAATTTGAGCCTTTACTTGAACCAGAACCAATCTGAATGTCCTTTTACTACAAAAGATAGTTGGGTAATTTTGTCTAAAATAGAACAAAGTATCAAGCAAAAAATAGAGGCAATTGGAACACCTCTAAAAGATTGGAACATTCAGATTAACTATGGTATTAAAACAGGTTGTAATGAAGCTTTTATTATCTCTACAGAGAAAAGAAATGAGATTTTAAACAACTGCTCATCTGAGGATGAAAGAACAAGAACAGAGGAAATTATTCGACCAATTTTAAGAGGCAGAGACATAAAAAGATATGGTTATGACTGGCATGATCTATGGTTAATCAATACGCATAACGGTATTAAAGGAAAAGTTCCCAAAATAGAAATATCTAAATACCCTGCAATAAAAAATCATTTAGATCAATTCAAAGATAAAATTTGGAGCAGAGCTGACCAAGGTGACACTCCATATAATCTAAGAAACTGCGCGTATATGGAGGATTTTTATAAGCCAAAAGTTATGTGGAAAATTATAGGATGTAATTTAAATTTTTCCTATGATGAGTCCCAAATGATATGCAACAATGCAGTTAATATTATGACTGGATCTAGAGATGAATTAATTCAATTTGTTTGCTTAATGAACAGTAAATTGTTTAATTGGTATTTAAAATGCACAACTGAAGCTGAGGTACAAGGTGGAGGCATTCAACTATATGTCACAACGCTAGAGAAAACGCTTGTAAAACTAGACTTCAATAATGATTTTACAAAAGTTGCTGAAATGAGAATTAACGGAAAAATTACAGATCAAGAAATTGACGAATGTATATTTAATGTTTATGGGCTGTCAAATAGCGAAAAACATTTCATTTCAACGATAGGCTAGAATTATTTCTTGTATAAAGGGGAAAATTCCCCTTATTGGTTAACGAATTGTATTAGCTAACATAATTACAAATGAAGTCTATTTCATCTTTGCTAAATCCATAAATTTCGAATATAGATTGATCTATAAGATCGTCATTTTCTCTTTTTATGGCATCAATTAGTTTCTGACTTTGTTGTTGTGGAATAGGTAATTTTACCAACGATTGGATATTAAGCATTAAATCTCCAGCTCCAGTACTATCGCTATATTGATTTATATAGTAATTTGCAACAGCACTGCATAAGTAAGCTAACAGAATTTCATTGTTGCTATCACCTGATATAAAACTAGCTGGAGCTGTTAAATATATCCCCTCTTCTACTAAAGCAAAAGCTAATCGTCTACCAACTGCCTTCCAACATATTTTTGGCTGAAAAAATAAGTCCCAATATGCAATGCTATCTTGAGTTTCAAACCATTGGTTATTAGTCTTTTTTCTAGATTTAACTAGAACGCCGTTTATCTGATACTTCTTACCGCTTTGTTCCAATTTCTCCTTTCCAAATTTTAATAAATACGATTTAAGGGCTGGATAAAGATCTATGTCGTAATGACGTGAAGGAAATGTTGCAATTAACCATTTGTTATCCCAGTCGTAACCATATCTTTTTATATCTCTGCCTCTTAAAATCGGTCGAATAATTTCATCAGTTCTTGTTCTTTCATCCTCGGATGAGCAGTTGTTTAAAATTTCGTTTCTTTTGTCTGTAGAGATAATGAAAGCTTCATTGCAACCAGTTAATACTCCTCGGTAAATTTTTATATCTTTCCAATCTTTTAGAGGTGTACCGACTGATTCAATTTTCCTTTTTATACTTTGTTCAATTTTAGACAAAATTACCCAACTATCTTTTGTAGTAAAAGGACATTCAGATTGGTTCTGGTTCAAGTAATGGCTCATTTTTTTGCATAAGTAATTTCATTGGTTTTTAGAAATCTAGCTAAAGTATTCCGATCAACCTTACAGATTTTAGAGATCTTTCGTAAAGAAATGCCTTCTTCTATTAATCCTTCAATCATTACTCTTTTTTTGAATAGTTTATGCTTAGAAGGATCTGTTTTTCTTCCTTTTGGTCTACCAAGAATAACGCCTTCAGCCTTCTTTCTTGCAAGAGCTTCTTTTGTTCTTTGGCTAATTAAGTTTCTTTCAATTTCAGCTGATAAACCAAATGCAAAGGCTAACACTTTACTTTGAATATCCTCTCCAAGTCTGTAATTGTCCTTAATGGTCCAAACTTTGCATTCCTTTGTCATGCAGATATTTAAGATTTCCATAATCATAAAGAGATTTCTTCCAAGCCTAGATAGTTCAGCGCAAATAATTAAATCATCTTTCTCTACTTTCTTAAGAAGAAGTCCCAACTGCCTTTTTGTGTAAGATTTGGTTCCACTGATTGTTTCTTCAATCCAGCCATCAATTTTTAGGTCATGACTTTTACAAAAGTTATTGATTTCAAAGCGCTGATTCTCTACTGTTTGCTTGTCGCTGCTAACTCTAATATATCCGTAAACCATTTTTGTACCTCAAAATNAAGAGAAAAATATTGAATATCTCCATAAATTGAAGGTCAGAGCTTTTGTGAATTTGATAATNAAATGAGTTTATAGGTATGGTGGAGAGTTGAAATTACATAAAATGTANAAAAGTAAGCTTAAACACTTACTTTTATGCGTAAATTAAAACTTTGCGAAGTAGATCAAAGTTTAGTTTTTCTATAATTCTTTCACAAATTTTGTAGCAACCCCATATATAACAACGTCTTTAGCTAATATGATGTCAGATTCTCTAGCAAAATAGTTTCTTTTATTTTCAATTGAGTCGGCTACGTTAATATCCATTGGGAATATTCTATTTGGTACAGATTTGTCCCAAGCTTGTAAAGTTAGTATGTTTCCATCGAAGCGAATTTCACGCAACATCCCTGATGATCCTGCCATACTTACTACAGCAATTTTGCAGTTTAAGTAGTTTAATTTTTCTTTTAAATCCATGTTCTTAATTTCATGAAAATTGCAAAAAACTAAGCTATGAGATGGAATAAAATAGCCACTATTTCCTTCCATATATTTCTGTCTTAAATCAAAAACAAAGTCGTGTAATTGATCGGTTAAAACTGATTCGTATGCTGTTATGCCATTATTTTTAGGATCTTTTATACACTCTTGAAATTGCTCTGCACTCTTATTTGTAAAGTAAGAATCATTAACAATAGGAATTTCCCTTGAAGCTGTATTTGCTGATACTTTTGGACTTATGAAAACAGAAGGATCTACAGATAAAACATCAGACAATTGTTTTATGTTTTCTACCTTAGGAATATGAGCACCTGTCTCCCATCCAGAGTATGAACCTTGGGTAATGCCCAATTTTGATGCAAGCTCTTTTTGGTTTAATTTTGAGTTAACTCTTGCCGCCTTAATGCGTGTTTTTAGGTCTTCTGGGAAGCCTTGCATGATATTCAAAAATGCTGATTCTAACGCAGATTCAGTGTCTGCTAAATCTGGATAGTATGTTTTAAGTACATTTTTTAATAATTCAGAGTCTGAAAAATTCATAATATTGAGTGCCTACTAAAAATAATATAGTGCTTATTATAAATTATTATTTGTCAAATTTCTTATCAAAATGAGCGGAAAAGTTTGATATTTTGTAAGCTCTAAATATTTTAATTTAAAAAATTTATAAATATTTGTTTACAAATAGAATTTAAAGGTACATGCTAGATATGTATATTGAATACACGTCAATATTGGTATTTAGTGCCTAACAATATGGAGAAAAATTGGTTCAATTAATTATTTCGGGGTGATCTAAATTAGATCACAAACAAAAAGGGCGTTAATCTTTAAAATTGTAAAAAAAACAACCACAATTTTGAGAATAACGCCCAATGCTTAGTATACAAGAATACTTAGAAAAACACTTCTTTCCTGGTTATAAAATCGCTGGTGTAATCGAA
>JGI24709J26583_10000551_pt1 | contig 32238 bp, 36 predicted proteins | sample BioPla2DNA1_FD_26583 | JGI IMG/M metagenome (IMG submission 26583) | reverse complement strand
CCTTTAGTATTCCATAATAGAATCCTAATTAAGCAAAGAATATGCTGTTATAATTGAAAAATTCATTTAATATCCTATTAAAACTGTATTGCCCGTTGCCACAACAATTCAGATGATTTTTTGTTGTAATCTTGTGAATCTGGATCAGTGAACAAGTGAATCTGGATCAGTGAACAAGTATCCTGTGACAGGATACTCAAAATATTCATAACTGGCGCCAGATTGATGAATGCTCTTTGAAAATTCATCGATAAATTGTTGATTTTTCCACGGATCTTTAGCTGCATAATGAACCTGAAGAGGGCCACTTGATGGCCACTTTTCAATACCAATCATATTAAGAGGTAAAGCAGCGTGAAATAAAAGACATCCCCTGGCACCAGATTTTGTTCCAACAAGTAACTCAGCCGACGTTCCTCCCTTCGAAAATCCTGCATAAACTGTTTCACTGGGAAAATCTTTGACTGAAGAAAGGGTACAAGACACCATTTCTGTGATTCCAATTTCCTCAAATTTTTCGAGAGCTTGTTCCATATCATCAAATGTTTCACCATTATAAAGATCTGGAATGATAACATTATGTCGTTTATCTTATAACATTTCTGCAGCTTCAATTATTCCCCTTCGAAGCCCTAAAACTGAATGAAAGATTACTATATTTGCCATAAATCACTCTCCTTATAAATTATTATTTATGCATACTTNTTTTTCAATTATGTAAGTTTATAATCATGAAAACTTCTACTTGCGTGAATTCCATAGATAGATAGGTANATAGTATCCTTTAACAATGCCTTTTATTTTGAAACTATAATAATTTAGGGTTTTAGATTTTTCCTATGCTTAGAATTAGGAGGGCGNATAGTGAGAGNATTNNAAAAAAATATCACCAACAATGAGAGATGGTAATAACCATATAGTCTAATAAGGAGGTTTTGTTATTTTTTTGACAATAAAATTTTTGTTGACATAAAATAAATATAATAGATGAAGATAGGGAGGTGATTAGTGTGAATGTTTTAGCAGTGGTGGGGAGCCCCCGGAAAGGGAAGGCCACTGATAAATTGGTGGATAAAGCTATTGAAGGTGTGAAGTTTAAGAATCCAGACTGTGAGGTTCGGAAGATTCATCTAACGGATTATGATATCAATTATTGCCAGAACTGTCTGGTATGCCGGGATACGGTAACAGACCAGCCAATGGCCAGATGCACTATAAGGGATGATATGGACCAGATAGACGAGTACCTCCTTAAATCAGATGCCCTGATTATGGGAACCCCTGTCCACTCTTCATTTGTAACTGCTCCCATGGCCACCTTCCTGGAGAGGATTACCTGGGTCTTCGCCAAACCAGAGGGTAAGGTATTAAATATTATAAAAGGATGTCCTCAGCCCAGATCTGATAAGAAGAGGAAATTGGCGATTATCGTGGTATCAGGTAGTGTGCCACCAATGTACCGGAGACTTTGTGATAATGCCACCAACCATATCAAGGAAGTTCTCCAANATTCACTAAACACCCAAAAAGTGGGAGCCTTGTATGCCGGGGATGTAGAGCACCGGGGAGTAGATTCCTACTTGGAGCAGGCCTTTAAGCTGGGGAAAAAATTGGTATGAATAATACTGTTTTTGCATTTCCCGGAACACGTCCGAATAATACATTACAAGTGAGTATTTGACAAGTAGGTGTTCAATATTACCTCCAGTAACTATTCCCTAACTCATCTGGGTCGACTAGGAGAGCATATATCCCGAACCTGGTCATAAGCTTATGCCTGACACGCGCCCCCTAATTTCCTCTACCACTCCTGCATTAATATAACGGGGTGTTGAAGAACTTCCTCATCATGTGACTGGTGACATTCGTGAAACCGTCCTCATTGGGTTCCAGTTGAGAAATTTGTTTATCTCATAGTCATTCAGTTAGAAAAAAATAAGTAAATGTAAAGTAAAAATATCATCAAAGCCAGCTCACCATTACTCAAACCAAAAACTTGGCACGGGATGCCCCCATATGCCAGGGATGGTAAGGTCATTGCTTCATCCGGGGAGCTAAAGACGAGAGGTACATGATGTTGGGTTTCACCGAGGATGCTAAGCTCGATGAAGATAATTTTTGGCCGACTTCATTTGCACTGAAGGATTTAACTGCCGCCGAAGAGACTAAGATCACCGCTCTGGTGAAAAAAGCTGTGGGTTGATATCCCCTGGAAGACTTTGTAGCCGAATTGCCCCAACTAACTGTAAAATTGAAAATACTCTTTAAACATCACCTTTCACCTATTTATCATTGATTGTATCATCTGACATATATTGTTTCTTTATTAATTTACTGCAATCATTCCCTTCATTAAATGAATATATATTATTGGATTTAAAATTCTTGATAAGGGAACACTTGTTGATCGGAACTGAAACTGTAAAAACCGTTTTTATTGAAATAAAGCTGAATTCCCACCTTTTAAACTCTCCGTTTTCAGTGATGAAATCACTGAAAATCTGTTTAAATTCTTCTTCATTTGCATTGGATTGTATGATAAACAAGAGGTCATGACTGGCATTTAATTTATTAGTATTTTTCCGTTTCGGTGACACAACCCACATAATACACATTCAAATGCCCTGTTTTCATTACAACAATTTCATTATCCTGACTTTTTCCAAACATAATATTAGAACCAGAGGACTGATAAAATTACACTTCTTTAAAATGCCCAAAAAAAATCTATTAAAATAAAAGAGATCCCACTGATACATATGTGCAATCATTGTTTCAAGTTGTTTGAATTGTGATTGATTTTGAAAAGATCATTGCAGATTACCTAACCAACATTAATAAATATTAACATCCCATTAAGTATTAAATAAACAATTAGGGACTGAAATGATAACCACTAAACTGCATGTTAAGAAATCATCTCTTTTGATGTATCTTCCCTTGATTATTTTCTTTATAATAATTTTCCTGTGGCATTCTAGGTTAATCCCTGCAGGGGATGACCTATACTTTAGTAAGGTGTATTACGAGCAGAATATATTTGTTTTTTTAGCATGGCATTATGAAACCTGGACTTCACGACTAATAATTGAATTCTTCATAACAATATTTGCAGGGCTACCTCAAATAATCTGGAATATTATTGATTCAGCTATTTTCACATTAATTGCTGTTATAATTCCCAAAATAACATTTAATGACAATAAAATTAATGAAAAAAAATCATTGATCTACTACTCTTTATCTTGTGTTCTGGTATTACTATACATTTACACAATAAATGGTGCCTTATGGTCCGCGGGGTACATAGCATCCACTATAACTTATACATGGCCATTATTTTTCATGTTATTACATTTTTATCTGGTGAAAAAATATTTATTCAATGAAAATAATCTGAATAATTTACATATCATTAAAAATCTGGCTATTTATGGCATAATGATATTTTCATTGATATTTGCCATAAATAATGAAATTTTGTTATTTATTGTTGCTGGAGCTTATGTCTTTATCATTTTATACTGCTGGTACCAGAAAATAAAAATCCCAAAATCAATTTTTTTAATGTTGTTCATCATATTTTTGGGCTTTTTAAACTTCTATTTGTGCCCTGGAAACCAAGCAAGATACATGAAAGATATTTTACGCCGTTTCCCGGAATATTACACCTTAACAATAATCAATAAGATAGATTTGGGCATTAGCGCATTGATATATAAATTCATTACTCCTTACGGTCCAGTTAAATTTGGCCCAATTTACCTTACCTTCTTCGGAGCCCTGACTATTTATATATACTCCATCACTAAGAAAAAGATCCCACTATTAATCAGCATGATCCCTCTAATTCTTATCCTAAGTTTATTAATATTGATTTTTCTAGTGGGATATTCGCCAATAATCGCCTTCATGAACAAAGCAGTAACAGAGTATGGTTTATTACACTCCGATTTAAGTCATATTATGATAATTTCTGGCATATACTCAATTGTTACATTTTCAGTTGTTTATAGTTTAATAAAAATCTATAAGTATGGCGGAAAAAGGCTAAGCTCCCTTATATTATGTTTGCTTATTTTAGGATTTGCTTCTCAAATGATTAAGGGATTTTCACCTACGTGCTGGTTTACTGGTGAAAGATGGGAAGTGTATTATTATTTCTTCATTACTTGCGTTATTTATATATTGACCGTTGAATTGTTGGAAAATAGAGATGATGAAGGTAAAATAACTGATTGGTGAACAGAACACCGAGTGGTGTAATTAGTTACGAAGAAAAACTATAATATCCACTTTATTTCTAAATACCATCACTTTTCACGCATAATATTAATTGTTGAAGTCTACTGGGATGATATTAATAATAGGGGTATTTTTAACTGCACATTGCATAAAATTGATTAAACATCCTTCACATTAAAAATTAATTATTGGTTTTTTAAATAAATCAGAAATCAAAGCATGGAGGAAAGATACGGGTGTTAAAAGAGTTCCTAAAATCATTTTAAACTCATAAAGTAAACTACTTCTTGGATCTCCTTTGCCTTTTAGTCTGTTGAAAAAAGAACTCCAGGGAATGCCATAAGTATTTCCAATCATGATGGTACGTATGGAACCAAGTATTCCTTTTGCTTTAGACTCACCATAGATTTCTATAATACGTTCCCATGATTCTCTAGTGGGGTTTCCCCTGGTGTCGGCATAGTGTTGGGCAAAGATGACTGCTTCAAGTTCATCGCTTGGAACATCTTCCATAACACCAGAGAGCATATTCTGGATTTCTTCATTGCTCATTCCGCTTTCAAGTGCCCTTTTAGTATGGGCATATGAGCATAAGGCACAGTCATTCACTTCAGTCACTGCTAACATTAGCCTTTCAATGAACTTTGGGCTTAAACTTTTGTTCTTTTTTGCCCTCGACATGTATTTTATAGTTCGAATTCCTGCATGAAAAATCCAGTAAGATTCCCTAACCGAGTATAGTTCCCTGCCAGAGAACACTTTATCAGGGGTTTTTTCATGATTTTTAACATCCATATTCTTCACTTTGATTAATTATAATATTTCCTGAGGCGTCTCAGAAACTCTATATTGATACTATATAATATTACAACCAGAACAATATGAACAATTACATTTCCAATTTATTTATTGTCAAGATTTATTGTCAGGGGAATTAATTAATAGTTCATCATAATATTGGGAAAATTACTGGAATAAGTAAAATATGGGCTTTTCTTAGGATGTGTTTAGAATTTTTTTGGCCTGATCAAATATTTATTTATAGGATACTAATACTTGTAATCTGAGGATGTCTGGAAAAAAAGACAATTATTTAAAAAACATAAGTAATTAGTATAATATTAATTTAAAATTAATCATTGAATTTATATTGTTTATAATTTTTCTTTAAAATGGTGAATTTTTATGGCTTTTCATGTGATGCTGGTTCCCACATTGGGATGTCCTTCCAGTTGTGAGTATTGTTGGAGTTCGGAGGAAAGTTCCCCAATAATGGATGTCAATATAATTAGAGAAACAGTAGAATGGCTTAAAGACTTCCGAAACGAACCAGTTACTTTCACCTTCCATGGTGGAGAACCATTACTGGCAGGATATGAATTTTTTAAAGAATCATTACCACTCTTGGCTGATGGATTAGCACATCTTAAGCCAGCTTTTGCAATTCAAACCAATTTATGGAACTTGACACCTGAACTGGCAGAATTATTTAAAGAATATGAGATACCTATTGGTTCAAGTCTGGATGGTCCAGAGGAACTGAATGACTTGCAGAGGGGAGAAGGATACTATCAGAAGACAATGAAAGGTTATGAAATTGCAAAGGAACATGGTTTGCAGGTAAGCTTTATATCTACTTTCACCTCCTATTCCATCCAATTCAAGGAAGAAATTTTCAATTTTTTCCTGGAAAATGGTTTGAACCTTAAACTACACCCTGCTTTNCCATCATTACGTGGTGCTAACCCTGAAAAATGGGCTTTATCCCCTGAAGAGTATGGGGAACTTTTAATTTACCTACTTGATCAGTACTTGGAAAATATGGACAGAATCGAACTTAAAAATATTGATCACCTAGCAAAATGTGTTTTCACACGCCGAGGGGTGGTTTGCACCTTTGTGGACTGCATGGGAGACACCTTCGCAGTTGGTCCAGATGGAAGTATATATCCTTGCTATCGTTTCGTGGGAATGCCTGAATATGTTATGGGAAATGTAAGGGATCATCCCAGTATGGAAGATTTAGCCCAGTCTGATTCTTGGAAGTTACTTCATGGCTTCAAAGACTACGTAGACTCAGAGTGTAAAAGATGCAATTATATAAAGTTCTGCAGAGGAGGATGTCCCTACAACGCCCTTACTATCAATGAAAAAACAGGTAAAGCCGAAATAAGTGGAGTAGACCCCCACTGTACTGCATATAAGATGATCTTCAAGGAAATCACCAAACGAGCTACCAAAGAAATGCTAGGACCCAGTTTGGGCATGGTAAATGATGCATCAGGCATGGACCGAAAAACTAAAAGGGGAATAATGTCTATTATGCTCAAACCTTCTTAGAAAAATAGTAAATAGTGAGTAGATCAATATGAAGAAAAACACTCCAGTGATTATGGGGATAGTTTTAATTTTAGGCATAGCGGCCATTGGTTATTTCGCTGATTTGGACCAACAAAACAATCATTCAACTAATTACTCCCTTTTTAAATATCATAATGTTTCTAATAACACGACATCAGATAATACCATCCAAACTTCAAAATCTTCGCATAAATCATCCCAAAATAAAACTAAAAACAATGATACCAATATAACCGGTCCCTACAATATGACTGTAACTTAACAAAAATTAATCTTATTAGTATCATAATAAACAAAATAAACATGTCTTGTTAATGTGTGAGGAGACAAAATATATGAACCTAGGAAAACTTAATGAAAAATGCCCTGAATGCGGTTCTATGGATAAAACCCTTAGAAGGAGATTAGATAGAGAACATCATGCATTTGGTACAACACAGTCTTTTTCGTGCAGTAATTGTGGTTATGTGTTCAAATCCCCTGAAGATGAAAAAAAAGAGGATGAAAAATAGACACTAATCTCTTTAAATCAATTATATAAAATATTAAGATTTTCAATACGAAAATAGGTATTATTATTCCCAATTAATATTGTGTTTCATCCTTTTTTAAAAAAAAGATCATTTATTCTACTGTGAATAGAAAAAGTTTAAAAAAAAAGTAAAAACTATAAGTAAGAAAGCAAAATGTTTGATAATACTTTAATTAAGTAATTTTTTCAATTAGAATTCAAATAGTTAATTTTTTTAAAATCAATAAGAGACTGATAATATGATAGTTAAGGAATGGTGTATGTACTGCGGAGAATGTGCAGGTGTATGTCCTCGTAACCTCATTGAAGTACGCGAAATAAGCTTAAATTTCAACGAAGAAGATTGTAAAGACTGCAGAATATGCGTTAAGGCATGTCCAGTGCAGGCCCTGGAAAAAGGGGATGATTAATATGATTGAAACTGATATTTTAGTTATAGGGGCCGGCCCTGCAGGTTCAACTGCTGCAAAACACGCAGCCATAGCTGGTTCCAGTGTAATTTTAATGGACAAAAAATCCGAGATAGGATCTCCCAAAAGATGCGCTGAAGGCGTTTCTAAAGAGGGGCTTAAAAAGTTAGGAATCGAACCATCTGAACGTTGGGTGACTAAAGAAGCAAGCGGAATCCGTATGGTTTCCCCAAATGGAACTTCAGTGANCCTTACTGAGGATAAAGTNAAACTCCCGGAAGCAGGTTACATCCTAGAACGTAAAGTCTTTGACAAATACATGGCCATGGATGCTGGTCGTGCTGGTGTGCAAATCATGATCAAAACCCTGGCTACTGGTATGCGAAGAGAAGATGGTCAGATGGTGGTTACTGCTGAGAGCATGGGTGAAGAATTCCAAATCAAGGCTAAGATTGTAATAGCTGCTGATGGCCCGGAATCAAGGGTTGGTAGATGGGCTGGACTTCGAACTTCTCTTAAACCTAAAGATATGGAATCTTGTGCCCAGTTTGAAATGGCAGGAGTTGAGATGGAAGAACCAGACTGCATAGAATTCTATTTTGGTAGTGTATCTCCTGGAGGTTATGCTTGGATTTTCCCTAAAGGCGATGACATAGCTAANGTAGGTCTGGGTGTTTTAACCACTATGACTGATAAAAGCGCCTATGAACACCTTTTAGAGTTTGTGAAGAATAATCCTGCCACCAAAAATGCACAAGCAGTTGAAATCAATGTTGGTGGAGATCCTGTTGGTGGATTACTCAAGAAAAAGGTAACCGATAATGTTCTGGTCACTGGAGACGCTGCAAGTATGGTAAACCCACTTACAGGCGGAGGTATTATTAGTGGAATGTTAGGAGGTCGAATTGCTGGTCAAGTGGCCGCACAAGCTGTAATTGAAGGTGATTACTCGGAAAAAAGCCTTGAAATATATGAAGAACTTTGTGAAGCCGAACTAGGCAAATCATTTGAAAAATATTTAAAGGCCAAAAATTATCTTTTAAGTCTTTCTGATGAGGAATTAGACCAGATTGCAGAAGCATTCCAAAAGAGTGACTTTGAAACNATTAACACCGCNGAAATGGTTAGAAAACTGGTTAAAATCTCGCCAAAAGCCCTTTTAAAGTTGGGTAAATTGTTCTAAATTTTTTTTTAAAAAAAAAAATGATTTTATTTTAACCTCCCCCCCCCTTTTTTAATTTTAGATATATAAACCCTTAATTGGTAATTTTTTTAACATCACTGTTAATGTTGAAATGCGCCTAATTCATCGAGAACATCCTCTTTTTCACAATTGACAAGCATTTTCCAAGCAGTCTGCAGTATAATATTTTTTTCCCAAACTCATTTTTTTTTGTTCTTCAAAATTTCATATATTTATGTTGGATATAAAATAAGCTTCAAATCTAATACTTAAAGATTCAGATTTATCAAAATCAGTCCGCTGGCTGAAACCTACTTTCTTTAGGTGTTATAAGTGAAAATCATAAAAATATTCGGTATAGAAATGGGATGATTGATATTAAATTATTCCATAAAGAATTAATCTCAATTTACGAGTGGTAATTAGTCATATGAAAATATGTATCATTAACCCCAATATAGAGGTTGATCATAATAATGAATGGAACATTAATGGAAAGATTAACATGAACTTACAACTTATTCTAAAATAAGTAAAAAAAAATTCTATTGAAGTAAGAATTGGAGATATAAAAAAAATAAGGAAAATAGTAAATATTGTTGTGGAGGCAATGAAATGAAAGAGGATTCATCACATGAAAGCAGAATTGAAAACACACCAGAAAATAGAGCAAAATGCTTATGCACTTTCTGTCCAAGTTATTCCCAAAACTGCAAGGATGAAGTTCTTTATTGTAGTATTGGGGCTAGTAAATGTGAAATCCCTGTCAACGGTTGCATCTGCAACAGTTGCCCCCTATACTTTGAGTACAATCTGCAAAATATTTATTTTTGCAGCCTAGAAGAAGTGGGAGAAAATAAAACTCTTATGCGCCGGAAATATAATGAAGAAAACACTGATTTTTATGAAAAAATAGTCGAAATCAAAGATAAAGTTGCAGGAGAAAGTTTGATATCTGCCATGGGCTCCTTGAAGGAAATTCCCTGTAAACTAGATGATCTCCATTTTTTACCAGCGCAAATTGAACGGATACCCCTCAACAAAGAGGAAAATGTTAATACATCTATAACTATCGGACCTAAATCTAAAAAACCTTTGAAAGTGTCTTCACCCATCATGATCTCAGGTATGAGTTTTGGAGCAGTTTCCAGGAATGTGCGTCTGGTAATATCCCAAACAGCATCTAAAATGAATATTGGATTTAACACCGGAGAAGGAGGTGTGCTTCATGAGGAAAGAAAAACTTCCCCTGAATTGATGATAGTGCAATATTCAACAGGACGTTTTGGTTTCGATGAAGAACTACTCCAATCTGCTGGTGCTGTGGAGATAAGGTTTGGTCAGGGAGCTTATCCTGGTAAAGGAAGTTATCTGCCTGCCGAAAAAATCACAGAAGAAGTGGCAGAAATTCGTGGACTTAAAAAGGGCGAATCAGCTTATTCCCCAGCCCATCACCCTGACATCACCAGCCCTGAACAATTAGAAGAAAAAATTAACTGGCTAAGGGAACTTGGCAAAGGAATCCCCATAGGGGCGAAAATTGGGTGTGGAAATGTGGAAAAAGATGTTAAAATCTTGTCAAAGGCAGGGATTGACTTTATTTCACTGGATGGTTTTGGTGGAGGTACTGGAGCCACTAATACATATGTGAAAGACAATATGGGAATTCCCATACTGGCTGCTTTGCCCCGTGCCCATAGGAAACTTGAAAAAATGGGAGTTCGTGACAATCTTAGTCTCATTGCCGGCGGAGGATTGATGAACTCTGCAGATTTTACTAAATGTCTAGCTTTAGGTGCGGATGCAGTTTATATAGGCACATCAGCACTGATAGCTATGAATTGCCAACAATATCGTGTCTGTTACAGTGGATTATGCCCAACTGGAGTGACAACTCAAAATCCACAATTAATGGAACAGTTAGATGTCAAAAAGGGGATACGAAATCTTTCTAATTTCATAAATGTTTCTACAGAAGAAATAGCCACCATTACCCGCATGGTTGGTAAAAATGATGTTAACCTTCTGGAAAAAGATGATTTGATAAGTTTAAGCAGGGAAACCGCAATGATCGCCAATGTTAAATGGTTGGATGGTCATTATTTGAACTAGTTTCTCCCTGTAAATGAAATGATATTTATTAATTAACTTATATTCTATTATTTTATTTAGTCTAAGAAATGAATTAAAAATAATGATAATTATTATTTGAAAATTGATTATATTAGTGGGGAATAGTAATTTGAACAAAAAAGATACTGAAGAGCTTTTAGAATGCGAACACATTAGAAATGCTCTTTTATTGGCTAACAAGGAATGGGACAGAACATTCAATGCCCTGCCTGATCTGATAACCATCATGGACACCGAACACCGAGTGGTGAAAGTTAACAAGGCAATGGCTGATAGTGTGGGAGTTTCACCAGAAGAAATCGTTGGAAAAAATTGTTATGAGATGGTTCACGGAACCAGATGTCCCATTGATACTTGTCCACATTCTTTACTTCTTGTTGATGGTGCTCAGCACAAAGCTGAAATTCAAGAGGATAACCTTGGAGGTTTTTTCTTGGTGACTGTCACCCCGATTGAGGATGAAGAAGGAAACATAATGGGTAGTGTGCATGTTGCCAGGGATATCACCAAACGGGTTAAGATGGAAAAGGATCTTAAGAAAGCTTTAAAAGAAAAAGATGTGCTTATGAAAGAGATTTATCATCGGGTTAAAAACAATCTTTCAGTGGTGTCCAGTCTCCTGAGTTTGCAATCTCGCTACATTGAGGATGAATCTGCCAGGGAGATTTTCAAGGACAGCCAAAGCAGGATAAAGACCATGGCCCTTATACATGAAAAATTGTATAGTTCTGGAAATCTTAAACTGGTTAATATGAAAGAATATATTGAGGAGTTGTCACGAGATTTTTCCAATGTTCACCTATCTAATCATGACAATGTAAGTCTGGTGTTAGATATTGAAAATATAATGTTAGATGTTGATACTGCCATCCCAGTAGGCCTTATTATCAATGAATTGCTAACCAACTCTGTGAAACATGCTTTTCCAGCTAAGCAAATAGGGACAATAAATTTGAATTTGAAGAAAGTAGAAAATGGTGAATTGTTACTTGAAGCCAAAGACAATGGTAAAGGGTTACCTTCTGGTTTTAAAATNGAAAATAGTGATAGTTTAGGTTTAAGANTGATACATAGCTTAACTGATCAAATTAATGGCCAGATAGAGGTTGATGGAAGTCAAGGAGCTCATTTTTCTATAAAATTCCATGAACAAAAAAGGGGAAAACGTAAATGATCAAAGTACTATGCACCAATGAAACTTCACTCCACCGACCTGAAGCTCGTCGTTGGAGAGAACGCATGGGGCTATTAGAACCTCTGGGAGAAGTGGTGGTGGTACTGCCTTGCAGCATGCGGAAACCATATTCATCAAGTAAGTCTCATCGGATTTTCAGCCAAGCCACTAGAGGCTTTCAGGAAGCTATTTTAACATCGCCCTTTGGAGTTTGTCCACGAGAAATGGAAAATACTTATCCTATCCAGTCTTATGATGTTTCTACAGTTGGTGACTGGTCATTGGAGGAGATTGCACTCACCGGGGAATGTTTAGCTGAATATGTTCAGGATAAAGAAGTGATAGCCCATGTAGCACATGGTTACTTGACCGTGTGTCAAGAATACTTGCCCAATGCTATTTTTACTTGTATTGATGGTAGGACCACTTCTTCTGAATCCATGCAAAACCTTAAAAAGGAAGTTAAAAAATATGGCAAAATTAAGAGTCGCAAAAGACAGACACATATGCTCAGATCAATTGCAAGATATCAGTTTAATACACAAAAAGCAGATAAATTAGTACCATCCAATTATAAATTGATAGGAAGATTTGACCGGCGTTTGATGCATGAAAATGAACAAATTGCCGTGTTGCATCATGATAACGGCCTTTACAGCCTAAATATGAAAGGGGGCATCTTATTGAATGACATTGGTGTTAACTGGGTTGAAATCGATTTTGATCTTAAGACCAACACCCTTTTTGCACCAGGAGTGGTTGATGCTTATCCCAAGATAATCCCCAAAGATGAAGTGGTTATCATTAGAAATGGAGAAGTTATTGGAGTTGGAAAGTCCCTCATGTCTGGTGAAGAAATGAAAAAAGGAGAAAAGGGTGTTGCTGTGCGGGTAAGGCACAGATTGAGCCAATAGTCTGTGGACTAATATTATGAATAAATATAAATACCATTAATAGAAATAAAAAAAATGTCTTTATTTAATTTATATGAATGTTTTTTAGAGTATTTTACATTATAATCCTATCAAATGGTGTAAAATATACAAAAATCAATTTTTTGAGGTATGATTATGAGCGAAGAATTAATAGCAAAGGTTAGAGAAGCTCTTGGCCAAGTAGCTGATCCCCATATGGGTATTAGTATTGTGGAAATGGGACTTGTGGCAGATATTCAAGCAAGTGAAAAGGATAAAACTGCTAAAATTGTAATAAAACCAACAAATCCAGGTTGTATGAGTGCTGCTAATATGGCAATGCAAGCTCGAGTTGCTGCTGAAAAATTAGAAGAAATTGACAAAGCAGAGATCGAAATTGAAGGCCATATGATGGCTGATGCCATAAATGAAATGGTGAATAAATAATTACCCCCTTTATTGTGTTGGAAGGTCTCGCTACAAGTTGTGTTTAAAATGAGGCCATGGGAGCGAGTTGCTGTAGTGGGAGTTCCTGGAGCAGGTAAAACCTCACTATGCACAGCTGCCTCTGAAAATTCCAAATATCAACACGTGAACTATGGACGGGTGATGTTGGAAATAGCTCAGAATAGAGGTTTAGCCACCACCCTCCCTGAAATGTTCAGTTTAGACCTTACAATTCAACACGGAATATGGGAAAAAACTGCACTGCAGATTAAGGATAAAAAAAATATTCTTTTAGACCTTCATGGTTTAGACCATTTTAGGGAAGGTTATCTGATTTCACTACCCCTGAACATAATCAGGCCAGATATTATAATCATTATCGAATCTGCATATGAGGATATTATCCATAGAATACGTGCTGACCCAATGAAAAAAAGAATTATCCCAGGACAAAAAACACACAATGAACATGTTAAGATGTTAAGACTGGCCATGATCAGTGCTTCGGCATGTTTAGGCTGCAATCTGATAATATTAAATAACTATGATTTTGAAACGTGCTTAACAGAACTGGAATCAATACTGGTAAATAAATCTGACTATTGAAATGTAAATGATTGTAATCTATAACTGGTCTGCCGATATTGTCTAGTAAATGCCAAAATTCCAATAATATTTTCATTAAAAATCTATCAACATCACAAGGATTATATATGATGAAATCTAAATCTTGCATCTACCCCTGCAGTTTTTAAATTAATTATAAAATTCTTGTTCTGAAAGCTGTACTACTATTAAATGGGGCCCGTGGCTTAGGCGGTAGAGCGCACGGCTGATAACCGTGAGGTCCTGGGTTCGAACCCCAGCGGGCCCATTACTACCTTCATTAAGACTTTTTTTAAAGAAATGTCATAATTTTTGACAATCAAAACCCAAAATAGAGATAGTTCCAAAGTTATTGTAAATTTACTGTTGACATCAAATTCTACCTAAAAATAATAAAAAACTCCAATTTAGAAAAAATATATATGCTGAGTTTGGGATACTATATGATGGAGCAATGGTAAATTTGGTAATTAATTACCTCATTTTTTTACCTCTTTTACCATTTTCTTCCTTTTATTTTCGAAAATTAATGACATAATTCTTTATTTTTCCCATTCTAACCCATTTAGTGCCTTATTTTTGCATGATAAACCTTATTATGGTATTTTAATAATGTGAAATCATTCATGTATAAGTAAGCAATTTTTTACAAATTTCCATCCTAAATCTGTTAAAAATATAGACTATAAAAACAAATGATAACTTGAAAAATAATCACATACTACTTATGTATATTTTGAATTTTATTGGACTGGGAAAGGTAATTTTAATCTATTTCTAAACTGGTTCATCAAAAACTTCCAAAAAAAAACTCAAATAGTAATAAAATTTTATTCACATTTAATTAAAAAATCAGTTTTCAATATCCCTTATCAACTGATTAGTTTGCCTGACTACTTTTTTATTTCGGTAAGCATTGGCTATCCTGCGCACTGCTTCAAGCATCCTGATGAGGGAATCCAACCAACTGAAAACATCTCCAGCATAAGCATGGATTTCATAGTCCCGCATTAGTTTTCGACTGATTTCAACTGGATCCCTCCGGTTGAGTCTCTTTTTAACAATTTTACGGGAAAGTTCCCTTTGGAAACAACCACAAAATGGTCTTTCCTTACATTTACAAGTATAAAAATCCATTTGAAGTTTCATAACACGCTCTCTCAGATGGGGTTCTAGTTTGGAAATTGCACTGCTAGAGCTGAGAATATCAAGAGTGCTGTCTGCAAACAAACGGGTTGACATATTTATTTTTAGTATTCTGCCAATTTGGGTGGTGATTCTGTTGGAAAGATAGGCATTTTCAAAGGGTTCCAACTCTAGGGCAATATCCAAGGGATCCATCTTCATCATATTTTCCCGGATGAAATCACCCTCCTCATAGGATAAAAAAGACACAGAAACTGCTCTACCATAATCTGTGGCTGATATTATGCCCTCTTGTTCATTCACCAGATGATAATCTAAGAGGATGTTGAATGCTTCTTCAAGTTCCAGTGGGAATTCTTCGTTTTCATAATCTTCAGTTAGTTTTGAGAATGTGTCCGCACGTCCAGCACATATATCAGCTAGGAACTGTTCCAGTTGACTGTCCTCAGAATAAGTAACCTTCACTGGTTCCGTTTCACTGGCCAACAACTCCATAGCTTGTGATTCTTCTGTTTCATCCCCATAGCTTCTCCCAACTTCAGGCAAAAGATATACTTTTCCCTGATCATGGTAAGCCGGTCTGCCAGCACGACCTAACATTTGAGAAAATTCATTTGCTGTTAATCGTTTATTCCCCATAACCAGACTTTCAAATAAAACTTGCGAAGCTGGAAAATCCACACCAGCAGCCAATGCAGCAGTAGTTACCACTGCTGCCAACTTTTGATTGGCAAAATCTTTTTCAATCCTGTTTTTCTTAACATAAGATAAACCAGCATGATATGCTGCTGCTTTAACGCCCCTTCTAACCAGATAATCTGCAATACTATGTGTTTTACGGCGTGAATTAGTGAAAATGATACTTTGACCATGATATCCCTTTTTTGATCTGTTCTGGNATTCAACACGGGATAACTGGCTTAAAAGGTGATTTTTTTCCTCTTCTGTGGTGACAAATATTAGGTGTCTTTCTAATGGCACCGGGCGTTGGGGATATTCTACCAGTTTGAGACCAAATTCCGTGGCAATTTCACGGGGATTTCCAACAGTAGCAGATAAACCTATTAACTGTACCGATGGGAAAAGTGTCTTCAAACGATGAATAAGTCCACGNAGTCGAGGTCCTCTTTCATCATCCCCTAACATGTGGATTTCATCTACCACAACTGTCTTTAGGTTGTTTAAATGGGATGATTTACCTGCTCGGAGGAGGAAATCCAGACCTTCATAGGTTCCCACTATTATGTCCGCATCATTAATATCTTCTTCAGGAATAACAATCTCTTCTTTAGCATTGATCCGGCTCATTCCTACTCTTATTGAAACATTTAATCCCATTTTTTCATATCTTCTCTTGAAATCCCCATATTTTTGGTTGGCTAATGCAACTAGGGGGGTTAAAAAAAGGAGTTTTCCACCGGTTAGGGCCTCTGGTATTCCAGCCATCTCTCCAATGAGTGTTTTTCCACTTGCAGTTGCTGAAACCACCAGTAGGTTCTCGCCTTCCAAAAGTCCAGCTTGAATTGCCAGGACTTGTACTGGCAACAGATGGGTGCCCTGTTTTTTAAAAGAGTCTATAAGTTTTTTAGGAATTTTAAGATGGTCTATTCTAACTTTTGGAAGATTAAGAGCACTTTTGGTGCTGATTTTATCATACATGGTGAGTTCTGTATTTTTCAAAGGATCAAAACGGGGGTTAAAAACACTTAGAACCCGTTCCAAGTTACCTGTTTCATCCAACATCTGTTTAAATCTGGGAAACGTGCTCAAATCATACGATCTTGATTTTAATTCTCGTTTTATCTCGTTTTCAGCACATATACGGCAGAGGTAATCTTCGTGGAAAATATATGATTTTTCCTTATTTATTAGGGTGATGAAACCTTCAAATGTGCAGTGCTTGCAGATAAGCGTGTGTTTAAAATTAATATTTAATGAATTAAGTAATTCTTCAGTGTCTGGATCTGAACCTATCAAAAAAATGTTTTGTTTTCTGAGAATTTTCACTGCTTCACTGGGTGGGAATATAATTTCTTTATCCTTCTTAACAATGAACTTGTGAATCTTTAAATTACCATCAACACGACGAAGCTTAATATAACCANAGAAAAGAGGACTTCTCCTACTGTTAATAGCTCCTTTAGAACTTCCAATGGGAAATAACTCCACTATCTTTTTTTTTCGTCTTAAGATTATCATTTTTGCCTTGTTTTATTAATATTCCTAATTGTATTTCCCATAATTAGTTTTAAAAATTGAATATAAAAAAAATGTTGATTAAGATAGTTTTATTTTTTCAAGGGTTTCTACTCGTTCGTCATGATACTCAACCACATCTAACTCCTCTATGCTCCCCTTAATTTCTAGATTCAAATAGTTTATCTGGTCTACCCATTCTTTACAAGTCCATTTTTCCACAGAATTGGCAATTTCAATATGAGGGATGAATGGTGAATCCATGCGCAATTCATGGGACAATTTTCCAGAATACAAGCTGTCATGTAGTTTGATGATCTGACTGTACCCTTCATCTGGCACTAGATAAACATGCCAATATGGTGTAAAAGCGTTTTTATCCATTACTGCACATCGTATGACAAAATTTATTGAGTGATGATCAGCAGAACGGCTTTTGATCTCTTCTATGAAAGTTTCTGGTCTCTGGTTGAATACTGGGAATACCAGAGCAAAATGTGGTTCCATCACTCTGCGATTGAGTTCATCATTTTCTTCTCGGAAGTCATTAATCCACTTATAATCTTTTTTACTTATACGTGGATATGCAAGGGCTAAAAGTGACATGTGAATCCTGATAAATTAAGTTTGAATTATAAACCTTCATTTTCTTCTAATTTCTTTTTTAGTAGTTCTTCAGCTTGTTCTCTCAAGATAAATTTTTGTATCTTTCCACTGGCAGTGAGTGGGAATTCATCTACAAAGAAAACATGTTTTGGTACCTTAAAACGGGCAATTTTAGTGACTGCATAGTCCCGAACATCTTCTTCTGTGAGTTCAGCACCTTCTTCCAGTATGATGAAAGCACCGACAATTTCACCATATTTTTCATCAGGAATTCCCACAACTTGAACATCCAGAACTCCAGGCATGGTATATAAAAATTCCTCGATTTCACGGGGGTAGATGTTTTCCCCACCACGGATGATCATGTCTTTGATCCTTCCAACAATGGAATAATATCCATCTTCATCAAGAGTTGCCAGATCCCCACTGTGAAGCCAACCATCCTCATCAATCACTTCCCGTGTTTTTTCCGGCATTTTATAATACCCTTTCATAACATTGTATCCTTTACAACATATTTCCCCAGTCTGGTTAGGTCCAAGTGTTTCTCCGGTTTCAGGATCCACTATTTTAACTTCACAGTCTGGTAAGGGTTTTCCCACTGTTTCCACTCTTTTTATTAGAGGGTCATCAACACTGGTCTGGGTGAATCCTGGTGATCCTTCTGTTAAGCCATATACACTGGTTATTTCAGTCATGTTCATGTCATTTACCACTTTTTTCATAGCTTCAATTGGAGGTGTGGAACCAGCCATGATACCAGTACGCAGACTGGAAAGATCAAACATTTCAAACATTGGATGGCTGTACTCAGCAATGAACATGGTTGGAACCCCATATAGGGCTGTGCAGCGTTCTTTTTGAACGGCTGCTAGTACCATCAGAGGATCAAAAAGTTCCACCATAACCATGGTAGCCCCATGACTGAAAGCAGCCATAACTGCGAGTACAATACCGAAACAATGGAATAATGGCACACAAATACATAATCTGTCTTTTTCTGTGAATTTTTGCCTTTCACCAATGTAGTATCCNTTGTTAAGGATATTACGATGGGTTAACATGACTCCTTTGGGAAATCCAGTGGTTCCTGAGGTGTACTGCATGTTTACCACATCTTCACTGTTTATGGATGATTTGATGCTTTGGAATTTCTCTTCATTACCATGTTTTCCTAAAAGTAGTAGTTCGTTGGTGTTGAACATTCCACGGTGCTTCTCCGGACCTACATAGATTACGCTATCCAGGAAAGGGAATTCTTTACTATCCAATTTACCTCTTTCTTGGGTTTTCAATTCTGGAACTAATTCATAAAGAGTTTGAATGTAATCAACATCCCTAAAACCATCGATTATGGCCAGTGCTTTCATATCAGACTGTTTTAGAACATAATCAAGTTCATGGCTTTTGTAGGCTGTGTTAACAGTGACGAGTACCACTCCTATCTTAGATGTTGCGAACATGAAGGTAAGCCAATCTGGAACATTTTTAGCCCAGATGCCCACATGATCTCCTTTTTTTATTCCGATCTCCAGAAGTCCCTTTGCTAAAAGATTAACTCTTTCATCGAATTCTTTATATGTAAATCGCAGATCTCGGTCAGGGAAAACCATGAACTCCTGATCCGGATCCTTTTCTACCATTTTTTCCAGGAAATCGCCAATTGTAAGCTCAGTGAAAACCATTTTAAAAACTCCAATTTCTAGTTTATATAAAATACAATTTTTAACCTAAAACAATAGTCTAATAATCAGATTATAATGCAACTAATTCATTTAATGATTTTTATCTTACAGAATCATATTCTAAATGTTCTTCTAACCTTTTTCTTATGTCACTGGGTATTGGGATTGATTTTTGTTGGATGAAATCATAATGAACCAGAACAGCTGTTCCTTTTGCCTTAATATGGCCTGATTGCCATGCTTCATGGTAGGTGGTGAATGATGTGTTACCTATTTTCTGGACTTGGGTTTTGATGTCCACATCACCATTGTAGTACATCTGTCCTAGAAATTCAAAATCAGTCTTCACCATTATCAGTTTCCATTTTTCATAGCTAAGATCTAAATCTGGTGTGAAATATTTGTAAAGCCGGTTTCGGGCCAGTTCAAACCATTCGGCAAGGACTATATTGTTTATGTGCCTTAATCCATCTGTATCTCCAAAACGGGGCGTCACTGTAATTTTGTACATGCGTAATTCTCCAAGGTCAACTTCCACAGCTAAAATGGAGTGTAAACCACTGCTAACATTTTGGAGTTTTTCTCTTTAGCATGAACATGATGGGGTACTGCAGAGTCGTAGTAGATACTATCTGATGCTTCTAGTTCATATTTTTCTTGACCGTATAGTACTTCTATTTTTCCCTGTAGAACGTAGAGAAATTCTTCACCTTCATGGGATGATAGCTGGTAATCCTGGTCATCATGGGGATGGACATCAATAATGAATGGCTCCATATGCCGGTCTCCCTTACCATAAGCCAGTGAATAAAATTCCATCGCACTCTTATTACTATGGTCGCCTAACCCTTGCCCTGAAAACCGGATAATATTATCAGATTTTCCGGATTTAACCATAAACGGTCCGCTATGCGGGGAGTCATCCAGAAAAGTGCCAAGACGAACACCCATAGCCCTGGCAATCTTTAAAAGAGGAGTTAATGAGGGTATCAGTGCTCCGCTTTCCAATTCTTCAATGAGTTCTACACTGCTTTGACTGGATTCTGCTAATTCTTCCTTTGACATTCCACGGTCTTCTCTTATTTGACGTATTTTTACGCCTATTTTGTTCTCCTCGGACATCTAATCACCTAATTCTAATCATAAATTAAATATTAAAATACTGAACTTGTTTACCAATTATTCATATTACTATAAGATTTTTAAAAGATGACTGTGCTGCAAAACTTCTATGTGAAACCTTGTGAATGTGGGATTAGTTAGTGTTGTTTGTTCTGGTTCTATTGACTGTCTTGTTAGTTTTGTTAGTGGTGTTGGTGGTGTTAACAATTATATGTCTGTAGATCTGTACTGGTGTGAAATTAGAATTATCAATCTCACTGATCTTCTGTTCACCATTGAAATTTAAATCAGAGGGAATAAACCCCACACCTATATCTGTGCCGATGTTCAAAGCGTTAGCTCCTGAAGCAGCTCCAAATGCCAGCATTGCAATCATCAATACAATGAAGAGTGTACCAGATTTTTTGGGAGTCATTATACTTACCTTAAAACTTTCATAACCAACTAAATCTTAAGATTGGATTTTTTTTACATGTGAAGTATGATAATATTATTAGTTATCATTCAATTTTATATTGATAATTTAATTATTTTTGGTGAATCTTTATTTATTGGTGATAGTGAGAATTATCTAATTAGATTATGTCTCAAAACAGCTTTAAATATTAATGACCATACTGATAAAAAAAAACAGTCATTCATTTTTTTAGTACTGAATTTCGAATCTAATTAGTGTACTAATTTTTTTAAACCATGTGCTGATTAATATGGAAAAAAATAAAGATATTATTCTACAGTAACACATTTAGCCAAGTTTTTAGGCTTATCTGGATCAATTCCCCTGGCCACACTTATATGATAGGATAGTAGCTGTAAAGGTAACACATATAATAGTGGAGATAAAATTTCACTGATTTCCGGTGAAAATTCTATCATATCATGTGCTTCAGACTTTAAGACATCGTCGTCAGCTGACCCCAGAGCTATAACCCTGGCTCCTCTGGCTTTAACCTCTTCAAGATTGTTAAGTGTCTTATCATGACTTTTACCTGGAGGTACAATAGCTACAACTGGTACTTCGTCATCTATGAGGGCTAACGGCCCATGTTTAAGTTCTCCAGCTGCATATCCTTCAGCATGAATGTATGTTATCTCTTTTAATTTTAAAGCACCTTCCATAGCTGTTGGATAAGAAAATCCACGCCCTATGTAGAAGAAATCACATGCATCTTTGTATTTGTTAGCCATGTTTCTGATGTCATCCCCACAAGGCAGTATTTTTTCCATTAAATCTGGAACTTGGTTTAATTGTTCTAAAAGTTCCTTATCCTTACCCATACATGCTACCAAAAGATATATGGAGATTAATTGGCTGACATATGTTTTTGTAGCTGCAACACCTATTTCAGGGCCAGCTCTGGTATATATAACATGATCGGCTTCTCTGGTAGCTGTGCTGCCCAGTACATTGACAATAACCAGTGTTTCAGCTTTTTTATTAGCGATTTTTAGGGCTTTGAGAGTATCAGCAGTTTCTCCTGATTGGCTGATGAAGATCACCAGTGATTCTGGATCGAGTGCACCTACCCCATATTCAAACTCCGAAGCCAGGAGAACTTCGGCAGGTAACCCTAAAAGACCTTCGAATAGATATTTACCCACCATAGAAGCATGATATGATGTTCCGCAAGCCACAAATGTTATTTTCTTGAATTTAGGAAACTTATCAACAATCTTTTCGATTTCAGAAAGTTCAAATAAAGTGTTTTTAACTGCATCTGGCTGCTCATAGATTTCTTTTAATGTGAAATGATCATAACCACCCTTTTGGGCCATTTCAGGAGTCCATTTAATGTTTTCTATTGCTTTATCCACTACTTTTCGGTTAAGATCCCTCACAGTGATGCCGTCAGATTCTATGAGGAAAGTTTCATTATCTGCCAAGTATATTACTCTGCGAGTATGGTGCAACATAGCTGGAACATCAGAGGCTAAGAAATATTCACCATCACCCACACCCAGAATGAGAGGGCTTTCTTTTTTAGCCCCCACAATCTTACCTGGTTCATCAGCAGATATAACTGCAAATGCGTATGATCCCTGGAGCTTGGCAATGGTCTGATGCAATGATTCTTCCAATCCCAATCCTTGTTTACAATATTTTTCAATAAGATGAGCAATGACTTCAGTATCAGTTTGAGAATTGAAATGATGTCCCTCGCCCTCTAACTGGTCTTTTAGTTCTTTATAATTTTCTATGATACCATTGTGAACCACTGCTATCTTCCCATCACAATCCATGTGAGGATGTGAATTTTCCTGAGTTGGGAGGCCATGAGTCGCCCAACGAACATGACTTATTCCTATTTTTCCTGGGAGTTCTTCTAAATTGATTTGGTCAAAAACCTCTTCAATTTCACCCTTGTCTTTTTTGATCGTGATTCCTGATGATGAATAGGTAGCAATGCCCACCGAGTCATAACCCCGATATTCTAAGCGTTTTAAGCAATCCCGGAGAACTGGTGCTGCTTGATTATCTTTAAGTATACATCCCACAATTCCGCACATAAATCTCACCTAAAAAAATGTTTTCCTAACTAAATAAATGACAACTAATCTATTATAATCATAAGATATAATATTGTCTAATGTAGTTTTATCTTAATGTAGTTTAATATCTATATAAAGATTTGACATCAACTAAAGAAAAAGGAGTTTAACATGAATCTTGAAAAGGGTAACCTCCTATACCGGGGTAAAGCTAAAGATATCTACCAAACAGACCAACAAGAACAAGTTATAGTTAAATTCAGAGATGATATAACTGCAGGTGATGGGGAAAAAAAGGAAGTTATGGGATTGAAAGGTTATTATAACTCCTTAATCTCAGCAAAACTGTTCACAATTCTAGAAAATGCTGGGATAAAAACACAATTCATTGATTTACCAGAACCTGGATTTATGCTTTCCCATAAATTAGAAATGATACCTTTAGAAGTGATCACCCGAAATATTGCCGCAGGAAGCCTCCTGAAGAGATTTCCATTCCAAGAAGGACAAAATTTTAATCCACCAATCATACAGATGGACTTTAAAAACGATGAATATCATGACCCCATGCTCAATGATGATATAATATTGGCATTAGGCCTTGCAACTAGTGATGAGTTGGAAATAATTCGCAAAATCACAATAAAAATCAATGATGTTCTTAAAAATTTCCTGGAAACTAGGGGTCTTCTCTTTCCTGATTTTAAAATTGAATTCGGCCGAGACTGTGATGATAATATTGTTCTTGGTGATGAGATCAGCCCTGACACTTGCCGTTTTTGGGATAGAGAAACTAAAGATATTTTGGATAAAGACTTATTCCGCAAAGGCGAATCTGGAGTTATTGAAGCCTACCAAAAGGTGGCTAACATGATATTAGATGAGGAAGATAAAAAGAAATGGAGTTTAAATTTCTAAAATTAAATATAGAATGCTTAGCATAATCTTCACGATTTATTTATAAATAAAATATTTAAAATGTAATCATTGGTGATGGAATGAAATACCATGCAAAAGTAAACATAAGCCTGAAAAAAGGAATGCTAAACCCTGAAGCTTCCACTATTCAAAGAGCACTGGCTCTTCTGGATTATCATGTGGAGGAAACATCTACAACCGAAACAATCGAGTTCTTGTTGGATGCAGAAGATCCAGAGGTGGCTCACCAACAAGTAGGGGAGATGTGCGAAAGACTGCTCTGCAACCCAATAATCCACGACTATCAAATCCAAATCAACCCTGCAGGTGACTAATATGAAAGTGGGGATCATACGCTTCCCCGGCTCTAACTGTGACCGGGATGTGTTCCATGCCGTGCAACTGGCTGGTGGTCAACCCGATTATGTGTGGTGGAACCAAAAAGATCTATCCATGTTTGATGGACTCGTTATCCCAGGAGGATTCTCCTATGGAGACTATCTCCGGGCAGGAGCCATAGCAGCCATAACTCCAGTTATTGAAGGGATTAAAAAAGCTGTTAATGATGAAAAACCTGTTTTGGGTATTTGTAATGGTGCCCAAATACTGGCAGAAGTGGGCTTGGTTCCAGGAGTATTCACCCTCAACCAGAAAGCACAATTCATCTGTGAATGGGTAGAACTTGAAGTTAAAACCAATAGAACACCATTCACTCGCCTTTATAAAAAGAATGAAATCATCAAAATGCCCATTGCCCACACTGAAGGTCGTTATTATACTGAATATATTGACACCCTCCATGATCAGGACCAAATTGTACTTGCATTCAGTGGAGAGGACCCTAACGGTTCATTGGAAGCTATTACTGGAGTTTGTGATCAAGACGGCCTGGTTTGTGCCATAATGCCTCACCCTGAAAGAGCTTCAGAATCCATTTTAGGATCAGATGATGGTTTAAAGTTTTTTAAAGGCATGGTTGATTATTAACACCGCCCAATAGCAAGAAGTAAAAATTACTTAGAATCAGGAAATAAATTCTCATAATGTAATAAGATGGTGGATTAATGGTAGTATATTTAGTGGGAGCTGGTCCTGGAGATCCAGATCTGATCACCCTTAAGGCTATTAAAGCCTTAGAAAAAGCCGATGTAGTGATTTACGATCGTTTAGCCAATGAAGAAATATTGAAATATGCCAATGGGGCTGAAATGATCTATGTTGGTAAACGAGCAGGGAAACATTCCAAAAAACAGGAAGAAATTAATGAAATACTCCTAAAACAGGCTAAAAAACATGACATGGTAGTTCGGCTTAAAGGAGGAGATCCTTTCGTCTTCGGAAGAGGTGGTGAAGAGGTACTGTCCCTTTTAGAAGAAGGAATACATGTGGAGTTTATACCTGGAGTAACATCAGCCATTGGTGTTCCAACTACTGTTGGATTGCCAGTGACTCACCGGGGAGTGGCAACCTCTTTCACTGTTGTTACTGGCCACGAAGATCCCACCAAAAAAGAAAAACAGGTTAAATGGAATTATAATGCAGATACAATAATCATTCTCATGGGTGTTGACCGCTTGAAAAAGAATACTGAAGAAATAATGAAGCATAAAGACCCTGAAACTCCGGTTTGTGTTATAGAAAATGGAACAAAACCTGATGAAAGAATCATTCTAGGCACCCTGGAGAATATTAGTGAAAAAAATATCAACCCCCCAGCACTGGTGATTATTGGGCCAGTTGTGGACTTGTTTAAAGATATTCAGAAAAATATGCCAGAGGATCAGGCATGAGCCAATTAAGGGGATTTAAAAACAAGATCATCGCCATAACCCGGCCACTGGAAAGAGCAGATGTAGCGGTTAAGATAGTAGAAACCAACGGTGGAGTTCCGTTAGTGGTGCCCACACTTGAACTGGAAGCCTTTCCCAGCGAATCTTTAATGGACTTGTGTCATAATGCCAAAAATTTGGACTGGCTAATATTCACATCACCAGCATCACTTAAATCATTGTTTCATTACTGTGAAGATTTCAAAGAAAATCTCAATCCAGACTGTCAAGTTGCAGTTATAGGACCCCGTACTGGAAGGGTTTTGAATGAATATGGTCTTAAAATAAACTTAATTCCAGAAGATTATACTGCAGAGGGATTATTAGAACAGTTTAAAAAAATAGATTTACAGGGAATGAAGGTAGGAGTTCCTCGCACATTCAAAGCAAGAGATGTGCTTCCTGAAGGTTTGGAAAAAATGGGAGCCATTGTTTACTTGGCAGAGGCTTATAAATCAACCAAACCTAAGGACACCAGCCAAGTCAAAGTCCTCGTGGACAATATCATAAAAGGAAAAGTCGATGCAATAACTTTCACCAGCCCCCTAACTGTTACCAACCTCTTTGAGATAGCTGGAGATAAACAAGACCAATTAATAGAATCTTTAAAAGAGGGAGAAATTTTAGTGGCAGCCATTGGCCCCATAACTCAGAAGCCTCTTAATGAATTAAAAATAAAATCCATCACACCAGCCAAGTATACAGTAGAAGACATGCTTCAAGAGTTAATGGCAAAAATGGATTAGCAATATATCCCAGAAATTTTAAAACTAAAAATTTGTTGTTAAGTCTTAAAATCCCTGCAAAACACAACCTCCTGATTGAACGGATAAAATAGACCTTGTGAGGAGTAAATAAATGAAAGATGAAAAAAGAACCATCATATGGCCTAGTTACATTGATTCTAATAAGACTAAATCTGAAGGAAGGAAAATTTCCAAAAAACAGGCTGTAAACACTCCCAAAATACGTGAAATTACTCAGGCAGCAAAAAAATTAGGATTAAATCCTAGTGTAGAGAAATACAAATCATATCCCCCCTCCTGGTGGGAAGGATCCGGTAGGGTGATAGTTGATAAAAAGATGAGTAAAACAGAAGTTCTAATTAAAATCAGTAATTTAATCAATGGCTCCAGAGCCCAAAAGGGATGATGATAAATTATTCCATCTATAACTCTATAGCGGATACTATGGAGTTTAAAAAATAATCAGTTTTTGATTTAACATTTAAATTCATGATTTAATAATGTAAAAAGGGATATTAATGGCTGAAATTCCAAAGGACATGAATAAAAAATTAATGAAAGCTCATGAAATAGTGGAAAATTCAGAAGATGTTAAAATATATAGTCACATAGATTGTGACGGAATATCAGCCGGAGCAATACTATCCTTAACCCTTGATCGTCTGGAAATCGACCATGAACTGGAATTTATTACTTTGGATATGATACCAGATTTAAAACGGGAAAATCAAGTCACTATATTCTCTGACTTGGGCTCAGGACAAGACTTAGATCATTTCAGAACTTCCAAGTCCCAAGTCATCATCCTAGATCATCACCCCCCTTTAAGGAATATTTCATCAGATGATAGTGGTTTTCTGGAGATTAACCCCCATTATCATGGGATTGATGGTTCTTTCCAAGTTTCAGGTGGAGGTATGTGTTATCTTCTGGCCAGGACATTTGAATTTCATGATTTGAGCTGGATTGGAGTTTTGAGTGCTGTTGGCGACATGCAAAACAATTTATCCGGAAAACTGGTGGGTATTAATGAACAGATAGTTCAAGATGGTATTGATATAGGGATGGTAGCATCAGAAAACGATCTTGCCCTATACGGAAGGCAAACAAGACCACTTTTTTTAGCCCTTTCATACTTTGGTGATGTTAAACTCCCCATCACCAACAATCGAAACGAAGCAATACAATTATTAAAAAAACTGGACATTCCAACAAAAAACCAAGACAAGCAACGAACACTTTACGACCTTAGCATGGACGAAAAAAAGAAGCTTTTCAATGAACTGGTGCGGATGATGAGTCGTGAAGTACCCCCTAAGTATGTTAAATACATTCCTCGACTGGTTTCAGGAGATGCCTATGAATTTTTAAGTGAAAAAAAATACACAGCACTGCGAGATGCCAGTGAATTTTCCACGGCTATAAACGCATGTAGTAGGCATAAAAATACTGAAATAGCACTAAAAGTTCTTAAAGGCGACAGAGGTCTTGCTTTAGATGATATGTATTATTTAGGGCGTGAACATCGCAGTTATCTGGCCCAGAAGATGCAATGGATCCAGGAAGAGGGCCGTATTTCTACCATGAATAATTTACAGTACTTCAATGGAAACCAAATCAAAAGTGAAGTTATTGGAACCATTGCTGGGATGGTTTTAAGCANTGGTGACTGGAAAAAACCTATGCTTGGTTTTACCAGTATNAATGATGAAAATGAAGGACTGAAAATATCATTACGTTGCTCCCGGCTTTTAGCCTTTGATGGAATTCATTTCGGACACTTAATCAGTAAGGTTGCAAAAAAAGTGGGAGGAAATGGTGGTGGTCACTCTGTGGCTTGTGGTGCTTACATACCCAATGGAAAACAGGAAGAATTCCTGAGAATCTTCGATGAATCATTAAATGGAATCATTTAAATTAAAATATATGATATTATGTGCATCTAAGTTTAATAAATCAGCATTATATGGAAGGGTGGAGTTATGAAAGTTTTTAAAAAAAAAGGGGAGTTAACCAAGTTTCAAATACTGGCTGAAATTGCCAAAGACCAGCCTCATCTCCGTCAGAAAGACATAGCAGATAAATTAGGAATCACTGTCCAAGCAGTTTCAGAGAATTTGAAAACCCTAGTTGATGAAGGATGGGTTGAAACTGGCAGTGGACAGTCACGCTACAAAATTACTAAACGTGGAATCGAAAAAGTAAAAAAAGGAGCTGTTGACCTCCGAAAATATGCTGACCAAGTCCTGGACACTATGAACACCTATAAATCGGTGTGGCCAGCCCTTGCACTGGAAGATCTGAGTGCAGGAGAAACAGTTTGGCTTAAAATGGAAAACGGAACATTATACGCGGGTAAAGAAGAAAGTTCCGCCTATGCCGAAGTCCTTCACCAAGCAAAAAAAGGTGAAGATGTGGCACTTGTTAATTTAAATGGAATAATTGAACTTGAATCTGGACTTGTGGTTATTATTAAGCTCCCAACTATTAATCAGGGCGGATCAAGGGCATGTGACTTGGATCAAATCCGTGAAATTCTTAGAAAATATCCGGAACAATTCCATAAAGTAGGAATCATGGGAACAGTATCCAGAGCTATTGTTGATAAACTAGGAATAAAGGCAGATTTCGAGTTTGCCACACCACAGGCAACAATTGCTGCATCTAAAAGAGGTTTAAATGTTCTTATATTTGCCGTGGGTAAAATGTCAAGAAGTTTAACCAAAAAGATGGATGAGGAAGGAATAAGTTATGTTATTGAGGATGTTGTTGATTCAAAAAGGTGAAAACTCATAAACTTCCCATAAATCAAAAAAAACTAGAAAAGGGGATGACTGCACACAACTACAACTTATTTTTATATCCAACTATTCTACTGGAATCTGCAACCACAATTATCAACCCTGGCAACCATCACTCCATCCACACTGGAATCTGGAGTTTCAGAGATTGCAAAAGCTGTTTTTCCAAGCATGGCCATTGAAGCGCCAAGTGTTTCATCTTTCATTACCTCCACAATTTCCAGTATATCCGGGTCAATAAGTCCTGTTTCTCGGGCAAATTCAAAAGACAAATCCATTAAATTATTGATTTTGGGATTTGAAAGTAATTTCTTCAGCATGTGTCTGGCTACTATGTTTATCTTGCCAGTCATGGCCGGGTCCTGCAAAACTGATGACGTTTCAATGGTTCCCAAAGTTTTAGATATTACAAACAAGTCTCCCTGACTTTTATTATTAGCACCACTTCCATAAAGAATTTTATCCGCCTTCCCAATCCCAGGGGCTCCGGGTTCTATCCTAATAGGAAACCCACCAATTACCGCCCCTGTAACATCACCTAAACCAGTTTTTAATTGAATTTCTGCGTGATGAGCAATAGCTGCTGCTTGATAGAATGTGAAAGGTAGTTTAAAAATTCGTGACAAAGCAAGGGATGTTCCTAGTGCTAGCCCGGCTGATACTCCAAACCCTGATTCCACTGGAACTTGAACTTGATGATTGATGGTGATCTTAATATCATCCCATTCAATTAGTTCTGTTTGTTTCCTGATCAAATCAAGAGTTCTGTAACTTACAGATGTATCAGGAGAATATTTCTGACTAATAGATTTTCCATTGTTTTTGATGATGATCTCACCATTTCCTTCACTTACATCTACCTGAGTTAAAACTCCCTGATCAAGGGTTACTCCAGCACCTCTTGATCCCTTGATAAAAGGGTTAGGATCATCAACTACTTCAAAAAATCCTGTTATATGGGAAGGTGCGAAGACTGAAGATTGCAATTTATCACCACCTTTATTATGTCCACAGATAAATAAATAATCAAGAGATTTTTCATCCATATAAAGTTATATTAAAGTAATTGAGCAATATTAAAAATCCTAGGAAAATATTAGGAGAGCACTCTATGGGAAAAAGAATTGATCTGCATACTCACAGCATATTTAGTGATGGAGAACTCCTCCCATCAGAAATAGCACGCCGAGCATGTGTTTTAGGCCATGAAGCAATTGCTATTACAGATCACGTGGATGCTAGCAATCTTGATTGTGCTGGTAGAGTCATTAATGCGGTTTTAGACATAAGAGATAACTGGGACATTGAAGTTATCCCTGGAGCAGAAATTACCCATGCACCTGCCGAGATAATTCCCAAACTTGCTCGGAAGGCCAAAAAGTTAGGAGCAGAGATTATTGTGGTTCACGGTGAAACAATAGTGGAACCAGTAATTGAGGGTACCAACTGGAGTGCAGTAAACTGTCCTGATGTTGATGTATTAGCACATCCCGGGCTAATAACCCCTGAAGAAGCCCATGTTGCCAAAGACAATAACATAGTCCTGGAGATAAGCGCAAGAAAAGGTCACAGCCTGGGTAATGGGCATGTGGTACAGACTGCTCTAGAGGTGGGGGCAGATATGGTGGTTAACACAGACACCCATGCACCTGAAGACCTGATAACTTACCAAATGGCAGAAAAAATAGCATTAGGGGCAGGTTTACCTAAAAAAGAACTTAAAAAAGTCTTAAGAGACAACCCCCTCCGCATACTTGAAGAAAAAGGCATTCTCTAAATTGATCTTTTTTTTATAACACATCGTATTCCACTATTAAATCTTCACCAAGCGTGTAACTTTTTTTAAACTTTAAACGGAATGCATCTTTCATATAATCCACTCCATCACCATCAGCCAATGTTTTAGCCTGACTTCCACCGGCAATCATCGGTGCGATACATAGTTTCACTTCACTTACCAATCCAGCTTGGAACATGGAATAGTTGAGAGTGGACCCTCCTTCCAGCATCAATGTTTTAATCCCTTTCTCACCTAACTTTTCCATTAAAGATTCTAAATCTACCTGTTTATCACCACAAATTATAACTTCAACAGTTTCTTCTGCTTCCAACATTCTAACCCGTTTTACAGGTGCTTGAGTAGAAACTGCAATTATGGTGGGAGCTTCACTGTTGAGAATCCGATAATTGAGGGGTGTGCGGGCCTGGCTGTCAACCACTACCCTGATGGGATTATCATCTGGTTTTGAGGATATTTTATGAACAGATAAGCGAGGATCATCAGCCAAAACAGTGTTTATCCCCACCATTATAGCATCCATATCTTTACGGAGCTTGTGAACTCTTAATAAATCTTCCGGACCCGATATCTCTGAACTGCCAGTTTTGGTGGCTATTTTACCATCCAAGGTCATGGCCGCACTTAAGGTAACTTTAGGTTTAATCATAAACTCCCCCAGACAATTCCATTAAAACTTATTTATTTTATTTGGTGATAAATATTAGCTGTAACACAATAATACTAATCTAATGGTAACCACTTGATTATAGCCAATAGCTAGTTTGAAACTAATTTTATCTTATTATAAATTGAACTTGAGGTAGTTTATAATATTTATACTTAAATATGTAAACTCCCAATTCTAGAACAAGTAAATATTAATAAATAAAAAAAAGTGTTAATTTTAAAAAAAA
>JGI24709J26583_10000550_pt1 | contig 32253 bp, 21 predicted proteins | sample BioPla2DNA1_FD_26583 | JGI IMG/M metagenome (IMG submission 26583) | reverse complement strand
CAATTTTTTAGAATTTCAGGGTTGTTTCACTGTTCAATTATCAAGGTTCATATTCATCGCTCTTGCCGAGATTTTTCTCTCGTGTCAGCGACAATATTCATTGTACTACATCAGTAGAAAGAAGTCAAGTAGAAATTGTTTTAATTTTTTATGCAATTACTTACAATTCATTATTACTTTTTTCTAGTGAAGAACTAAGGCCCTTCTCTAATGTTCTGCTGTTTTTTCAGCAACGAGACTTATCTTACTACATAAAAAGAATGATGTCAAGGACAAATTGTTTTAATTTCATATATAATTTTTTACAATTCAAAAATCAATGTTTAGCACCCAATTACACTTTGTTATTCCCAAACATAAACTAACAACTTAATAAGAAAGTCAAAAACTATTTCGACAAAAATCCTTGGCTAATTTGCAGAAATAATACAAATTAGCCAAGGATTTTTATACCTTAGTTTTTGACCTTCTTATCATCTTATCTTAAACTTGATAAATCTAGCTGCCCTTGTTGCTCCATAAATGGAAGCAAGCGTTTTATAATTATATCTACTCCCCCAACTGTATCGCTTTCGATATTCATAGGCATAATAGGATCATGTAGTGACATACGTAGTAACAACCAGCCCGTAACCTCCGGGTCATGGAAAGACACACGTATTCCTTCAAAGTTATTAGGAACTGGATAAAATCCAGCTTGAGTGCTTGAAAATTCCTCAAAGCTCTTTAGAACATTATCTCCATAGGCCTTAAAATCCTCAGCAGTAATATTCAAACGATATTCTTTACTTTCCTTGGGCTCCTTCAGATCCTTTATCAGTGCTTCAATGCTCTTACCTTGATTTCTACATATTGCGGTTTCGATAAGTATCTTCACAACCAGATAGGCTCCATCATCTTGAAAGTAATTTTCTTTAAAGGCACAATGTCCTGAGGTTTCAATTGCAATATGAGTTTCATTTCCTTCTTTATTAAGCTTTATAGCTTCATTAATAACATTCTTATAACCTCTTTTAAATCTATGATGCTTCATAGATAATTCATTTTCAATAAAATCAGTTAGATGATCTGAGGTTACAGAGTCAGTAACAACTGTTGTATTAGGATGATATTTAGAGATAATAGCCGCTGTCAGTCCAATCAACCTATCACGGTTAACCTCTTCACCACTTGCAAATACTACTGCTGCCCGGTCCACATCCGTATCAAATATAATACCAAGATCTGCATTATTATCTATTGTTGCCTTACTAATGGATTCCATTGCTTCCTTGTTCTCGGGATTAGGTATATGATTTGGAAAGCTTCCATCTGGATCTAAAAACTGGCTACCACTGGTATCAGCACCTAATGGCTTTAGTACCTTATCTACAAAGAAACCACCGGAGCCATTACCAGCATCTACAACAATTTTAAGCCCCTTAAGAGGTCTATCATAATCCTGACTTTTAACTCCCTCTCTAATCTTATCTACCAAAAACTCACTGTAATAATTAATTAAATCTATTCTGTCAGCACTCCCCTGAAGTCTTTCAATCTTACCTTCATCAGATGGCAGTTTTGATGCAAATGATAATATATCCTTAATATCCTTACTGTTAAGTCCACCATCCCTATCAAAGAACTTCAGACCATTTCTATTAAAAGGTAGATGGCTTGCTGTTATCATAATAGAACCATCAAAATGGGTTTCTTCCAAAACTATTCCCATGAACATAGAAGGAGTAGAGCTAAGTCCACAATCATAAACCTTACATCCTAGGGATAAAAGTCCTGAGATTACACCATTTTTAAGATCCTCTGCTGATAATCTAGAATCATGTCCAACCCCAATTCTAAGTTCATCTAAGGGTTTCTTATATTTTTTAGCTATATATTCTCCAAAGGACGCTGCAATTCTTCTAGCAATATCAGGAGTCAAGTTTACTTCCTCACCTTTAACACCAGACAATGCAATACCCCTCACGTCACTTCCATTTTGCAAATGTAACAGATTATCTTGTTCTATCATGGTTATTCTCCTCTTCATAGTAATTTTCAAATGTTATTGTATCACTTTACATTTGTTCACTCAACAAGATTAATTAATAAAGAAATCTAATGTTTTGAAAATCCGTAGAAAATTATATTCTTAGACTAGAAAAGCCACCTTCAAATTCTGAAAGTGGCTTTTCTCCTTGCTAATGCTTTATAACAGCTCGTACGGGAATCGAACCCGTGATTCCGCCGTGAGAGGGCGGCGTCTTGACCCCTTGACCAACGAGCCGTAAGAACAGATATTATCATATACCATCTTAAAACAAAATGCAAGTCCTTTTTTAAAGTTTTTTAAATTGTTTTTGCAATTCACACACTAGTCATCCATTTAAGTAATCTAGTATTGACATTTGATTAGACAAAGGAAGATCACCAAGAAGCCCCATCTTAGCCATATTATCAACAACTGTTGAACTTACCTTGCTTCTAATCTTAAAGTCATCCCTTGATAAGAATTTACCTTTCTTAGCAGCCTCCACCACTGCATCTGCCGCCTTATCTCCTAGCCCGTCTAGGCTACTAAAGGATGGCATAAGCTTCCCATCAATGATCTGGAAGTGGTGAGCCTTAGCTCTATATACATCTATAGGCATAAACTCAAAGCCTCTTGCATACATCTCCTGGACAATTCTCATATCTCTATATGTGTCCTGTTCTTTCTTGGTTAGCTCGTTACTTCTTCTTTTGTAATCAGCCATATGTTCCTCAAGCCTTTGCCTACCAAGACACATTAATTCATAGTTAAATGCTGAAGCACGAATACTAAAGTATGCTGCATAATAAGCCAAAGGATGATAGACCTTAAAGTATGCTATACGGAAGGCCATCATAACATAGGCAGCTGCATGGGCTTTTGGGAACATGTATTTAATCTGTTTACAGGACCAGATATACCAATCAGGTACCCCAGCTGCTACCATGGCCTCTTCCATATCAGATGTAAGTCCCTTGCCCTTTCGAACGCTCTCCATTATTTTAAATGCTTGACCTGGCTCTACACCAGTATTAATGAGATAGGTCATGATATCGTCACGGGTACAGATAGCTGTTGAAAGGGTACATTTACCCTCTTCTATCAAGGTTTGAGCATTATTAAGCCATACGTCAGTACCATGGGATAGACCAGATATTCTAACCAAGTCGGAGAAGGACTTAGGCTTGGTATCCTTAACCATCTGCATAACAAAATCAGTACCAAACTCAGGAATTCCAAGACATCCCAGCTCACAGCCCTCCACATCTCCTGCAGACAAACCTAGTGCCTTCTGATCCTTGAACAAGGATAGTACTTTCTCGTCGTCAAATCGTATGGTCTGGGCATCAACCCCGGTAAGGTCCTCCATCATACGAATCATGGTAGGATCATCATGACCCAGAATATCAAGCTTGAGCAGGTTATGGTCAATAGAATGATAATCAAAATGGGTGGTTATTGTGGAGGTGGTCATATCATTGGCAGGTCGTTGAACTGGGGTAAATGAATATATATTCTCCCCATGGGGAAGAACAACTATACCACCGGGATGCTGACCTGTAGTCCGTCGAACACCAACACAACCCTGTATAATTCTGTCTATTTCCACATTTCTCTTATGTATCCCTCTTTCTTCAAAGTAGTTCTTAACATATCCAAAGGCTGTTTTCTCTGCAAGAGTACCTATGGTTCCAGCTCTAAATGTCTGTCCCTTACCAAATATCTCTTCAGTATAATCATGGGCCCTACTTTGATATTCTCCTGAAAAGTTAAGGTCAATATCAGGTTCCTTGTCTCCGTTAAATCCAAGGAAGGTTTCAAATGGAATATCATGGCCATCCTTTGCCAATTGCTCACCACATGATGGACATTCCTTATCTGGCATATCACATCCAGAGCTACCAACATATTTCTTTACTTCCTCTGAATCAAAATCAGAATAATAGCATTTTGGACAATAATAATGAGGTGCCAAGGGATTAACCTCTGTAATACCTGACATTGTCGCAACGAAAGACGAACCAACTGAACCACGGGAACCCACTAGGTATCCATCTTCATTAGATTTCCACACTAGCTTTTGTGATATAATATACATAACTGCAAATCCATTACTAATAATAGAGTTAAGCTCATGCTCAAGCCTTTCCTGGACTGGCTTTGGCAAAGGATTCCCATACATAGAATGGGCCTTCTCATAGCATATATTTCTTAGCTCCTCATCGGATTTCTCAATCACAGGGGGACATTTATCAGGTCTTACTGGGGATATCTTTTCTATTTTATCAGCTATTAGATTAGTATTGGTAATTACAACCTCTTCTGCCTTTTCACTTCCAAGATACATAAACTCCTTAAGCATCTCTTCAGTTGTTCTTAGGTATAGACCAGCCATCTCATCAGTATCTTTAAATCCCTTACCCGCAAGGATAATCTGCCTGTATATAACATCCTCAGGATCTAGAAAATGAACATCACAAGTAGCAACCACTGGTTTATTATACTCCTCACCCAGGGCCACTATTTTCTTATTGATATTTATCAAATCCTCCATGGAATTTACTTCTCTTCCACTACCTTTATCACTTCTAAGCATAAACTCATTATTACATAAGGGCTGTATCTCTAGGTAATCATAATAATTAACCAGCTTACTTATGTATTCTCTAGATTTATTACCTACTATGGCTCTAAATAATTCCCCTGCTTCACAGGCAGTTCCAAGGAGAATGCCTTCCCTGCACTGGTTAAGTAGGCTCTTTGGAATCTTGGGACGCTTATTATAGTACTCAATATGGGATAAGGAAACCATCTTATAGAGATTTATTCTTCCGATATCGTTAGTACATAGAATTATGGCATGATAAGCCGGCAACTTTCTTATAGCTTCATTAGAAAGCTCCCCTAGGGTATCTATTTCATCTACATTAGAAATTCCTTTTTCCTTTAGCATGTCGCATAGCTTAATAAATATTTCTGCTGTTGCTTCAGCGTCATCAACTGCTCTATGATGATTCTCTAAGGAAACCTTGAGGGCTTTAGCCACATTATTAAGCCTATATCTACTAAGCTCAGGGAGTAATAGTCTAGATAAGGAAACAGTATCAATCACAGTAAAGTCAGTACTTATTCCCAGCTTCTTAGCATTATGATCAATAAATCCCACATCAAAGGAAGCGTTGTGAGCAACTAATCCACTACCATGACAAAAGTCGAGGAATTCTGGTAGAATTGATTCAATTAATGGAGCATCTATAACCATATCATCCCTTATACCAGTAAGTTGTTCTATTTCATAAGGGATTGGAACCTGCGGATTTACGAATGTACTATATCTATCTACAATCTCTCCACTCTTAATTTTCACAGCACCAATTTCAATTATCTTATCATTAATAGCACTAAAGCCTGTTGTCTCTATGTCAAAAATCACAAAGGAATCCATAAGGCTTTGACCCTTGCCACCTACTACAATCTCTTGGACATCATCCACAAGATATGCCTCCATACCGTAGATTATCTTAAAATCTTTGGCCCTTTGCTTATCTTCTTCACTTGAGAAATTCCAAGGACTAATAGCATTGTTTGCCTCAGGGAATGATTGGACTACTCCGTGATCAGTTATTGCAATAGCCTTGTGCCCCCAATTAATAGCCCTCTTCACCATCTTCTTAACATCAACAACAGAGTCCATATCACTCATCTGAGTATGGGCATGGAGCTCCACTCTTTTAACAGGTGCATCGTCTCTACGGCTAATAGTGAAATCCGGTATTTTCTTAATCCCAACTACTGAGCCAATGGTAATATCTCTGTCAAATGTGTCCATCTGTGCTATACCCTTAAGCAGATAGAAATTCCCAGCCTTTAACTCATCAGTTACATCCTCTACCTCATCATTTCTTAAAAAGATCTTAACCTTTATTGAATCAGTAAAGTCAGTCAGTACAAAGCTAAGAATTGTCTTTTCATTACGAATTGGTCTGGTTTCGGGATTTACAAGCTTTCCACGGATAATCACCTCTCCTATCTCAGCTAGAATATCACAGATAGGCATACTATTGCCTTCGAAGCTTCGACCGTATACTGTATTGGGATCCTTAGGAGTCTTCCGATAGCTTTTCTTGGCCTTTTCATATACACTCTTTTTAGGGCTAGCCTTACCTTCTAAAGATTTTTCCTTATGTATTGTGTTATTCTCACTAAGAGTAGTGCTTATTCCATTAGCTGGCTTGTTCTCTTTAATATTATGTGGAGCAGCCTTTACCCTGTTTGGTATATGAGCCTTAAGCTTCTTAGACTCCTTAGGCTTAGTATAATTAAATGAAACAAGTACGTTATAGCTAAACCTTTCTTGAAAAACGGTCTCAATAAAATCTTTAAGCTTTGTAGATTTACCTTCAGTAATGCAGTTTTCAGTTGTGCTAATCTTCAGGGTCATATCCTCAATTTCAATCTTTGCATTAGAAAGAATATTATAGGAAATAATACTTTTTTCTTTTAACTCCTCCATAAGACTTTCCCTATAGATAGGATAAAGATTGGAGAAATTATATTGAGCAGATAGCTCAAACTGTGGTTTGATAAAGGCTTTGCTACCAATACTTGAAAAGACCTGCTTATTCAGCAGATCTTCCATCTTTTTTATGTTCTTGTGGAAAATCAAATGATTACTTTTGATGCAAATATATAGATCTTTAGTAGACTTTGAAGCAATAACCTTTAACACTTCAACTTCTTCAAAGAGATTCCTACTCTCCCCGTCCACTGTCAATTTATCAAATGCTTCAAAAAATAACATGTTCTTCCTCCTGCCAACTTTTATCTATATGTTTTCTATGATTTGTTACTTCCAGTTGTCCAGTTCTTCCTTTAATACTGCTAGAAGCTCTGACTCAGGTACCTTACGAATGATTTCCCCTTTTTTAATTAGTAAACCTTCTCCACGTCCTCCAGCAATACCTATATCTGCTTCCCTAGCTTCACCAGGTCCATTAACAGCACATCCCATAACAGCTAGCTTAATGTCAAGATCATAGTCCTGAACCATTTCCTCCACCTCAGTTGCTAACTTGATTAGGTCAATCTGGGTTCTGCCACAGGTAGGGCAAGACACAACTTCAATTCCACCCTTTCTAAGACCGAGGGTTTTTAATATAAGCTTTGCAGACTTTATCTCTTCTAGGGGATCACCTGTTAAGGAAACACGAATAGTATCACCTATTCCCTGATTTAAGATGACCCCAAGTCCAACAGCAGATTTGATATTACCACCATGTATTGTTCCAGACTCTGTTATTCCTACATGCAATGGATAGTTAGACTGCTTAGCAATTAGCTCATGGGCTTTTATACTCATAAGAACATCCGATGATTTTATACTTATAACAATCTGATCATAATCCATCTCTTCTATCATTCTAACTTTATCTAGGGCACTTTCCACTAGACCCTCAGCAGTAACCCTACCATATTTCTCAATAAGATTCTTCTCTAAAGAGCCACTATTAACTCCAACTCTAATAGGAACCCTTCGCTCCTTCGCAACATTTACAACCGCTTTAAGTTTCTCTTCTCCTCCAATATTACCTGGATTGATACGGATTTTATCCGCTCCGTTTTCCATAGCTGCTATAGCAAGTCTATAATCAAAATGAATATCAGCCACTAAGGGAATACTTATATTTTTCTTGATCTCTCCAAATACAGCTGCAGCTTCTTTGCTCGGTACTGTACAGCGAATAATATCACATCCCACTTTCTCAAGACCGTGTATCTGCTCCAGAGTAGCTTTAAGATTCTCAGTTTTTGTATTGGTCATGGATTGTATAAGTATAGGATTTCCTCCACCTATCACCCTATCTCCAATCCTAATAACCTTTGTATTATCACGATACATAGTAACGCCACCTTTCTTACATAAAGAAAACTTATCATATGAAGGTCTAATCTAATGAAGCAAGATCATGTATTATCCAAAAATATTTCTAATATCATTAAACAAGATAAACACCATAAAAAGCATCAATGCAGCCATACCAATTAGATGAACCATAGCTTCCTTATCCTTAGATATGGGTTTTCTACGAATTCCTTCTATTATAATAAATACTAATCTCCCACCATCAAGTGCAGGAATTGGTAATAGATTCATAACGCCTAAGTTTGCACTAATTAAAATAGTAAATTGAGCTAGGGAAAGTAATGTAGTTCCTATACCATATTCACTAGTCTGTTCAACCACATCTCCAACCATGTTAACAATACCAACAGGCCCTGATATTTCCTTCATGCTAACCTTACCAGTAAAAATATGAGCTACGCTCTTAACAGTATTAACTATATTAAACTTAAGCTCTTTAAAGCTGTAATTAATCACATTTAGTGGGGATAGCTTCTCAGAAGCAAAGGAATAAACCCATCCAAGCTGATATCCACTAGTATATAATTCAGGAACAATCGTGACTGTATTTACAATCCCCTCATGGCTATAGGTAATATTCATAGCTTCACCAGTCATAGGATTAGCATCAAGATAGTCAGAAAGCTCTTTACCTGAGTTTATTACAGTTCCATCAATTCCAATTATTATATCTCCAACAACAAGTCCTGCCCTTTCTAATGGATACCCAGTACTAATTTCAAGAAGCTTAGCAGGTTCATTCTCTGCAGGAGCGTAGATGCATCCCAGAAGATATCTAGTAACCTGGTAAGGTGCCATACTAACCTCATACTCTTTACCATCCCTAAGGTATGAAACCTCTACAGGCTTCTCAGTCATAGGATCAAAGTAAAAATGATACACCAACTCACGGCTAAAATTAATAGTTTGACCGTCAACCTCTGTAATAATATCTCCTTTTTGAAGACCCGCTTCGGCTGCTGGTGACCCCTCATCTACAGCAGTTAGCTTTGGTATATCTGCTCCGCTGGCACTTATAACTATTAAGGATAAAAAAAGGGCTAGTATAAAGTTAAATACTGCACCGGCAACTATGATTGAAAACCTTGCCCATACTCCTTTACTGTTAAAGGATCCTTCATCATTAATAGCTTCGTCCTCTCCTAGCATCATACAGGAGCCACCAAGAGGTAATATTTTTAATGAATATCTTGTTCCTTTTTTTTCAAAGCTTACTATTCTTGGCCCCATTCCTATGGAGAATTCCGTAACCGTAACTCCATTAGCTTTAGCTAATAGGAAATGCCCAAGCTCATGTATAAATATAATAAAACCTACTATTAATATCGCAACTGCTATATTCATATGTTATTTCCTTTCCTTTGTCATTTCAGATAGTCGTAAAACACATAATCCATATAATATATACGAAAATAATATTCTGGAAGGTCAGAATATTATTTATCCTATATATTATTTCAACCTATAAGTTTTCCGACTAGCGACTTTTTAACTCTTTTACAAAATTATATGTTTCTTGCTCCGTTGTTAGTATTTCATTTAAAGTTGGACTATCTATTAATTTATGATAACCCATTGCCTCACTAATAATTTCAGGAATATGAGTAAAAGAAATTTCATTATTTAGAAAAGCTGCCACTGCCCATTCGTTAGCTGCATTATAAACCGTTGGCATACTTCCACCTATTCTTCCAGCCTCATAGGCTAGCTTAAGCCCATAGAAGGTTTCCATATCTGGCTCTTCAAATGTAAGCTGCTTTATTACTTTAAAATCAAGTTTTTTACTATTGTCCATTTGTAATCTATTAGGGTAAAAAAGGGCATATTGAATTGGCAGTTTCATATCTGGAGCCCCTAATTGAGCTATGACACTACCATCTATATACTCAACCATGGAATGAATTATGCTCTGGGGATGAACCACAACCTCAATATCATCCACTGACATATCAAATAACCAGGCTGCTTCCATTACCTCTAGCCCTTTGTTAACCATAGTGGCTGAATCAATTGTAATCTTGTGCCCCATGGACCAATTAGGATGATTTAAGGCATCCTTAACCTTCACATTAGCTAAGTCTTCTAGCTTCTTACCTCTAAATGGACCACCAGAGGCTGTTAATATTATTTTATGGGCCTCCTTAATATTCTCCCCCTGAAGGGATTGAAATATGGCGGAATGTTCGCTGTCCACTGGAAGCAATGAAACTCCCTTTTCTTTAATTAAGGGCATTATAATATGCCCGGCGGTTACTAGTGTCTCTTTGTTCGCCAAGGCAATATTTTTACCAGCTTTTATAGCTTCAATAGTAGGAAGAATACCAATCATACCTACCATGGCAGTTACTACAGTATTTGCTTCTGCTTCAGCTGCACATGCAATTAAGCCTTCCATACCAGATACTACAATGGTAGAAAGGTCTTTGATGTTCTCTTTAAGCTCTAAAGCCTTCTCTTCATTATAAACACAAACAAGGTTGGGGCTAAATTCCCTAACCTGTTTTTCTAATAATTCTATATTACTCCCTGCAGCTAGTGCAGTGATCTTAAGTTCGTTATGTTCTCTAACAATATCTAAGGTTTGAGTTCCAATTGAACCTGTGGAACCCAGTAAAGAGATGTTCTTCATAATAATAACCATTCTTTCATCTGCCATAATCTAATTTACATTGTCCAGCAAACTTTCTCCATGAAAGTCTCTGATTTTCATGTTACCTAGTCTCTTACAGAATAACTGCTAGGTAATACACGATTGGTGCAGTAAACAGTATGCTGTCAAATCTATCTAATATACCACCATGACCGGGTATCAAATTTCCATAGTCTTTAAAATCATAATTTCTCTTAATTGCGGATGCTGCCAGATCTCCTAACTGAGATATTATGCTTGATGCAGCTCCTATAATTGCAAATACTAATTGTGGGTTTTCAACATCTGTAATTCTATTATCAAATATTATTGCAAATAACAATCCAAGAATAGCAGCACCAATTATACCACCTATGCTTCCCTCAATGGACTTTTTAGGGCTAAGCTTTGGTGCTAGCTTGTGCTTGCCAAATAACATGCCAGTACAATATGCAAAGGTATCAGATCCCCAAGCTCCTATAAATATTAGCCATACGATAACTCCACCATCTGGCAATATTCGAATCCTGTATATATATGATAATAATACGGTGACATAGAAGAGTCCAAAAAATACCAGGGTCATATTATCAATTTTATAATAGGGAAATTGAAATACCATGATTATTAATAAAGTCATCATAAAAAGGACTACTGTCATCATCAAATACTCTGTCTTACCCATGTATAACAATACATAATATATAATGGCTACCAAATATCCTACTATACCTGCCATCTTATTATGAACTTTGATAACACGGTACAATTCCATCATACCTATTAAAGAAATAATTAATAAGGAAGCAAAGAGGACATTTCCTCCTAAAGCTACAAAAAGAATTGTAATTGCTAAAAGAATTATCCCACTAATTAACCTTGTCTTAAACATTATTTGCCTCCACATTATATTAATTAAAGTACAGAACCATATTTTCTTGTTCTGCTATTATAATACTCTATTGCTTTCATAAGTTCAACTTTATTAAAGTCTGGCCATAAAACATCAGTAAAGTAAAACTCAGTATATGCCATCTGCCAAAGCATAAAATTGGATAAACGGGTCTCTCCACTAGTTCTTATCAGTAAATCCGGATCTGGAATACCCCTTGTATCTATATAATCTTCTAAAAAGGTTTCATCAATATCATTAAGATCTATTGTATGGTCTTTTACTTGGAGGGATATAGACTTAATAGCTCTGACTAGCTCATCTCTTCCTCCATAATTAATAGCCACCTGAAGATTAAGTCCAGTATTCTTCTTAGAGGATTCCTCAAGCTTCATTATACTATCTTGTATATCCTGGGAGAGTTTAGACTTATCTCCTATTACTCTTACCTTCATATTGTTTTTTTCACTGGTCTTTATGCTGGTTTTAAGGTAACTTCTAAGAAGTTTCATAATTGCTTCAACTTCTTCCTTAGGTCTTTTCCAGTTTTCAGTGGAAAAAGCATATACAGTTAGATATTTTACACCTATCTTGTAGGCATCCTCACAGATTTGCTCTACCGCTTTACTTCCTTGGGTATGACCATAATTTCTAGGCATACCTCTTTTTTTGGCCCACCTTCCATTGCCATCTAATATAATAGCTATATGATTTGGTATCATTAATTCAGTACTATCCATTGTTTCGCTCCTAAATACACTATGACTCAAAAGGCAACCGGTTTACACCTTCACCCTTTGAGTCAGCTAAATCACACTGTTAGAATTTCTTTTGACTTCTCTTCCATTATTTTATCAATTTTATCAATAAACTTATCTGTGAGCTCCTGTACCTCGGTTTCAAGATTCTTCTGCTCGTCTTCAGAAATCTCACTTGCTTTATTCATCTTCTTAAATAAATCATTGGCATCTCTTCTAATGTTACGAATTGCTACCTTAGTATTTTCTGCACTTTTCTTAACTTCCTTAACAAGTTCCTTTCTTCTTTCCTCAGTTAATTCTGGGAAAACAAGACGTACAACCTTACCATCATTATTAGGAGTAATACCAATATTAGAATTAATAATTGCCTTCTCTATCTCTTTTATCAAACTACTCTCCCAAGGTTGTATCTGAATAATTCTCGCCTCAGGTACAGAAATATTAGCTACATTCTGTAAGGGTGATGGTTGACCGTAATAATCCACTCTAATTTTATCAAGTAAACGGGGATTAGCTCTTCCCGCACGAATTGTAGCGTAGTTCTCATTCAATGCATCCACTGATTTTTCCATTTTTTCACTAAACTGATTTAATCTAGCATCCACGTCGATCCCTCCTATGCTCTATATATATAATTATTATACTGTAATCATTGTTCCATTTGACTTGCCCGAAGCAGCATCAACAATTGAATTTTCCTGTGATAAACCAAATAGTAAGATTGGCATCTTATTTTCAAGTGCTAGTACTGTTGCAGTTAGGTCAACAACTCCAAGCTTTCTGTCAAGTACATCTTGCAACAAAATTGTATCAAACTTCTTAGCATTAACATTGATCTTAGGATCACTGTCATATACTCCATCCACTGCTCTAGCCATTAATATAATGTCACACTCAAGCTCAATGGCACGTAAAACTGTGGCTGTATCTGTAGAAAAGTAAGGATGACCCGTTCCACCTGCAAGGAATGAAACCCCTCCCTGCTCAAGAAAGCTTACAGCCTTATCCTTAGAGAATAACTCAGTCATGCTTCCACAAGCAAAGGGCGTATATACCCTTGAATTAATACCTACATAGCGGAATATATCTGCCACATATATACAATTCATAACTGTTGCTAGCATCCCTATTTGATCAGCTTTTGTTCTGTCTATGGTTTCGCTAGTTCTACCTCTCCAGAAGTTTCCTCCACCAATAACAATACTTACCTGAGTTCCTGCATCAACCAATTGCTTTACTTGCTTGGCAGTAGCCATACAGGTTGCTTCATCAAAACCAGTTTTATTATTCCCGGCCAAAGCTTCTCCACTTAATTTTAAAAGTACTCTGTCAAATGACTTCATGTTAACATGCCTCCATGGTAAATCTATTTTTTATCCTCTAATAATCTACCATAAATATGTTGATTTTACTAGGCTTAATTGATTTACTCGAAAATATTATCAATATTAACATCTGAATATGTTAAGGAACAGAAACCATCGATTATTGCTCCATTATTAATCTGAACTGATTTTGCTTTAATATTACCTTTAATAATAGCTGTGGAATCAATTACGATAGGGCCATTAATATCTATCTCACCCTTTACTGCACCAGCTATAACACCTGATGTTCCAATAATGTCACCAACTAATACAGTGCCAAGGCCAATTTTAACACTTCCTTCACTTGTAACATCACCTTCTAAACGGTCTGTGTTAATAAATACTTCAGCTGCAGATACATTACCAGTAACCTTACCAGTAATTGATACCTTGCCAAGACATTCTACATCTCCAGTAACCTTACCCATTATATCTAAGGCACCTTCTGTAGAAATACTACCGTTAATTGTTGTTCCTTTAGTTATAACAGAAACATCATCACTAGCCACTGATGCCGCTTTCACTATTAGATCATCATCGTTAGAATCCTCTTCATCCAATGTGTTTAGTAATTCTAAATCTACATTATCGTCCATACTTCCACCCTCATCACTCTCAATAAAATTTTCTTGTAAATTATCTTCTAGGTCGTCTTCTTGATCTAATGTTTCATCAAGTTCATCGTCTTTAGCTAATTCATCAAGTAATTCATTCATCTTTTCGCTGTTAGTAGCATCATCAGAAGCATTTATGTCATTATCTAAGGTGTTAACCATCTGTTCCCCACTATCTTCTTGGTTTAGTTCATCTTCCGGTAATAATTCGTTCACTGCCTGTGACAAATCATCTTTAAAATCCTTAAAAAAGCCCATTTGCAAAATACCTCCCTATGTATATATTTTATTCAATAGAACTGGATTCTATCTGTTGTATTGGTATTACATCTTCATCCAAAGGTAAAAGAGTTGCTCCCCCATCTATAAGGGTTTCAATTAGCTCTGGTAAGGAATCTACCGTAGTCTTCTTATTAGATGCATCATGCATAAGGACTATAGATCTGTTTTTCTTTTTCACATCGGATATAACATTATCAATTAATTGCTCCGCTGTGTAATCAACACCAGTTGCATCTTCATTAAGCACATTCCAATCAAAATAAACCACAGATTTATCATTCAAATACTTTATAAACTCCTCCATACCATTCTTATGTACCCGATTGGCACTACCCCCTGGGAAGCGAAATATCATAGGTCTAAACCCAATAGTATCATATAACAAATCCCATAGTTTTGTAAAGTCTTTATCAAAATCTTCTAGGGAATTGTAAATTTTTCTATAATCGTGTGAATAGGAATGTAAGCCGATTGCATGTCCTTCATCAACTATTCGTTTATATATCTTTTTGGCAGATTTACTTTTATCACCGACAACAAAGAACGTAGCCTTAACATTATATTCTGCCATGATATCAAGAATATCATTGGTGTATATACTGGGGCCATCATCAAAGGTTAGATACACCTTCTTATTTTTATATATTCCATCATTTATAAGGACTGGATCCTCTTCATCGGATAACTCTATGTGATCTGGGGATTTTTCAAGGGATCCTTCCTTAATATCCCCAGTATAGCTTTTCTCTCTATATAAATCGTCAAGATCAATGTCTTCTATATTAACTATATCATCCTTATTATTGCTTACCACATCCACTTCTTGTTCTTCATCATCAAAGTCATTATTCTCTGCCGCATAGGCATAATGTTCTTTGCTTTTTACTGGCTTAATAGACTGCTCTAACTGTCCATGTAGCTCTAGTAGATTATTAACATCCTTCTGCAATTCGTAAACTCTAAAGCCTAAGAATATACATAGGATTGTTGGTATCATTATCATAATAATAATAAATATAATTATAGCTGTCTTTAGCCGATTAATCCTCTTTCGTCTATTATCAGTTGTCATACCCTTATTATGACCTTTCTCATTAGCTTTGTCTTCTTCCTGCAACATCTCACCCCTGTATGATACTAGTTATCATTAATTTTAACACATTCTAAGGATAAATAACATCCCTTTTAAGAAAAAAGCCATGGAAATTCAATTTTCCTTACCTGCCATCCTTCTGAAATAATTGACAGGGTTATTACCCATTGTTAAGATTGTTTTAAGATTTGTATCAAACCCTATTTAAGAAACCCCATATATAATTATTATATCGGTTACATAAGGAGGTAGGTTTCATATGGTCAATGAGAGAATATTGGTGGTAGATGATGACAGGGAGATTGCCGGCGCTATTGAAAAGCTATTAATCATGGAAGGGTATGAGGTGATTAAGGCTTACAATGGCATGGAGGCCCTAGATGTCTTAATATCTAATGTGGTACATCTGATTATATTAGACATCATGATGCCTAGGCTCGACGGGTTGTCTACTATGATGAAGATTAGAGACAGCAAGAATATCCCAATCATACTCCTATCAGCCAAATCAGAGGATTCAGACAAAATACTTGGACTTTCTATGGGTGCGGATGATTATATTACTAAGCCTTTCAATCCACAGGAGTTGGTGGCTAGAGTTAGGAGTCAGCTGAGAAGATATCTTCAGCTAGGAGACAAGGACTGTGCTAATTCTACATCTAAGCATGTAGTAGGAGGCTTATGCTTGGACAGTGACAAGGCTGAGCTTACAGTTGATGGTGACCCTGTTAAGCTAACCGCCAAGGAGTTTAAGATTCTGGAGTTCCTTATAAAAAATGCAGGATGTGTATTCTCGGCAGAGCAGATATATGAGCGGGTATGGCAGGAGACAGCATATTCTGTTGAAAACACTGTTATGGTCCATATTAGACGCATTCGTGAAAAAATCGAAATTAATCCGAAGGAACCGAAATATTTGAAGGTGGTGTGGGGAATTGGCTACAAAATTGAGAACATTTACTAGAAACAAAATTTTAAAAATACTTTCCTTTTCATTAGTGGTTATTTTAATAACTGCTAGCTCATTACAATGGTTTTATTTGCATAACCGCAATATAAATCCTGAGGTCTTATTTGTGCAGGATTATGACCAAAGTGAAACCTATCACAGAAAGGTATCACAAGGTATCCGCGATACAATTAATCAGATAGTATATGATATTGAAAAGATCTTGCCCGAACCAGAGTATCTCTACTATGTATCTGATGGAGAAAAGGCATATTATAACGCCTCCTTATCTCATATACTTGACCATGAGAAGTATCTATATAAATATGTTGATCAATCATGGGAGTATGGGGAGCATACCTATAATAATATTCAATATTATTTTGATGAGAACCTTTCACTATATTTGACATTTACCGAAGAGTATATGGAACAAAAACAACAGGAATGGGAAGATGAGAAAACCCAGCTGCTTCCTATTGTTATATCTATATTTACATCGATAACGGTTGCTATTTTGCTTATAATTTATCTAATTTTAGTAACCGGTAGAAAACCGGAGGATGACGAGGTCCATCTGACCCCTTATATGGACATGATGTATAGCGATATACAGCTTGGGATTATGATATTCCCCCTTATGATATCTTATAGCGAATATAATATGGTGAGGAATTATGGTAATAGCCATAGTAGTAATGTCCTTGGCATGGATCAAATCTTAGTTATAATATTATCAGCATTTACAACCATAATTTCTACTATTATCCTTGGTGTAATTCTTCTTAGCTTAGTAAGAAAAATTAAAGCTAAGAGGCTTATAAAGCACAGTTTAGTCTATGCGATATTCTCGGGTATTAGCAAATTTATCAGAAGCTTTTTTGATGATAGCAGATTCGAGCATTTCCCTCTGACTAAATCCCTTGACCGAAGGCAGCTTATATTCACATCAGCCAGTGGAGTTATGGTTTTTACATCATTTATATTTTTGCTAAGTACGAGAAGCCTATTTATTGGTATGATTCCTGTATTTATAGAGGCTATAATAATATATTGGTACTTTAATGAGAACCGAAAGACCTTCAAAGAGATCAATCAGGGCTTTCAAGCAAGTCTACAAGAGCAAATGAAATCCGAGAGGATGAAGGTAGATCTTATTACAAATGTCTCCCATGACCTTAAGACTCCACTTACATCAATAATTAGCTATGTAGATTTATTATCAAAAGAGGATCTACCAGAGAGCGCCAAGGATTATGTGAACATATTAGCCGATAAATCAGGACGGCTTAAGAATATCGTATCGGATTTGTTTGATTTGGCTAAGAGTACAAGCGGAAGTCTACCATTAGATATGAAGCATCTGGATTTAAAAAAGCTTATTCAACAGACCTTGGGTGATATGGAGGACGAAATCGAAAAATCTGGTATCAGTATTAAGGAGTCCTTGTCAGCGACACCGGTCTATATATATTCTGATGGCAAAAAATTATATCGGGTTTTCCAAAACATCATAGGGAATGCATTAAAGTACTCTATGCAAGGTACCAGAATATTTATAGACATGAAGATAGATAATAATATAGTAGAAGTAACAATCAAGAATACAGCTTCATACCCTATGGATTTTACAGCTGAAGAAATTCTTCAAAGGTTTACTAGGGGAGATGAAGCAAGGACTAGCGAGGGGAGCGGTCTTGGCTTATCCATTGCTGAAAGCTTTACTTGGGCTAGTGGCGGTAGATTTCAAGTAGAAATAGATGGAGACCAGTTCAAGGTGATACTGAAATTTCCGGTAAATGGTGTAGAGCTAGTATCTGGCCCAGAATAAAAAACAAAAACAGCTCTAAAATAGCAATAGAGTGGATTCTTAAATCCCACTCTATTGCTATTATTAACAAAGAACTTATTTTGTTACAAAGGTTTTTATTACATTAATCAATTTCATATATCTTGGAAATTTTCGCTCCGTTATTGGTACCATATATAATCTGTTCATCACCATCTCGGTAATTATATATAATACCCTTACCTACTCTGTAAAGGTAAGACACTTCATCAGCATCCTTTACCTCTACCTTATTAGAGCCGGTGGTATAATACAGAGCTCCGGTATCTCTATAGTCTACTAAGAAAAACAGCTTATCTCCTAAGGTAACGATACGTGAGGCCTCTACATCATCAGCTATTTTCTTGGGTTTATTAGACTTGGTAATCTGATATAATTCCTCATCCTCATTTACATAATAGATTCTTTTTCCATTATCAGAGTAAACAAGATTTGTTACATCCTCAGCTTTATCAAGCTCGATCTCAACAGGATCCTTCACTCGAATCTTATCTATAAGATACAAATTTCCTGAATAATCAGTAAATGCTACTTGTTCCATATCATGTGAAATAACTACCCTATCATATCCACGTGTTAATCTATTAGCATCAAACTTACCATTGAGATAATATATCTCGCTTTCGGTTTTTAGGAGCATATCAGCAAATGTTTTTATTCCTACTACTTGAATACCATCACCATTATCCTTAATTTGTGTATTACTTGGAAGGAGTAATGTAGATGAATCTCCAAAAAGTTTTTTCTTGTCATTTCCCTTCACTGATATATATGTCTTGTAGTCATAGGAGAAGATGATCTGAGAATAATCCTTATTAAAGAATATCTCATCTAAACTCATAGTATCTGGTACTAATTTAGTATCATCATTAGACTTTACATAAATCTCACTCTTATAATCTATTGGATCAAACTTTATATAGTATACATATTTTGCATTATCAGACAAAGCTATGCAGATTTTATTCTTACCCAATTTTTCTGGAGATTTACCATTTACACTAATGTATCCTGTGTATTCATCATCTTCATATTCCAGATAAGCAACAGCGCTTCCATTGGGAGATATTACTATTGATGCGTTCCCATGGTATACAGGTATATCATCCTCTATCTCTTTTGATTTTTTTCCATCATAGAGCATTAAGGTAGCGGTATTCTCATCATAATCATAATCTTTAAAGTAAGCAACACTATTACCATTGTCAGATATAACATAAGATATTACATCATCATCAATTTCTTTTTTTCCCTCAGAATCAATTAGATATAAGGTACCACCCTCATAGGTGCCTTCGTCTTCTATTGCTCCTGCCTTAGTTCTGCTTAAATTGAAATTTGGATGCAGGTACTGAGCATTATCAACCTCTGCTATAAATTTTTGATCATTATAAAATATTGCATTACCCTCATGATATGTAAAATTCAAGGTATCTTTTCCATAGCTATCAAGCTTAGAACCCTTAATCAGCTTAGGAACTGCAATAATCAAAATAATAAGAACCAATACAGCAGCTCCAACAAAAGGTAGCCATTTCTTATTCTTATTAACTATCTCTTTTGTTTTATCTGAGTCCACTGAAGACTTTATTTTCTTGACTCCCTTTTCTCCTGCCTTTTTCAATTTCTTAATATTAGTGGATACAAATTCACCGGTTGCTTCTTCTAAGCTTGCTTGCTTTGAATAGTCTAACTGTGCCCCACATTTTGTACACACTGTTTCTGTTGTTGATACTGTCTCACCACAAAATTCACATTCTATAAATTCTGGTTCTTCTTCTACTNTTGTACTTTCAGTTGTTTCAGGCTCAATCTGTTCATCTACTGGCTGGTCTTCTAATGCCTGCTCTTCAAGCTTATAACCACAATATGTACAGAATAAAATGTTGTCATCACATTCAGCCCCACAACTATTACACTTTCTCATCTACTTCCTCCCTGATACTTATTATTAGTCCATATGCTTATTAACTGCGTCGTCAATTGCCCCAATTTTAATTGAGCCTTGTGTGAGGGCCTTAAAGCCAAGTATTATTAGTAGCAAGCTCTCAATTATATATAATACACTACGAACAATTGTCTCAATACCAAATGGATATCTAAACTTAAACGCTGTATAATCCATTGGATCCTGGAACCATCCAAGCGCTGTATTGAAAATATCAAATACTTGATTACCTGATGATATTAATACAGAAACAACTGTAAAACCTGCAACTATAACCACTGCTTTAACTGCTGATTTCCTTAACCAAGGATTTTCTTCTTTCAATAGAACGTAGCCTACCATAATAATAAGACCCAAAGTGTTCACCATTCCCATGAAATAAATAAGTGCCCCCAGTAATCCTACTGAAATACCTAACTTTGTTTTTTGCATATAAATCCTCCTTAATCTTTTTTGATTTTTTTTATTATTCAATGGGTTTTGTACCACAATACCCACAGAATTTATCATGTAATTTCATCTTTGCACCACATGTAACACAGTATTTTATCATTTCTGAACCACCTGTATTATCTACATTATCAACTTTATCTGCACTTTCTATATTATCAGTTTTATCTACATTGTCCTTATTATCTAAAGCTTCTTGACTATCAACATTCTCTACAGGCTCTATATTATCCTGTGACTCATGAGATGTTACTTCTTCTACTTCTGTATACTCAAGTAGATCATTATCCTCAGCTAATGATATTCCTTTGTTTATGGCTGTTAGCAAAATCACCTTAAATATCACTGCTAGCACAATAAGAACCGCTGCTATTATAAGTATAACAAGACTAATGTCTTTTATCTTCTGGGTTAACACAAGATAATCATAGGCTTCACCTACTGTTTCATATGCCAGACGAATGTACTCCTCTGACTTTTCATAATTTCTACGAATAATATAATATACCATTCCACCTATACCTAGGACAGCAGTAAGAATTCCAAAGCCTAGTGATAGTCCATAAAGAAGTTTAAGCTTACTCTTCTTTTCTTGTTTATCTACACTCTTTCTTCTCTTCTTCTTTACACTCAATATTATTACAAGTACTATGATAATTACAATTAAAGATAAGGCAATAATATTCCAAGGAAAAAACCTTTTTATAAAAGGGGTACTTCCTCCCTGGGAACTAACTTCAGATNTATTCATTACTGCTAGCCCATTATCTTTTCTTTGAATTGACGCAGTGTAGCTTGTTACATTTCCAACCTGGTCTGCTGAAGTTATTATAATTTCATTAGTACCAACTACAAGGGGTAATGTATAAATAAATAATCCATCCTCATCTACGGTAACCTCTGTGTCATTAATAGCCAGTATAGAACCTACATCTGTTCTTCCAGTTATTATTACTGAATCATTTAATGTAGATGAACCATCTATATTCTCTAATATCTTAAGATATGGTGGAATACTATCTACACTTACTATCAAAGGATACTCATATCTTATTCCCTCGGTATCAATATAAGATAGGACTATATTATTAACTTCACTAGGTAATTCTAGATATTTTTCACCACTACCATCTAGTACCAGACTCTGTACCACATCATTTATAGTAAAATCTATCTGCTGGTTTACAGCATTCTCGTATCCGAAAATCCATTGATATGAATTTATTAGTCCTTCTTCTGAAATATTTAACTTGAAATCCTTATCTTCTTTTTCGATTAGAATGGTTTTATATAGGGTTTCTGAAATAATCCCATAAGAGTTTTGAACTGATATACCAATCTCTACCGACTTTGTCCCTTCTTCATAGGATATGGTGGACTGATCATATTCCCAAGGGTTGTAAAGAGATGAATAAATTACATTTCCATCACCTTTTGCAATAACATATATTTGATCTGCTTCATAGGGTACGTAACTTTTCCAATTGACGTTTATATAGGAGGTACTTGGATATACTGTTATATCAAAATCACTTACGGGGCTTACATAAGTCTTGTTAACATAGGAAAAAGACTCACTGTATACTAGGTCGAAGTATTCAAGACCATTTTCATAATAATTTACATAAAGCTGTAAGTAATATTCGTCATGTGTATTGACATTACTTATATTTATAGTCCCACTGACATTGCTATTGGCATAGGCATAGCCTGTTGTAAGTGTTTTTTTTGCTCCCCCTTCATTATCTGTTGATAGAGAAATTATATAGTTATAGTGTGTCTCCTCCGTATGTTCTACAAGAAAGTCATATGTTAGTAACTCATCCTCGATTGATACTATATCAAAGCTTGTAATCCATATTGGCTCCTGGTATTTATCCACGGAAGCAGAGATTTTTTCATTAGAGCCCTTGTCATAACTAATCTTCCATTGACCCTTTTCTGCATCCTTGATTATGAAATACATACCTGAACTGCTTGAAAATACTGTTACATCCGCACTGTCTTCCTCAGGTGTTATAATACGTCCACTGGGAGTGACAAGACGCAAATCAACATCACTATGTTCAAAGGATATATTAATTTGTATACTTTGTTTGTCATCGTTATAAAACAGGTCCCTTTCCATTACTTCTGCTCTGGCATGGGAAGTCATCACCATCAAGCTTAGAAGCAGCATCCCCACTATTGATACGATAGACTTATGTACTCTATTCATGAATGTATGTCCTCTCCTATCTGACTTTCATTGCATTTTTGTATTTGGTAAATAATAAGTATGATAATTCCTCTGGGTAACCTCTCATATATGTAAAAAAGCTATTTGTTTTACCGCCTTCCTTTTTTATAAGGGTTTTTCCACTAAGATTCCTATTTAGCAAAATTAACATTTTATATACTGCCTTTGGTTTTTTATTATGTATAAAGGTATACTTAATATCTTCAAAATATATTACAGCGTAGCTATAGTGATGTCCACTATAGGTCTGTGCACGGTCGAATATTACAATATGGTCGTTATAAAGCTCTATATACTCGGTCCTGTAATCAGGATCATTTACATCAAACCATACCTTGTTAAGTACTAAACGATGGACAAGATGGAGGATGCAGATGGCATCAGCAACTACGACGAATATAATTATTAGATTACTTATTGCTGAGCTCTCTATATGGTCTGATACAAGAGATGCACCAATGATTAATAATATAAAAAACGCTATATGTAATAGGATACCTCTTGCTGTTATCTTTGGAGTTTGAACAACCTTTTTTTCATATCGAAGCATAAATTTCACCTCCATTTATTTATATAACTTTTAATAAAAGTCAACCTTCGGTATCCAACTACCATCAGAAATTGTAATCCTTACCCCATGCTCTTTTCTTTTACCTTTCTTTAAATCGGATGTATTTATTGAAATAGTAAATTGTTCACCTTTATTATGTAGACCAATTAATGCATTTCCATCAGCAACATCATGATGTCTCCCAAGAAATTTAATGTCATAATCCACAAGTCCTCTAGCCCATACTCCTGTGAAATATTCATTCATACTGACTGTAATTGAACCATCAATATTAATTTTTATATTAGCCTGATCCCACTTTAATCCTCTGGAATTTTTAAATTGAAAGCCTGAGGCTTCTTTCTTATCAATACCAAGAAGATAGTTACTATACTCATAAGACCCAATTTCAAGCTGGGTTTCTCCTATTTCAATTTCTCCAAATAATTTTAATGTTGTTTTAAATTTGAGCATGAAATCACTAAATCTTACATTTGCTGTTGTATCATCTAGTGTAACAAGAGATACATCATCAAATATAGAACTTAAACAAGTAATAATATCTGAGAGCCTTAATACAGATACATCTAGCCCACCTTTAAATATAATATTTGCAAATTTACTACCTAAAGTATTCTCTTGCCATGCCTTACTTATATCCGAGGCTCCTATCTGAAAATCACGAACAGATATTGGAGGTGTGGCTACAACCATAATTGGTATGTCAGCATGTATATCAATTTCATCCAAGGTCCCTTCTTTTACCGCAAATTCAAGACTATACTCTGCACTTTTTGAATCCTCAAATACACTAAACTTAGGAATTAAATCTTCAGTCTCTACAGCCATTTTTATCTTATAATTATGCTCAAAGGTATTAAATTCAAATTCCAATTCACTTAGATGAAGGGGTAGCACAGAAAAACTAAATGCTTCACTTTTTGACGCAGAAAACTCACCAATGACACCAAGTGTCTCTCCATTAATAACTCCAGTAGATTTACCTGATACAGTGAATGGATTATCTACACCATGAAACTCCTGTAGTAGCTCTTTCTGTAATGGAAAGTCAAAGTTCAAATTTCCAAAGGATACCTCTATCTTATGAGGATAAAGTGCTATATAAGGATTCTCAAAGGTTAATGCTGAATAATTTAGGCTTGGAAGTATAAGCTGCTCAGTTTTATAATTATCTAGGTCATAAATGTGAACTAGATCATTATATATTGTAAATGACCCCATAGGAGGTAGATAGATTGTATTACCAAAGAAGCTCTTTAGCATTCCAGTAAGTTCCTTCTTAAAATTAATATAGGAACCACTTGTATCCGTTAAACGAACCCCATTTGATGAAAGATCACCACTTAAGGTAACATTCCCTTTAAAATGAATGAAGTCGTTCATTACAACATTTCCACTAAGTATACATTCATTATTCTTATAAGAAATCCCTGCTGCACTAAACTCGTAAGCACCAAATTTCAATGACTTACTTCCTTTGGTATTCATAACCGTGATAGCATCCTCAAAGGTAAACAGCTGGTTATCAAGGGAAACCACCACCGTATAGGTTCCTATCTTAACATTCTCCATTTTAACCTTAATATGGCCATCATCAACTATCGATGCATTTAAGCTATTATAATTTACATTACCCTGCAAACTTACGTTAACATTGTTAACATTTAAAAATCCCTTACCTAATATATTGAAGCTGCTGCAGGCTTTATCGCTCATATATATTGTATGGCTATCTACTCCACTGGCATATACCCCATCTTTGGCATCCTTGATATTGGTTAGCCCTTCACTATTATTATCCCTGTATTCACTATCTTCCTCATAGGATAGGACATATGTCTTTCGTGCTATAGAGCCATCAGCTTGATTAGTGATTTCAAGTTGGCGAACATTCTCCGTCATGTTCTTAGCTTCAAATGTAATAAGGTAGTTGTTGTCTATCTGCTTATGTATAAAATCATATAATGATTGAAGACTTACTGCATCATTACTATATACGAATCTACCATTTCCATAGGAGGCAATATTCTCTAAATATTCTGCACTGATGCTAGAACCAAGTCCTATAGTATAAAGGAGAATATTCTTTTCCTCACACCTTCTCTTTAACTGGATGAGCTCTTCTTTATATCGGAAGCTACTGTCATTTCCATCAGTCATTAGAATAATTACGTTAGAGCTATCATTATCCGCAAGAAACTGATCTATACTGTAGTAAGCTGCTGTACCAATATCAGTTCCTCCACTGGGATTAAGCATTGCTATATAAGGCTCCAAATCACCTGAATTCCTTGTAAATCCTGAATCAAATTCAACACCACTGGAAAATCCAAGCAATGCCACTTCTTCATTAGTTGAAATAGTGGACATGAATTGTCTTACAGCTTCTTGTAGCTGCCCTTCACTTCCCCCCATGCTTCCTGATATATCGCATACAAGATAAACCCTCATATTATTAAATACTTGCTTTTCAATTTTAAAATCAGTTATGTTCTGATTACAATCATTAATAGTAAGCTTTGGATCAGTAACATCTATTGGCGAGCTAAACTGAACCGTTGCCCTAATAGTTGGGAAATCACTTGTATTAATGTATCCAATATTGAGCATCGCTTTTTTTGTACTTATATATTCAGAGGCTTTCCTAGCAAAGGTATCAGGTAATGCAACTTCAGCCTCTGTCTTAGCTGGAAGTGAATTCTGATAGGCTTCATTTAAATAGTCCCCTGTATTTTTAATCTCCTCACTATCTGCATTACTATTGATGATATTTACCAACTCATTCATTGGTTCTACATAGCTTAAATCATCACTATAAGGTGCTGTATCTAATGCAGCCTGAAAGGATTTATCTGCCTTTGAGTTATCTCCAATCTCATAGTTTACATTGGTCTTTTGCAGATATATTTTACTTTGGTCTTCAATCTGGATTGCCTCTGGCCTCATACGGTTATCCAGCTCTGCAAGAATCGGATTCTTTTTTAAGGTTTCAAGACTTTCTATAATTAAATCAAGCTCATCCATAACCTCATCATCCAAGTCTTTACTTTTAAGTCTATCTATTGCTTCCTCACATTGTTCAATAACTGCATTGTATTCCTCCTTGGAATACTCTACAAAATCGTCACTGAAATCTTTTTTTGATACCTTATCAGAGGTATATAGATTAGCAACCATTGCTAGAGCAAATTGACTATCAGATTTCTCAGCATAGTCTATTAAATCCTTATAATCTTCTAACAAAGTCATACCCTTTATGTATGCCTCATCTAAATCCTCCATATTGAATAAAGTAGAAGCCTTTTTATATATTTTAGAGAGATCTTTTATAGCATCCGACATAACCTCCTCATCAAAATAATCATTCTCTAGATAATTAATATATTCTTTTTCAATTGTCTTAGCTAAATCTACTGCATCTAAAAGTAGTTCTATCTTTGCTTCATTATCCTCGACTAATTCTCTTAATTCACTTTTAGTACTATCAATAATAACAGATCTTATGTTCGTAACTTCATTTTCCACCTCATCATTGGTGAGAAGTTTACTCTTTTCATAGCCATATTCCTCAGGATTTAACCCTTGCTCTTGGAGATAGGATATCATGGTCTTATATTCATTTGATTTAGTAGGAGTTAGCTTGCTACCTTCTCTTATACCCTTATAAAAATCCTGCTCCTCCTGTGAAATACTTATCTTATTATCAGCATTTAACATCTCTGCCTTCTGATAGAGGATACATGCTTCTTCAAAGTTGCCATACATTAACTCTATTCTTGCAGATATTAAAGCTGTAAGGGCTGAATCCCCTTCTTCTTGGTATATCTTATCTAAATATTCCTTTGCCATATCCAGATTCTCACTAGCTAGATTAACCTGAAGCAAATATATAAGTTCATCGGATTCCTTTAGTTCAAGATTGTCATCTTCTGCAGAAACTTGTATCCAAGATATACTGAATATGGATAGGAACATAATCATTGTTACTGCTCCCACAGCAATAGTATGTTTTCTCACAAAAAAAAAATGGCTCTGAGAAACTTCTTGATTAACTCAGCCCATTCTAAGTTTCTTAATTCCATGTCAACTCCCCCAGTCATTATTTCTATGTTAAATTATAACACATTTTTCAACAATATCCATTGTAATTTAATATAATAAATATATCAATCTATATGCAACTTTAACACATAAAAGAGAACCAACTTTCCTATTATATAAAACAAGCCCTCCAAGTTTATATTAACCTGGACGGCTTGATAGTTAAATTCCTTATGATACTTTACTTTGGTTATGCTACCTCAAACTGACTATTATAAAGCTCTGCATAAAAGCCGCCACGAGCAAGTAATTCCTTATGGTTGCCACTTTCAATTATGTCACCATCTTTCATTACAAGGATAATATCAGCATTTTTAATCGTAGATAAACGATGTGCTATAACAAAAGATGTTCGTCCTACGGTTAATTTATCCATAGCTTCCTGTACAATCCGTTCTGTACGGGTATCCACCGCACTTGTGGCCTCATCTAGAATCAACAAAGGAGCATTTTGAAGCATGGCTCTTGCAATTGTAATCAGCTGCTTTTGTCCCTCTGATAAGCTTGCCTTATCATTCAGAACTGTATCATATCCCTTAGGCAGTGTCTTGATAAAATGATGCAAACCTACTGTCTTACAGGCGGCTATTACCTCCTCATCAGTCACTCCCTCTTTGCTATAAACAATATTCTCCTTAATTGTTCCTTCAAAGAGCCATGTATCCTGTAAAACCATACCGAACTGTTCATGTACGTTCTCTCTTGGTATTTCATCTATCGAAATTCCATCAATGGTTATTGCTCCACCATCTAATTCATAAAACCTCATAAGTAGATTCACCATGGTAGTCTTACCGGCACCTGTAGGGCCAACTATAGCAACCTTCTGACCTGCCCTGATTTTAGCATTGAAATTATGAATTATCAATTTGTCAGGGGAATATCCGAATTTTACATTCAAAAATTCAATATCACCTTTTACATTCTCAAGCTTACTTACTTTATTTGACTCATCTTCTAGCTCTTTTTCATCTAAGAACTCAAATACACGCTCGCCAGCTGCAGCGGTTCTTTGGAGATTATTCATAGCCTGAGCAATTTGAGATAAAGGCTGAGTAAAAAATCGCACATATATCATGAAAGCAACAATCACACCAAAAGAAATTCTACCATTCATAGCCAGTGACGCACCTACAACGCATACGGTGACATATCCGAAGTTACCTATAAAGCCCATAAGCGGCATCATTAATCCTGATAAAAACTGGGATTTCCATGCGCTCTTATACAGACGGCTATTGATATCCTCAAATACCCTGCCGGCTTCTTTTCCTCCGTTATAAACCTTTACCACATTATGACCAGTGTATATTTCCTCAATGTGACCATTGATATTGCCCAGGTCCTCTTGCTGAGCAATAAAATGTTTCTGAGATTTACTCATTATTATAGTCATTAACAAGAAGCCTACGAAAGTAGAGCCTACGGCTGTTAATGCCATAATCCAATTATTATAAAACATCATAAAGAGAGAGCCGCCCAGCATTGTTATTGCAGAAATCAAAGTTACTATACTCTGATTCAAGGTCTGCCCGATTACATCCACATCATTGGTAACACGGCTTAAAACATCCCCATAGCTGTTGATTTCAAAATAGTTCAGTGGTAACCGGTTTACCTTCTGTGAAATATCCGTTCTCATCTTCTTGGAAATATATTGGGTTACAGTAGCCATAATAATACTTTGAATATAATTCAATACAAATGAAGCTGAATAAAAGAATACCAGCAGCCATGCTATACTTAAAACTGCATCCATATTAATATTTTCAACTACAGGAAGTCCGTTAATCAGGGCAGGAAGTCCTTTTATTATCTCATTTGTCAACTCTTTCAGCTTGTTAGGGCCTATTATTTGAAAAACCGTTCCTGTTACCGCAGCAATCAGTGAAATAACAATAGGTATTATATAACTTCTGCAATACCTTAACAGCTTGACCATGGTTAATTTGAAGTTCTTAGGCTTCTCAACTATACCCTGGCCCATATGACCTCCTCCCGAAGAACCTCTACTTGTATTTTGCTTTACATTATGTTCACTCATGATACCAGTTCCTCCTCGCTTAGCTGTGACATCGCTATTTCACGATAAACATCGCAGGTCTTTAATAGCTCTCTATGAGTACCCTTTCCTACTATCATTCCTTCATCTAAGACAATAATCTGATCTGCATCTATAATCGTACCAATACGCTGGGCAACTATTAGGCTAGTTACTCCTGCTGTTTCTTTTTTTAGGGCTGAACGAAGAATTCGGTCCGTCTTATAATCCAGTGCAGAGAAGCTGTCATCAAATATATATATTTCTGGCTTACGGCATATTGCACGGGCTATTGCTAGACGCTGTTTCTGCCCTCCGGATACATTGGTAGCTCCCTGTGCAATATCAGCTTCATAACCACCATCCATCTGCTCAACGAACTGGGTTCCCTGTGCTATTCTAACGGCTGCTTTAATTTCATCCATATCAGACTTCTCTTTACCGTTGTCCCCATAGGCAACATTGCTGCTTACTGTTCCTCTAAACATAACCGCCTTTTGAGGAACATAGCCGATTTTATTGTAGAGTTCTTCCTGTACGTAGTCTTTTATATTAATACCATCAACCAGAATATTGCCTTCAGTTGCATCATAGAATCTTGGTATTAGATTCACCAGGGTACTTTTGCCGCTACCGGTTGAACCAATAAAAGCAACCGTCTCTCCTTTTCTTGCAGTAAAGCTAATATCCTTAAGGACGTATTCTGAAGCTTCTGGATATTTGAAGCTGACCTTTTCAAATACAACCTCGCCTTTCTTGTCCTTAGCTCCTTCGGTTATATGTCCATCCACAATCTTAGATTCCGTATCCAATACTTCATTTATACGCTTTGCAGATACTGAAGCTCTTGGAAGAATCATAAAAATCATTATAAGCATCATGAATGACATAATAACCTGAACTGAATAAGATGAGAACACAACCATATTAGAGAATATATCTAACCGCTCCATTGCCCCCGCTCCATTAATCAGATATGCACCAATCCAATAGATTGCTAGAGATATTCCACTCATTATCAGGGACATCATTGGCATCATAATTGCCATGCTTCTATTAGTAAATAACTGGGTTGACGTCAATTCCTCATTGGCAACTTCGAATTTACTCTCCTGATACTCTTCTGCATTATATGCACGGACAACCCGTACTCCTGTAAGGTTTTCTCTAGTAACACGGTTCAGATTATCAGTAAGAATCTGCATCCTTTTAAACTTAGGTAAAACAAATACCATAAGTAAAGTAACCATAACCATAAGAATAATCACTGCTATTCCCGTTGCAATCGACCATTCACGGCCTTTACCGATAATCTTCATAACAGCCCACACCGCCATAATCGGTGCTTTAATCAGCATTTGCAAACCTAAGGTAATCAACATCTGTACCTGAGTGATGTCATTGGTGGAACGTGTAATCAAGCTTGCTGTCGAAAATCTATTAATTTCTTCCATGGAAAATGATGCAACCTTATTAAATAACAGGCTACGTAGTCTCTGTGAAAATGATGCAGCAATTCTAGCAGCAAAAAACCCAACAATAACTGCAGCTATAAGGCTACCCAAAGCACACAGAAGCATTTTCCCTCCGGCTAACCATATATCTGACATTTTACTTCCTGGTGTTTGTGTAAGTGTTGTAATCTCTGACATGTAATCAGGAAGCTTTAACTCCAGCCAAACCTGAGTTATAATAAATACCAGACTGACAATGGCTTGTATCCATTCTGCCGCTTTCAGTCGTTTGAAAATCTTTATCATGTATTGAGGTCCTCCTTCAAGTAACTTTCTTATTATTTTTCGCAATCCTCAGGGCTTCTCTCTACAAGACGCCTCATAATGCGCACATATTCCTTTGCATCATCTTCTCCAAGGTAACTAAGCATATTTATGGTTATATCCTTAATCATCTTGATATGATTATCTATCTCTTTCTTGCCCAAGTGTGTTATCTCTACCAATACTCTTCTACGATCACTAGGATCAATTTTACGGGTAATCATTCCCTTTTTTTCTAAGCTGTTAAGTGTGGCTGCAACCCGCGCTGTACTGATTCCTATATCATTACTAATATCACTAGGTATCACATTCTCTTCACTCTGAGAGATATAGTAGAGGGTAAATATTTCTCCATGCATTGATTCATTAAATTGCTTATGGATATTTAACTTTTTTATCTGATACATAGTTTCCATAAATTCATAAGCTAATTGGGTATAATCCATCTAATCCTCCATTTCTTTTCCATACTAAGCCTACCTGTTGCCCCTATGGGCATCTCAAAAACCCTGAATAACAAGGAGTTAGCACCATCACAAAATTACCTAACAGTGTTAATAATATTGTGTGTTAGCTATTTTGTCAAATAAAATTTCTATAAAAATAATAAAGAAATGATTTGGGTTTATCTATTTAGAACAAGTGAATTGGCTGGCCAATTCACTTGTCATGAATAAAAGAGAGGGGAAACCCCTCTCTTTTATATTCTTGTTTTTATTCTAATTCTATTTTTCTTCTAATATAAATTTATCTAC
>JGI24709J26583_10000549_pt1 | contig 32290 bp, 25 predicted proteins | sample BioPla2DNA1_FD_26583 | JGI IMG/M metagenome (IMG submission 26583) | reverse complement strand
TTTGACATGACGGTCGGCGCAACGTTCCCGCGACCTATGCTTTTCCCGGACATCAGCGCGATGCTCGTCGGCAAGCGCCCGAGCGAACAAGACATCTTGGACGTCGCGAAAGCCCTGTCGGACAAAATTCCTGAAATCGCAGGCATTCGCAAATCGACCATCTACAAGCAGCCCGTCTGCCGCAACATCAGTGAGCGCTCCTTGCGCAAGCTGTGTGCCGATATACTAGAGTGAGGATCATCCCATGGCTAACATCAAACTGTCATTTATCTTGAATCGAAAACCGTACACCGTCGAAACCGACCCGGGGAAGCGGATGCTGGATGTGCTTCGGGAAGATCTTGGTCTTATGGGTACGAAAGAAGGCTGTGGCGTCGGTGAATGCGGCGCCTGCACGGTCATTCTGAACGGGAAAGCCGTCACAAGCTGCCTCGTACTCGCAGGCCAGATGCAGGACGCAGAGATCCTGACCATCGAAGGCATGCGCGACGATGAGATCGGCCGCGTCATTCAGGACTGCTTCGTCGAAGGCGGCGCCGTCCAGTGCGGCTTTTGCACGCCGGGATTCATCATGAGCGCCTATGCGCTTCTGTTGGAAAATCCGAATCCGACACGTGAAGAAATTCGACTTGCAACGGCCGGAAATCTCTGCCGCTGCACCGGTTACATCCCGATCACAGACGCCATCGAGAAGGCCGCCAAAATATTGGCAAAATAACAATGCCGTCTTTCGGTGTTGATCCCTATCTTACTAGGAATGAGGTCACGCCGACGACAGCCCCTAAATGAAAGACCATGACCGCCGCTCATTTTCAAGCTGGGCGGCGGTTATGATCACAACAGTGATTGAACGCATGACCGCCACCATTGTAAAAGATGCGGTAATCATAAAGAAAGCGTTAAGATCCATGACCGCTGCGCTTACTCTAAAGCAAGAGATAATCGTGATGGTTTAAGAGTGTAAAATTGGTTGCCGAATATGCTTCACGGTGAATGGCGGCCATAACAATAAAAAACAAAAACACAATACGCGAGCGCAAAGAAAGGAGCTCCCCTAATGTCACTACTGATTAAGAACTGCACATTAAGAGATAAAGAAGGTCTTTATGACCTTTTTTGTGAAGGCAAGACCATCACCAAGGTCGGACCGTCGCTTGATGTGAGCGCTGACAAAGTCATCGACGCCAAAGGCAAACTCGTCGTGCCGGCACTGATCGAGCCTCATATTCACCTTGATAAGGTCAACATCCTTGATAACGTAAAAAAGAACGTCAGCGGCACTCTGACGGAGGCGATCGAAATCATCTGGGATCGCAAACGCACCTACACCAACGAAGATGTTCTGGTGCGCGCAAGTGACGTCATTGAACGAGCGCTCGCCGCGGGAACACTGGGTATGCGCACCCATGTCGACATTGATACCATCGGCGGATTGAAACCGTTGAACGGTGTACTTGCTCTTCGCGATAAATACGATGGCATCATGAAACTCCAGCTCGTCGCTTTTCCGCAAGAAGGCATCATCAAAGATCCCGGTTGCGACAAGCTGATGGATGAGGCGATGAAGATGGGCTGCGACATCGTAGGGGGCATGCCCGCAAACGAGAACAACCCGGAAGACAGCCTCGCACACGTCAAGTTCTGTTTCGATCTTGCGGAGAAGTACGACGCCGACATCGATATGCACGTCGATGAGACCGACGATCCTTTCTATAGGACGCTTGAAATGGTCGCTGATGAGACGATCCGTCGCGGTTGGGAAGGTCGGGTCACCGCGGGACACACCTGTGCACTCGCCGCCTATGACGATCACTATGCAAGCTACGTCATTGAGAAAGTCGCCCGGGCGGAGATGACCATGTGCACCAACCCCTGCACCAACCTCCTGCTCCAAGGCCGTCTTGACAAACAGCCGATCCGTCGCGGCATCACCCGCGTCAAGGAGCTCCTTGACGCCGGCGTCAATGTTGTGTTCGGTCAGGACTGCGTTAACGATACATTCTATCCTCTTGGGTCGGCCGACATGCTGATGTGCGCCAACGTCACCGTTCATGCCGCACAGATGAGCCTGCCTCCGGAACTTGAAACCGTATTCGACATGATCACCGTAAACGCCAACAAGCTCCTGAAGTTTGACGGATACGGCGTCGACGAAGGCTGCACCGCCAACCTCGTCGTCATCGACGCGAAGAACATCCGCGAAGCCATGGCTTTCGCGCCGAACCGCCCCTACGTCATCCGTGAGGGCAAAGTGATCGTCGAGAACACCCGCGAGACGGTCTTCAAGTTTTAATATCACCAAACGAACCGGCTCTCGACGTTTTTCGTGAATCCGAAAAATAAAATCGATCACGTATCGAAAGCCGGAATAACAAAAGGGCGAACTTGGGCTTGCGAACAACCCGTAGCGCACCTCCATAAAGTGAAAGCCAAACGTCCGTTTCTTTAGAAAACCCGGCGACCGCGTACGGTTGCCGGGTTTTCTCCTTAGTGGTTACCGCGTGTTCCTGATCGAACATTTCCCGCCGCATGTTTCTTTCGAATAGCGATTATCCGCATAATGATCGGGTTCAATACAATGTTAGTTAAGAGCTCGAATAAGAAATTCGCTCCGACCAACCCGCCGAACATAAACGCTACAGCCGATGCGAATTGAAGCTGTTCAGCCATTGTGCGGATCCACCCCATGAAAAACAAATAACAGCCGATAAGAAAGATGCCCGTGTTGACAACAGGACAAACGACCGAGGCGGCAAGTGTCGCAAAGAAAGTATTTTTCGGCGCCAATATCTTATAGACCGCGCCCGCCGCTAAGCCGGCAAGCAAACCCTTTAGAAGGACGATCAAAATGGTCGCCAATGGATTGATCGCAAGAAAAATAGTAGAGTCACGAAAAAGTACGACCACTCCGAAGATAAAGCCAAGCCAACCGCCTGCCCACACACCATAAAGTGCCGCGCCAATCACTATCGGCGCCAAAACGAGTGAGATAGAAAACTGCCCGAATCGTATAAAGCTTCCCAGCACCTGAAGCACGATGACAAGTGCCGTTAAAAGTCCTAGACCCGCTATAGTCACCGCATCAAGATGCTTATGTTTTTTAGCATGTTCCATGCCGTGCTCCTCATGAAAATTAACAGTGTTTATGTTTTCCCTGCTCCGGGAAAACACGCTTTCTATAATAACCGTCGGCAAGATAAATCGCGGCAAGCGGATTGTGTCCCGTTCGGCGATCTTTGACGGCAAGCACAGTGGCAGGAGCGTCAAGATATTTGAGACACAGCGTATCATGGCCGACACAAAGACCTAATAGAATGTTGAAGTCCACATTCTCTTGGTTCATGATCAGCGCCTGGCCAATGGGATTACACATAACCTCGCTGTCATCTCCTGAGAGTGTTTCCTCACACGTTAATCCAATAGATGATTTCGGTTGCGATCCGTTCTTGCAAATGACCGACGCGACTTCAAAACCATGGTGACGTAAAATGCGGCTGACGGTGACTGCCTCTTTTGAAAGGCCGGTACAGAAAATAAGTCCCAGCTTTTGAAAATCGAGCTTCTGGCAGAACAGAATAATTTCTTCCATACGGCAAAGTTGACCGTAACCCTCAACTTCAACTTGTGCCGCCGCACGCGCCATACGAAGATTGTCCGATTCTTGAATCAGCGCTGCAGCTTGTTCCTGAATTGACTTGTCCTTTCCCGGACAATCGCGCAGCGTCTTCTCTTCTTCGTATGTTTTACAGCCTACAAGGTCGCATTCCGCACAGTGTGGCATGGTCATACCTCCCGTCACTGTTATTATCTTTTTCCTGTTAACAGCACACTCCATATGCTAGTCATCAGATGTCTCTTTCTTCGAAAAGTTTTTGTATAGACAGCGTGACCAAAAATGATTGTTGATTTGTTTTTTCTCTAGCGTCCAGCATATCACAATCAAATATAATCGCTCATACTATTTTCCATGAAGATATTGAAAGCAAAAAGAGGAAGAACGATTACGGTCTTCACACAAGTGCTGAACTGATTTAGCACACTCACACGATACTGAAATCACTACTCTGCCTTATAGGCAATGATCTGATACAATATTTTGATAGGGCGCTTTTTTAATGAAAAGCGCCCATTACGACAAAAACAGCCCGTCACTTCATGTTGATCAACGAAACATCAACAACGATTAAGACGGTGAAGTAAAAGGAGACTTCGCAATGAAAGAACAACTCGAAGCGCTGCAAACCCAAGCGCTTTCCGATTTTTCTCTGGCGACGGATGCACAGAAGCTGGAAGTGTTGCGCCAACATTATTTGGGTAGAAAAGGCACACTGACACAGATTTTGAAAGGGCTTGGCAGTCTGCCGCATGATGAGCGCCGCACGATCGGCGCGTTGGCCAATCAAATGAAAGAAACGTTTTCCGATGCGATCGAAGAACGAAAGCGTGAACTGCTTGATCAGGCCTCTTTGTTGCAGCATCCCATGGATCTCACCATTCCGGGAAAAGGCATCACAAAGGGCGGACTGCATCCCACCACCCAAATGTGTTATGACCTGAACGACGCGTTTCGGTCACTGAATTTCGATATTTACAATGAAGACGAGATTTCAAGCGAACATTACGCATTTGATGTCTTGAATTTCCCGCCGGGTCATCCGGCGCGCGAAACAATGGACACCTACTGGATTTCCGGCACCGAAAACCTTTCCGGCAAAGAACGTCTTTGCCTCCGCCCGCATCTTACAGGCGCCAGTGTCCGCTATCTGCAACAGCATGGCGCCCCGGCGCGCTTTGTGTACCCTGGTCCTGTTTTTCGAAATGAAAACACCGACGCGCAACATGAGCGGGCATTTTATCAGTACGAAGCGCTGATTGTTGATCGCGATTTCTCTTTTTCTTCGGGGCTTCTGCTCGTCGAGACCATTCTGGAATGTGTATTCGGGCGCGACATTCCCGTTCGCATGCGTACAGGCTTTTTCCCGTTCGTCGAACCGGGATTTGAAATCGACATGCGCTGTCAAATTTGTGACGGAAAAGGCTGTCCCGCCTGCCACGGCACGGGATGGGTCGAAGTTATGCCGGGCGGTTCGCCACATCCGAACGTGCTGCGTGCCGCTGGTCTTGACCCCGACATCTGGAGCGGCTTTTACATCAATATCGGGCTTGATCGCCTCGTCATGATGCGCTACGGCGTTAATGACGTCCGCCTCTTTCACAGCGCCGACCTGCGCTTTCTGGAGCAATTCAAATAACCCTATGTCTGCTCCTTCGAAATCATAAGAGCGTCGCCGGCAAAGCACGTAATATCTTGTAGAACAACAACGACAAGATAAGCATCCGAGCAAAAGCAACAATAAAAATAAAGGAACCGCCATGAAAGTATCACTCAATTGGATTCGAGAATATGTGGATCTTCCGGAGGATCTCTCTTCGGAAAAACTGGCATACGAACTCACTATGCGCACTGTAGAAGTAGAGGATGTCACCAATCCGGCTGATCTCGTACACGGGATCGTTGTCGGTCGAATCTTGAAGATTCTTCCTCATCCGAATGCTGAAAAATTGCACGTCTGCCATGTCGATTGCGGCCTTGACAAGACGAAGCAAATCGTCTGCGGCGGCATCAACCTCTACGACGGCCAAGTCGTAGCGGTCGCGCCACCCGGTGCGGAAGTTATGTGGCATGGCGAAGGCGAACCCGTCGTACTCAAGGCGACGAAACTTCGCGGGGTGCTAAGCGAAGGCATGATCTGCAGCTCATCTGAAATCAATCTCGAAGACCTTTTTCCCATGACGGAAGAAGCTGAAATTCTCGATTTGACCTCCCTTTTCCCCGATGCAAAACCCGGCGTCACACTGGCTGAACTGCTGGAGTTGGACGATGTGATCCTTGAAATCGACAACAAATCGATGACGAACCGCCCCGACCTTTGGGGACATTACGGGATAGCACGCGAACTGGCCGCGATTTTTGACGGGAAATTGCGCCCGCTTCCTGAGTTCACACCACCCGAAGACGTGCCCGCTTACCCTGTCGAGATACTCGATCCTGACCGTTGCGACCGCTACGACGCGACCCTCTTCGAGGGCGTTATGCCCGAAAAAGCGCCCTTCTGGATGCAACGCGCCATCTGGTCGGTAGGCATGCGTCCGCACAACGTGCTCGTTGACATCACGAACTACGTCATGCTCGCGCTGGGACAGCCATTGCACGGTTTTGATCAGGATCACGTCGAAGACGGTATCCGCGTCCGTACGGCTCACCAAGACGAAACACTTGAACTCCTGGACGAAAGCGTCCTCCATCTCTCTGAAAACGATCTTCTGATCTGCGACGGCCACGACAAGCCAATCGGGCTTGCCGGTGTCATGGGCGGTGCGCGCGATTCGATCCTGCCCGAGACGACAAACATGCTTCTTGAAATCGCCCATTTTGACGCTCAGACAATCCGTAAAACTGTTATGCGTCACCATTTGAGGACCGAAGCGTCTAACCGCTTTGAAAAAGCGATCGACACCCAGCGATGCGACCAAGCGCTCGGTCTCGCACAATATCTCATGGCGACCTTACAGCCCGGCGCGCGAATCGCTGCGTACGGTTCAGCGCGAACCGGCCAAACAGAAACGTTGACTGTCGATGTCCCGCTCGAATTCCTATGCGTTCGTTCCGGCAGCGATCTTTCAGCAGAAGATGTTCGCGACACACTGGAATCGCTCGGTTTTGAGGTCAAAATCCATCACCGATCTTCCGATGACATTAAGTTGCAAGTCACCGTACCGACTTGGCGCGCGACGGGCGATGTCAGCATGCGCGACGATATTTTAGAAGAAGTCTGTCGGATGATCGGCTATCACCATATCAAATATCAGCCGCCTGTCATCACGCTCAATGAACCTGTTCGTCAACTTCGCCTTGACCGTTTGCGCGCCATGAAAGAGTATTTAGCGTTTCGCGCAGATCTTCAGGAAATATTCACTTATCCTTGGGTAAGTGACACGTTCTTGAAAGCAGCAGGCGGAGATGATGCACTCATCTCCGAGTCTTATGTCAAATTGGCAACGCCGCCGGCGCCTGATCGCTCAAGGCTTCGCCATTCACTTATTCCTGTTTTGCTTGAAGCCGTCGTAAACAACTTGCGCTATTACGATTCTTTCGGACTTTTCAACACTGAAACGGTATTCTTACCCTGCAAGGACGACAAATCATCGTCCGCTTCACAAGATAATGGGATGCCCGAGCAGCGCAAACACTTAGGGATCGCGCTTGTAGGCGATGATGCTGTCGCTCTTTTCCTTAAATTGAAGGGCATCTTGGAAGACCTGCCGCGCTTTTCGGGTGTTGAACCTTTCCGACTGATCGAAGACAAGGAACAACCGCCTTGGGCCGACCGTCATGCCTGGATGGCAATCACTGATCTAAACGACAATGTCATGGGCACCATGGGACTCCTTGCGCCAAAAGCATTGAGCCTTGCCGGGATCAAACAGGGCATCGTAGCGCTTGCGGAGCTGAATCTCGATTATCTTGTACCTTTGCCGAGTCGTGAGAATCAATTTAAGGCGCTGCCGTACTTTCCTCTCGTCGAACAGGATCTTTCCATGGTCGTGGATCGAGAAGTAACATGGGGAGATATCGAGGAGGCGATCGGAAAATCCGTCCGAAAACTTGAATTTATTGAGGAATACCACGGCGCACAAGTACCTGATGGCAAAAAATCGTTGATGTTCCGTTTCTGGCTTGGGTCGGATGAGGGCACGATGACGCCGGATCAGATCGAAAAAGCGCGCTCTCGTGTCATAAAAAAACTGACCTATACATTAGGCGCCAAAATGCGTTAATGAGTGTCATATAGCAGCTAAGGAACCGGCAGCCAGAACACACATTGAACATGTAAAATTACATTCACGAACGGGCACAAACGACACCATCTATCGTTCGTCTTCATGCTATGAATAAAGATAACGTTTAACAACGTTTGTCTTGTGTTATTTTCAAAGCGGCTTGCCGAGTCCTTCGAACATCAACGTAAGATAATGTGAGCGAACAATGCCTGATAAAGCGCACACAACTACGAATAACTGAAACAGAAAAAATCAACTTAAACATAAAGGACAGGTTCATCAATATGAAAAATTCATACGATCTTATCATCATCGGCGCCGGGCCGGCAGGGCTCTCTGCGGGGCTTTACGCGGGACGCGCGCGCCTTAAAACCATTATCGTCGAGCGCGGTCAGACGGGAGGGCAGATCGCCACGACGTCTGAAATTGAGAACTACCCCGGCGGACTTTCAGAACCAGGCAATCCGGAAAGCGGCCAGGAGCTAACCGATCGCATGGCGCGCCAAGCTGAAGGTTTCGAAATAGAACGCCTTAACGCGAACGTCCAAGCCATTGATCTAGAAGGCTCCGTCAAGCGTGTACACACGCGCGATGTCACCCTAGAAGCTCCAGCCGTTCTCATCGCGACCGGTACACATCCGCGCCTTCTTGGCGTGCCGGGAGAACAAGAATTCACCGGTCGAGGCGTCTCTTATTGCGCCACATGTGACGGCGCTTTTTTCAGAGATTTAGAAGTCTATGTGGTTGGCGGCGGCAACGCGGCCGTAGAGGAAGCATTGTTTCTCACGAGATTTGCGCGCAAGGTCACTATCATTCATCGTCGTGACGAACTTCGCGCAGATAAGGCAATTCAGGAGCGCGCTTTCGCGAATGAAAAAATCCACTTCATGTGGAATACGGTTGTCACTGAGTTGTCAGGAGAACATGTCCTCTCATCCATCACCGTGCGTGACACCAAAACGGGAGAAGAGCGCATTGTGAACGCCGACGAAAAAGACGGCATCCTCGGAGTATTTATGTTCGTCGGACTGAACCCAAATAATGAACTTTTCAAGGACAAAGTGGCGACAGAAAACGGCTATATCCTCACCGACGATGTTATGCGAACTAATCTGTCCGGCGTCTATGCGGCCGGCGACATCAGGAAGAAATCTCTCCGCCAAGTGGTCACGGCCTGTTCCGATGGAGCAATCGCCGCAGTGCAGGTTGAACGCGACCTCGCCGCCGGATTGATCGGCTAGGAGCGACATTGACCATATGCTTTCTTTCAAAAAACTGAATCTTGAGGATATAACGATTGTTCGACCGTACCTTCGGGAGAACCCTCAGCTGCTTTGCGACCTCACCGTCGGCGCCACATTCATTTGGCGTGATTTTTTCGAATACGAGTATACTATCGCCGCCTCCTGCCTCATCTTTCGCATGAAAATCTTCGGGACGCATAAAGCGTATACCGTCCCGCTTGGAGAAAACCGCGACGAAGCGCTCGATCTTCTCGACGCGTATTGTATAGAACAAAATGAGCCGCTCGTCTTCTGTATCGTTGGCGATTTGGATTTGCCGTATTTATCGGCGCGTTACCCGGGTTTTCACGCCGTCACCGAGCGCGATTATTTCGATTACCTCCACGAAGCAAAAGATCTCCTCGAACTTAAAGGAGGAGGACATAAGGCGACGCGCAACAACATCAGCCGATTTATGCGGAGCGTCTCTGACTGGAGATTTGAAGCCATTACCAAGGACAACCTCAATGATGTCCGCCTTTTCTTTGAAGAACAGGTCGACGAGATCCCAAAAGACAATATCGCCCTCCTCGAAGAAGCCGCCAAAATCATCGAAATTTTCGATCACTGGGAACTTTACGGTATGTTCGGCGGCGCGCTTTATGTCGGAGATAACGTCATCGGGTTTTCTCTAGCTGAAAAGGTAGGCAACACCCTTTACAATCACGTCGAAAAAGCTGATACGAGCTACCGCGGGGTTTACCAGATGCTCGTCTCTGAATTTATGAAAAAATTCGGAGATGATCCCGATATCGCGTTTATAAATCGTGAAGACGACAACGGCGATCCCGGTCTTCGCCAATCAAAAATGACGTATCGACCCTGCGCGCTTATTTCAAAATATACGGTGTATACAACCTCCGAGCATCCGGAGGAATGGCGCATGCGCCCATATTAATGAGAGCTGCACACGGCGACATTGCAGTCATTCGATGGAACGCGCGGCACCGTCTGTAATCAGTCTTCGAAAGGCGTCGCCTCGCTCTTTAGAAACTCTGATTCGACAACTCGATGTTGATGTTATCGACGCAGGCAAGCACGGGAACGATGGTGGCGCCGGGATTGCGTGATCTGTAATGGGACGATTCTCCCCACGGCACCGTTTTTTCGGACACCAGCCGCAGGTTATCCCCAAAAAGATCCTTTAAAGACATGGTAAAGCGCACATTATAGGGAACGGCAATCGAACCGTCTTTTTTGAGCCAGAGCGGGCCGAAGCGAGATGTGCCTGTAACAATGCCTTTTGTGGGGTTGACAAGACCGGTGTAATGCAGATAAGGAATATAGAGTACGTCACGATCACGCGGTAGAGCCGCAAATTCTTGGATTGTATTGACCTTCCAATCGCCACCTTTCAACGCGACAGAAAGGGACGTCACGTCGTGCCCTGTCGCTTTTTCTCCGAATTCATCGGCGTCCGATTGTCGCCAAACAAACCCATGGAATACACCTTTGTCGAAAATCGGACGAGGCGCGCGTGCACGACCGAATTGGTCAACCGGACGCGGATATGTCTCGATTAGCGTCGGATCTTCCATGAGCGTGAACTTGTCGGACAGAACTTTTTGTCCGATATCATCGGCATTCATCATAGCAAATCCACGTTTAAGGGCACCGCCGTTAAATCCGATCCATGAAAAGTAGTCGAGATATGTGGCAAGCGCCGCAGGTCCGAACACAACGGTAAACGGTTGTTCCGGGACACGCTCCGAGGGAGCTGTCGTGTACTGTTTAGTAAGCCATGAAAGTCGGTTATGCAACGCACCAGCGTCAAGATCTTTTACCCAGCCTGTAAACTGCTCGGCATTTACTTCCCACTTGTCCTGAAGCGATGACAAAACGAGCGTTATCCCGATATCAGTCGCTCTCCAGTAAACGGCCTCCGTTGATTCAGTCGACATGAACGCCTGTTCCGTGACACCCGAGGAGATATTGCCTGAAAGAAGAATATCCTCCGTTTCCAAACCGGCGACTGCCTCTTCGACAAAGGCGATAATATCAGAACTTGTCATAGATACGACAGCAGAATCATAGGCTTCTTCGCTTACAACCGTTTCCGGAATAGCGGATACTATCGGCTGATACGTCAACGGAGCAGCAAAAGGAAGCATCTCAACGGCTTTGTCGACCGCTTTTTTCATTGAGTCGAGATCTTCCGCATCTGTCATGATGGATGACGAAGCCTTTTTACGATCGCCATAGACCGTTACGTTAAGCTTTGTAAGGATTTCTCTTGTGTTGAGTGAGACAGCCGAATTGGCGTAGCGAACGAAACGACTGTCTTCCGATTGCCAAAAAAACATTGCCCGCGCGTTTTTGAGCCGTGCATACGCCGCCAATTCCTGCAACACTTTAATCGCGTTTTCTTTTGCCATGGTTACTCACCCACTTTCACATTGTCGAAGCGACAGACCGGTACACCGTGTCCAAGTTGCATCTCCTGCGACGGAGCGCCCTTGCCGCAATTGTCTACAAATTGTACTTCCCATGTTGACTCGTCACCGACTTTTGACAACGACCGGTAAAAATCAAGCGTCATCCCTTCGTAGGTACAGTTGCGAAGCGCGCTCTTCTTTTCGCCGTCTTCAACGAGCCAGCCGATGTCGGTCGCGAAGTGGAACTGTTCACGGGTTGAGCCGATGGACCAGCTCTTTTCACCAGACAGGATAACACCGCGCTCCGTGTCCTTAATGATATCTTCCAACGTGCCGTCCTCTCCGGGATCGACATTGATGTTCGTCATCCGCTCAATAGGAACACGGTAAAATGAACATGCGCGACTTGTACCGCCGGAGTCGGAGAAGATCTTGCGCCCCGCACGGTCGTTGGCTTCCATGACCATCTGTCGCGACGTAATAGCGCCAGTCAAAATGCCTTTTTCAATCAGCATTCTATTTTTAGCGACGACACCATCGTCATCAAAACCGAAACTGCCCGGCGAGTTGATCAGTGTCGCATCGGCTCGCACGTTCAGTTTTTCAGAACCGTATTTGAGTTTTCCGAAATCATCGAGCCGGACAAAAGAGCCTCCGGCAAACGAGAGTTCATAGCCGAGAATGCGGTCAAGCTCCAATGGGTGGCCGATTGTCTCATGCACTTGAAGAAACATCATGTCCGGCATGAGAATGACCGAGTAATTTCCTGAAGGACAGGAAGGCGCAGCGATCACTTCAAAGAGTTCACTCACAACGCGATCCGATTCGCGTTTCCAGTGCTCCTTATCCATCAATTCCCAGCCGCGAGTCGGGCCGAGGCGCGGCGGTCGATAGCCGCGTTGCTGCATAACGCCTTCCGGATCAAAAGCACCGACTTGAATCGAAGGGAATATCTCAATGATATATTTCTCTATTTCAGCGCCTTCGGAATCCGTATATTGAATTGTTTTGCGCGTCGTACGGAACGCGACAACACGTTGCAGAACATCTTTGTGTTGAAGCGTGCTGTCGATTTCCTTCATGGCCTCCACGCGTTCAAGGAGCGGCACTTCAAATGGATCCACTCCGCACGGGCTTTCGAAGCGAGCTCTTACAATGTCCTTATCGGCAAGCCGAATCGGGCGCCGGCTTCGCTTCGCCGCAGCTGCCGCATTGTCAAAAGCACGATCAAAGACGGCTTTTGCGTCCTCATTGCAAGATGAAGCCGCGAACCCCCAAGCGCCGTTAACGAGTACGCGAACGCCATATCCTCGCTCTTCAGAACGATCAAATGTCATGAGATTGCCGTTCCACATGATCAGTGTGTCATTTTCTTCTTTCGGAACATAGCGGACATCGGCATATTCGGCACCGCGATCCACCAGTCGTTTTATCAGCTGTTTCCAATCAACGTCCATATTCTTCTCCTTGTTGCCCTTTATCTTGATCGACTCTCGTTGATGCGATGTCGATAAGGCGGCGTCAATCTCCATCGGGGACACATTGCTTTTCAGTCTAGCACGCTTCTAGTAAAAAAACGAGATTTTCTTCATTTTTTTGGAAAGTATGCCAAGACGTTTACGTGGTATACTTTTTCCCGGATGGCTACGATGGAAAGAAAAAACAAGCCACTAAGTTGGCGCGTCATCACAGCTTTTTTGAGTGGTCAAGCAGTTTCCCTGCTTGGGTCGTCGCTTGTTCAATTTGCGATCATCTGGTACGTCACGTTACAGACGAACTCCGCTACCGCGATGATGATCATCACCGTTACCTCACTAATTCCGCAATTGATCGTCGCTCCTTTCGCCGGTGTCTGGGCAGACCGCTATGATCGCCGCTGGCTCATTATGTTGTCCGATGGCGGTATTGCGCTTGTCACCGCTTGGCTGATGGTGATGGCGCTTTGCAATATGCTACAAATGTGGATGATCTACCTCGTATCAGCGATCCGTTCTCTGGGCGGCGGCATTCAAAGTCCGGCTAACCAAGCTCTTATTCCACAGATAACACCTGAAACAAAGCTCGTTCGGATCAACGGTGTCTACAGTACGATCAGCAATATGCTGATGTTGCTCTCGCCGATTTTTGGCGGCGTTTTGTTGTCGCTCACTCCCATTTGGTCTGTCTTCCTCGTCGATGTCGTTACGGCGATCATCGGTATTTCCATCATGTTCTTTATCCCCATCCCGCATCAAATCAGCGGTAAAATCGTCAATGCCCTCGGACGTACGCCCCAACTTAAAGAGGGCGATAGCTGGGGTTTCCCGGAACCACGTCATGACACCGCATCCTCGGAAGGAACACTGTCGCATAAAGAGATAATCTCAAGTCGCGAAGTGATCGAGTCAGGACTCTCGAAATTCCGTGAAGGCTTTTCATATATTAACAAGATCGAGCCGCTTCGCAATCTCATGTTGACGTACGCCGGTTTCATGCTGATGCTTTCTCCGGTCATCACCCTCATCCCGTTGTTTATCTGTCGCCATTTCGGGACGGACGTGTGGTATATCACGGCGACACAGACGGCCCTTTTTGCCGGCATGGCCATCGGCGGTCTGCTCGTTTCATTCAAGGGATATTTCAAAAGTTGTCTGCGTACCGTCCGGTCTTCCGGCTTATTAGTCGCAGGAACCATGCTCATCGTTTCCGTGCTGGCTCTCTTTCAGTCGATTTTCTTTTCAGTCTTCGCCGTGCTGGCGCTTATCTTAGGTATGATCGTCCCCTTTTATTCAACGGCGGTCACCACACTTTTCCAAAAGGAAGTGGAATCTGAATATCACGGGCGTGTATTTTCGCTTTTGTATATGATCGGTTCAGCCGCAATACCGTTGGGCTCCATTCTTTTCGGTCCGGTAGCGGATGTGATCGCCATTGAACACATTCTTTTTATCTCGGCTATAATTCAAATTGCCCTCATGTTGATGTCACTGAAGACCGTTCCGAACACATTTGAAACGTTAACTGCGCCGGCACACATCAAAAAAGATTCACAGAATAACGGCGATATGGCGACAGAATCCGCCGCCCAAAAATTACAAAGTGATAGTGAAATCAAAGATGCTTTAAACGATCGAAATCTAGAAAACAATAGCAAAACGACTGATGAACCCATTCCTAAAAACAAGGTGCCAAACGCCCGCGAATAAGGTAACATAATGAATAGACATGCCGACATTGGCTGATTTATTTTGGAAAAGAGCCGCGCTTTATGCGGCACGGACATATAAATAGGATGTGTCTGCCCGTCGTAAGGACAAGGCAGACATTTTTCAGGAGGTACATATGATTGAATTAGGTATTGCGTCCATTAAGGCAAGAGAAATCGTTGACTCTCGCGGAAATCCGACAGTCGAAGCGGAGGTCATCGTCGAGGATGGTTCATTTGGCCGTGCCGCCGTGCCGTCAGGTGCGTCGACGGGCGCTCATGAAGCCGTCGAATTGCGCGATGGAGATAAAAACCGCTACATGGGCAAAGGTGTAGAGAAAGCCGTCGACAACGTACGTTCAGTTATTACACCTGAACTCATCGGCATGAACGTTTTTGATCAAGCCGGAATTGACCGCATTATGATCGAACTTGACGGCACCGATAATAAGGCAAATCTCGGCGCAAACGCGATTCTCGCCGTTTCGCTTGCAGCGGCCAAGGCGGCAGCGGCGGCTCTGGATATGCCACTCTGGCAGTATCTAGGCGGCATTCGCGCGCACGTACTGCCTGTCCCCATGATGAACGTCATCAACGGCGGACATCACGCCGACAACAGCATCAACCTACAGGAATTTATGATTATGCCTGCAGGCGCTCCGACTTTCCGTGAAGCACTCCGCTGGAGCACAGAAGTATTCCACACGCTCAAGAATCTCTTGAAGAAAGAAGGTTACGCGACGGCAGTTGGCGACGAAGGCGGCTTCGCTCCGAACCTTAGAAACGATGAAGAGGCCTTGCTGTGGCTTGTCCGCGCGATCACCGAAGCAGGATACAAACCCGGTGACGATTTCTGTATCGCGATGGATCCCGCGTCTACGGAGCTTTTCGAAGCGGCAAAACGTGAAGGCAAAGACGGATACTTGTTCTGGAAGACCGGTGAATTCAAAACAACCGAAGAAATGATCGATTACTATGATGAGCTCGTTGAAAAATACCCGATTATTTCACTTGAAGACGGACTTGCAGAAGATGACTGGGACGGCTGGATTCAGCTGACAGAACGTCTCGGACACCGTCTTCAGCTCGTGGGTGACGATCTTTTCGTCACGAACACTGATCGTCTCGCTCGCGGCATTGATCTTGACGCGGCAAATTCCATCCTGATCAAGGTTAACCAGATCGGCACGCTTTCTGAAACATTTGACGCCATCGATATGGCACAGTCAAACGGCTGGACGGCCGTCGTATCGCATCGTTCCGGCGAGACCGAAGATGTTTCCATCGCTGACATCGTCGTTGCGATGGGCACCGGTCAGATCAAGACAGGCGCTCCTTCCAGAAGCGATCGTGTCGCCAAATACAACCAGCTCCTCCGCATTGAGGAATCTTTGGGAGATTCCGCGCTTTATGCCGAATGGGATGCTTTCCGCTTCAACCGCTAATAGGGCATCACAAAGCGCGATCAAAGAACAAAACCGCTCTTTTTAACCGACACTTTCAGTTAAAGAGCCTAACTCAAAGAAAAGTTCACAGTAAAAAAGACGTCGTTTCATGATCACAGTGAAATGGCGTCTTCTTTGTTTTTTTGAGTCAAAATAATGGTGTTATTTTTATTTACGTATACGTAATCTGATCCTGTCAAAACTGTAGAAAACCAACTCCTTTTTTTTCATGTAAATACATTTTTTAAGGATAGATTTAGAAAATATACAGCTTGACAATAATTATAATATAATTATAATATATGTACGCATGGAAATGATTCGATTTGAATGGGATGAAGATAAAAACAAACTAAACCAAAGAAAACACGGTTTGTCTTTCGAAGAAGCCTCAACGGTATTTGCTGATCCGGGAGCCATTCTTTTTGACGATCCAGACCATTCTCTTGAAGAGGAACGTTTTCTCATCATTGGATTATCGGAAAATGAACGTTTCTGCGTTGTAAGCCACTGTTATAGAGATAAAAATTCCGTCATACGATTGATTTCCGCCAGGAAAGCGACAAAGAATGAACGGACAACCTATTTGAAATGGCAAGAAGGTAAGTTATGAGAAAAGAATACGATATTAAAAATCTCAATCCGCGGCAGAATCCTTATTCCAACCGCGTGAAGCAGCAAGTTACTATTAATCTTAACAAGAACACGGTTGAGTATTTTAAGGCAGAATCTAAGCGAACCGGTATGCCATATCAGACGCTGATTAATCTCTACTTGGACGATTGTGTAACCAATAAACGTCAGATCAACCTTACTTGGAAGTAACTTGCATCCGCGATTTGCGTCTACGACCTAAAAAATTATATTAATAGAAAAATCGCCGTAAAAAGCTCGATTTCCCCTCGCTTATCCGATAAATCCGCCATCGACTCCAAGCACCTGCCCTGTTATGAACGACGCTTTGTCCGACACGAGAAAAAGCACTGTTTCGGCGACCTCTTCCGGACGTCCTAAACGTCCGAGAGGCGTTCTTTCGGCGATGTCATCAAGTTCTTCTTCTGTAAAATCAGCGAGCATATCTGTCAGAATAACGCCCGGAGCGACAGCATTCACACGAATGCCGCATGGCGCCATTTCACGCGCAAGAGCGCGCGTCAATCCGATGACACCGGCCTTGCTCGCAGAATACGCAGCTTCACAAGAACCGCCCATTACACCCCAAACCGACGACACATTGACGATGCTGCCGCTTTTCTGCTGAACCATCATAGGGAGTACTGCGCGGGAAAGACGGTAGTTTGAACTCAAATTTGTAGAGATGATGCGATCCCACATCGATTCTTTTGTTTCTGTCAAAAGACCCCATTGGTTGATCCCTGCGTTATTAACGAGTACATCAATGGATGATGACGAAAGAAGCGCCTGTGTCACCATCTTGCGCACTTCATTCGGATCAGAGACGTCGGCGCGCAAGAATTCGGCATCAAGACCTTCATCCTCAATGACACAACGCAGTGATTCCGCTTCTGTCCTTGAACGATAATAATTGATCAGCACACGATAACCGGCGCGCGCCAACGCTAAAGAAATAGCACGCCCGATACCGCGCGCCCCACCTGTTACAAGCGCTGTCCTCTTTTCCTGATCCATACGTTTATTCACTCCTCGTTTTTCGCGTTCGCTTTTTGTTGGAACGCTTCTGCATTGACGATGAAGCGCTCATGCAGGCCTTTGCCGATAATACCTTTGTCGTCAAAGAGCTCGACCTTAAAAACAAGTCGCCTGCGGTCAATCTCGATGAGCTCCGATTTGCACGTAACTGTCATGCCAAGCGGTGTTGGCGACAAATGCTCGATATCGATCTTCGTTCCGACTGTTGTCATCCCTTTCTCAAGATCACCTTGCACGCTTTCCATGCACGTCGCCTCAGCCAGCGCGATCATGGCCGGCGTCGCCAAGATATCCATCAGTCCGGATCCCCACTTGCTCGCCGTGTAATCCGAAGTCACCACAAGCTGCTTCTTCCCTCTGCTATGTTCCACTATGCAGCTCATTTATCTTTATTACTCCATTAATTTCCCTCTGCATTATGGAAGCAAGCCCGTTTGCTTCATATACAGATGAAGGAGTAAGCCACCCGCAAACTGAGAAAAAACATCTATAATGATCGTGCCTGTTTTGCTTAGTGCTGCTTTAAACTTACTCTCGTCTTTATTATTGATAGCTGAAAGTGCTTCTAAAAGTGCTTCTAGGATAGCATTCTTGATTTCTTCATTAGACCGAGATAATATTCTCTCCCACTCTTTAGTGGACTGAAAAAGTATTTCCTCCAACTCTTCTTTGAAACGTTTGAGGTATGTATCAAATTCGAGCCTAATCCCTTCTACTATATAAATAAAAACAGGCGTATCCCCGCCATTTTGTTCGAAGATTTCCGACAGCATACGAACGCGCGAATCGACATTCGAGGATTCGATGGGTTGCAGTAACATGTTGTTACGTTGAGCAAATTCTCGAAGCTCCTTTGGGCTTATATAAAACATCTCTCCTGCATCCAAATCAAGTTTCTGAAAGTTCTCTGTTACCTGATTAATCTTTGACGCTAACTCTAACCCTGTGCTTTCTTTTCCAATTTGGAGAGCACCGTAATTTGAATTACTTAAATCAAGAATATAACTTCTCAACGGTGATGAACAGCTAATCCCCGCAGTGTATAAAATCTTTGCTAGTTGAATGTTGATATCCTTTTCTTCAGTAAACCCGAAAATCCGTATGCATTCTCTATTTTTAATACCATCTAGTAGGAGTTCGTTCAATTCAGCTGACGCAATTTCGGGAAATTCCCCTGTTCTTGAATAGAGAATTAAAACTTTTTCAAAAAAAATGTAGTTCGATATTCCTCTATTGGACAGAATTGCATCACACACATTTAACTGACTTCTTGCTTCTTGTTTTATTTTAGACAACTTATTTTCACACCATGTGATAAAGTCATCTTGTTTAGCACGCACCCGAACACTTTGTTCAATTTTATGGCGTATTTCTACTATTCTTTTATCTTTGTTATAGTAACTTCCCAAAGTAAAAATCGTTTTGCGTGACGAACTTCCATTTAACTTGCTTGATTTATAAATGCCGTCTTTTGTCATTAATTTTGAATGAGCATTCAGAGCGGTCAATACTTCATTAATGAAAAAGGCACTCCGATAGAGAAGTTCTCCTGCTTTATCAATTGCCACCTGCCAATTTGAATGTTGGTCGAAAACCGGTTCTTGTTCGAATAGCAACAATGTACCTGCTCGTTGATCTATTTCGAATATATTATTCGTTGTTTTTTCCAATGCTTCATTTTTATAACACCAATATTTCCAGATACCACTATTAATCCCTGATAATATCCTTTCAACACTATCTCGATTATCTTCCATAAAAGAGAAAAGGTTGGATGGTAACTGAACAATTTGATCTAGCTCGGCACATAATGATAAAAACTGATTTTTTTTGTTATTTCCTATAGCACGAAGAGTAAGGTATTGAATATAAGTACGTACAAACATATTCCATTTGGTTTTGCTCTTTTTTTCGGGAACTGCTGTATTATGCTTGGAAAACACCTTTCGTAAATAAGAATATGTGTAGGCAAACGCAGTTGTGTAGCTCTTATACTTTTGCTCTTGGCCAATAGGATGAATAATATATTTTCCATGTTTTTGACTTACTAGTATTCTTTTCTTATCATCTATATTGCAAAAGTCCGTTATAAGTGCTGAGTCTGCGCCGACTTTATATGATACATTACTCGTTGAAACTCTAGGTCCATACAGAGAATAACAGATGCTGTAACAACCGTCTTCAAATGTCTCTTGCTGGGGAAAAATTCCTTTGTTTTGCAACATTCTAAAAAAAAGAACACAGAGTTTTTCAAACTCCGTTTTATTTAAAACATCTTCGATCATAGTTTGATATTCATACAACATTGCAGCGAAAGCTTCAATCTGACTCCTAGTAAGCTTAGAATACTCCCCCATCTTATACGCTCGGAGAATCCCATTCTCTGTATGGACAATCGAAGGAACAATCACACCACGATCAATTAATACGTCAACAACACTTGAAGCTAATTGTAATCTGCTTTTTGTGTCGAGCGAAATACATTCGCAAATCGCACCGTAAGTCACAATTATTTCATCGTCTATTCTTTTTTTCTGAGAATTTGTATATGATTGTAGCTTGGGATTGATTTGAGATATCATTTGATAGCAATTAGAAAGAATAGAAGGAAACTGATATTTGCTATATTCAATGCTTATCGCTGAAATGTGCATCAACACATTATTAAACTCATCATACACATCAGATAAAATATTTGAAAACAAGTTTTCCGTGCTGTTAGAGAACAGGTATAAGTCATATTCTGTTTGTTTTCGCGCATACATCTCATTTTTAGAAAAAAATACATCTGCCAATAATTCCGACAAAAAATAACTAACAATCTTCATCATGTTTTCACGAGAAATGAATTCATTTTCAACATATGCAAGAGACGCTAACTTATCCGTAGATATATATCGGAACAGTTTTTCAAGCTCTGCATTCGAAATTTCTGGCAAGAGAACAAACGGGATCACAGTTATGCAATTGTCCTTTGATAAAAACCTGATTTTAAGGACACTATCGTTTAACAAATTAAATGATCTTGTATTGATAAGATCATTTTTTTGTAAGCCAAAGTAAACTACATTACTATGAATATCAAACTTTTCTTGGATTCCACTTGTAATATCTACCGAATGATTATGATAAAGAAACTTATTTAACAGGTCGCTTTCTAATGACATAGTATAGATTGGTTGATCTATGTTGAAGGGACACATAGATGCTTCGATATATTCTGTTATCATTCCTGCAAATGCATAAATATCTTTTTTAGATAAAGCAACATAGCTTCCCATCAAAGTGAAACCCGAGTCATCTCGAAATGCATTTAAGTAGTCTTTTTCACACGCGACCACCAGAACATTAGCATGGATTTTGTGTTTCTTAAGTCTTGACACAACGTGTTTTAAGGAATCGCCCTTGACTACAACATCATCAATGACAGCTAATTCTTTTCCAACACAACCAGACAACACATTATAATCTGTCGTACGACTCGAAATAACTTTGCAATTGGTCGGGGTAATTACTCCATTCAAAACCATGGCTTCATAAAAGCACACTGCTTTTCTGGCCATGAACATTACTATCTCATATTTGTTTAAAATATCTTGAATCTGCTCACTATATTTCGTGATATAACTAAAAAATTCACCAGGAAAAATATCAGCAAATGATGGTTTTCTCATAATAATCAACCTCCAGCAAGTTAACAATTTTTCATAAGAATTGTATATTGTATTATTATACACTTCATTATAGAAAATAGGTCACGTGGACTTAAATTCCCAACTTAGAAATGGGATCATGAGAAATCATTTGGACTCCTATAGAATGATAATTAGCAAAACGACTTCAATGAGGCACACCAATGGCAGAGAAAAAAGATAGCACGGATTTGATAAAATTATTATGTGAATCTTTCTTTAATGGCATGTGATTGATTCTGATACGTAATCGATGTGCAGTGACCCTCCCGTTACCCGAGGCCCCCAACCCTTCTGCAACGCGAGCCAAGCCGTATACTCCAGAGAGCGGTCAAAGGCATCTTTTGATTGATCGATGTGCATATCGATCAACGCGTCGTATTGTTCAGCCAAATCGAACACAAAATCTACGTGCTGAAGTTTGTGGTCATCGAGCCATTCCGCCGCCGGCATACCGCCCACGACATCACAGCCCATATCCATCGCTTCCTTCATGAGCTCTGCCGTTCCTTCATTGCGATAAATCCCCTCCTGCGGGAAAGCAATAAGCTGAAGGTCACAGAGATCCTTTGTCTCCTCTTTGGCAGCGATTACTCCTTTCAGCGCAACAAGATCAGGATCAAGATTGCTGATATCAATATTCGTGCGAAGCTTCGTTGTGCCAAAAGCGACACATTCGCGGATAGCACGCACAGCGCGCGCTTTAACGTCTTCGACGGTATACGCGCGAATCCGATCATGCATAATGCTGATTGAATCTTCTAACGTTTCCGTGCTGTCTTCACGTCCTCCGAGCGACGTATACGATTTGTCAAAGTGCATATGCGTATTGACAAAAGTAGGCGCCGTCAACATGCCCTTAGCATCAATCACCTCTACTGAAGTATCTGTTACATTGAGGTTAGGTTCGATTTTGGCATATTTCCCCTGATCGTCGATGAGAATATCCACAGGAGCAGGCCGATTTACTACATTTGCATTTTTGATGAGTAACATGATTTTGACCTCCGATTTGTGTCATCCGGTTGAATAGAAACGATACAGTACTGTACACTTTCACGATAACATCTGGCGGTTATTTTATGGCGTCTTTGAGTTTTAGCTCGTGAGAAACTGTTTTCACTATGTGAAAGGAAGATTCTATTTTTGTCTATTTTTGCGATTCATGTGTATAAAAGAGCTGAAAATGAATAAAATGCGATAATCATTTTGTCTACTATGGAGAGAATCATCAAAAATGACAGTGTTCGTTAGCCTTATTTGTCAACTGAAAATAGTCCGCTCAATTAGTCGATAATAATTGAATAAAACAACAACTACGACTTAAGTATAGGAGTCCAAAGTTGCGAACTTTAGTTGACAGTACTTCAGTTCATAAGTCCAAAGTTGCGAACATTAGTTGACAGTACTTAAGTTGACAATAGGGGGTGCCGGACAAAAAGAACAGCTCAATTGGCATTCCGGAATCTAATAATCATTCTAGAAAGACGAACAAACGCCGTACGACGCCGGAATAATCATTACGATTGAATACTTGGTGGATTCAATAGAAGTCAGATAATTCTAATTGACTAGTTCTCTTACTTCTGATGCCGTATAGAATCTTAAATTGTTTTCAGCAGCATATTTTAGAATTGCTTCAAGAATATTACTGGAAAGAACATACTTTTCATCATGGTATGGTTTCTCTTTGATCGCATGGGAGTAAAGTATGAGAACTTCGCTATTCTTTTTTGCTCTATCCATACCTTCAATAATTTCATCCAGCGTATTGCCGTAACTGTCGTCTATGCCTACGCCGTTAATAATCTTACTCCTATTCTTTTGAGAAAAGTAGACCTTATTAAGATTTTTTATTCTTACGCCCGAAGTCGTCGCAACCGTTGCTCTTAGTATCAAAAAATACTTTAACAGTGCTTTATCCAATTCCTTTGTGCGAGCACCAAACGGATAGGAGAAACTGGTAGGCGCAAAACCTTTTTCTGTCATGAGTTGAATTGAAGGAGAGACCTCTTCGTTTATATAGTCGTCTAAAGAGTTTGTTTTTAAAAAGTCGATAGCGTTCTTATGGTCGTAACCATGACTCCCAAACTCGTGTCCATCTTCTTTCAGTTTATTCATCATATCGAGTTCTTCCTCGGTAAGAAGATATGGTCGAGTAATAAAGAAAGTCACCTTAGCATGATATTTGTTAAACACATCACGAACTGAATACCAGTCCTTAATCTCTTTATCGTCGAAAGTTAGCATGATTCCAGGTTCAATCTTTCGATAAGAACACGAAGTAATGCTTGTAAAACTACAGAAAGCTGTAAATAGCAGAGCTGATGCCAGAAACAAAACGCACACTGTCCGGATTAATCTTTTCCACATATAGAACCTCTCTTGAAAACAAGACAGTTTTAGACTCTGCTTAGTCTCTTTTAGGCTTATTAATCTTTTATAAAAATCAGACAGTTCTCTATTAAATAACGTATTACTTTTTTATTCAAAAATCAACAAGCATATTCCCCCTATTTGCCAACAATCTGAGATAACAAAGAGAACTGCTACAACCGAACCGTTTTTTATCAGTTACAAGGTGTCAAAAGACACTTCCCAAAAACTGTTAATCCTCGCTTGTTGGAACGGGGATGACTTGACCCTGACAGTAATCATAACGATATTGTTATATAGTTATGATTCAATATTAATTTGAAATTATGTTTTGTTTGATGTTTAATAAATCTACTTATCGATTCTTTTACTTCTGCTTCGAGAAAATATCCGAAGACATCTAAGAAGGAGGTTCACATGTATTCGCAAAAACCAAGTACACCACTAAAGAAAAGCACACCCGAACAACAGGGAGTATCATCTCGAGGCCTGCTGGAATTCTATAAAAGTTGCGTTGCTTCCGGATATGAGTTCCACCATCTGAGCATCGCGATCCACGGGTATAAGATCGCACAGGGTTCATGGGTGCCATACCGCGCAGAATTCCCGCATATGTCGCATTCTCTGACAAAAATGTTCACCAATACTGCCGTAGCAATGGCTTGTGACGAGGGGCTTATTTCGTTGGATGACAAAGTGATATCTTTTTTCCCGGACGAGCTCCCGGAAGTAGTCAGTGATAAACTGGCTGCTATGACGCTTAGGGATGTTATTCAAATGCGAAGCGGCCACGCTCACATGATCAGCGGCAGCAAGTGGCGTCAAATAAAGACGAGCTGGGTCGTGGAATATTTTAAGGAGCCGGTCGAGTACTGGCCGGGAGAGTACTATAACTACACCAGCGCAGGAAGTTACATGCTTAGCGCGATAGTACAAAAGGTCACCGGCAAGTCAATCGATGAGTACCTAAAGGAGAAGCTTTTTGTGCATCTCGGTATAGAGGGGCTGACATGGGACAAGTGCCCTAACGGCATTTGCTCGGGCGGCAACGGCATTACCGTTCGCAACGAGGATGTCCTCAAGATGGGAGTCCTGTATATTAACAACGGTGTATATGAAGGGAAAAGATATATCTCGCCCGAATGGTGTCATGATGCCATGTATGAGTCATGCAAACTGAACGAATCCGGATATGGCTATCATTTCACTAATTATGACGGCGCGATCTCCGCCGGAGGACTGTTTGGACAAACTCTGGTGATGATACCGGAGTACGATGTCGTTATCGCTCTTAATGCTGCGTATCAGGAGAACAATCAGGATGCTCTGGATCATCGCGTTCTTGATTTACTCAAGGAGCATCTATATCCGGCGATCAGTGATTCGCCACTGCCTGAAGATCCCGAGGGATATAAAGCTCTCGAAGACTACACTGCGGGACTCAAAATATCCGTTCCCGTTGGGAGCGTGCATTCACCCAAAGAGGATGCGTTCTCCGGTACATACGTATTCGAGGACCCCACCGACAATATCAGCTCCATGACCTTTGAGTTTCACGCTGAAGGCTGTTCCGTCGCAATAACGGATCATCGAGGAACGCATCAGATTGAATGCGGAGCCGGTAAATGGGTATATGAATACAGCTCTATGACCGGCAACTACCTGCACCACCAGTATCAGCCCGACAGCACTCTTTGCGGCGGATACGGTTATTGGGAGGATCCGGAAACGTATGTCATGAAGTGGGCATGGGTTTATATGACTTTCATCGACACGTGCGTCTGCAAATTTGCGGACGGCAGTATGTCATTCAAGAGGAGCGTCAACGTCAACACCCAAGACAAAGAAAGACCCCTGATTTACGGCAAAAAATAGAACCCGAATAGGCCGGCTGCGGAACTCCAAGAATAACCTCGTTAGCGATCAGGAGATAGCTTATGAAAAGAGAGCTGCGGATACTTACTCCACTGGGTATGCTCGGGTATGGATTCCCCATTCAGTGGTTCGAAAAAGGACTGGAAATGGAGCCTCATGCGATAACCGTTGACGCGGGCTCCACTGACAGCGGTCCTCAGAAACTTGCGCTTGGCTTGATGACCTGCTCCTATGAAGCGTACTACGAGGAAATCGAGATTTTGCTTCTTGCGGGTCAACGCAAGCATATCCCGGTATTTATCAGTTCGGCAGGCGGCGACGGGTCAAATATCCATGTCGACTTGTTTGTGCAAATTGTTGAGGATATATGCGCCAAGCATGATCTTCACTTAAAGTTGGGAGTGATCTACTCCGAGCCCGGCAAAGATCTCATCCGAGAACGCCTTAAAGAGGGTAGAATTTCTCCTTGCGGTCCTGTTCCCCAGCTTACAGAAGAGGATATCAACGACGCGACTGTCATCGTCGCACAGATGGGCGTAGAACCGTATCTGAAAATGCTGGACGAACACCCGGACATCGATGTGATTATTTCCGGGCGCACATACGATCCCGTGCCGATAGCGGCATTCGGCATCAAAAACGGCTATGACCCGGCACTCTGCTGGCACATGGGTAAGATCATGGAGTGTGGTGCCCTGTGCGCCACACCCGCCGGGAAGAGCATACTTGGCACGCTAACGGAGGACTCCTTTACCCTCGAACCGCTTAACCCAAAAGAAAGATGTACTCCCTATTCCGTCGCAGCTCATACGATGTACGAGAAATCTCACCCGTATTATCTGCCCGGACCGGGAGGAAGGCTGGATTTATCCGGTTGTTCCTTTGAACAGGTCAACGATCGTGTTGTAAGAGTGAGCGGGAGCAGGTTTGAGCCGACAACTTACACCGTCAAATTGGAGGGCAGCAAAGTTGCAGGCGAGCGCGCAATATGCGTGGGCGGCATACGCGACCCCATATTAATATCCCAAATCGATCCGTTTCTGGATAAAGTGAAGAAGGATGTCCTTGAAGAGTACGCTGAGATGGGCGGAGTACTCCTATTCCACATATATGGTAAGAACGGCGTTATGGGCGTGTTGGAGCCTAACAAGGATCATGTTCCTCTTGAACTGTGCGTCATCATTGAAACCGTGGCTCCAACGGAGAAAATCGCAATCAATATGTGCAACCGAGCTCGAGTGAATATGCTGCATTACGATTATGAGGGGCGCATCGCCACAGCAGGTAATATTGCGCTTCCCTTTACTCCGCTTGAGATCCCGTTGGGCAAGGTCTGTGAGTTCAACGTATACCACACGATGGAATTGAATGATTCATGTGAAGTCTTTCCAATGAAAGTGCTAGAAATATAACAAATGAAAGTAATGGAAATATAACAGCGGAGATAATCGACTGCCATGAAGAATATTTTTCTAAAAGATTTTGCCAAAGTCATCCGGAGTAAAAATGCCGGACCTTTTGAGATGACAATGGATATCGTTCTTAAGAACCAAGAGGATTACCTGTACATCAAAGAGAACAATATCATTAATAGAGAGCTGATCTCTGAGCTGTACCGGATACCTCAGGAAGAAATAATCACACTATGCTACTTCGATAACGCACATGGCATCAAGATAACTATTCCTCGACCGCGCCCTCAGGGTGCCGCCGGAGAGACTGATATGCACGCTGCTCAGCAGCACGTTCCGCTCATGTATATTATGATTTAAAGTGCGCTAAGCGTTAATATAAACAAAGAGCAATCAAGAAAGAGATTTACATATCAAGACAGCAAAAAAGGATACCCCTTGTGACCCAGTGTCACGAGGGGTATTCCTTTCTAGCCGGCAATTCAAAGCCCGAACGCCTAGGATGCGACTTCGTCAGAAGTGTCTCCTGCTCGTTGCTACATGAATTCGGTAGCAATGTCTTTCGCAAGTTGCCTATGCGAACCTATTAGCAATGTATTGAGTCAGCTTCCGACAGAAATCCGTCAGCACTTTATTTCGCCCGTTGCGACAATATCGATGCCTGTATCAAGAATGTTATTGACAAGGACATCGCCGCGGTTGACAGGAGCGTCAACGACCAGTTCGCGAATGAGTTCCATGGCCGAAAAAAGAAGCTCTTTCGGAAGGGGTTCAGCAGAACGAACCGGTACGAGGATCTGATCACCGCCGTGCACTTTGACGGTTGTCGTCAAAATGCGCACAGGATGGAGATATTCGTCTGTCGCAAAGGTAAGACCACGTTTACATTGATTGCCTGCAATAATAAGCTCATTGTTTTCCTCACGGACTGTGATGTTGCAGCCGATAGGACAAACGGTACAGATAACTATCTTTTCCATTTAGATCGCCTCCTTCATCACTTCTACCGTGAGATCCGGGGACGTAATTTCTTTTGCATCAAAGCGTATGTGTTCCATCTCTCCGGGATTGACCCGAAGCGCTCTTTTCTGCACGATTACCTTATCCCCGGTTTTGACAAGGATTCTCACTTTTTCTTCCGGGCCTGTGACTCGGAAATAAAGATTAATCTCACCGCCATCGCCCGAATTCACGATCTCTTGTGGACAGATATAGCGCACATTTCGACCCGGTTGAACCTGAATGACATCTTCCGCTTTCTTAAGCCTGCCGAGCGCGTATTTCGCCGCGCATTGGCCTGCGCGTTCACTCTCCAAAGACACATTGTCGACCAAGTCGTTAACATGGACAACGTTGCCGCAGGCAAATACATCTTCGCGACTTGTCTGCATATACTGATTCACAACCGGCCCGTTCGTGATCGGTGAAATCTCAATCTCCGCTTTGTGCGTCAATTCATTCTCCGGAATTAAGCCGACGGACAGCAGCAACGTATCACAAGGGTACTCGACAGCCGTCTCGGGGATGGGTATGTTCTCAGCGTCTACTTCGCAGACGGTCACACTTTCAACGCGTTTCTTGCCTTTAATATCTGTGACGGTATGTTTCATCAAGAGCGGAATCTCAAAGTCATCGAGACACTGAACTTTGTTGCGGGTCAGGCCTGCCAGGTAGTCGTTGAGCTCAACGACCGCGATCACTTCGGCGCCTTCGAGCGTTATGCGACGCGCCATAATCATCCCGATATCGCCCGAGCCTAGAATGACAACCCGACGTCCGACCATGGCATTTTCACGGTTCATCAGACGTTGCGCCGTGCCTGCGGTAAAGACGCCGGATGGACGCGATCCGGGGATGGTGAGCTGGAAACGTGTGCGTTCACGACATCCCATGGCGAGCACAACACTTCCTGCCTCAATGATGGAGAGACCGTCCTTTGAGCTCATGCAGACGACACCCGTGTCCCCAATATCAAGTACCATCGTATTTAACAGGACTTCAACTCCGAGTTCCAGCGCTTTGTCGGCGAAACGAGCGTAATATTCCGGCCCGGTAAGTTCTTCTTCGAAGTAGGACAGACCGAAGCCGGGATGAATACACTGCTGCAGAATACCGCCAATCGATTCGTCGCGTTCCACGATGAGAACCTTCTCAGCGCCTTCTTGCTTTGCCGCGATAGAGGCAGCGAGTCCGGCAGGTCCTGCTCCTATGACTAATACATCACATGTGATCTTTTGCATACGCGGACCTCCTCTAACGCATGTCCCCTACAACGTAATAGGAACCCTTCTCATTTTTCATGATTTCCGAAGCCGGCATTTTGAGCTCTCTTGCCAGAATCTCAATCACTTTTGGTGTACAAAAACCTGCCTGACATCTGCCGGTGCCCGCGCGAACACGCCGTTTCACCGCATCCACGCTCCTCGCTCCCAGGGGACGATGAATCGCGTCGAGAATCTCCTGCTCGGTCACTGTCTCACAGCGGCAAACAATATTGCCGTAGAGCGGCTGTTTTTCGATCAGAGAGGCTTGTTGCTCAACGGAAAGATCAGCGAATCGCGTGATGCCCTTGCGTTTTTCAACAAAGTTTTTCTTGAACGGCGCATTCATGCCCAGAGAGATCATCAGTTGCGCGACGTACTTGCCCATGGCAACCGAGAGTGTCAGCCCTGTGGAACGAACGCCCGAGAGATTGATGTATCCATTAAGGTCTTCGTAAGTATCTACATGAAGTCCTTCAGGAACACGATTCGGCCTCAGACCGCTATACTGAGTGATCGCATCACGCCAGTTTACTCGCGGAACGAGTTTTTCAACGTCGATCCGGATCGATTCCAGTCCGTCGGCCGTCGTCTCCGTGGCAGACTTATCGTCCAAATCTTCCGCCGTCGGTCCGATAAGCATGTTGCCGTGCACCGTTGGGCACATGAGCCTGCCTTTTGTGGTCTTAGTCGGAATGGGCAAGACAATGTGTTTCACCTTGCAGGACGTGTTTTTATCAAGAATGTAAAATTGTCCGCGGCGCGGAACCACGTCGTAACAGCGCTTCCCGACCATGCCCGCAATTTCATCACAATATAGAGCCGCGGCATTGATGACCCACTTCGTCTCAATTTCTCCTCCCGTCGTGATGACGGACTGAACGCAACCGTCGCCTGTCCTAATGTCCGTCACTTTAGTGGAGAGCAGAAAATGAACGCCGTTAGCATACGCGTTTTCTGCGTAGGCCTGAACCAGAACAAAGGGGTCAATAATGCTTTCACGCGGAATATAGAGGGCGGCACGAACCTCCGGATTGATCTCCGGCTCCATTCTCAGCACATCTTCCCGTGTCAGATATTCGACATCATAAACACGATTCCTCATGGCCTTATCTTTGATGGCGGGAAGCTGCTCAAGCTGCTCATCTGTGATGGCCGGAAGAATGGCTCCGACAGGCTCAAAATGCACGTCCAGATCACGTACAATTTTGTCATACATGGGATTGGCGGCAACGACCAATTCCGATTCCAAAGAGCCCGGGCTGGCATCATAGCCCGTATGAATGATGGCACTGTTGGATTTAGAAGCGTCGCCGCCAATATCCTCGTTTTTTTCCACCACGGTAATGTCAAGTTCGTATTTCGACAATTCGCGGGCGATCGCGCAGCCGACAGCGCCCGCACCGATTACGACTACATCCGTTTTCATTTTATCTACCTGACTTTCCTCTATTATTCTTCCCAATTCTTGGATCTTTCAACAGCGCGATACCAATCGTGGAGCAGTGATTCCCGCTGGTCGCTGGACATCTTAGGCTCAAAGCGTTTCTTGAGTTTCCAGTTCTTTTTCAGTTCATCAAGATCCTTAAATTCCCCGATTCCGTAGGCCGCCACGTATGCCGCACCCAACGCCGTCGTTTCGTTGATGACCGGTACTTCGACCGGGATACCCAAAATATCCGCTTGGAACTGCATCAGAAAATCATTCTCTGTCGTTCCGCCATCAACCGCCATACGATCAATTTTAATGCCGGAATCCAATTCCATAACATCGAAATTGTCTTTCACCTGATAGGCAATGCTCTCAAGTGTTGCGCGGACAATGTGCTCACGCGTCGTGCCGCCGGTAATGCCGATCATCATACCACGGGCGTATTGATCCCAGTGAGGCGCCGCAAGTCCTACGAAAGCAGGAACGAAGTAAAGGCCATTCGTGCTGTCGACAGACGTCGCGAGCTTTTCCGACTCCGCTGCCGTTTCAATGATCTTAACGCCGTCGCGCAACCACTGCACAGCCGCGCCGGTGATATAAATGCCGGCATCAAGAGCGAAGCTGAGTTTGCCGTCAAGGCCCCAAGCTACTGTCGTGAGCAGGCCGTTCTCGGAGTAAACGGGCTTATCGCCTGTGTTCATCAACATGAAGCTCCCTGTGCCGTAAGTCGTCTTGACAGATCCCGCATCGAAGCAGGTCTGACCAAAGAGAGCCGCCTGCTGATCGACGACGGAACCGGAGATTGGAATTTTCGCTCCAAAGAAATCCAAGGGATCCGTGTATTCGTAAATTTCGGCACTGTTGCGGATCTCAGGCAAAATGCTTCTGGGAATGTCAAAGATCTGGAGAATATCGTCATCCCAGTCCGCTTTGTGAATGTTGAAAAGCATCGTACGGGATGCCGTCGAGGGATCCGTGACAAAGACTTTTCCGTGAGTCAGCTTCCAGATCATCCAGGTATCCAGTGTACCCGCATGGATACGATTCTCACTGATTTTCTCTTTCACGCCTTCAACATTGTCAATAATCCACTTAATTTTTGCGGCACTGAAATAAGCGTCCGGAACAAGACCCGTTTTCTGACGAATGGTGTCACCATGCGTCGCAGCAACTTCATCAATCATGCGCGCCGTGCGGCGATCCTGCCACACAATCGCATTATACACAGGCTGGCCGGTTCTGTTGTCCCACAACATCACGGTTTCACCTTGATTGTCGAGGCCGATACAAGCTAAGTCGGCCGGTGTGATCCCTGCCTGATTCGTGGCCATCTTGATCGTTTCAAGAATAGCGTACCAAATCTCGATCGGATCGTGCTCAACCCAACCCGCTTGCGGATAATACTGCTTATGCTCCTTATATGCCCGAGACACATTCTCCCA
>JGI24709J26583_10000547_pt1 | contig 32343 bp, 12 predicted proteins | sample BioPla2DNA1_FD_26583 | JGI IMG/M metagenome (IMG submission 26583) | reverse complement strand
GGAAACATACAAATTTCCTCCTTATCCAACTCCAGCGCACTTAATTCGTCAATCCTCTCCATTTTAGGGAAGACCAGGGATGTATTGTACTGCTGATCGGCATAAAAAACATAGGTACCACGCATCCATACCACGTCAAAAAATCCTTTTTTATGGTTTCGCGGAACTATCGGACGCACATTTACCAAGTGGCCCGGGGTGTTCCGGGTCAGGGCTTGCTCCAACCATGTCTGACCTTTATCTTCAGTAAAATATTTAAAAATTTCGAAAGTATTATTCACCTGTTTCGATAAATACACAATGGAAGGATTGTCCGGATCTAAAATGATCCCTCCCGAATAATTCGGCTCCGGCTCACTTTTACCCGACGGCGTTTGAGGGAACCATCTGCCCGCTTCTGTCATTTGTGTATTGTCCCAGGAGGTACCGTTCCAACGGGCATAGTGGTAACGATGATCTGTATCAGTAGGAAAAGAGGCATATACCATCACAGGATATCCGGTCTCAGGTTCCAAAGCAATGTCCCAAATCCATCCTTTTCCGATACTTGCATCATAGACCACCTCCAACTGACTCAGGTCGACCGGACTGCCGGTTACATCCTTAATCAGGGTGCCATTGGCCCGATATACTTTGTTACCTTTGAAGCGACAATAATGTATTTTATTGGACGGCTCATTGCGAGGATGTCCGGTAGTCACTGCCACATGAATAGAACCGTCACTCCCCTGGAAGTACCTTGTATAAGGGCGCTGTCCGCCACCGGAAATAAAAAGTCTGCCATTGTCAAAAGTTTGTCCGTTATCGGTTGAAACCGACAATCGTGGGTGCCAATCACTTCCACCCCGGTAAAACACACAAATGGAGTCACCTATCTGGAAGGGATAAGGATAGGTTACCGTATTGGAAAAGCCGTATGAACTGCCCCATGCAGTGATGTCCTCCGGATTGGTACTGATGAAACGATATATTCTGGCTCCAAAGTGTGCAGCCATAAATATGATAATGCGCCCGTCATCCCTGATCAATAATGTTGGATTGGCATGATCATCCGGCTGAAAGTTTTCCCAGATCCGATGCTGATTAAATGCTCCGGTTTCATGATCATAGGAAGCCACCTCAATATGTCCGTCGCGGGTAACCCAGGAAAAATAAGTTTGTTCCTTTTCTCCTTTATAATAAATAGCCCTGGGTTCAGCGAACCAGCACCAGGCACCATCAACCGTCAGGGTATCCATTCCTTTTTGAGCCAGAGGCGGCTGTGTAGCAAACAAATTAGCTGTAAAAATCTTGTTACTGGTGTAGGTTCCCTCACCTTCCACNTCAAGGCTCAAAACTGCTGTCAGCTCTACCGAAACATTNTATTCATCGGGTANGGTTACTTTGCCATCGGTAGCAATGTATTTCGGCCTGGAAGAAGTCCATGTCACAGTTACACCACCTGCCATGGAGGTCGGCATATTCAGGTCTGTACGCACATCACCCCATCCGGTATTTTCCCCAAGCACCATCGCGTCATCCAAATCTTCGAGTGCTTGTATCAACTCCGCAGGGAATGGAAGCTTATACAGTATGACGTCATCATACACAAGCTTGGGATTGCTTCCCGAACCGGCACCATCACGTGATTTGAAACCAATTTGTATTTTACCGCTTGTTTCACCGGAAACAAAAAAATCCACATGCTCTTCTTCCCACACACCAACTGCAAAATTTCCTTTGCCTGAAAGTGCAGGCGAACCTTCATCAGGAACCCATCCAAAAACACTGGTACTTTCCGTGCTGGTACCCACATTATAGGTATTGGTCGCCAACCGGTATTTGCCTTCCGGCAGAGTTACTGCCTGTGAAAAAGACAATGTATTGCCCCATCCTATGGATATGGCCAGCACGCCGCCGGCGGCCTCACCATTTCTGTCGGTAGCAGGAACAGTTGAGTTGTTGAATGTATAAGGGGAACCAAATTCAAAAACATAACCTACTGCCCAGCCACCGTGATTTTCAATACCCCATCCGGTAATATCAGCCTGTGCGTTTCCGGGGTTGGCAGTACCTTGATTTGCTTGCGCAAAATTACTGCTGTCATCAAATCCGGCATTTATCAAATAAGTATCAGTCACATCAGTTTGTGCAACTGCGTAGCCACCAATAAAAGCAGCTAAAAAGACAAATAAGAATAATTTTGTTTTCATGTGATTGTAATTTATGTTTAAGTTGTTATATAAATCCTTAATAAGTATCAATAAGAGAAATTGCTATCTGTGGTAAATAAGAGGCAGCACACCACCAACATGTTTTTCATAAAAAAGAATTGCGACACTAAACGACCAAATCCTTTGCGCCTGTAGTCCGAAAAGCAAATATAGGAAATTCTTCATTTAAATTAATGTGCTTTAAAGAAGATTGCCCTAAAAAGACTCTTTTTTGACCTATTTTTGCTAAAATCAAACTTGTTCTTTACGACATGAACAATCCGCATCAAACTGTTCTTGTTCAATTTAGAAGAGCGGGTTCTCGAGGTCCGTCCGGGTTCCGTGGTCACGATGTTGGTTTCTCACTGATCAATGCAAATTGAGAAATTACTTTCTCACTGGCTTGGGTAGAATTACGCAAATTTACGCAAATTGCGGCATCACAGAATAGCGAGAATTTTCATAAAAAATATTTTTGACAACTTTGTGTTACGTTTACATTTACTCATTTATATTAAGATATCGGCACACGCTCTGAAACATACTGTTTAGGGTTGTTATGGACTAATTTTGCATCTTTTTAGACAAAAATTAAATACTTACAGTGAAAAAATCGCTTGATTTGTATGTTGTGATTTAAACTCGTTCTAAAAATTCAGTTTGTATAAAATGAAACATCTAATTACCAAAACGCTGATTGGAAGTGTTTTACTTTTGTCTTTCAACATTTCTATTGCTCAAAAAGCTAATCCGGCCGGTCTCCCCGACGAACGAACCATCCGGGAAGTTGAACCCGTTGAAGTACGTTGCCCTGTGGGTAATGTACCTCGACTTCCCTACCAAGTGTGGGTAACTTATGCTCACGGGAAATCAGAATACAGGCAGGTAAAATGGACAAACGCAGCACGGCAGACAGAAGAAAATCAGGCTGACCCGGCTACTCATCCTGTAGGTACCAACTACACTATTACAGGCTTTATTTTGGGAGATAACACAACTGACAACGGATACCCCATAACCGCCGGGGTTGAAGTAGTTGCGGATCCGGCCGAGACTCCGGCACCTTGTCCCGTTGCAAGCACGTTCCCACTAAACAAAGTGCAACTAATTGGTGACAACAGACTTACCTGCAACAGGGAACTTGCCATACAGGAAATTATCAGCTGGGATGTGTCTCAGCAATTATATAATTACAGAGACACGTACGGACTCAGTACTGATGGATATCTCCGGGCCGATGGATGGGACTCCCCTACCACCAAGCTCAAAGGACACGGCTCGGGACATTATATGTCAGCCTTAGCCCTGGCATTTGCATCCGCCACCCGGGTTGAACAAAAAAATGCCTTACGCGTTAATATGACCCGCATGGTCAACGAATTACGTGAATGTCAGGAAAGAACATTCGTATGGAACGAAGAGCTGGGCAGATATTGGGAAGCCCGTGATTTTGCACCGGAAGAAGAATTACGTGCAATGCAAGGGACATGGGCGGATTTTGATGTTTACAAAACCGAGTGGGAAAAGTACGGTTATGGATATCTCAATGCCATTCCTGCACAACACGCTGCCCTGATTGAAATGTACCGCGCTTACAATAATGAAAGCTGGGTATGGGCGCCCTATTATTCCATCCACAAGCAGTTAGCGGGATTGATAGACATCGCAACTTATATAGATGATAAAGCCATAGCAGACAAAGCTTTGCTTGTAGCTAAGGATATGGGATTGTGGATATGGAATCGTTTGCATTACAGAACATTTGTTCAAACTGAAGGCAGTCAGGAAGAGCGCAGGTCAAAGCCCGGCAACCGCTTTGAAATGTGGAATATGTATATTGCCGGAGAAGACGGAGGTACAGGAGAATCCTTAGCCCGTCTTTCTGAAATGGTGAGCGACCCGACAGAAAAAGCACGTCTGCTTGAAGCATCCAATTTCTTCGACAGTCCTGCTTTTTATGATCCGCTGGCAAGAAACATCGACGACATAAGAACAAGGCATGCCAACCAACACATTCCGAAAATCATCAGCGCCTTACGCAGCTATATAGGCAATGAAAATCCTTATTATTATCAACTTTCCCGAAACTTTTGGGAGATGATACAAGGGCGTTACCGCTATGCTTCCGGTGGAGTTGGCAACGGAGAAATGTTCAGGCAACCCTACACCCAAATGATCAGCATGATCACTAACGGTTCACCCACCCTGAACGAAACCTGTTGTGCTTATAATTTAGCTAAGCTTACCAAAGATTTGAATACCTTTGACCCGGATGATGCGCGCTATATGGATTACTATGAGCGTCTGCTTTACAACCAAATTATTGGTTCCTTGCATCCCACACACTATATGACCACCTATCAATATGCTGTGGGACTGAATGCATCCAAGCCCTGGGGTAACAGAACACCACAATCCACTTGCTGCGGAGGTACGGGTTCGGAGAGTCATACCAAATACCAGGAGGCAGCCTATTTCTTCAACGACAGTACCCTTTGGGTGAGCTTGTACTTGCCGACCACTCTTGAGTGGGACAACAAAGGTATCAGTTTGCAGCAGGATTGTGAGTGGCCTGCCGAGAAATCAACTATCAGACTTACTTCGGGTGCAGCCCGTTTTGCCATGAAGTTACGCGTTCCCTATTGGGCAACGGAAGGGTTTGATATCAGGCTCAACGGTACTTCTATTGCCAACAGCTACCGCCCAAGCTCTTACGTAAGCATCCCTGCACGCAATTGGGCTCACCATGATGTGGTAGAAGTTATCATGCCCTTCAGCAAACACATAGATTACGGCCCTGACAAACCGGAGAACCGGGGATCGGAAACCGATACCGATAAAGCAACCTCATCTAACTTATGGATGGGCACTCTGATGTACGGACCTTTGGCCATGACTGCTACAGGTGTTGAAAACTGGGAGGAAGCCACTCTCACGGTTGATTCTTATTTAAACAATATCATAGCCAATGGTTCTGACGGCTCCAAAGGAACCCATGGAAATTTATACACCCTGTCAGTTGGTGATAAAACTTTTGAACCTGATTATTACAGAGATGAGAATTCTACGCATTATTTCCGCATCGATGTGGTCAGCGACATGAAAGCTGAATTCAGAGCCATGCTTGCAAAGAAAATAGAAGATGCAGGTGTATTCCAGTCCAAAACCTATACACGATCATCTTATAAGATATTAAAGAAAGTACTGAAAGATGCAAAGAAAATATGTAAAAACGAGTTATCCACACAGAACCAAATCACCAGTCAAATAGCCCTTATTGAACAGGCACAAAACGATTTGATAACAAAAAGAATTAATAAATCAACACTGACTGCAACCATACAGGCAGCCGCAGCCAAAAAAGAAAAAGATTATACCTGGGATAACTACGGAGTGCTTCAAAGGTCTATTGAAAGAGCTTACGAAATAGAACAACAAAATGAATCTCAACTGTTGATAGACAAACAAATACTGACCTTGCAAAAAGACATGGAGGCCCTGGTATTGGTCAGCAGTGTCGATAAAAACGCCTTAAAAGAAGTGTTGTCCGTTGCCCAAGAAAGAATTAAAGAGCAGGAAGCCTGGAACCAACTCAGTGTGAAGGTTCCTGAATATGCTCCCTGGGCACCCCATGCGTTCAGGCGTCTGGTATGGGAAGTTCCGAAAGCTCAGGATATCTATGAAAATAAAGACAGGAACTACACCCAGGGCGAGGTCAACACCACAGTATCTGCATTGAATGCAACCATCAATACCATGCGTCCCGGCAATCTACCGGAGCCTGAAGATTTATATCCTCTGAGAACATTACTGAGACAAGCAGGCCGTTTGCTGCCAAACGAGAAAACCCCGAAGATTGCCGAAGCAATCGAATATGCACAGATGGTGGTTGATTACGTGAATGATGGCAGCGGCACACACGATATGATCGAAAATGCCACTTCAAAATTGAGGGAAGCAATGAAATAACAAAGAACTGAGAAAAGACAATTTAACAGCACAACGTAACAATCAAAAAAATATCATTATCACAACTAATACATTAAAAAACATGAAACTTATTCGTTTACGCGTATTTTTTATCAGCATTTCATGCATGGTTCTCGGGCTTGGCCTTTTATCGGCACAAGCTACCGGGGCAACTGTAAATTTAGCCAGAATAACCGGTGTACAAGTATCTACATCCTTTGTCTCCGGATGGGAAAGTCTGGCAGCCATCAATGACGGATTTGAACCGAGTAGTTCGACCGACCGCAGTCATTCCATTTACGGGAACTGGAACGGTGAAGGTGATTACGGCAAATATAATTGGGTAGAATATGCATGGGACACACCCTGTCATATTGTTTCTGCATCCGTGTATTGGTTTACTGACTATGCAGGATTAGCTAAACCAACCGTTGCATACATCGAATATTGGGATGGAATGGAATGGGTACAGGTAAGTAATATCGGAACGGAGCTAAACAAGTACAATACAATTTACACAGACATTAACGGATCTAAAATCCGTCTTTACATGAAAAGTGAGACTTCAACCGGCATCATTGAATTTAAAGTGATGGGTAATCGTATTACCGGTTGCGAACCGGATGCCATTAACACTTACATCATTGATGGAACTTCAAGAACAAAAATTAATTACGCCAGTGTAAAAACAGGAGAAAACATCACTTTTAACCCGACAGTTACAGCACCTAATCCCTCAAGCGGACGCTGGAGATGGAAAGGTCCTGACAATTTCACATCCACCGCACAGACAGTAACTCTAAAGAATCTGCAACCCCATCAAAGTGGTACTTATACCATTACCTATGTCAATGCTTGCGGTGCCACTTCTTCAGCTATTTACCATTTGACCGTGGCTGATAATTTTGATGGTTCAGCTTACAGCTGGCCTGCATACACACCCACTATCAATTACAATTTCCGACAAGAATTTCCTGATTTGGAAATGCCAACTGAGAATTTAATTGACACAGAAGGTATAGCCTACACACAAAATGATCGCTGGTGGACATTTCACATGGGGAACAGACCAAAATCCGTTATCACCGAGATGGCTATTACACCCATGTTGCAGCGCATGAATGAAGACTTCGCATACATCCGCGACGTTATGGGATGGCCACCCGATAAGCGTGTCAAAAGGGGGTATCGCAGCGCGATTTACCTTTTAGGTTCCGGTATGGCTTTCGACGCATCCACGGACAGCACGCAATTGGGAGGATGGCAAGGTTCTATCTACCATAAAGGAGAAAATTGGCCCATGGTGTATTTATCTTATTATCCCGTATATTGTTTTGACCCGTCCTGCCCGTACACGGATAAAGATTATCAAACGGGAGGTGTAGTGCACGAAGGGATACATTCCGTTTTGGCCGACTTACCCGGATGTAGAAATGCCGCATGGTTCCACGAAGGTGGTAACACCTGGCTACAACAAGAGATGGAATCACGCCGTTCAAACAACTACGGTAGCATGGGATTCTTGAACGCAGGATCATATATCGCGCCCTTCATGCCCATCGAATGTTATTCCGGATGGTTGCAGGATGGCAGCTTTGGAGGTCCTTCGGCAGAAGGGGTCAATATGTATGATGGAGGCCAACAAATCTGTACATGGCGTAACCTTTTGGGAGGCGTTCAGTACTCCAACGCCTTTCCGGTGTTTTTAGCCAATACGCTGGGCGATGGTAGTGTTCCCTGGGTATGGCGTTATTGTGAAACACGCGTATTGGAAGGAATCGCCGACACCATAGGAAACGAACAAATAAGAAGGTTGATCATGGAATACCGCGCCAAACAAGCTGTGGTTGATATGAAAAACTGGACCAACAGTATAAAGGTATTATTAAATAACAGTTTTGGAACCGGTATTGGTGCAGAATGGTCTCCGTACTGGAAAAATCCGAGTACCTGGTCAGCTACACCCTATGTTAAAACTGTGTATCAAAACGGCACCCTGATACCGGAACAAAGAACCACCCCGGGCTGGTCGGGCGGCAACCAAATTCCTTTGCGTGTGGATGCACAGGCAGATGAAATAAGCCTTGAATTTATTCCGTTAGGAGAAAATATGTCATTACAATTATGCTATCGCACCCGACAAGGAGAAATAGTATATAGCCAACCTGTATTTTGTGGTGAATGTAAACTCAAAATGGACCCAAACAAACGTCCTTCCAATGATGTAGTATTCGCTGTGGTCAGCAATCTGAATTATGTATATGAGGGTGAAGTTACCCGCAAAGCCCACTACGACTACCGTATAAATATAAAGAAAGGTATAACACACCTGGCTTCAATTGATAAAAGATGGTTCAATTGGGAAAACGACATCGTGGACCAAACGGCTATTCCTGTTTCACCAACCGCAATACAAAATTTCGTTGTGGAAGAAATGGATGCCAAAATATATCCGAATCCTTTAGTAGCGGATACACCACTAAAAATTGAACTAAAAAACATTCCAAATACTCCCATCATGGTGGAAGTCAGCAGTGTAAACGGACAGTGCATTTATAAACAAACCATTCAGTCCGGAGAATTCACCTTGCCGAACGAACTGTTCAGCAACGGAATGTATATACTTACTTTGAACAACAGTAATCACATCATTACAAAAAAAATAATAGTGCAATAAATAATCATTCATAACAATATTCAACACCCATGAGAAAGCTATTGTTTTTTATCCTACTTATATCTCTGCCGGGTTTCGTATCAACAGAAAACCTGGCGGAGCTATACAAGCGTGCGGATAATTTCCGGGTCAGGTATGACAGCTTATACAAGAATAAAATACTTGCCGTTAACCCTATTCCGGCAAGCAACGACTTTTGGTACCTGATTGAAACATCCGGGGGCACCGAGTTTTTCCTGGTAAAAACTGAACAGGGACAAGCCGGGCCTGCCTTCGACCAGGAACGTTTGGCAACGGAACTGAAGAATTCTTTTGGAAAGGACAAAATTGAACCCTTTGCATTGCCTTTCAGAAATATCAGCTACAACAAAAACATGGACACGCTTTTCTTCAGCCTGGACAACGAAAGGTATCAATGCTCCTTGTCCGATTATCAAATTACCAAAAGGGGAAGAGAAAACACCCGAAGTGTGAGTAACGAATATTGGGGGCGATTCAACCGCGCTGACGGAACCGGCAGGGTCAGTTCACCCGACAAAGCGTACGAAGCCTATATTTCAGAAGGCAATTTGTGGGTTCATCACATAAATTCCAACACAAAAAAACAGCTGAGTTTTGATGGAACCACGGCCGACTATTATTCCTCCGAAATATTTTGGTCACCGGATTCAAAAAAGATCGTTTGCTGTAAATTTCGTCCGGGAGGAGAGAGAAAATTATTGTTGATAGCCTCCTCACCCGGAGATCAATTACAACCCAAAACGGAAACTTACGACTATGCCAAGCCCGGAGACGCACTACCCATCAGACGTCCTGTATTATTTCATGTAGAAGAAGAGCAGAGTTATGCTTTTGAATTTCCGGGCATAGAACAACAATACAGTCTGGGACGTATTCGTTGGAACGAGGCATCAACAGCTTTCACCTTCCACTTCAACCGCAGGGGACACCGGCAATACACCATCTATGAAGGGAATACAGAGGGGACACTCAAGGCATTGATTGATGAGCGCAGCAATACCTTCATTTATTACAATGCGATTTACGATTACCGCATGAAAAACAGTAATGAAATACTTTGGATTTCTGAACGAGACGGATGGAGGCATATATATTTATACGACACGAGCGGAAATGTAAAAAAACAAATCACAAGTGGAGAATGGGTGGTAAAATCCGTTGTTCATGTGGATGAAGAAAAACGGGAATTAATTATCAAAGCTTGCGGACGTGATAAGAAGGAAGATCCCTATTTGGAGAAATATTATCGCGTTCATATTGACACAAGGAAGATAACGGCTCTTACTCCTGAAAACGGTAATCATCAGGTTAAATTCAACGATAACTACACCTATATGAGTGATATCTGCTCGCGTGTGGATGCTGCTCCTGTTTTGGTAATCCGCTCAGCCGTTGACGGAAAAATATGCTATAAACCGGAACTACAGCCTGATATCAGTTCTATGCTTGCTGCAGGATGGACCCCGCCCGAAGTGTTCTCCTCCAAAGGACGAGACGGGAAAACTGATATTTGGGGCATAATCATTCGCCCATCTCACTTTGACCCCGACAAAGAATACCCTGTGATTGAGTACATCTATGCCGGTCCGCACGACTCTCATGTACCCAAGTCATTTGGCATCAACCATTGGGGCAATGAATTGGCAGAACTTGGCTTTATTGTAGTACGAATAGACGGGATGGGTACGTTCAATCGTTCCAAAGCCTTTCATGATGTCTGTTGGAAAAATCTCAAAGATGCCGGCTTTCCCGACCGGATTGCCTGGATACGTGCCGCAGCAAAAAAATACCCACAAATGAATATAGAAAAAGTGGGCATTTACGGAAGTTCAGCCGGTGGACAAAATGCCATGGGCGCTTTACTCTTCCATCCTGATTTTTACAAGGTTGCAGTATCTTCCTGCGGATGCCATGANAACCGCATGGACAAAATCTGGTGGAATGAACAATGGATGGGCTACCCCATCGGGAAAGAATACGAAGCCAGCTCCAACGTAGTAAATGCACATTTACTGCAAGGACAACTCATGCTGATCCTGGGCGAGTTGGACAACAATGTCGATCCGTCATCCACGCTACAGGTAGTCAATGAGTTGATTAAACACGATAAAGAATTTGAATTTGTAATGCTCCCCAATGAGCGACACACCATAGGTGGCAAGTATGGCGAACGCAAAAGGCGTGATTTCTTCATGCAACACTTGAAAGGCGTGACCATACCTAACTGGAACGAGAAGGAAACTCCTTGAATTACACCTCCTCTTGATGCAAGTTCTGCTGAATAAATTCCATGGGCTTTAATCCGAACTGTTTCTGGAAGCATTTACTGAAATAGGAAGGATTGCTGAAGCCCACCATATAGGCAACTTCATTGATCCTGTATTCCTTTTTCAGCAGATAGGTGGCGGCTTTCTTTAAACGTATCAGTTGCAACAATTCGTTGGGAGTGAGTCCGGTCAAACTTTTAATTTTTGCAAATAAGCCCGAGCGACTGATGCCCAATTCCTGCACCAACTGATCGATATTAAAATCTTCGTTGGCGATGTTCTGCTCCAGAATTTCGTGGGTCTTAGATAAAAACGCTTCGTCAGCCGGATTCCCGGCAATGGTCTTGATGGGCACAAATGGTAATTCGGAATACTTTTTCCTGAGCATTTCCCGGGAATCAATCAGATTCTTAACCTTAGCTTGCAAATAAGACATAGAAAAAGGTTTTTCTATATAAGAATCTGCCCCCACATTCATCCCATCCATTTTGGAATCGACATCAGTTTTGGCAGTCAATAACACAAAAGGAATATGCGACCACAACATACTGGTTTTTACCTCATTGCACAATTCCAAACCATCCATGTTGGGCATCATCAAATCACTGACGATAATATTGACTTCACTGGTCTGCAAAATTTTCAACGCTTCCAGACCATCAGAAGCAGTCAGGACTATAAAATTATCAGCAAAGCTGTCGCGCAAAAAATCCAGCATTTCCGGACTGTCCTCCACAATCAACACCACCTCAGCATCTTGCTCAACCTCCGTTACCTGGTCTGACACAGCTTGCACCTTATCTTCATTGTCAACAAAGACAAACCCGGCATCTTTTACCAACACACCGTCATTACCGATACTTACAGCCTGTTGCTGTCTTACCGGTAACTTGACAGTAAACACAACTCCCGAAGGATAGGCATCCGCTACTTCTATGCTTCCGGAATGCGCTTCCACCAAACTCTTGACTAAAGAAAGTCCCAAACCTGTACCTTCCTTTTTGGTACTTTGCACCTGATAGAAAGGCTGAAAAATCTTTTCCTGATCGGCAGGTGAAATCCCCGGACCATTATTGGAGATACTTATGGTAAAAAAATCTTTTTCTCTATCCAATCCACAAGATAAGTGTATTTGTCCTTTGGTAAATTTAATGGCATTGGTAAACAAATTACTGAGGATTTTTATCAATGCATCCTGATCTACTTCAGCTTCGAATTTTTTATCAGGGCAGTGCAAGGTAAAATTGATAAGGCGCTGTTCCATTGCAGGCTTGAAGCTATCCGCCACATTACACAGAAGGTTGAAAATATTATGGGTAGAAAACTGCATTTTCATCACTCCCTGGTCAGCTTTTCTAAAATCAAGCAGTTGATTAACCAGTTGCAGCAAGCGTTTGCTGTTTCTCTCAATGATATGAAAGTCACGTGCGACTAAATCAGGAAGTTGATCTGCCGCATATATTATTTTTTCGATAGGACCCATGATCAATGAAACCGGTGTTCTGATCTCATGAGCGATCATGGTGAAAAAACTTATTTTAGCGTCGTACAGTTCTTTTTCCTTTTCCTGCTCTATCTGTCGAATGCGTTCCTTTTGCTTTTTCTCTGTCCGTTTCAAACTATACCTGATGACGAGTACAAGAATGGCAACAAAGAGAATTAAATAGAACACTTTAAATCCCTTACTTAACCAGAACGGAGGATGTATTACCACAGCCAGGCTGGTTATCCTGTCTTCATTCCAAATACCGTCACTGTCAGAAGATTTGACTTTGAACATGTAATCACCGGGAGGCAAATTCGTATAGGTTGCCCTATTCGTTCCACCGACATCATTCCACTCCTTGTCAAACCCTTCCAACATATACGCATAGTTGATTTTTTCAGGGGATGTATAACTCAAGGCAGCAAAATTGATGGTGAAAACATTTTGCAAATGACTCAAATCAACCCTTTGTGCAAAAACAGGAGATTGTTTTAGAAAACCCTTTCCTTTTTTGTCTTTAGATACGGGAAGTGGCTTATTAAACACTTCTATGTCTGTCACAACCACATCCGGCTTGAATATATTGACTTCAAAATCTTTGGGATCAAACGCATTAAATCCATTAGCCGTACCAATATAAATTTTACCCCGACTACTTTTAAATCCGGAATTAACAATGAATTGTTCGCTCACCAAACCATCACTTTTTGTAAAAAAATAATTTTTATGCAAGGCATTGTCAACATGTATCAATCCCTTGGTAGTGGTCAACCAAAAAGAGCCTTCATCATCTTCTATGATACACTGGACATTGACATTGACGTTGACATCGTTTAATACAAAAGGAATAAAGCCATCGTTTTTATAATCAAACTGACAGAGGCCGTTGGTGGTTGCAAGCCAAAGCTGCCCTTTGGAATCACAAAGCATACTGTTGACCGTATTAGACAACAAAGCGCCTCCGGCTAATGAATCACTCACCGTATAATGTCGCCATTGATTGGTATGCGGATTCAATCTGTACACACCTTTACCCAAGGTTGCAAACCATATCCAGTCTTTTTTGTCTTGCACGATGCTGATCGTTGTGATGTTGGTCTGCATAACTCGTTTAAATTGCCGCTTACTTCTTTCATACACGTTAATGCCACTCATGGTCCCAACCCACATTTGCTTGTTTTTATCCTTGAAAATGGCATAGATGCTTCTGTCCAAAGTGGTTTCATCATCCGACACGTGGTTATGATGGCTAAACAAGCCGGTTTTAGTATGCAAAATATTGAGTCCTCCCGAGTAGGTTCCTATCCACAAATCATCATCATCCCAACACAGGGCATGTACGTTGTGATAAGAAAGACTGTTTTTCCCCTTTTCGGGCATATAAGATTTGAACAGCCCCGTTTTTATGTTTAGCATATTTAAGCCTCCATCATCAGAGGCTATCCAGATATTTCCATGCACATCTTCCGTAAAACCTGCAATCACATTGCCATTCACTGAATTTTGATATTGTGAATGTGAATACCTTTCAAAAAAACTGCTATTCGGAGACAGATAATTGACCCCACCAAAATAAGTACCTACCCAAATACCACCCTCACGGTCTTTCATAATCGGATAGATGAATTTATCCGACAGAGAGGTAGGATCAATTTCATTGGACACAAACAATTGGTGGTCGCCGGTTTGAGTATTGAACAAACTGAGTCCGTCATCAGAACCTATCAACAGCATTCCGGGTTCATATTCACAAATATCGTGTACGTGCAATATGCCGCCCGGACGATCAGCAGCAAGATAGATATTCAAACTATTATCTTGCCTGTTAAACCTGCAAATTCCTTTGTCCCAGGTTCCTAGCCAAAGCTCATGCCGGGAGTCTTCGAAAATGGAATAGATGGATATTTCATGCGATTTTTTAATATGACATACTACAAAACAATTTTCCGAAGCATCAAATGTGATGAGTGGTATATCTTGCGATCTGGGTGCTGCCCAGATCTGATTCGTTTTATCGACATAGATATGATTTACGATATCAAAATCACTTGACGTACGTCCGTCAAAAATAACCCTATACTGTACCAATTCATTGGTGGAGGGATGATATCGAAAGATACCCTGACCACGTGTTGCAATCCACACATTACCCAATTGATCTTCTACCATGTTGTTAACGTGGGTGCTGATGCCTACTCCGTCAGCTTCACCTTCAAACTTACGCATTGACTCATAAAGGGGATCAAAAATATAAACACCATTGTCCGCAGCAACCCATATCTCTCCACTGCTGTGCTCTAACAAATGGGTTATTACACCACCAAACATCAATTTGGAAGCATATTCGGGTGTTAAAAAATTCTTAAATTTTATTCCGTCAAAACGGACCAAACCTCCATCCGTGCCTATCCACACAAACCCATATCTATCCTGGATGATACTGTTGACATTATTGGAAGCTAATCCTTGTTCCACTTTATAATGGCGGAAACTAAAAGATACAGCCTGCAAATCTGAAAAACAGATGCAGATGAATATCCAAAGGAGGAATCTCATTTTTTTTTGAAGCAATATGAGGTCTCTTAGTCGCATTTTGATGAAGTTACTTGCTTTCTTTTTATACAAATTGAGGCACAATAATACAAAATTATATACAAATTGTTCTACCCAATCATCAAAATTGATCCAATTCCTCCGTAATAATGCACGATTATTTTTTGTGAAATCTACAAATTTTCCTGTTTGACCCTTATTGTGCATATTAATAAATTTATGTAACCTTGAGTTTTTTTCACATTTACTCACTTTAATAAGGATGTCAGCAATGCTACTAAACACAGTGTTTGGGGCTTTCGTGGACTAATTTTGCATCTTTTTAGACAAAAATTAAATATTTACAACAAAAAAAACGCTTGCTTTGTATATTGTAATTCAGGCTCATTTTAAATACTTGGTTTCATGAAAAGCAACTTGGTTATCATTATTCATATCTTCATATGCTCATTTTTTGCATCACACTTACAGGCAAGTGATCGGGTTGATTCACCTGAAGAAGATTTTTTAAGTCTTGCAGCCACCCCTCCCATGGGATGGAATAGCTGGAACAAGTTTGGTTGTAACGTCAATGAAGATTTGATCAAGGAAATGGCAGATGCCATGGTTTCATCAGGTATGAAAGACGCCGGCTACACTTATATTGTCATCGACGATTGCTGGCAAGTTGATCGTGACCAGGATGGTTTCATTGTTCCGGATCCTGAACACTTTCCTTCCGGTATCAAGGCGTTGGCTGACTACATACACGGTAAAGGTTTAAAGCTGGGGATCTATTCATGTGCGGGTAGCTTAACCTGCCAGGCACGTCCGGGAAGTCGCGGACATGAATTTCAGGATGCCAGACAGTATGCAGAGTGGGGCGTTGACTTTCTTAAATATGATTGGTGCTACAATGAAGGTCGCAATGCTGAAGCTGCCTATAAAATTATGAGCGATGCACTTAAAGCTTGCGGACGCCCCATCGTATTAAGTATTTGTGAATGGGGAGAAAATGAGCCGTGGAAATGGGGAAAAGGTGTAGGGCATATGTGGCGTGTTACACCGGATATTCGGGATTGTTTCGACTGTCTGTTTGATTGGGGAGGCGTTGGGGTATTGAATATTATAGATGTTATGGCAGATTTGTATCCTTACGCAGGTCCCGGACATTGGAACGATGCTGAAATGCTTGAAGTCGGAAATGGCGGCATGAGCAAAGATGAATATATCTCCCACTTCTCAATGTGGTCTATGCTGGCTGCGCCCTTAATGGCTGGTAACGACTTGCGCAAAATGGACCAGGAGACCATTGAAATTTTGACTAACAAAGAAGTAATAGCCGTCAATCAGGATAAATTGGGAAAACAAGCTGTCAGATTCATGGACATGGGTGATCATGAAATTTGGGCAAAGCCATTGAGTGATGCTGAAATTGCTGTTTGCTTTTTAAACAGGTCGCTCCAGGAGTGGAATCTGGATTATGACTGGAAGAAACAGACCATGTATTTTGCAAGAGATATCAATATTCACAAATACGAGTACGATATCAGGGATTTGTGGAAACACAAACAAATCGGAACTACCGGTCGAAACACAAAAACTACCATTCCACCGCATGGATGTTTGATGGTAAAACTCAGTAAGAAAAATAAATAATTACATTAAACTATATTATATCAATCATTTAAATTTATTAGTTTCTAATCTCAAATTTATAGTAATATGAATAGAACGCAGAATAAAAATGGCAAGCGGACTTCAAAGTACTTGGTCCTTCTTGCGAGTATTTTGTTTTTGATGGGTTCTGTGAATGTTGACGCATTTGCAAGCAATCATACGCTTGCTGACTACAATCAACTAACAGAGCAGCAATCATCAGGGTTCACTGTAACCGGACTGGTTACCGACCAGCAGGGAGAAACCATGATTGGTGTCAGTATATTGGAAAAAGGCACTTCGAATGGTACTATCACCCAGGCAAACGGACGGTTCAGCTTACAAGTTGAAAGCGCCAACTCTGTCTTGGTGTTTTCATATATCGGTTATGCAAAACAAGAAATTACGGTTGGCAATGTTCGTGACTTGAAAGTTGTACTGGCTGTAGAAGCAAAAGAAGTGGACGAAGTTGTGGTTATCGGCTATGGTACACAGCGCAAAGGTGATATTACCAGTGCCGTTGCCAGTGTCAAAGCTGAAGATTTCTCCGTAGGTAAAATCGGAGATGCAGCCGAATTGGTGAAAGGAAAAATTGCAGGCCTGAGCATCACCAAATCTTCCGGAGACCCCAACGCCACGTCAAGTATTATGTTACGCGGTATTACTACCATTATCGGTAGTGTTTCCCCATTGGTTTTGGTTGACGGAGTGGAAGGATCACTCACAACGGTTGCACCTGAAAACATCGCAGCTATCGATGTATTAAAGGATGCTTCCGCAGCAGCAATTTACGGTACACGCGGTGCTAACGGGGTGATTATCATCACAACGAAAAGTGGACAAAGGGAAAGCAGAGCCAATGTCACCTATCACGCTTACGGTTCTTTGACCAATTGGTACAAAAAAGCCGAATTCATGGATACAAGAGATGTGATCTTTGCACGCACAAATTTCCCATATGACGGATATAACACAGATTGGTTGGATGCCGTTACCCGTAAGATGGGACATGCACAAAATCATTCTATCAGTATAGACGGGGGCACAAAATCAGCAACCTATTCTGCCAACATCACTTACAGTGACGAAGCAGGCATTATGCGTAAGAGCGACAGGCGTGATTTAAAAGCTCATATCGACTTGAATCAATATGCCTTAAATGACATATTGAAATTTAACATCAACCTGTTATATGGCACACACGGCAATACCAACAACCAAAACGCATATGTGTATCGCCAGGCTTTGATCCACAACCCTTCTTCTCCTCTTTTTAATCCTGACGGAAGCTATTACGAGGAGTTCAGTCGCTTTCAGTACTACAATCCTTTGGCTATACAAAACGAGTTGATCGGCAACACCCGTTCAAGTTATACACGTTTAACCGGTAACATTACTTTAGAACCCATCAGGGGTTGGCAAACCAACCTAATGATGTCCATGAGAAAAGGGGAATCAACTTCTCAAAATTATTACACCAGTAAATTTTATTCTCAAGCCGTTGGAAAGATCCGGGGTAGTGCATCTCAATCAGCAGGAAACAACAGAAGTGATAATTTGGAAATCACCTCACAATACAAATTTGATATAGATAGAAATCATTTCACAGCTTTAGCGGGATACAGCTATTTATACAATGTGTATGACGGTTTTAATGCCGGTAACTCCAACTTTCCTTCTGAATCTTATTTATATAATAATCTTTATCAGGGAACTTATTTGACGGACGATGATCATGTTGCCAGTATGGGTTCATACAAAAACGACAACACCTTGATCGGATTTTTCGGGCGTGTGAGCTATGGGTTTGACAACAGATACAACCTGATGTTAAGTTTCCGTCGTGAAGGTTCTTCAAAATTCGGTGAGAACAACAAATGGGGTTCTTTCCCGTCAGCTTCTGCCGGCTGGACCATCAGCAATGAAGAATTTATGAGGGATTTGCTATGGATCAACAATTTGAAACTACGCGCAGGCTACGGAGTAACAGGTATCATCCCTAATGCATCATACGCATCGTTGGTAACCTACGATTACGATGTATGGGGCAAGCACCTGAGCAAAGACGGCGTTTGGAGTCCCTCGCTCAGAGTAGCCCAAAATCCTAACCCTAACCTGAAATGGGAGAAGACCAGTGAATGGAACGTAGGTATTGACTGGTCAATTCTAAACTCACGTTTAGGCGGTGCTGTGGATGTGTATTCAAAAACAACGGTGGACTTATTGTATTACTACAACGTTCCCGTTCCACCCAATATGTACGGACAAACTTTAGCAAACGTTGGTCAAATGCGTAATAACGGTATAGAATTCTTATTGAACGCTATCCCTGTACAAACCCGTGACTTTACCTGGAAAACAACCTTGACCTTGTCGCATAACAGCAACAAGCTGCTTAGCTTATCCAATGAATTATACGAAACCAGAAACTTCAACGAAACCGGTGGAGTAAGTGATCCTATTTCAGTACCGACACACTGTATGGAAGTCGGTCACCGTCTCGGTGATTTCTGGGGATTAAAATCAGCAGGTGTAAGCGAAAACGGTTTTGTTTTGGTTGAAGTTTCCGACAACGCCGGCGGATGGGTTTTAAAAGAATTTGACACCAAATACAACGAGGAGAAAAACCGTCAACGCCTGGGTAATGGTTTGCCGCAATTATATGCCGGCTGGAACAACCAACTCAGTTACAAGAACTTTGATCTTAACCTGCAGTTTACCGGTCAATTCGGATACAAAATCCTGAACGTTCAGAGATCATTCTACGAAAACAATTCTATTGCATATAACAGACTGAAAACAGCAGATAAGGAATACGGAGCAATTGATACAGATGGTAAACCTGTAATTGATCCGGCAACCGGAACTCAAAAGATGGTGAAACTTTCTGCTGCCATGTCCCAAGGTATATGGAGTAATCAAATTGAAGATGGTGATTTTCTTAAATTAACCCATGCCACTTTAGGATACAATGTAAACCTAAAGGGTGAGACACTTAAATACATCAATAATTTAAGGATATATGTTTCAGGACAGAACTTATTCTGTATTACCAAATACACCGGACTTGATCCCGAGGTATCCAACTACTTCATGGCACCCGGTATAGACGACCGCGACAAATATCCAACCATCCGTTCATTTACGATGGGACTTTCTATTAACTTCTAAATACAACAAATTATGAAACTACTTAAAAAAACAGCTATATTTCTGATAAGTTCCTTTTTGTTGTTAGGAGCTTGCACTGATTTGACAGAAAATGTTTATGATACATTAACAGATGCTACCATTGACGTAAATGACCCTGAAATTATCGGCTACATGATGGGAGAAGCTTATGCACAATTCCGCTTCATGTACTGGGGATGGAATGGTTATTTNGATTTGATGGAAGAATGCAGTGACACTTATATGACACCCAAAAGGATCGGTATCGGTTGGGGNGACTTATANATCAACATGCACAAACACAGNTGGAATTCTACCCAAGGACACATACAGTCCCTGTGGCATTATGCCTACGTGGGCATCGGATATACCAACAAGTGCCTGGATGTTTTACCTGAAACGGGACGAAACCAGGCTGAAATGCGTTTNTTAAGGGCGTTGAACTANTACGTCCTGCTGGATGCTTTCCGCAATGTACCTTTAGAAACAACTCAATTAGTTGAAGAGGGATATTTACCAAAACAAGTTTCCGCTGATTCAATTTTCAGATTCTGTGTCAGCGAACTTGAAGCTGTCAAAGATGATCTCGGAACAGAAAAATATCACGGATATCCCAACAGATACGCGGCCAATATGGCATTGGCAAAACTGTACCTCAACTACAATGCTTATTTCAACAAAAATGATGACTCATATTATGAAAAGGCTTTAGCAGAAGTAAATGAGGTAATTGACGAAGGTGGGTATACCCTGGCTCCAAATTATTTGGATAACTTCAAAGCGGACATTTCAACTTCTCCTGAAGTAATCTTCGCATTACCCCTGGATAAAACAAATGCCGCACATAATTATTTGGTGAACAAATGCCTGGTTGGAGCAGGCGCTCAGGCATATGGTTATACGGGAGGCCCGTGGAATGGTAGTTGTGCAGTGCCACAATTTATAGAAAGTTATCATCCTGATGATAATCGTCTGAAGTACACCTGGACCGGCGGTGTTCAACGTTATGCTACCAAGGACGCGCAAGGCAACACCATACCACAATCCGGAGCGGATATACCTTTTGGAGCGGACGACTGGGCAGGACAAGGTGTTTTGAACTACTCACTGAGGGTTCATTCCATCGACAATCCGGGTGCTTACCAGCAAGAAGGGTATCGCTTTGTAAAAAGTGAAATTGTAGCAGGCGATGCGGGTACTTACGGAAATGATGTTGCGTTCTTCAGATTGGCTGACGCCATGTTTATAAAAGCTGAGTGTTTGCTACGCCTGGGACGTGATGAGCAGGTAGCTGCCGATTTGATCACTGAAGTGCGCAAACGCTCTTTTGATGATGCAGCGAAAGCTAAACGAACCGTTGCAGAATTGAAAGGTGGTAGCAAATATGCCTATGGGCATGAAGAGTACACCGGGGAAGGATATGCCAACTGGGACCCTGCAACTTTAATAAAAACCCATGAGGGTGGCGACGATATCATACTGGGCGGTTTGTTGGATGACTTAGCCTGGGAGTTCGTTGGCGAACACCACAGACGGCAGGATTTGGTCAGATTTAAAATGACCGACGGTCGCAATGTGTTCAACGGTAAATCCTGGTTCTGTAAAGATGCTACAGATGAGACCCATTGGGATTATTTCCCCATACCTAAATCGGCACTGGATGCAAATATTACTTTAGAACAGAACGAAGGGTATGAAGGAAGAGCCCATTAAAAAATTAGTTATATATCTCTTTTATATAAAAATTCAAGAAACAGTTTTAACAAACAATTAAAATTTATTTAAAGCAATGAAAAAAGTATTTTATTATTTAGTTGTATTTTCCGTACTATTCGGCGGATTTATCGCTTGTGAGGAAAATCTTAAAGACAAGGAAAAAGAACTCACACCCGAGGAACTTGAAGAGTTAAGAAGACAAGACTCTCTCAAGGAAGCTCAAAAAAACACCATCAATGCTGATCTGGTACTCACGTACGAAGTCAATATTCCTATCAGCGCATCATCTTACGGTGGCACCGATTTAGAAATTGAATTGAATAAAATCGCTCAGGCTTTTGAACTGACCGAAGAACAAGTTCTAAATGGAATAGCAGGAGCAGACGGTGCACCGGATATTACACCTTTTGCCATTGCGGGAACTACCGGTGCCGATGTAGGCTCAGCATCCAACACTAACGCTCCCTGGGGCCACTGGTGGGATGCTAATGGAGATGTGATCAATTGGGGTGAAGGAGCTATGATCTATGCCGAATTTAATCCTGAAACCGGAATTTTCCATGTTGGTCAATTCCCCGGACGTTTGGAAGACGGACAAAAAATCACCGTCATTGAAGCACTTCGGTACAATAGTATCAGGGTAGCCGTTCAGATTAAAGCTACAGCAGTGGCTAAAGAGGAGGTTCAAGCCAGCATAGTGGCTACACAAAACTTAACTCTTGAAACAACCCCAAAAAGCTCTTATGACCTGGATCCTGTTACATTCGACCTGACTGCCGCCTTAACTGAACTAGGTGTCAGCTCAATGGAAGGGGTTGAATTTGTGGCTGTAGGTGCAGGAGACAAGATAACTGATGAATACACCGGTGAAGCGGCTCTTAAGAGTTATTGGTATGACACCAATGGTGAAGTCTGCGGCTGGGGTGATGACGCTATGGTATACACTACTTATGGTAGTTTTGAAGAAAACCAGATCGGTGTCGGACAATTCCCGGGACATCTGAAAGAAGGTGATGTGTTGACTGTTAAGTACGGNTTGATAGCCGGAAGTAAAATTGTGGTGTTGGAGATCAAAATCACAGTCGTAGGCTACCAGGATCCGGAAACAGAATTNGAAGGAGAAGCACAAAATCTTACNTANGACATTCAACTCAGCAAACCGGTTTCTCAAGACTATGCTTCTGTANCCGTAGATATCAAAGACAAGTTTAGAGAAGCGTTCCGCAAAACCACCTATCAGATCCATCAGGCCATTCTTAGTGGAGAGTTAAAGTTGTATGTGGATGAGATAACTGAAGAAGCTCCTGCATATACTGCTGACGCTCCCGGATATTGGCTCAATACTGAAGGTAAAGCCTGCGGTTGGAGCGATGGTATTGTATGGTGCAGCATAGGTCATTCTGAAACCACTTTAACCCTGTATGGTGGTAACCATCACGAAAATGCAGAAGCCGGAAATGTTGTTACTACNAAATACATCGCTACTTATAACGGCGGTTCTGTAACGTTTAACATAACATTTACAATTAACAATCCTGAAGAATAATAATGTTTAAAAACATCCANACACATAAGCCGGGCAAGTCCGGCTTATGTGTTTACTCACTAATCGTATTTCTTTTTTTTATTGTCAATGCTTTTGCGTTGACAAGTTGTGACAACAATGCCATCGAAGATGACCCGAATCCGGAAAATAACGATTCCATTCCCAAGGAGGAAGATGTAATCGTTTTGAGTCCGGAAGACATCATTGATTATGATAAATTCTACAAGCCTAATGAATTTAGCAGGATGGACATGTTGCGAGACGACAGCAGATGGTCATTTGTCAGAAGTCGTCAATCTGAACATTTTATCGTTTTTTGGGAACCGGGATTTGGGCTAGATCCCAATGCATCTTCCGTTCCGGCTGACCTGAGGGTCGANATAGACGACTTATTGAACAAGGCGGAATCTTTTTTCCGCGTGAATATAGACGTTCTAAAATTTGCCGATTTNGAAAAATCTAACCTCAGCAAATANAAAATGCAAATTTATCTCTTGTTCCAAAGAGAGTGGGCTGCCTATGGAGGGGGTATAGACGATGTGATCGGTGGCTTGTGGATTAATCCTTCTACTTGCAAACCTGTAGGCTCTACCATTGCCCACGAAATCGGACACAGTTTCCAATATCAGGTGTATGCCGATTTAATAGCTTCCAAAGAAGCTCCACATGATTTCACCCGGGGTTTCAGATACGGATTCGGTGGAAACGGTGGCAATGGATTCTGGGAACAAACCGCACAATGGCAAGCTTACGAATCCTATCCTATGGAAGCCTTCGTGTCCCACAACTTCAATGTTTACATGGACAACCACAACCGGCATATCTGTCATGAATGGCAACGTTATGCAAGCTATTTCATCCATTATTATTGGGTACATAAACATGGAAAAGATATCATTGCCAAAATATGGAGAGAGGCTGTCAGTCCGGAAGATCCCATAGAGGCATATCAACGCATCAATCAACTCAGCATGGATGAACTAAATGCTGAATTCTATGAGGCTGCTACTCGTTTTGTGACCTGGGATTTGGATGACATCAGAGATATTGGTAAGAATTTCATCGGACGTCACGCCTATAAATTCTATGCGAATGAAGATGGCAAATATCAGGTTTCCTATAAAAAATGTCCGGGAACAGGTGGTTACAANGTGATACCGTTAAACGTTCCGGCAGCCGGTACCACGGTTACCACACGATTTGAAGCGCTGCAACCCGGCTCTGCTTTAGCGGCTGATGATCCGGGTAATTACGATGATAACGGCAGGGTGAAGACTACCAGAACCTACAACAAGGGTGACCTTACCAGGGCAGGCTGGCGTTATGGATATGTAGCTTTGCTGAATAACGGTGAGCGCATTTATTCTGACATGAACAGATTAACTGCGGCCAATGTTGAATTTACAATCCCGGAAAACTGTTTCAGGTTATGGTTCGTCGTTACCGGCGCACCCACTACCTATACTTCACACCCCTGGGATGAAAATGAATCTAATGATGACCAATGGCCCTATACTGTTCAATTCACCAATACGGATATTTTAGGAAATATCACCATTGATCCCGGTGCTGATCCTGAAAGCCGGACAATCACTTTCGATGTTTCATTCCCGGCAGATGCAGCAAATTACAGCGGCACATTGGTAGATCTGAATGTGACAGGAGACATCGAACAAGTTGCACAAGCATTTGTCTTGCAACCTTCAGCTATTTCAGGCTTGCTCTTGAGTCCAAAAGCTACTCCACAAGAAGGGAAAATTGCATTTGCTGCGGTAGAACCTTCCGGTGAATTCAACTACAATACTACCGCCAACGGTCACGGATTCTGGTTCAGTTCAACAGGAGCAGTCATAGGTTGGGGAGCATCCAATGACAGCAAAGTGTTTGTTGAATTCGATGTCAACAGAATGGAATTCAGTGTCGGACAATATCCCGGGAAATGTGCTTCAGGCGATAAATTTACGGTCAAGGAAGCATTGATTTACAAAAAAAACGGACAAGAATACGTAGTNACATTTATTTTTAACATCACAATCCNGTAATATCGTGGATACATGAAGCGGTCTTGTTTAGGTTATTTTTTTCTTATCACAGTTGTAATATTCACAAGTTGTGATCCNGAGTCGGTGTTGGATCCTCGTTCCAAAGTAAAAGACTCATTGGCGGTCTCAACCATATGGATAAATACATTAAACGAAGAAAAAATCACCTCTAAAGACAAGGCTGATTATGTACCTTGTGACGTCAAGATTCAGTCTGTCAACAAACCATGGAATTTCAGCGGAAGTGGAAAAATCCGTGGCAGGGGCAATTCAACCTGGCTGTGGTATGACAAAAAACCCTACAGGCTGAAATTGACAGAAGCAAAAAGTATCCTGGGATTGAAAAGTGACAAGGATTGGGTGTTTTTAGCAAACTACAGAGACCCGACTCATCTGATGAACACCTTTGTTTTTATTATGGGTCGGGGACTGGGTTTGCCGTTTACCAACAGCGTCAGGTACGCTGAGGTTTATTTAAACAATGATTACATCGGTTTATACCAAATTACCGAACAGGTGGAACANGGTAGAAATCGTGTGAACGTAGATTATAAAGAAGGTTTATTGCTTTCTCTGGATTTGGATGATGGNCCCTCNCTCAGTCCTGCTGCTCAGGATAATTTTTGGTCANGCGTGTATGGCATGCCTGTATGTGTAAAACACCCTAAAGATATTCCAACCGAGCAGCTCGACAGTATTAAATCGGAACTTAAAGTATTGGAAACCGCCATTCAAAGGGACNATTATTACGCGGTCNGTNATATCTTGGACATTCCGGCTTTTATCGATTATCTCATCATTCAGGAATTAGTATTTAATGTTGAAGTGGCTGCACCCCGCAGCATCTATATCCATCGTAATAAAAACCAAAAATGGGTGATGGGGCCACTTTGGGATTTTGATGCCGGATTTGATTTCGATTGGAGCACCATGTACACCGGACATAATTATTTCAACAACTTCAGAAAATTAATTTTAGGAAGGGACCCCTACCGTCAAATTGGAGGGCACCGAATTCCTCATTTTTTTACGGACTTGTTTAAATTCAGGCAATTTGTACGGGACTATAAAGATAGATGGTTGGAAATTAAAAATGACATCATGGATGTTTATTGGGAAGAAACCCTGAGATATGCTGAAGAGAATAAAGATGCCATGTTTCGTGATTTTGAACGTTGGCCTATTGACAGACACTACGACACAGAAATCAGGGCTATGGGTGTGTGGCTGCGCGACAGGGTAGAGTATCTCTCCGGAATCATTGCGAATTATCCCGCCGGACAAATTTATTAAATCATGATTATATGAAGAAAAGAAGAATCGTTTGGAAAATAAGTTTAAGCTGTATGCTAATCGGGTTGTTATCGGGACTTTATGCGCAAAAACAATGGACAGGTAACCCTTTGGTACCCGGCTATTTCGCAGACCCTACCATTCGAAAGTTTGGGGACACTTATTATCTTTATGGCACCACAGACGGAGTCAAATTGGCTTCAGGAGAACCTACAGTTTGGGTCAGTAAAGATTTGATTGCATGGTATAATCACAAATTGGAATTAGCCTTGCCCGCCAACTTAAATAATTGCTGGGCACCTGATGTACACCGGGCTGCCAACGGACTGTACTATTACTTTATGGGCAACTGCGAAAGAGGTTGTAATATCTACGCCTACGTTTCTGAATCTCCATTGGGACCTTTCCGTCCTGTAAATGACGGCAAACCTGCTATTCCTGTGGGAACATCCGGCGAGCATTTGCCGGCACTTGATGCACAATACCTGATAGATGACGACGGCTCTGTACATGCCTATTTCGGTACCTGGTGCAGCTCTTTCGGAGGTATGGGCTATGCCAGGATCAATCCGGATGACATGGTAACCATAGAAAAAACAGGCTTTATCCCCATGTCACAAATACCACACGCCTTTGAAGCTGCATACCCCATCAAATATGGCGATAAGTATTTTTTGATGTATTCATCCGGAGATTGTCGTTTAAGCACATACCAGGTACACTATTCAATCGGAGATAGTCCCGAAGGACCTTTTACTTACGGCAAAAACAATCCTATCTTGAAATCCAATGAAGACGGAACAGTAGATAGTCCGGGACATAATTCAGTATTAGAAAAAGATGGTAACTATTATATCTTGTACCATCGTCATGATAATCCCCATAGCACGGGAGGTGAATTCAGACAAATGTGCATTGACCCGATGTTCTTTTCGGANAGNGTGACCATTGAAAAAATCAATCCCTCACATCACGGAGTTGAATTTGAACCAGACATTAAGCTTACAAATCTGGCAAAAAATTGTCCGGTAACTTCCAGCTCAGCATATCACCTGACAGCTGATCCTACGCGCTATAGCCCCGGTGGATACGACCATGTCTACAAACCGGCGCATGTTACAGATGAAAATAATGGTAACCTATGGAAGGCTGCAAGCTGCCAATTGCCTCAATCTGTAACCATAGATTTGGGTAAAAGTGTAAAAATCAAAAGAATTGCAACCGATTTTGAGTATGCAACCTATTATTATCAATACAAAATAGAACTTTCTGAAAACAACAAAAAATGGCAGATTTTTGCCGATCGCACCCAAAACATGGTTTGCGGCATGCCGATGATAGACGACAATGAAATGCAGGGAAGATACGTTAAACTGACTATTACCGGCACAGAAAAAACCGGGGTCATTCCTGCAATATGGAACGTAAAAGTTTATGATCAAATCTTTGACTTGCCTGATTTTCAAAACAAACCTTCAGAAACTCCACCGGGACCAAAACCCAACGGAGACAAGATAGTTGACTTCCAAGTAAAGAATTTAAAAACAGGGAAATATTTCTCGCAATTCAAAAACAAAGGTACCCTCAAAGGGATATTTCAGGCTACTGCTCCGTTGAAGGTGTGTGTGGTAGATGGTGTCAAGGCTCTGTGTTTTGATGGAAAAAGTTTTTTACGATTGAATAAACCGGCTCCCGAAACCATGAATTGGAACGCTCCATTTACGGCATCTGCCTGGGTGTATAACCCTGAAATTGGTCATGGTGAATGCCTGGTTACATGGGCTTCGCGTGAACAAATGCTGCAATCATCTTACGTAGCCCTGATGTATGGAAAGGGTAATTATGGAGCTGTAGCCCATGGAGANGGGGCAGTGGATGTACCCTTCAAACATATTCCCGAGGCCGGAAAGTGGCAGCATATTGCAGTCAGCTTCGACGGTGCGTTGGAGCATGTTTATGTAAACGGAAAAAAGGATTCCTGTCTGCCCATTTCATTATTTATAGAGAGGGGTGAAATATTAATTGGATCAACCGGCGTTCCCATCGAAAATTTCGGTGGATACTTGGCTCGTGTACAAGTCTTCAACAAGCACATGACTGAATCGGAAATTCAGCAACTGATGCAGAAAACCGATCCACGTTAAATTTCCGTAACTCTAAAACTTATTGTATCATTGTATTCAAATTTAAATTTTAATAATAACAATATGAAGAAAGCATGCAATTCATTCTGAAACAGATCGTACATGCATTTGCAAACAGACTTCATACAAAATTCTAATAAATTATTGACCTATGAAACGACTTATTATCAGCTTTATCTCATTAACTTTAATTTTGCTTGTCAATGCAAAAACACCNACATCACCCTACCCCATCACACCGGTGCCGTTTACGGATGTAAAAGTTACGGATCAATTTTGGGGACANCGCTTACANGCAAACAGAGAAGTAACCATTCCTCTGGCATTCAGNAAGTGCGAAGAAACAGGAAGGTATGAAAACTTTGTAAAAGCAGCCAACCCCAGCGATTCTTATGTGGTAGGCGGTTTGTCTTTTGACGACACCGACGTGTACAAGACCATTGAAGGGGCAAGCTACTCCATGCAAACCTATCCCGATAAAAAATTGGAACAATACATCGACAGCGTCATTGAAATTGTTGCCAAGGCACAAGAACCAGACGGATACTTGTTTACCGCACGTACCATGAACCCCGGACGTCCACATGAATGGGCGGGTTCAAAACGCTGGGAAAAAGTGGAAGATTTAAGTCATGAGTTGTATAATTTGGGACATCTGATTGAGGGAGCTATTGCGCATCACCAGGCAACGGGCAAACGTAACTTTTTGGACATTGCCATCAAATTTGCCGAATGTGCAATCAGAGAGGTTGGAGATCAACCCGGACAGGCATGTGTAGTTCCCGGTCACCAGATTGCAGAAATGGCCATGGCACGACTGTATGTTCTAACCGGTGAAAAGAAGTATTTGGATTTTGCCAAATTCTTACTGGACAAACGCGGTTACACAGAACGCAAAGGAGAATACAGTCAGGCACACAAACCCGTTCTTGAACAAGATGAGGCAGTTGGACATGCTGTTCGTGCGGCTTATATGTACAGTGGCATGGCCGATGTGGCTGCGCTGACAGGAGATCCAAGTTATATCAAAGCCATCGATGCAATTTGGGACAACATAGTGAGTAAAAAGATGTACATAACCGGTGGTATCGGTTCAACCAACAACGGAGAAGCTTTTGGAGACAATTATGAACTTCCGAACATGTCCGCTTATTGTGAAACTTGTGCTGCCATTGCACATGTGTATATGAACCATCGTTTATTCCTGCTCCATGGAGAATCTAAATATTACGATGTGTTAGAGCGGACGCTATACAATGGATTGATATCGGGTGTATCCTTAGACGGAGGAAGGTTTTTCTATCCCAATCCCCTGGAGTCAATTGGTCAGCACCAACGTCAACCCTGGTTCGGATGCGCTTGTTGTCCATCTAATGTGAGTCGTTTTATCCCCTCTTTGCCGGGTTATGTGTACGCAGTTAAAGATGCCGACGTATTTGTCAATCTGTTCATGGCAAACAATGCTAACCTGACAGTAAATGGTAAAAAATTAAATTTGGTTCAACAGACCGGCTATCCCTGGAACGGAGATATCGAAATTCAGGTTAATCCCTCTTCGAGACAAGAATTCAACATCAGAATCAGAATCCCCGGTTGGGTAACAGGCAAAGTTGCACCCTCAGATTTATATAAATATGCTGATAGAAAAAATCTGTCTTACAGCGTTCAGGTAAATGGTGAACCAGTTGAATCCAAGTTAGAAGACGGGTATTTTGTTATTTCCAGAAGATGGAAAAAAGGAGATATTGTAAATGTGCATTTCGACATGGAACCACGCACGGTAAAAGCACATCCGGAAGTAGAAGCAGACAGGGGAAGGATCGCCATCGAAAGAGGTCCTTTAGTATATTGTGCTGAATGGCCCGATAATGATTTCAGTGTACTGAGCATCATCATGAATCAAAGACCTCAATTTGAATTGATCGAAAGACCGGATTTACTCGAAGGCATTGTACAATTAAAAACCGGTGCTCAAATCCTGAGCTTTAATGAAGAAGGCAGGATAGAAGTAGAAGATGTACAACTTATCATGATCCCGTATTATGCATGGGCGCACAGAGGAAGCGGTGAAATGTCAGTATGGCTGCCAAACGAACTCAACGCTACCCGCCCGGTAATGCCCCCGAGCATTGCTTCTGAAAGCAAAATATCAGCTTCATTAATGACAAGGTCAATATCAGCCATCAACGACCGCCTGTTGCCTAAAAACAAAGAAGACAGATCAGTTCCCTATTACCATTGGTGGCCCAAAGAAGGTACTACAGAATGGATTGCGTACGAGTTTTCTGAAAAAAAGAGCATCAGTGGCAGTAGTGTTTTCTGGTTCGATGATGGTCCCTGGGGCGGTTGCCGAACTCCGCAAAGCTGGCGTTTGTACTACAAAGACAGCCGGGGTGAATGGACACCTGTAGAAAACACAGAACCGTATGGCACTGAAAAAGGTGTAAATAACTTCGTACCTTTTAAGGCTGTTACAACAGATGCGGTAAAAATTGAAATTGACTTGCCTGAGAGACATTCAGCTGGCATTTTCGAATGGAGCATTGAATAAATTAAATAAAACTGTTGCTATGTGCAGATATCTAAAAAGTTTATTGAGCACATCCTTTTTGTTGACATTTGCCCTACAAATAGCATGGGCGCAACCGGCACACGATCCCTCAACCATCGTGTATGAAAACGGGAAATATTGGGTTTTTTGCACGGGCAATGGCGTTTGGGCTATGTCTTCGGACAAACCTGACTTTACAAATTGGAGAGGTCAAAAGCCTGTGTTCCCCATAGGCACCTGGCCATCGTGGATCAACACGTACGTAAAAGAATTCAATGGACATTTTTGGGCACCTGACATCATTTTTATGAATGGTAAGTGGTATTTGTACTACTCCTGTTCCACCTTCGGATCAAACAAATCTGCTATCGGAGTAGCAACAACAAATTCTTTGTCCGGTGAAAGCTGGACTGACTTAGGATTGGTAACTTACACAGATGGCACGCAAGGAGTTAATGCCATTGATGCCTCAATCATGCGTGACAAAGATGGGAAAATCTGGCTCAGCTATGGTTCGTTCTGGAACGGTATTGTAATGACTGAACTTGATTCCGTCAGCGGAAAACCCAAAAATGCCAACAACAGAATAGCAATTGCCAACAACAATCCGGAAGCATCATCTTTGGTGTATCATGACGGCTATTATTATCTGTTTTTCAATAGGGGTAAATGCTGCGATGGTATGAACAGCACTTATCATATGTATGTAGGCAGATCAAATAAGCCCACTGGTCCGTACTATGACAAAGCNGGAGTAGATTGTAACAAAGGTGGCGGAAGTTCATTTCTGCACTCAGACGGCAGATTTATCGGTCCCGGACATTTTGGAATGCGTGACTCACTACTGTCTTATCATTTCTATGATGGTATGGACAACGGAAATGCTAAATTAAAAGTAGCAAAAATCAGGTGGAAAGATGGATGGCCAAGCGCTGAATACTCTCGTGTAGGTGGATATGCTGATGGAACTTATGTTATAGTAAACAAAAACAGCAACAAAATTTTAAAGCTCAGAAACAACATAACAAACAATGGTTCGAGTGCAGTCCTTGGCACTGAGAAAGGTGAAGACAGCGA
>JGI24709J26583_10000542_pt1 | contig 32421 bp, 27 predicted proteins | sample BioPla2DNA1_FD_26583 | JGI IMG/M metagenome (IMG submission 26583) | reverse complement strand
AAAAAAATAGATAATAAACCATATATCTTATACATACTGTAACATGAATAGCGCATTTGTTACTACTATTTTTTTAACCAAAAATTATTTTTTAAATTTAGTGACTTTGCATAATTAAGTTTGATATAAATTAAATATAGGAAATAAATTTGCTATTATACGAAATGCAGCTATTTTGCGAGGTTGCACATTTTAGGTTGAACTGCACAACATATTGTATTATGTATGAGAGCATGTCACTATATATACACTTTGACATTTATTTGAGTTGCTTCGCAGAGTAATTATACATAAATGTTGCATTTTTATGCATTTAGTTGTATAATTATGAATAAAAATACATGGAGGGACCATACGTGTTTAAAATTGCCGTTATTGGTGCAACTGGTTATGTAGGCACCGAAATAGTTCGTTTGCTATCACAGCATCCTGATGTTGAAATAACAGCTCTTGTTTCAAAGAGTTTTGCTGGCCGTAAGTTTTCAGAGATTTATCCAAACTATAAAAACATTATCGATATGGAATTAATGGATATAGATATAGACACATTGTGCGAAAAAAGTGATATTTTCATTACTGCTTTACCTCATGAAGCATCAAGAGATATTATTCCCGAACTTATTAAAAGGGGTAAACGAGTATTAGATCATAGCGCTGCATTTCGTTTTAGGAAAAAAGAAGTATACGAGGCTTGGTATAAAACAACTCATGGTATGGATGACCTTCTAAAAGATGCTGTATATGGTTTGCCAGAACTCTATAGGGATAAAATCGCCAATTGTGCACTTGTAGCCAACCCAGGCTGTTATCCTACTTGTACTATATTGGGGCTTGCTCCTGTTATAAAAAATAAACTTGTACATTCTGATAATATTATAGTTAATGCAGTATCAGGAGTTTCAGGGGCAGGACGAAAGTCGGATCTTGCTTATTCTTTTTGTGAAGTTGACTCCAATTTCAAGGCCTACGGTGTTACAAACCACAGACATACCCCAGAGATTGAGCAAGAGCTTTCCATTCTTGGTGATGATAAGGTGCAGATTTCATTTACACCACATTTAATGCCAATAAAAAGGGGTATGATGTGCACAAGTTATTTAAACTTAAAAGATGATATATGGACACAAGAAAGTCTTTATGAGCTTTATGATAAATTCTACAAAGACGAGTTTTTTGTACGCGTCTTAACACCCGGTAATGTACCAGAAACCAAAAATGTTGCTGGTTCAAATTTTATTGACATTAGTGTTCATTTTGATAAGCGAACAAACAAGGCTATAATAATAAGTGCACAGGACAATCTTGGAAAAGGTGCTGCTGGACAGGCAATTCAATGCTTGAATATTATGCTTGGGCTTGATGAAAAATCCGGTCTATGCTATCCGCCATTTTACCTATAACAAAACTTTATAAACTGTAGTATAATAAATACTTTGCGTAGTATACGAATTACTTTATTTCCGGGTTTGATATTAGTAAAAACCAATTTACCTCTTGAGTTTAAACTACTAATACTACTATAAACTGTTGGTATAAGGATTTTTCTAAAAACCTATGAAATTGATGCAAAGCTATAATTCAAGTACAAATGTACAAATATAAAATATATTAATAAATATTGAGGTGCAATATGAAAGACATAATAAAAAAAGCTGAAATACTTATAGAAGCCCTTCCTTACATCAGGGCGCTTAACAAAAAAACAGTGGTTATTAAGTATGGCGGAAACGCTATGATTAGCGATGAGTTAAAGCATTCTGTTATGGAAGATATCACACTTTTAAAGTTCATTGGAGTAAACCCTGTTGTTGTTCATGGCGGTGGTCCTGATATAACACACACACTGAAGTGCNTGAATATTGAATCAGAGTTTATTAATGGGCTTCGTAAAACCGATAAAGAAACAATGGAAGTAGTACAAATGGTGTTGGTGGGAAAAACAAACAAGGAAATAGTCTCATTAATAAACCATGTGGGTGGTAAAGCAATTGGAATCTCTGGAATTGATGATAACCTAATTCAATGTGAAAAATTAACACTACCTTCAAGTGAGGGAGAGAATATTGATCTTGGCTATGTAGGTAACATAACAAAGATTAACCCACATATTCTTGAGGTTTTATCCCAAGGACCTTACATTCCTGTTGTTGCTCCCGTAGGTATCGATAAAAACGGACAAAGCTATAATATAAATGCTGATACAGTTGCTGCTGAGCTTGCTTGTGCCTTAAAAGCTGAAAAACTAATGCTTCTAACAGATGTTGAAGGGGTAAATTCATCTAAGGAAGGTCAACAAATTGCAAATGCACTTACAATTAGTGAAGCTAACGGTCTTATTGAAGACAATGTAATTGTAGGCGGTATGATCCCGAAGGTTAAAGGCTGCATAAGAGCCCTTGAAAGTGGTGTTGCTCGTACACATATTGTTGATGGAAGAGTACCCCACTGTATACTCCTTGAAATGTTTACTAACAAAGGTATAGGGACTATGATAGTAAAAGAAATAATCCCTTACTACGACAAAGAAAAGTTGTAGAAGGGATCTCAATTTGGTGACCCATGGGGGAATCGAACCCCCGTTACCGCCGTGAAAGGGCGGTGTCTTGACCGCTTGACCAATGGGCCCTATATGAAAATATTCTATAAATGTAAAAAGTGGGATGCATGTAGTGCTATAGCACACACTGTATCTCACTTTTTACATTGTGGTAGCGGCGAGTGGACTTGAACCACCGACTCTGCGGGTATGAACCGCATGCTCTAGCCAACTGAGCTACACCGCCGTAGTTGCGTCCAATTAAGACGCTTTATTATTGTAGCATGCACCTTTAAATTCGTCAAGAGTNAATTAAGGCATTTTGCGATGCAGGTGTTATGTGCATTTTACAATGTTAATTGTATTAAATTTATCTTTTTACCACAAGTTCTTCTGCTTTTTTAACAGCAAGATATGCATCTTTAGCATATGCAGCACCAATTTGTGTTGCATAGCTTTCATCTACAGCAGCACCACCTATTAGAATATTTACTTCAATTCCTTCGGTCTTTACTCTGTCAGCTATTTTTCGCATCTGTTCCATGGTTGTTGTCATTAATGCTGAAAGCGCAATAATGTCAGCTTTCTCATTAACTGCTGTTTTAATAATTACTTCTTCCTCAACATCTTTTCCTAAGTCAATCACGTTAAATCCATAGTTTCTTAGCATCAGGGCTACTATATTTTTCCCAATGTCGTGAATATCGCCTTTTACTGTTGCAAGAACAATCTTACCCTTAGTATTAGTCTGTTTCTTTTCTGCTTCTAAGAACGGTGTTATATAGCTCATTGCAGCTTCCATTGCTTCAGCACTTTGGATAAGCTGGGGAAGAAAATATGTTTTTGCTTGATACAACTCTCCAACTCTCGAAATCGCGGGTATCAAATGGTTGTCTACCAATTCTACTGGTGGAACTCCTTTAGTGAGCTCTGCCTTTACTACATCCACAATCTCGGATTGTCTTCCTTCCAATACACAGTTAAATACTGGTGCTTCCTGTTTTTCTACGCGGGTTATTCCCCTATCTGCACCATAGGTTTTGATGTAGTGATTACTACCTCGATCCTTACCAGTTAAAACATCGGTAGCTCTTTTAATACGCATGGTCTCTTGTGAACCAGGATTCATGATTACTGCAGATAGACCTTGTGACATAGCCATCGCAAGAAATGCTGCATTAATCCATGTTCTTTCTGGAAGTCCAAAAGATATATTTGATAAACCTATAACAGTATTTGCACCAAACTCTTTATTGCTCCAATTAATAACCTTTATTGTCTCTAAAGAAGCTTCCTGGTTTGAGGCTGCTGTCATAACAAGGCCATCGATTAGAAAATCTGATTTTGTGTATCCATATTCTTTGGCCTTCTCATAAACACTCTCGATAATCTTAATTCTGTCATCGGCTTTTTCAGGAACTCCATTATCATCAAGTGGTAACAAAATAAAAGCTGCTCCATATTTTGCTGCTATAGGTAATATTTTTTCTAACTTAGATTCTTCAGCTGAGATTGAGTTAATTAGAGCTCTGCCTGGATAAACTCTTAATGCAGACTCCAAGGCTTCTGGAGATGAAGAATCGAGACACAGTGGAACGGTTACAAACGTACTTAGTGTCTTCACCATTTTTGTAAGTATCTTTGCTTCATCAATTCCGGGTACTCCGGCGTTCACATCTAATACAAGTGCTCCTTCATCTACCTGATCCATGGCATATTCAGTAACTAAATCCATGGATCCATCTCTAAGCTCCTGGCGAAGCTTCTTCTTTCCCGTTGGATTAATCCTCTCGCCAATTAAGCAGGTAGGTAAATTGTTACTAATAGAAACAATTCTACGAGATGAAGATAATATTAAATCATTGCTTTTGTTTGCACTCTCATATGCTCTTTTACCTTTTGCGGCTTCAGACAATCCAAGTATGTATTCAGGCGTTGTGCCGCAACAACCACCCAAGAGATTTACTCCTGCTTTTATAAACTCATCCGTATATCGTGTAAACTCAGTAGCATCCATATCAAATACGGTTTTCCCGTCAACAAGTTTTGGCATTCCAGCATTAGGTTTAGCTACAAGAGGGACTTTAGCATATGGTTTAATTTTTTCAATAATCTCGATCATCTCTTTAGGGCCTGTTGAGCAATTGCATCCAACCGCATCAGCCCCAAGACTTTGAAGTGTTATTAATGCCGTTAATGGGTCTGTTCCATTAATTGTATGTCCCCCACGCTCAAAAGTCATGGTTACAATTACAGGCAGATCACAGGATTCTTTAACGGCTATCAACGCTGCTCTTGCTTCTTGAATGTCCATCATTGTTTCAATTACAAAAAGATCTACTCCACCTTCTAATAAACCGGCAACTTGCTTTTTATATGAACATACAACCTCTTCGAATGTGTACATTCCAAAAGGCTCCATTAGCTGTCCTGTGGGAGACATATCACCCGCTACAAGCGCTTTGCCATTTGCTGCTTGGCGAGATAACTTCGCCAACTCCCGATTAATACCTATTACATCATCTATATTAAATTCCTTTAATTTCAGCTCATTTGCTCCAAAAGTAAATGTGTACACTATATCCGAACCACTATCAACATACTGTTTTTGTATATTTATTATTGACTGTGGGTTGTCAAGTACCCATTTTTCAGGGCAGATCCCTGTTGGCATACCTAACTCCTGTAATAATGTACCTGCTGCACCATCTAATATTACAATTCCCTTTGATACCATTTCTTTAAACTGCTCTTTTGTCAACTCAATTCCTCCAATCAAGATTTCGGGGATTCGATACCTACAATTGCCGTTACGGTTTTTTCCGGGATTAACATATAGTTTTCGGTAATCTCTACGCCCCAATTCTCTAAATTTAATAAACGGTAAAATATATCTTGATTATATAGCTCCAAGTCTCCATAACCAGGACTATACCTCATATGCGTCAATGATGCTCCCTTACGGATTAGTTGCTGTTTTGAATAAGCCATAACCCAATCTAATCCCGCATCTGTTATCTGTGACGCAGCAGCATCATAAACAATTGCTTTTGTCATATTCCCGGCTTCTTGAAGCTGCTTTATCTCATCCATTATGCCAACACCTGCAGTTGCAGCCATTAGAATTGCTTCCTTCGAGTTCTGCAATAAGTTCCACAGCGATTTACTAATCATAGTCTCATTATGCTGAGTGAGAATAACTTTGTTCTTCTGATTAGTCGATAAGCAAACTGTTCTAAATATAACGCTTACTTTACATAGAAACTCAGCTTCTGTTATCCACTTTTCTATCTGCTTTTTTTGCTCGGGTTCAATACTGGTATTTGTCTTTTCGAAACCTAGACGAGTATATATTAGGCTTCTTTTATATTGTGTCTTAATACTGTTAAAATACTTAATATTGTTCATTTTAACCCTCATAAGAAACTTCAACTTTTTATTTGGCCAGCATTTTGCCATGTTCTTATCTTGCTAGTTATTAGAATGTTGCAATAATATATTACCGAAAAATTGAAGTCCACCCGCTTAAAAGGCACAGTATGCAATTGCAAACTGTGCCTTAGAAATTACTTTAAATTACTTTTCCTCACCTGGGATTTCTTTTATTTCTTCAGCTTCCTTTATTTCTGGAGTGTAACCCTCATTATATATTTCTTCAAACTCAAACCCTTCAAGACGTTCTTTTTCCAATAAGGCTTGAGCCACATCATGGAGACGTTGCATATTTTCGTTTAAAATAGTCTTTGTTCTGCTATATGCTTCATCGATAATTTTCTTAACCTCTTTATCTATCTTTGATGACATCTCTTCGCTTACATTCTGAGTATGGCCATAGCTCTTTCCAAGGAAAACCTCATCATTCTCATCACCAAAATATAGGTTTTCAAGTTCTTCGCTCATACCATATTTTGTGATCATATTTCTCGCCACGCTATTCGCACTCTTCAAGTCACTATATGCACCCGTGCTTACTTCACCTAACACAAGCTCTTCAGCCGCTCTACCGCCAAGTGCTATTATTATAGTCTCAAGAAGCTGACCTTTTGTCTGATAAGAAATATCTTCATCAGGTTTATGGGCTGTATAACCACCTGCTCGTCCAGACGGGATGATTGACACCCTATCCACTTTATTAGTCGAGGATGCAACCCTTACGGCAATAGCATGACCTGCTTCATGATAAGCTGTGAGTTTCTTTTCTTTTTCACTCATTACCCTGCTTTTCTTTTCAGGGCCAACAACTACTTTAAAAGTAGCCTCTTTTACTTCTTCCATTGTAATCTGTTTCTTTTCTTTACGTGCAGCTAACAGTGCAGATTCGTTCAATAAATTTTCTAAATCTGCTCCAGTAAAACCCGGAGTGCTTTTTGCAAGATCCTTTAGATCCACATCCGGTCCAAGTGGCTTGCCGCGAGAATGTACTTTCAATATCTCTTCACGGCCTTTTATATCTGGCAGGCCAACAACAACTCTTCTGTCAAAACGACCCGGTCTAAGCAACGCAGGATCAAGAATATCAGGACGGTTCGTTGCTGCAAGAATAATAACCCCTTCATTTACACCAAAACCATCCATCTCAACTAGCAATTGATTTAGAGTCTGCTCTCTTTCATCGTGACCACCGCCTAAACCCGCTCCACGATGGCGACCAACAGCATCTATTTCATCTATAAATATAATACATGGTGCATTCTTCTTTGCTTGTTCAAACAAATCACGTACTCTTGAAGCACCAACACCAACAAACATTTCAACAAAGTCGGAACCACTTATTGAGAAAAACGGAACTCCTGCCTCACCTGATACAGCTTTGGCCAAAAGGGTTTTACCAGTTCCTGGTGGTCCTACAAGAAGAACTCCTTTAGGAATTCGTGCGCCAAGCTCAACAAACCTTCTTGGTTCTTTCAAAAATTCTACGATTTCCATTAAATCTTCTTTTTCTTCGTCTGCTCCTGCGACATCATCAAACTTCACTTTGATTTTGTCTTCCGAAGCCAATCTGGCTTTGCTTTTACCAAAGCTCATAACACGACTTCCACCACCCCCACCCTGGGACTGCTGAATAAAGAAAACCCAAAACAGTATAAATAATGCTACAATAATAACGGTTGGAAGTATTGTAAGCCACCAAGGAGCTTTAGCCTCAGGTGGGAAGAAAACATCATCCAATGTCCCGTTGCTTATTGCTTCATCAATAACCTGGGTTATATGTTCAGTAGATAAGAAACTTGTACTGTAGACAACATTTTCCTTGAAACTTCCTGAGGGCTCCTTCAATACAACCTGCCCATCTAAGCCCTGAATCTGAAGGCTTTTTATGTTGCCGTTATCAAGTTGATCTTTAAAATCACTATATTTCATAACCAATGGATTATTAAAATCATTCCACATAGCTATGATTATCAATATAATTACAAACAAAATTATATAAAAGCTAATTCCTCGCAAACTTTTCAATGAGTTAAAACCTCCCGTCAGCTAAATACCAAAATCGGTTGGCTGATGTTACTACTATTCTTCTCAAAAAACACGAATAAAAAAACTTGCAAAAATATACTATGCAGGAATTTGTTTTCGTCCGAATATAGACGTGTTTTTGCGAAAAAAGCANTTGTATTCTGATATATTAGCACAATTACCCATAAAACTCAATAATTAAGTTTCTCTTATAACATAAACTTCTGGTAAGTTTCTGTATTTTCCAGCATAGTCAAGTCCATACCCCACTACAAATTCATCGGGTATTTCTATACCAACATAATCCACATGTAAATCCACTTTTCTGCGGTCGGGTTTATCCATAATTGCTGCAAGTTTGACGCTTGCACAACCCTTGGTATTAAATAATTCTTTTAAGTACTTTAATGTCAATCCAGTGTCAATAAGATCCTCAACAAGCAGTACGTGTTTCCCTGTAATATCTGAGTCTATATCCTTTATAATACGCACTACACCTGATGATTGTGTAGAATCTCCATAGCTGGAAACAGATATAAAATCCACGGTTAGATCCAGATCTATTTCCCGTGCAAGGTCTGATAGAAATATAAACCCGCCTTTCAATACTCCTACAAGTACCAAATCTTTTCCCTTATAATCTTCTGTTATCTTCTTACCTAATTGAGCTGTTTTTTCCTTAAGTTCTTCTTTAGTAACCAGAACCTCAAACTTCATAATAGTATCCTCCATGGTGCTTTGTTATTACTTTCATATTTGCCACGTTATATTAACATATAATATAGTTTTGGTCGAGTTGGAAATTTTATATTTGTCGGACGTTCTATGCCCTACGACCCACACTATATCCTTTCCATTGGCTAATAAAGGTATCTTGTCCCTGGTATTTTTCGGTATTTTCCTATCAATAAAAAAGTCCTTTAGTTTTTTGCCCCCACTACCTTTATATGGCGAGAATACGTCACCAGGCAACCTGTTTCTTATATATATTCCCTTTTTTATAGAGTCATAATCAAATAACTGAACAAAGCCACTTTCCTTTGGTTTCTTTATTTCTCCAAACCTTTTCAAAAAATCATCTCTTGAATACAATTGCGTTTCAACTTTTATTTTTCTATCATCTGAATCTTCGTTAACAGGTAAATAAATGGTTGATGGTATCGTAATACCAATTGAGAAGGCCTGTGTGTTTTTTTCAGGCAATTCTTTTGTAATTTTAACAGTGTCATATTGGGTAATGGCCCTTATACCCTTAGGCAACTGCGCAATTTTATTACCTTGGCCTGCAATTACTTCAAGAACAAAGCTCACATGCACAGATTCCAATCCTTTATAACTTCCTGTTAGCTTTTCCCATGCAATGCGAATAACCCTGCTAGATATAGCTTCGTGGAGTTGTATCATCTGACTTCTTTGCAGTAAAACAGTCTTTTCGTCTTCAAAAATTACAATGTTCTTGTATTTNTCTGTTGCATATTCATTTAGAAAATCACTATCGGATTTTAACAATTTTTGCATTCTAAGTAATGATGATGTTATATTAGTACCTGTTTGTTCATTAATTTCGGGAAAGATAACATTTCTTAATGAGTTTCTTAAATAAATGTTATCCAAATTGCTGCTGTCCGTTCTGTATAAAAGAGCATTTCTTTTAATATATGCTTGGATTTCATCTTTACTCACATTTAATAGTGGACGAATTATTTGACCCGATTTGCTAGACATTCCACACAATCCATCTAGCCCTGTTCCTCTTAAAATATTTAGAAAGATAGTCTCTGATTGGTCATCACTATGATGTGCAACTGCAATATAATTTGCAGAAGTTTCAGATAGAACTTCCTGAAAGCGCCTGTACCTAATTATTCGTCCGGCTTCTTCTATTGAGCAGCCCTGCTCTAGTGAGAAAGTGGTAATATCCTCTCTAAAAACTTTTAACGTTATGTCATATTGTGAACATAAATCTTTGACAAAAAGCTCGTCCTCATCGGACTCTTTGCCTCTTAACATATGATTAATATGAACTGCTGTTATAATAAATAGTCTTGTTTTGCTTAGCGTAAACAGGATATGCAGAAGGCATACTGAATCAGCACCTCCTGATACACCCACAATAACATGTGTATCGGGTTTCATTACACAGTTTTTTTCCGCCCAAAAATTCACTTTTTCAACAAGCCCATCGTTCATTTGTCAGTTTAAATACCCCGTTTAAGATTTCCGAACTTAGTATATTGCGGAATCCAGGCTAAGTCAATAGTACCTATCGATCCATTTCTATGCTTAGCTATTATTACCTCTGTAATATTTTTCTTTTCGCTATCCTCATTGTAATAATCATCACGGTACAAAAACATAACCATATCGGCGTCCTGCTCAATTGCACCCGACTCTCTCAAATCTGAAAGAATTGGTCTGTGGTTTTGCCTGGCATCAGGCGCACGGCTTAGCTGTGAAAGTGCAATAACAGGAATCTCAAGCTCTTTTGCCATAATCTTTAACGATCTTGAAATGTCGGAAATCTCTTGCTGTCGGTTCTCTGTCCTCCTACTGCCTTGCATTAACTGCAAATAGTCAATAACTACAAGGCCAAGACCACGCCGCATTTTAAGCCTTCTGCATTTTGACATTATCTCCATCACATTTATTCCTGCATTATCATCTATGTAGATTGGAGCCCTTGATATTGGACCCACTGCATGGGCCATCTTCTGCCAGTCATCATCTTCGAACTTTCCGCTACGCATTTTTTCCATATCTACCAGAGACTCAGAGGCAATAATACGGCTAACAAGCTGTTCTTTACCCATTTCAAGACTGAAAATAGCAACTGGGACTTGCTGATAAATGGCTGCATGGGCTGCAATGTTCAATGCAAATGCAGTCTTTCCCATAGCAGGTCGTGCTGCGATAAGAATTAAATCAGACCTTTGAAAACCTGCTGTTTTCCTGTCCAATTCGATAAAACCACTGGGAACACCTGTAAGAGCTCCTGCATTGTTATATAATTCTTCAAGGTTGGAAAATGTAATATCCAGTACTTCATTAATGGGAAAAAGCCCAGTACTATTACGCTTTTGTACAATATCGTATATGTATTTTTCTGCAAAACCCAACACAGAAAGAGCATCCTCATTACATTCATAGCTTTTTTTTGAGATTTCATTGGATGCCTGTATTAATTTACGTAACAAGGATTTTTCTTCTACAATAGAAGCATAGTGAAGAGCGTTAGCAGTTGTAGGAACAGAAATGGCAAGATTAGAAAGATATTCATAATCCCCTACTTTTTGCAGTGTACCCCTTTTTGTTAACTGATCAGAAACAGTTATTAAGTCAATAGGTTTGTTTTGATCATATAAATCTAGAATGGCCTCATAAATTTCTCGGTGCTGTTCCATGTAAAAGTCTTCACTTTTAAGCTCTCCAGCAATATCTGACAATATTTCCTTATCCAACAGAATGGATCCTAACACCGACTGTTCGGCTTCGGTACTATGTGGTGGTACCCTGTCCGTAAACCCTAATTCCATTTCGCCACTCCTATGTACTAAAAAACTTGTTAAAAATGTCCCTTTAACCGTGAAATTATGCACTTTAATGCTCACTGCATGCGCGTTGCATAAGTGCATTGTCCTTGTCTTATAGAATGTATTCGCCTGTTTCGCTTATTGTATAAGTGCATTGTATAGGCGCATTGCAACGCATGGTCAGCCATTTCACCTATTGAACATGGTATAATAGATGTATACTTAACCCTCGCTTATTACTTCTACTTTAATGTTTGCTGAAATGCCTGCATGCAGCTTTATTTCTATGTCGTATACACCAAGAGTTTTTATAGCTTCTGGTAATACTATTTTCCTTCTGTCAACTTGAACCTTTTGTTCCTTCTTGAGCTTATCAGCAATATCTTTACTTGTAATTGAACCAAATAACTTACCATTATCTCCAGCTTTAGTAGTAAAGGTTACAGTTATCCCCTTTATTTTCTCAGCTAGTTTTCTGGCATTAGCCGCTTCATTTTCTTTTCTTGACTTTTCTGCACCTTGGCGCATTTTCATCTCATTAACTTTAGAAGCGCTTGCTTCTACAGCCAGACCCTTCGGAATTAGAAAATTCCGTGCATAACCATCACTAACTTCAACAAGGGTGTCTTTCTTACCAATGTTTTTCACATCTTGTTTCAAAATAACTTTCATTTTCCATCCCTCCGGTTATGGACTTATTTTTTTCATAAACTTTATTGAGCTTTTGCATATTTTTATGATGCTTCTCCTGAACGTGCACGAGCCAATTCAGATAAATCACCAAAATATTTTTCTATCTCATTTTCATTAATAAGACCTAAGCGTATCTTCTTTGAGATATGCCTGTCCATTCTAGAGTAATCAACTCCAAGTCGTTTTCCTAGTAGGTAACCAATAACTATCATCTCTGAAAGAGTATCGGCTGCAACATCCCGGGTGTCTTCAAGGACTGGATCTGCTAAATGCCTGTATAGTGTCGCAATACCTTCAAGCAATTCACTTTTTAAGGTTTCAACAATTCTCAAACTTCTTGATACATCAAGACCATTATTCATAATACCACCACTTTCATGTATTTTACGATAATACATATAATTATAGCACTGGTGGATTATTTGCTTAAATTTCCCATATAACCTTTTATAAAATACTTTGGTGTATGGTTTATTCTACAATGTAAAAATACGTAATGCAACATTAAAAAGCTTAACACGCTTCGATAGCGCGTTTCGACTCACAGTTCGAACGAACATTCTTATATGAATATCAGAGATGAAATATTTACTTACAGCCTATAGAATGAATCTATAGGCTGTACTGTTAATCGGTCGTATATGGCAGAAGTGCAATATGTCTTGCCCGTTTTATAGCGGTAGTCATCTGACGTTGGTGCTTAGCACAGTTACCGCTTATTCTCCTTGGGAGTATTTTTCCCTTTTCGGATAGGAACTTTCTAAGTTTCATTGATTCTTTATAATCTATGTGATCAACTTTATCTACACAAAACTGACAAACTTTCCTTCTAGTTCTTCTTCTATAAGGTCTTCCGCCTCTTCTGTCATCCCTATTGTCTCTATTATTGTCCCGTTTTCTTGGATCTGACATCGTTCTAATGCCTCCTTCCGTTCACAACCATTTACACACATTTTTCTATATTCTAATATAAACACACTACAACTCAATTAATATAGCATATTCAAATAATACTGTCAAACTGATTAATGTTAAAGTTTTTTGCGATGTAACCTTAATAAAATTAGCTGTTCTGTATGCGATGATAAAGCTTATGTAAGGCTTTTACAAGGTATCTTGAATATAAGTTCTTTGAGATGATTTAATTTGCCGATTTAGATTTAGAAATGTGTTTGCGTTGATAAACCAACGGTTATAAATTATAATGTAGCAAGACTTAGGCAATGAGCAAGTCCTAAATGATTTTTTATCCGATAAAAACATTTATAGAAATTGTATGAACGGAGGAACTTTGTGTTAAAACTACGTCTATACTTCAAAGATTACATTAAAGAAAGTATTCTTGGGCCTCTTTTTAAGTTATTGGAAGCCACCCTAGAACTTTTTGTTCCTATAGTAATCGCCGCCATTATTGATATAGGCATTACTAATAATGATAAGACTTATATTATTAACATGTGCCTTATACTATTGGGATTGGGCATTGTGGGTCTTGTGTTTTCTATTACTGCTCAATACTATGCTGCTAAAGCTGCAGTAGGCACCGTTACAAAGCTAAAGCATAAACTGTTTTCCCATATTCAAAGCTTTTCATTCACTGAGCTTGACAGTATAGGTACTTCTACATTAATAACAAGAATGACCAGTGATATGAATCAGCTCCAAACAGGGATAAATCTTACGCTTAGACTTCTGCTACGTTCCCCATTTGTCGTATTTGGCGCAATGATTATGGCATTCACCATTGATACAAAATCTGCTTTGATTTTTACTGTGGCAATTCCAATACTTTCAATAGTTGTATTTGGAATAATTGTATGGTGTATTCCCTTATATAAAACAGTTCAGGAAAAACTTGATAAGGTTCTTGGCTTAACAAGAGAAAATCTCACCGGAGTACGTGTTATTCGTTCTTTTTGTAAGGAAGCAGACGAAATAAATGATTTTGAAAATAAAAATGAAGAACTAACAAAAATGCAAAAACATGTCGGGAGTATTTCTTCATTGCTAAATCCAATAACACTTGTGATTATAAATATTGCAATTATTGCGCTCATTTACACAGGAGCGATTCAAGTAGAAGCAGGAATAATAAGCCAAGGTGCTGTTGTGGCATTGTATAATTATATGTCTCAAATACTTGTGGAGCTAATTAAACTTGCTAACCTTATCATCACCATTACAAAATCCGTAGCTAGTGGTAATCGTATTCAAGCTGTTTTAGAAATAAACTCGGATTCCAAGCAAATTAATAGCGTTACAGATGATATTTCAACAGATAATATTGTTGAGTTTAATAATGTAACACTTCGGTATAAAAACGCTGGTGGTGATTCTCTTCAAAATATTAGCTTTAAAGTAAAACGCGGCGAAACAATTGGCATTATTGGTGGAACGGGCTCTGGTAAATCATCCTTAGTAAATTTAATACCACGGTTTTACGATGCAACGGCAGGGGAAGTTATTGTGAATGGTATAAATGTGGTTGATTATCCTGTAGAAAATTTGCGCGATAAAATAGGTATTGTTCCTCAGAAGGCCGTCTTATTCAAAGGTACAATCAGAGAGAATATTCAGTGGGGTAAAAATAAAGCTTTAGATGAAGAAATCTATGAAGCTCTTTCTATTGCTCAGGTAAAAGAAGTAGTAGATTCAAAGGGAGGATTAGATTATGAAATCGAGCAAGGTGGAAGGAACCTCTCTGGTGGGCAAAAACAAAGACTTACAATAGCAAGAGCGGTAGTTAAAAAACCTGAAATTCTCATCCTTGACGATAGCACTTCTGCGCTTGATTTCGCCACCGATGCAGCTTTACGAAAAGCCATCCGGGAGCTGTCCTACTGTCCAACTGTGTTTATCGTTTCTCAAAGAACCTCATCAATTCAATATGCAGATAATATTATTGTGTTGGATGACGGGATAATGGTTGGAATGGGTAAACATGATAAGCTGTTACAATCCTGCCAGGTATATCGTGAAATCTATAATTCCCAGTTTAAAAAGGAGAGTGAATAACTTGAAAAACAAAAACAAGAAAACATCTAATAAAAGCACTATTGCAAAAGTTCTTCAATATATAAAACGCTATTGGATTTTGTTATTACTCTCTATTATACTTGCTGCAATCACTGTGGCATTAACACTTTATATACCAGTTCTTGTAGGAAAAGCTGTGGATTTGATTGTAGGTATGGGCGAAGTGGATTTGCCCGGAGTTATAAGCATACTGCTTAAAATAGGCATAGTTGCAGCTGTAGCGGCTATTTTACAATGGTTGATGAACATATTAAACAATAGAATGACCTACCATGTTGTAAGAGATATCCGTAATGAGGCTTTTAATAAAATACAAGTATTACCCCTAAAATATATTGACAAACAGCCCCATGGAGAAATTGTAAGCCGTATAATAGCCGATGTTGACCAATTTGCAGAAGGTCTGCTCATGGGATTTGCCCAGCTATTTACTGGTGTTGTAACAATCTTCGGAACATTTTTGTTTATGTTATCTATAAATTGGAAAATAACCATTNTTGTTGTTTTATTAACCCCACTATCATTACTTGTTGCTCGTTTTATTGCNAATAGAACCTATAATATGTTTAAACGCCAGTCGGAAATTCGCGCAGAACAAACAGCTTTTATAGATGAAATGATCAGTAACTTGAAGGTTGTAAAGGCTTTTAACCACGAAGATGAAGCTCAAGTGGAGTTTGACCATATAAATGAAGAGCTCGGAAAATGCTCTCTAAAAGCCATATTTTATTCATCCCTTACCAATCCCAGCACTCGCTTTATTAATAGTGTTGTTTATACTGGAGTTGCTTTAACAGGTGCATTAACAGCAGTTGGCGGAGGAATTACAGTGGGAGGATTAACAAGTTTCTTAAGCTATGCAAATCAATACACAAAGCCCTTTAATGAGATTTCCAGTGTCATAACTGAGCTTCAGAACGCTCTTGCCTGTGCTACAAGGATTTTTGAGTTGATAGAAGAAGAAGCTCAAATACCAGATGCTTATAATGCGATTGTCTTAAATGATGTAAAGGGACAAGTGAACATAGAAAATGTTGATTTCTCTTACTCACCTGAAACTCAGCTTATTGAGAATTTGAATCTTTTTGTGCAGCCCGGTCAAAAAGTTGCTATTGTGGGGCCTACCGGAAGTGGAAAGACCACTATAATTAATCTCCTTATGCGTTTCTATGATGTGAACAAGGGAAGTATAAAGGTAGAGAATATCCATATACACGACATTACCAGAAAGAGCCTTAGAACTAGCTATGGCATGGTTTTACAGGATACATGGTTAAGAACAGGAACAATACGTGAAAATATCATCATTGGTAAACCCGATGCAACAGAAGAAGAAATAATAGAAGCTGCAAAGGCCGCTCATGCCCATAGTTTCATTAAGAGACTTCCAAAAGGATATGACACAATTATTACTGAGGATGGGGGAAACCTTTCACAAGGTGAGAAACAGCTTTTATGTATAACACGGGTTATGCTGTGCTTACCACCAATGCTTATTTTAGATGAAGCTACATCTTCCATCGATACACGTTCAGAGCTAAAAATCCAAGAAGCCTTTGCAAGGTTAATGAAGGGCAAAACGAGCTTTATAGTAGCTCACAGACTGTCCACTATTAGGCAAGCTGATGTAATCCTTGTCTTAAAGGATGGCTCAATTATCGAACAAGGTAGACATAATGAATTGCTTGAAAGAGATGGTTTTTATGCAACGCTATATAATAGCCAATTCTCAAAATAACACAGGGGGACACAGAGGGACGGGGACACAGAGGGACGGTTCTTTTGTGCTATTTATTCCTAGGGGGACACAGAGGGACGGTTCTTTTGTGCTATTTATTCCTAGTACTATCGAATTATTGCGGGTATGCTTCGGCTGATTCATAGCTCACGACCGTAATATAATACGTTGAGAAGATTATATTAATAACTATTTGGGAGGTATTTGTTTGCAAGGTAAAGGTAACGTATCGATTCAAAGGCTTCTATCTCATATGAGAAAAGCTGTGGAAGATTATAATATGATTAAACAAGGCGATAAGATAGCTATAGGGGTCTCGGGTGGAAAGGATAGTCTTGCATTGTTATATTGTATGAATGAGCTCCAGAAATTCTATCCTAAGAGTTTTGAATTAGTAGCTATTACACTTTCGCTTGGAAATGAAGGATTTGATACCAATGCATTAATCGATATATATAAGAAATTAGATATTCAATATCACATTGAAGACACGCAGATATCTAAAATAGTTTTTGATGTGCGAAATGAAAAAAATCCGTGTTCTCTATGCTCTAACATGAAACGCGGCGCAGTTCACAACACAGCAAAAAAACTTGGGTGTAATAAGGTGGCTTTTGGACACCACAAAGATGATGTAGTAGAAACCTTTTTACTAGCATTGTTATATGAGGGAAGGATTCATACATTTTCTCCCGTCACTTATCTTGATAGAAAAGATATAACATTAATACGCCCACTTATCTATATAAAGGAAGATATGATAAAGTCATATATTGAAAATGCAAACATAACACCTATTCCGAGTGCTTGTAAAGTTGACGGTAAAACAAAACGTACCGATATAAAACAAATTATTCAAACACTAATGAAAGACAACAAAAATATTAAAGACAACCTCTTTGGTGCAATCCAACGTAGTAATATAAATGGATGGCATCCCCCACTCTAACCAGCACAACACAAGCAACACAAGGGGACGGTTCTTTTGTGCAGCACAAAAAGTAAGGCAGGCTGTGTGATAATTTGGAATTCTCGAATAAAGCGAAATTTTCTACACAAAAGCTTTTGCTCTTTCATATTTATGGTTGGTTTATTAGTCCTTAATATGTAAAAGTGCAGCCAGAACTCTGGATAAAATCACATATGTATATTCTCACACAGTCTGACAGCAGACTGTGTGATTTCGTCCTTTTNTACAGTTTTTAGGTAACCAGATTTGGTAGAAATGGTTTGTCAGATAAATAAGTAGTTAACAGGTTTCAATTCTGAAGCAAATAACACAAAAGAACCGTCCCCCTGTGCTAAATAACACAAAAGAACCGTCCCTCTGTGTTATCTGTGTTATTGTGTCACTAGTGTGTGATAATTCCGAATGCTTTTGTCAACTCAAGAACTACCACGGGTACTAATGATAGGGCAACAGCTTCAAGGTACAATGAAGCAGGAAGCCTCATTAAACCAAATACTGTTGCTACAGGTGGTATAAAAACAACCAAGACCATCAGAGCTAGTGATATTAATGCAGCCACATTTAATTTACTGTTTGAAAAAGGTCCAATTTTAAATATGGATTGATCTGAACGCATATTGAAAGAATGTACCACCTGTGTTAAAGCTAAAATAATGAATGCCATTGTTCTTCCGCCCACAATACCATCTGTAACTTGTTCTCCACGTCTAAAACCAATTAATGTTAATGCAGCAAACATAGCGCCCTGCAAGATAACACGCCATAGAAGTCCATGGGCAAAAATGCTCTCATCCCTGGGTTTTGGCTTGTGAGACATTACATCGCNTCCTATAGGTTCCATTCCCAAGGCAATTGCGGGTAAGCTATCGGTAACAAGATTTATCCACAAAAGCTGCATTGATAGGAGAGGAGAACTTTGCCATAAAATCATCGAGAAAAATACAGTGAATAACTCTCCAATATTTGTTCCTAGAAGAAATGCAACTGCTTTTTTTATATTGTCGTATATACCGCGTCCTTCCTTTACAGCCTCTACAATGGTTGCAAAATTATCATCTGTTAGCGTCATGTCTGCAGCTGCTTTTGCAACATCCGTTCCGGTTATTCCCATAGCACAGCCAATATCAGCGGCTTTAAGTGCTGGAGCGTCATTTACTCCATCTCCCGTCATTGAAACAACTTCTCCTTTTTTCTGCCAAGCCTGTACAATTCTTATTTTATCTTCAGGAGAAACGCGTGCATAGACCGAAATCCTCTCAATATTTTCCCCCAGTTCCTCATCAGTCATAAGAGAGAGTTCTTGCCCGGATACAGCTCTGTCACCTTCTTGTAATATCCCTAATTCTTTGGCTATTGCAGATGCTGTAATAACATGATCCCCCGTTATCATTACTGGTTTTATCCCTGCTTTTGTGCAAGTCTTTACTGATTCATATGCTTCAGGTCTTGGAGGATCAATCATTCCAAAAAGACCTAAAAAGACTAAATCCGATTCTAACTCATCTGGTCTTGGTTCTTTTGGCACCTGGTCTATTTCTTTATACGCTATTGCCAGAACACGAAGCGCATCCTCACCCATTTTCTCATTTATAATCTTGGCCTTATTAAGATTACCTGAAATGCATTTTGTTTCGAGAACATCAAATGCTCCTTTAACGATTACTACCTTTTTACCATCTATACTGTTAACAGTTGACATTGCCTTGCGATCTGAATCAAAAGGGATTTCTGCCAGTCTTGGAAATTTCTCTTCTTGCTGCTTCTTTTCCAAACCATTTCTATAAGCTGCATAAACAATAGCTGTTTCTGTGGGATCCCCCATATGCTTAACGTCATCCCCATTTACTTCAACAGCACCGTCACTACATAGTGTTCCATACAACAATAACTTACGAATCCTATCACTGTTTTCATTACTTATTTCTTCAATATCATCCTGATCGTCGTAATATGCTCTGACGAGAGTCATCCTGTTCTGAGTTAAAGTTCCGGTTTTATCAGAACATATGACAGAAGCGCTTCCTAGGGTTTCTACTGCTGGTAGACTGCGTATTATTGCATTTTTCTTTGCCATTTTTTGAACCCCTACCGACAGAACAATAGTAACAATTGCAGGAAGTCCCTCAGGGATGGCTGATACGGCTAGCGAAACAGCAACCATGAAAATATCCATAATATTCATGTCTGCCAGTATACCTATAACAAATATAACTGCACATGCTAGAAGAGCAATTAAACCCAAATACTTACCCAACTGAGCCAATTTTTGTTGTAGGGGAGTTTTTACTTCCTCCGCACCTTCAAGCAAATTTGCAATTCTACCCATCTCTGTGTCCATTCCAGTAGCTGTAACTACGGCAATACATCGTCCATAGGTAATACTGCATCCCGAATAGACCATATTAAGTCTGTCCCCTAATGGAGCATTCTCTTTCGGTGTTTCATCTGCATTTTTCTCACTAGGAACTGACTCTCCTGTCAATGCTGATTCTTCAGCTTTCAAACTGGCAGATTTAATGAGCCTTGCATCAGCTGGAACGAAATCCCCAGCTTCAAGTAAAATCAAGTCGCCAGGCACTAAATCCGAAGCATTTATTATCTGTTCATTACCATCCCTAATAGTCCTCGCATGTGGCGCCGAAAGACTTTTTAGTGCATCAAGCGCTTTTTCTGCTTTATTTTCTTGGAATACCCCTAACATTGCATTTAATATAACTATCAACAATATAAGAAAGGGTTCAAAAAAATCAGATGGGTTACCCTCTATCAGTGCAACGAAAAATGAAATGGCTGCAGCTATAAGAAGAATTATTATCAGCACGTCTTTAAACTGATCTAAAAATCTTTGAAGTATTGACTTTTTCTTTCCTTCTTGCAACTTATTTTCGCCATACTCCTTTAACCGTTCCTGTACTTGATCAGAATTCAGACCTTTTGCTATATCAGTATTAAGTTGGTGTATCACGTCCTCGAGTTTTCTACTATACATTATTATTTTTACCTCCCATCAAGGCAACGAATCATTACTATTCTACACAATATTATGCCAAATAATCATAACAAACAATAAAAAATATTGACATTGCGCAACCTGTTGCGTATAATTTGAGCAATAGGTTGCGTAAATTATTGGAAGGTGAATGATGAAAATACCAGAGAACAATCAATATGTTTTATTTGGTGGAGTGCTTATGCTCGCAAACAAAATGCAGTTAGTTGGTGACAAAAAAGTGCGAGGGCTTTCAACAAAACAGTGGTTTTTAATGCGGAATCTGCATGATCTATCCAAAGATCCACCACCTACAATAACTATGTTGGCAAAAGAAACCGATACTTCTCGACAAAATGTTAGCAAAATGCTTTTAACCTTGCAGAAGCAAGGGTATGTGATTTTGCGGGCTAGTAAAACCGACCGCCGCAGTCAAACGGTTGAAATGACCAAAAAAGGTCAGGAAATACTAAAACAAATGGCTGATGAATCAGCTTCTTTTTTCGTTGATCTATTTAACGGCATCAGTGACGAAGACAGTGAAGTAGCTGCTAAAGTCGTGATAAAGCTGATTGAGAATCTGGAAAAAATGCAGGAGAACTTAGAGTAAAGCTAAGCCCAAATGCAGGAGAACTTAGACTCAAACAAAACCCGGAAAGAAAGATGAAATACAGCCATAAGTTCACAACAATACTAAAAGCAAATAAAATAATCCACATTTAAGTAGGAGGAGAATTAATGAATACAGTTGTTGTTTACACCTCAAAATATGGTAGCACAGAAAAGTACGCTCACTGGATTGCCGAAGCGTTAGGATGTAATGCAAAAAAACTTTCTGAATTATCGTCAGAAGATTTATCAAACTTTGATACGGTTATTTACGGCGGCGGCTTATATGCTGGAGGCATTGCCGGATTCAAGAAGTTTTTGTCGAAACTTAGGAGTACGGACGATAAAACGCTTGCTTTGTACATGGTTGGACTAACAAATCCAGAAATGAAAGATGACTATGACCAAGTCGCTGACAAAAATATTCCACCAGAATGGAAAAATAAGTTTAAGATTTTTGCTTTTCGTGGTGACCAGCAATTCAGCCGTATGTCGGTTTTGCATAAAATAATGATGAGAGTACCTAAGTCCATGGCAGAAAAGAAACCTTTGGAGCAGCGGACAGAAGAGGATCGACTGTTCATTGAAAGTTTCGGCAAAGATGTGTTTTTTTCAAATAAAGATTCAATTCTACCACTGGTAGACTACATAAATGAACAAAACAAATAAGCTAAGCACAATTATATATCGTATATAGTAAAGACCGTCGACATAAATCGACGGTCTATTAGATTTAAATGGCGGAGAAGGAGGGATTTGAACCCTCGCGCCGCGTTAACGACCTACGCCCTTAGCAGGGGCGCCTCTTCGGCCAACTTGAGTACTTCTCCAAATTTTATTGAATCTATATGGCGGAGAGACTGGGATTCGAACCCAGGGTGGGCAGAACCCACGCCGGTTTTCAAGACCGGTGCCTTAAACCAACTCGACCATCTCTCCAAGTTTTTGCTAAGTTAGTATATCATGAGGATTGAATAATTGTCAATACCACATCTTAGGCAATTTGAGGGAATCCCAGATATAAAATAAAGTTTTCCTGCTTCATTATAATCAATCCTTCTAAAAACATAGAAAAGGAGCTGAACTCAAAATAAATTATACTTTCTGAGCCAGCTCCCATATGATACGCCAAGGAGATTAATTCTCGATAATGAAACGATTGTTGCAAAAAACCATATGATAGTGAATTTTACTTCACTTATCATTCTGCAAAAGCATATACAGCTTGCAGAGTCAAAATCTCATAACCCGAAAAAACTCAAAACAAAAATCCGTTCAGGCAAGAGAACTAAATTGCAACAATTAATTATCTGATGGACTACCCGGAATTACGGTTGGCCATTTCAATGGCTTTCTTAACCATATTTCCGCAATTTCTTGAGGATACTGAACCCCATCCATCATTTTTGACAATTTCATATACACCGAGTTCCTTCGCAATTTCCTCTTTGAGGCGTTCTGACATGATGCTTTTACGCTTACTCATGATATCCCTCCTCAAATCTTCGAACGTTGCAAAACTTTTGTGAACTCCTCGACGTACGCTATTATTATTACCTGATATTTATATATCTATACGTGTATTAGTTGGTAAAATTTTTCTTAAGTGGCTTTGACGGTTTGCTTATTTCACATAGTGCTTCCGAAGCTTCCATATTGGTTTTCCCAGTAGTCGCTATATCGCCAAGGGATACCATTCCAACAAGCTTTTGCCCTTCAACAACGGGCAATCTTCTGACCTGTCTTGTAGACATAACTTCAACAATTGATGTCAAATCTTCTTCTGGAGTTACTGTTGTTACTTGTGAAGTCATAATGTTTCTTACAGGTGTTGAAAATGGGTCCTGTCCAGATGCGATATTTCTAACAACAATATCCCTGTCCGTTACTATTCCCACTAGTCCATTATTATCAACAACGGGTATTGAGCCAACATTATACTGCTGCATAATTGAAGCAGCATCTTTTATAGTAGCATCAGGTTCAATAGTAGCTATAGACTTCGTCATTACATCCCTAACTTTCATTATTACTCATCTCCTTTTTAAGTTTTCATATATAGTTTAACCTTTCATATTTAACTAATACGCAAAATAATAAAGTCTATTAAAAGCATTGCGCAGACTTTTAAGTATTGTTCAGTAATTATTTTTATTTATTATTATTTACTGCTAATCTGTACATTATAAACATAGATGAATAAAAAGCCGTCTGCGCCTAATAAGGACTTTTTTAATCATCAATTCGGATGGATTATAAGGGAATGTTATGAAAGGTAATTTTAGAAAACAACTCTATTTTGTTATAGTCTTCCTTTTATTATTTTATGTTATTGAGATTCCAACTGATTTTCTAAAGTCTAAGATTAGGCTATTATTGTTACCTGAGAATAATATAATTTTAAATATGAAAACATATCCAGAAGATTTTTCATTACTATGCCCGGACGGTAGTTCTCCTATAATTCTCGAGGTTTGTGCTTATGATTTGAATCATGATCCCTTCCCTTTTTTATTAATTCATGTCGAGCTAAACAATTTTCAAGGAAAAATTGAACCATCATATCCAATAACCAATAAGGATGGTAAATGCCTAATTTATGTTTATCCCAATAGCATTTATATAACCGATAAATCCGATGACAACTTGGTCGAAGCATCAATTAAATTATATTCAACAAAAAGTATTTCTGCTAACTATCAAGTAAGACTCACTAGTCTCCCTATCTTATTAGTTCACGGATTTCAAGATACTTCAGAATCCTTTGTTCCACTCAAACAGCATTTAGAAAACAATGGATTTATTGTATATTCGATAGATTACTCTACAGAAACTGACTTGGACACAATGTCGACTGAGCTTGGAGATACTATATCATTGATGAAAACCCAACTTAAAGAAAAGGGAATATACACAAGTAAGATTGATATTGTTGCACATAGCCTTGGTGGTCTTGTATCAAGATATTATACAACTGAGCAATCCTATATTGAAAAACAGGATGTAAGAAAACTCATATTCATTAACGTGCCCCATCATGGTACACCATGGGCTGAGGCAGGAGCTAAGTTATTAAACTCACCATTTCTTAAACAGCTTTACCCCACAAGTTCCTTATTTGCGTCAACATTTCCCAATTTAATAAATAAAGGACTAAATCACAACATACAAGTTGCTAATATAGCTCTTGAAAATGACGAAGTAGTACCTCTTCCCAGTACTTCACTTAACTTATGGAATATCGAAACAAAAGTTTACAGAATAGGCGCAGAGCCTTTAACTATGGAATCAATCTTGCAAAGCCAAGTTTATGGTGGAAGCCGACATAGGCAGTTACTTTTTTATAAACCTGTATTCGAGGATATTCTTTCTTATTTGACAAAGGATCTGACTTATCCACAAAAAAGAAGCAATTCTTATTAACATACTTATGCACTAAAAACTGTGTATTTTCAAGGTTTCAACACATTACTAGTCTAAAAAAGTGGAAAAACACGAAAGATATCCACAAGACTGTGGATATCTTTTTATGTTAAAAACCGCTATAACCCTTTAATATCAACTGTTACCCCCGTTTGCCTCATTTTCCCGCATGTTTAAGGGTTTTTTCTGTGGATAGATTTACGTTTTGTCCACAGGATGTCAATACAACCTAACTTCATATCATGTATTGACAAGATTCAACAACTTATTCGAGTCTTATTCAAATTTCATACTTATATCCATTGCCTTAATGGAGTGTGTTATGGCACCAACTGAAATTATATCGACACCAGAGGCAGCAACTTCCTGAATATTATCAAGAGTTACATTACCTGAAGCTTCAATCAAGGCTTTCCCATCTATTATCTTTACTGCCTGTTCCATAAGACTTGGTGACATGTTATCAAGCATAATAATATCCGCTCCAGCTCTTATAGCTTCTTCAACTTGATCAAGAGTCTGGGTTTCAACCTCGATTTTCACTGTATGTGGAATCGAATCCTTTGCCGCCTTTACAGCCTGTTCTATACCACCTGCAGCTTTAATGTGATTATCCTTAATTAAAACACCATCCGAAAGGGAAAACCTATGGTTTGTCCCTCCACCAACCCTTACTGCGTATTTTTCCAACGCTCTAAGACCAGGTGTTGTTTTGCGTGTATCTACTACCTTTGCATTGTAACCAATAATCTTCTCAACGTATTTCCTTGTTGTAGAGGCAATCCCACTTAATCGTTGAAGTAGATTTAATGCTGTTCTTTCAGCCTTTAATAGTGCTCTGCTTTTTCCTTCAACAATAAGGAGTTGACTGCCTTTTTCAACAAAATCCCCATCTTTAGCTATAACTCTTAGCTTCACCTTAGGATCCAACATTTTAAAAGCTTCTATGCAGACATCTATTCCTGCTATGACCCCTTCTTGCTTTGCTATTAGCACAGCTTTAGATACACTATTTTCAGGAACTGTGCAGTCCGTTGTTATATCCCCCATGGGCATATCCTCATGAAATGCCCTTTCAAGTATCTCTCTTATCACCCAAAAATCCACTTTTTCGTTCTCCTTACTCGCTTTTTGCTGTAATATTTCGCTATAAAATGCGAAATTAAACGTCTCTTACCTACATTATTTAGATTACTGTGCCAGTTAGCTTTCTGAATACCTATCAACTATAACTGTGATAATACCTATTTTGCTATGCGTCTAGCAATAATTATGACTAAACAAGCACCTGCTACTGCAATAAGAATGCCACCTATGCTGGTTGTTTTTGCAGAAATACCAATTAATCCAGCAATGAAACCTCCAAGAATGGATCCAACAATCCCTAAAATGATGTTACGCAACAAGCCACTTTTAGTGCCCATAATTTTACTTGCAATCCATCCTGCAAGAGCACCTAAAGCTAACCATATTATTATATTCCAAATCATAACTATACCTCCCGAGTAGACCAATTTTATTATATTTATATTATACAATACCCCGAAAGATGTAAATTTAGTTATTGTTCAAAATTTTTGCGTTTACTTTTTAACTAGTATAATTTTCTACTATACCACAGTGTTCTTCTTGAAATTTATATCATCTGTTTCGGGATAATCAGTCCGATAATGAGCTCCTCTACTTTCTGTACGCATTAATGCAGATTTAATGACCAACTCTGCTAAAGTTAACATATTTGCAAATTCCCATTGCTCCATTGTTTCGTAAACTTTATTAGATATTTGCTCTTTCATTTCTATGACCTGTTGCATAGCTTCTTTTAGATTTCGTTCGTTACGAACTATACCAACTTTTTCGGTCATTAGTTTACGAAGCTTTAACTTTAACTCATCTACATTTGTTATAGTTTCTGTTCCTGTCATAGGAACTTCAAAATGTTCTAATGAAGGCTGCTTCTTGTTGGTCCTGTTGAGCATCAAATGATTAACTTCTAAAGCAATCCTTCTTCCAAAAACAAGCCCCTCAAGAAGAGAATTACTTGCCAAGCGATTAGCTCCATGTATTCCATTACACGCAGCTTCACCACAAGCATAAAAACCTTCAATATCTGTTCTTCCAAAAGCATCCGTCATAATACCACCCATACAGTAATGCTCTGCAGGGGCAACGGGTATTCTATCTTTTGTAATATCAATTCCATATTGCATACAAGTTTTATAGATAGTTGGAAAACGATTCTTTATATATTCAGAATCTTTATGTGTAATATCTAGGAACACATTTGTTGATTTCGTTTTTTGAAGCTCCTGAAAAATAGATCTGGAAACAACATCCCTGGGAGCTAGCTCTGCCATGGAGTGATATCCCGGCATAAATCTCTCTCCATTTATGTTCACTAAAATAGCTCCATCTCCTCTTACTGCTTCGGAAATGAGAAATGATCTGTTTTCTTTATGATACAAAACAGTTGGATGGAACTGAACAAACTCCAAATCCATCAATTTGCAACCTGCACGGTACGCCATAGCTGCACCATCACCTGTTGTAACTGGTGGATTAGTTGTGTAATGATATAGTTGTCCAAATCCACCCGAAGCACATACAACGACATCGGAAATAAAAAGCTTTAACTTTTCAGTGTCCTCCATGTATGTCAAAACTCCCATACACTTGTTTTCCTTAGTGATTAAGTCAACAGCAAATGTCCTCTCAAAAATCTTTACATTTTCGTGCTTTAACATAGCATGAATTAATGTGTCACATACTTCTTTGCCTGTTGCATCACCAGTATGAATAATACGATTTTTACTATGTGCTCCTTCACGTGATAGCATTAGCCGGTGATTTTCGGCTTTGTCGAAATTTACTCCGTATTTGCACAATATGTCAATATTTTCTGCAGCTTCATTAACAAGAGACCAGACTGTTTCTTCGTTACACAGACCCGCTCCTGCGTAGAGTGTATCCTTAAAATGGTATTCAGGAGAATCCTCCTTGTCTAGCGATACTGCTATTCCACCTTGTGCCAGCACCGAATTACTTATATCAAGCGTCTCTTTTGTAATAACGGCAATTTTAACCGACTTCTCCATTTGTAGAGCGGTATAAACACCCGCAATTCCACTACCTATTATTATTGCATCATAATGCTCAACATCCATGTCTTTTGTATTAAAGCCTAATAAATATCTGTTCACGATGTCCTTCCTTCGGGAAATTGAAATAAACAATTCAATCTATGCATTCCCTAATAATATTTCTAAATACTTTTGCGATGCAACCTCAATAAAGGTTAGGTGTACAATATATAATGACAACCTTAACCGAAATAGGAAACATCGCAAAATCCTTACTAGTATAGATACCCAANTATTTAAGCTTTATTGTAATACTGTACATTCTTTTTGTAAAGCTGCGTTAACACATTTTTGACAAATTACTTGTTACATTTACGCCTTGTATCTCATTCAACTTATCGGATAGAGCATTGATTTGCTCTGCTGTTCCTTCGATTATTATAGAAATAACATTTATATTTTTTTCCCTGTAAGGAACGCCCAATCTTCCTATAATAACATCTGCATAATTATGTAATATGGCATTTAGCTGTGTTGTAGCGCTCATATCCTCAACAATTATACCTAATACACCAATTCTTTTTTCCATGCTGATACCTCCATTAATTTGTTAAAAAATACATAATGACCTCATTTATAAGCTTATTATATCATGAATCAATATAAATCTATATCAATATATATACTATTTTGTTAGCTAGTTACCTTCTTTGGGTGGTTGTATTTCATCACAAAATATATTATAAATACTATTTTATTAACTGGTTACTTAAGTCAGATTCATTCTCCACCTAACTATCTAAGCGATGCCAATTAATTGTTTGTGATACAACTTTGAGATAGTAAGAGCGTTAGGCGATAGGCTAAAAAGTTGGGCTATACTAAAATTAAATGAGTGCTTAAAGCAAGCACTCATTGTAAAATCCTTTTATTTATTGAATTTTGCGATATTAGATATCCTTTTTAGTTTCACCCTTAATCTTAGTAGTCTTCAATATCTTCTTGTTGGTCTTCAATGTCCACCTGTTGGTCTACTACATTGTCTTCCTCATCTGTTATATCTACTTCACTATTAGCTTTTGCAAGCTCTTCTCTAATCATCTGACGTATTTCATCCTTAGTGATTGAAGCTTCACGCTTTGCGGCTTTTCTCTCTTCGGCCTTATCAATTTCTTCTTGAATGTAGTTTTTAATTGACTCTCTTTGCTTTTCGCCCTTTTCAACCAATTCGTTCACAAGATTCTTTGCATCTTCTGAAGCCACTTCTCCTTTTTTCACAAGTTCATTTACCAGCTGTTCGATTTTTTCTGCCGAATATGTCACAAGTCCCAAACCAAAGTGGAGAGTTTTCTCTAAATATTTCATCATCTTTATCACCTTTCCTTTCATAAAAATTCATCGATAATATGAAATCAATTCATTTATTAATACGTATATTTATCCTTTAAGTATGATTAATATTCAAATGTAAACAAATATTTCTATAAAAAATACCAATTCCTATGCACTCCAATGGTATAATACCAAAATGTAATATGAAATTTATCAAATGCTACCAAACCCTTATCCATCATTCAGATCGTATAATATCGAAATATACTCCATTAATCATTTTCGCATCCAAGCATTCTATGATGGAAGACTCTAGATCGTATTTGCCAGTTAAAGCCTTACCAAGCATATTCGCATAAAAGGTTATGTCTTTTATATTGTCTACACTTGTTTTTATATTATTACCTAGTAGTTTAACTAGTTCATCTATTTTACCAACATTCTTTACATTAACATGTTGCTTGAAGAAGGCCTTTAAGAACTCATTCTGATTTTCTTTCCTAAATGTGTCAGAATAATTTTTAAATTCGCCCTTTTCATTATATCCCTGCCTAAATCTTACAAACCATTCTGCTTGCTCACCATTTAAGCGCTGTATACCCTTTTCAAGATCTATATACAGATCCTGCATGGGATCATCATACTTCATTCTGATGGGTACATTTATTTCCACACCACCAAATAAATCCACAACTTCTCTAAAACCCTTAGTATTAACATAAGCATAATCATGAATGGTTATACCGAAAAGTTCTTCAATTAAATCAGCCAAAAAATCTGCCCTGCTATTACCAAAGCGCCCTTCATCACTCTTATACTTAATACTAGCACCAACATTTGGCGCTGCATTAATTTTTTGAAAGCCTTTAGCCGTATATAGCTTCGGTGACATCTGCTCTAGTTTACTAAGCACTTCTTGGCTGTAGTCTATATAAATATCTCTCGGGAAATTAAACAGTTGCACCTTTTTATCCTTCTCCGATATGGATGCGATTATAATGGTGTCGTAATTACCACTATAAGCATCTTCACCAATAAGAAGAACATTCCTGGTTGCATTACTGACCAGTGGTTTATAGTACCTCTGTTTATTTGTTATGTTATGATCGATATCTATTGCATTGCCCTCGTTTTTGTTGGGTTTATTATCATTTTGCTTATTCTCGCCAACGATATTTTCGTCAATTACTCCAGGTTTTATTGGAGCTTCCTGATCAGAAAAAAACATATGCGATATANACAGACCTGTCAATATTCCTGCCCCAACTGCAATCACTGCATATAAAACAATTAATTTCTTTTTCATCTAGCATCCCCTGTCCCAGGATATATATCAATTTATTATACATTCCAAAACACAAATAAAGTTATTCCAATATCTCACGATACTACGTTTAATCCAATAGTACAATATCCTCTATATTATAATAGAATGTTTTTTGTATTAATTCAAAACATATATACGTTTTTTCTAGATAAATGTTTAATCCAGAATAATTTTGGCATTTTTAGAATAACACATTAGCATATTTATATAAATATTCAATATTAATCGGGGCATAATACATTTATGCAAAAAGTGCAACCATAGCGATTAATAACATCGCGACTTTTAAGGTAGAACTCATAATATTGAAAGTGTGATATGATGCGGATTGGGATACCTAAGGGATTATTGTACAGTAAATACCATCCCTTTTTTGAAAACTTCTTTTTCGGTCTAGGTGCCGATATCATAAATTCAGAAAATACAAATAAAAGAATTTTAAACCTGGGAGTGAAACACTGCGTGGATGAGGCATGCCTTCCAGTAAAAATTTACCATGGTCATGTGGCTTCAATAAAAGATCAATGTGATTTTTTGGTTATCCCACGGATTATGCAGATTCATAACTATGAATATATTTGCCCAAAATTTTGTGGCCTCCCTGAAATGATTATGCACAGTATCCCAAATATTCCTCCTGTTACGCTGGAACCTTTATATATGCACAGCAATAAATCACTTTATAAATGGTGCCTTTCAGTAGGTTCTATGATTACAGAAAACAAAAGAAAAATAAGAGATGCCTTTGAGCATGCAATTACTGCACAGAACAGTTTTCGAACAGGCATTAATAACCCCAATAATAAAATAACAGTTATGCTTGCAGGGCATCCGTACATTCTTAATGATAGTTATATAAATATGAATATAATTAAAAAGCTAAATGATAAGGGAATAGGTATTATCACTGAAGAATTCGCTCCAAGTCCACTTGCAGACTCTCAAGTAAAAAAACTAATAGTAAAACCTTTCTGGACATTTTGTCGCAATTTATATGGTGCAGCCACAGCATTTTATCAAGAATCAAAAATTAACGGAATTATCTATTTATCCTCATTTGCTTGTGGTATTGATTCTGTTGTGGTTGATCTAATACGCTTAAACACAGGGGATTTTCCCATGTTGGTTATAAAACTTGATGAACACACTGGTGAAGCAGGTGTTGACACAAGGCTTGAAGCATTTATAGATATGCTGGAAAGGAGGATGCAAAAAAATATAGCAACGTTCAGCAGTCATAGTACTGTTATATGAGAGCTGTTAATGAATATTCATTAGAGAAATGATTGAATTCATACCTAATAATCACTGTTATATAACAGCTGTTAATCTATATTCAAAGACCATTGAAAAATAGGCGAAGCAAGGTCGAGTCGATAGTTAAATCGTGAAAGGAAAATTATAGATGACAATAACAATACCCCATTTAGGAAATGTATATATAGCAGCAAAAATCTTGTTTGATAGCCTGGAAATAGACTATGTCATTCCGCCGTTAAACAACAAGGAAGCCTTGTTTATTGGCTCAAAATACTCTCCTGAAGAAATATGCTTTCCATTTAAGCTCATGCTTGGAAATTACATTGCTGGAGTAGAACAAGGTGCTGACACTGTGCTTGTTGTAGGCAGCTGNGGACCATGTAGATTTGGTGAATACTCAGAGTTACAAGTAAAAATACTACAACAACTTGGATATAATGT
>JGI24709J26583_10000541_pt1 | contig 32424 bp, 28 predicted proteins | sample BioPla2DNA1_FD_26583 | JGI IMG/M metagenome (IMG submission 26583) | reverse complement strand
AAGCCGAGCCAGTTTATGATGCTTATGTTGACTTATCAGCTAAACTTTATAGTAAAAAGGACATCAATAACAGCAATAAGAAGCCTAGGGTTATTTATGTTACTCCACAAGGACCAATATTTAATCAAAATATGGCTAAAGAGTTCTCCCTAGAAGAAGATTTGATTTTTCTTTGTGGCCATTATGAAGGAATAGATGAAAGGGTACTGGAGATGATTGTTACTGATTATGTATCCATAGGAGATTATGTTCTTACGGGTGGGGAATTACCTGCTATGGTTATGATTGATGCTATCTCTAGACTCATACCTGGTGTATTAAATAATGATAGCTCATCAGAGTTTGAATCCCTTCATGACAATCTCTTAGAGTATCCTCAATATACCCGTCCTGAGGTATTTAGGGGAGAAAGTGTACCTAGTGTCCTTTTATCAGGTCACCATGCCAATATCGAAGCCTGGAGAAGACAAGAGGCAATAAAGAGAACCCTAGAACGTCGTCCAGACCTCCTTCCAGAAGCTAACCTATCCAAAAAAGAACAAGATTTTTTATATAAATTACAAGAAGAGGAAGATGTTACAATTCAGCCTAACTAAAATAAAAAACAGACTAGGAAATAAATGATTCCCATGGTGAGTATTTGCATTCGTCGGTACTTAGGTTCTGTAGTTAAGAACTGGGTCTGCCTTTTAGACCCTATGTACACNCTACGTAGTGCAACTAAGTGGGAACGTCTCATCCAGGGGAACATTTCTTTCCTGGTCTTATCAATATCTTTGTGGGCTGAATTGTAACAGCGAAAAAGTGTTGCAAAAAAAGCTTGCAAAACTATCCATTCTATGCTAAAGTAAATTATTGTGAGACGAGATGGTCCTCTGTTACAGATAGTATTAAGAACATCTTAAAATATAAGGAGGTCACAAAATGAACGATATTATTAAAAGCATTGAAGCTGAACAATTAAAAGAGACGGTTGATAATTTTGGCGTAGGTGATACAGTACGTGTACATGCCAAAGTAAAAGAGGGTAACCGTGAAAGAACTCAGGTATTTGAGGGAACCGTTATTAAGAGACAGAACGGTGGAGCAAGAGAAACATTTACAGTTAGAAAAACTTCTAATGGAGTAGGTGTTGAGAAGACCTGGCCACTTCATAGTCCAATCGTAGAGAAGATTGAAGTAGTTCGTCATGGTAAGGTTAGACGTGCTAAGCTATTCTATCTAAGAGACAGAGTTGGTAAGAAAGCTAAGGTTAAAGAGGCAATCAAATAGTACTTTGTACGTTGAAGGGAAGGGACAATACTTATGTGATTGTCCCTTTTTTAGCAGAAAGTGTGCCCCGATTGAAAAGCTTNATTTTAAAATCAGAGATTTTCATGTAGAAAATTTGCAGGTAAGTGTGAACTTGGTTCACACGTAGGAAAGGCATGGTTTTTAGTATGGATTATAATTTTGATGAAGAAAATAAAAAATCTGTGTTCATAAAAATTATAAAAGAAATATTTATCTGGGGTTTACAGATAGCCGCAGTAACATTTCTGGCATATTTTATCGTAAATTACACCGTTGAAAAAACGGATATGGTTGGCTCATCAATGGAAGAAACCTTATATGATGGGGATTCCATTATTATTAATAAATTTTCCTATCGTTTTACTGATCCAGAGCGGTTTGATATAATTGTATTTAAGCAAAGTGGTAAAGAGCATGGATATTATAATTTCAAACGAATTATAGGACTGCCTGGGGAGACACTACAGTTTAAGGATGATAATATATATATTAATGGTGAGATTATTGAGGAAGAAATCAATGTAGTACCTATGATAAATTATGGTCTTGCACAGGAGGAAATCACCCTAGAGGACAATGAATATTTTGTTTTAGGAGATAACCGTAATAACAGTGAGGATAGTCGCTTTGCCAGCATTGGTAATATTCGTAGAGAGGAAATCATCGGCAAAGCATTTCTTAGATTATCACCTTTTAACTTTGTAAATAAGCTAAATTTAAGACAAGAAGGTTCAGATTAAAGATAAGGCTAGTTTGAAGAAAGGTATGGTTAATATGCAGATACAATGGTACCCTGGCCATATGGCAAAGGCTAAGAGGATGATGGAAGACAATATCAAGCTTATTGATGTTGTAATTGAGCTAGTAGATGCAAGAGTTCCATTATCAAGTAAGAATCCAGACATTGATAAATTAGCTCAAAACAAATCACGAGTAATACTTTTGAATAAACACGACATGGCTGATCCAACTTATACCAATCAATGGAAGAAGTATTTTGAAGATAAAGGATACTTTGTTTCCTTAGTTAACTCTAGAAGTGGACAAGGTGTTAAGCAGGTTAAGGATATAGTTAATAAGGCTTGTGAAGAAAAGATAGCAAGAGATCGCAGAAGAGGTATTCTTAATAGACCTGTTCGTGCTATGGTAGTAGGAATTCCTAATGTAGGTAAATCTACATTTATCAATAGTTTCGTTGGAAAAGCCAGTGCTAAAACTGGCAATAAACCAGGTGTGACAAAGGGAAAGCAATGGATAAGAATCAGTAAGAATATAGAATTACTGGATACACCAGGCTTACTTTGGCCAAAGTTTGAAGACACTAAGGTTGGAGTTAAGCTGGCTATTATAGGTTCAATTAATGATACTATATTAGATACAAGAGAACTTGCCCTTGAGTTGATTCTATTTCTCAATAAATATTATAAGAGTTTATTAGTAAAAAGATATGATATTGTAATAGAAGATGAAATTAATGATCTTAAGGATGCCGCTAGACTACTTGAAGCTATAGCAATTAAGAGGTCCTGTTTACTAAAGGGAGGAGAGCCTGATTTAGAAAGGGCTGCTAATCTCTTTATAGATGATTTTAGAAGCGTAAAATTAGGTAATATAACCTTGGAAATACCTGAGCAATATGAATAGTATCATAATACTGTAAGCTATTAGGAAGGACATGATTATAACAATGGATAAAACTAATAAGAAAATTGCAGAGATAAAATTAGAATTTATGATGGCTGATAATAATCATATTCCATCTTTAATCAAGGAATATGAGACAGACCTGCGAAGTGGTGTTCAAACTATATGTAAACAGTATAGGGACAAGCTTATTGCCTTAGATAATGAAATAAAGAGAACAGAGGCTATGAAGCTATACGAAATTAAGTATAATGATTATAAGTATATCTGTGGAATAGATGAGGTTGGTAGAGGACCACTGGCAGGGCCAGTTGTTGCGGCCGCAGTCATTCTTCCTAAAGATTGTAGCATTTTATATATTAATGATTCTAAGCAATTATCCGAAAGAAAGAGAGAAGAGCTTTATGATGAGATTATAAGCTCTGCTCTAACCTTTGGAGTAGGAAGTATACCTCCTAAAAGGATAGATGAAGTCAATATTCTGCAGGCAACCTATGAAGCAATGAGGCAGGCCATAGCTAATCTTAAAATAGAGCCTGATTTATTACTTAATGATGCCGTTACCATTCCTGATGTTAATATTAAGCAGGTTCCTATAGTAAAAGGAGACAGTAAAAGTATATCAATTGCTGCAGCTAGTATTATTGCAAAGGTTACAAGAGATAGATTAATGGTTTCATATGATAAGGTATTTCCTCAGTATGACTTTGCAAGTAATAAGGGCTATGGATCACAAAAGCATATTGAGGCACTTAAAACCTATGGACCAACAGCAATACATAGAAAAAGCTTTATTAAAAATATCCACGAATAAGCAGATTAGTCCGTGATATACAGCACATTTTATGTGACATTCCTTTGTCACAATAAAATGAGATGAATATCAAGGATAAGTGCAACGTGAGTGAGAAAGTCGTAGACTTTCGAGCTCCAATCTGCTTAATAAAGCAGATTGTTTCAAAAAGGGGCCATTATTATGAAGGATAATAAAAATCAAAAACCTAATAAAACTGCTGTAGCGATTTCTTATGATCCTAGTGACACTGCCCCTAGGGTTATTGCTACTGGTAAAGGATATCTGGCCGAGAAGATTATCAATAAGGCTGTGGAGGAAAATATTCCTCTACATGCAGATCAAGCTTTAGCTGGAACCTTGTCTAAGCTGGAGCTAGGCTCTGAGATACCTGCTGAGCTTTACGATGTGGTAGCCGAAATCTTAGTTTTCGTTGGGAATATGGACGAAATGAAGAGTAGGGTAGGTATCAGATGAACAAAAGAGAAGTAGGCTCATTAAATGAAGAGAAAGCAATTAAATATCTTATAGTCCATGGATACCATATAATTCAAAAAAACTTCTATTGTAAAATGGGTGAAATTGATATTATTGCCAATTCTGAGGGATATCTATGCTTTATTGAGGTTAAATACAGAACCAGTGAAGTTAATGGTAGCCCAGGAGAAGCTATAACTCCCACAAAAATTCGTAGAATCACTAGGACAGCTCAGTATTATATGTTAATCAATAATATCCCAGAGGATACCCCCTGCAGATTTGATGTCATAATAATACTCCATAATAAGATTACTTTGATAGAAAATGCCTTTGATGGAATACTATAAGATACTAAACCTATAACTATGAATATATATTGTATAAGAGACGAAAGTGGTGACCTAATTGAATTTTAAAAATACTTCTAATGCTACTATAGATTTTTCAAAGCAAGTTCCTTATATAACATTTCCTGTACTTAGTGAAATCCCATTTATAAACCATGGTTTTTCCACAAGGCTTGGGGGAGTAAGTACAGGCCATATGACTAGTATGAATCTTGGATATGGTGGTCCTACATTGGATTATCCAGCTAATATACTTGAAAACTTTAAACTGATTACAGATAGTATGGGTATTGATCCTAATACAATAGTTCGTTCCTGGCAAGTGCACAAGACCAATATAAGAATTGTAACTAAGGAAGATTGTGGTAAGGGCTTATATCGTGAAAGAGATTATAATGAAATTGATGGACTTATAACTAATTCCCCTGGAGTAACCTTGGTAACAAATTATGCTGATTGCGTTCCNTTATATTTGGTGGATCCAGTTAACAAAGCTATTGGTTTAAGCCACTCTGGATGGAGAGGAACCGTAGAAAAGATGGGAAAGGTTACGGTAGAGCATATGACNGAAGCCTTTGGCTCTAATCCTGAAGATATTATCTGTGTTATTGGACCATCCATATGTGAGCAATGCTTTGAAATTGGGGAAGAGGTGGCTGTAGAATTTAATAAAGCATTCAACTTAATGGATGTTAGCAATCATATAATTAGTCCTAATAGCAAGGGCAGATATCAATGTGACTTATGGGCAGCTAATAAAGAAGTTCTTAAGGAAGCAGGTATTAAAGAAGATAACATTCATATAAGCGAAGTATGTACTTCATGTCATGATGACTTATTATTCTCCCATCGTAAAACTAATGGTAAAAGAGGAAGTCTTGCCGCCTTCTTGGCCATTAAGTAAAATTTGTTTATTTGCACCAATTTTGAAATCCTAGTAATAGGAAAATATTTTAAGGAGCAACTGTTTTAAGTGGTCGGTACTTAGAACATGTACTTTATGTTCTTATGTAGCGTTACGTACTTAAACCAAACGAGAGTGTGTTGCGAATGAAATATTTCTTCATATTACGTAATGATTTCAATTCCGTGCAAATTAAAAGAAAACTCTCGGTTAAGAAAGGTTTGATTATATTTATGAATAAAAAAGCACATATTATAAAGGAAGTAGAAGCAGGGAGTATTGCTGAGGAATTAGAGCTTTCTTCGGGAGATGAGATAATATCAATTAACGGTCATGATATTAAAGATGCTTTTGACTACCATTATTTATTGAAGGATGAAGAGCTAACCATAATCGTCAAAAAGCTTGACGGTGAGGAATGGGAGCTGGATATAGAAAAAGACTACGACGAGGATCTGGGAATAGTTTTTGAAGATGGATTAATGGATAGCTGTAAATCATGTACTAACAAGTGTGTGTTTTGTTTTATTGATCAGATGCCTCCAGGAATGAGGGAAACCCTCTACTTCAAGGATGATGATGCCCGTCTTTCATTTTTACAGGGTAACTATATAACCCTGACCAATATTACTGATGAAGAAATTGATAGAATCATTTTCTATAAATTATCACCTATTAATATTTCAATTCATACAACTAATAAAGAACTAAGAAAAAAGATGCTTAACAATCGATTTGCCGGTGATGCACTTGATAAGATTATGAAGCTTAAGGATGCTGGTATCACTATGAATGGGCAGATTGTTTTATGTAAAGGGATCAACGATGGAGAGGAATTAGAGAGAAGTCTCCATGATCTGTCTGCATACTTACCCCAGATGGAAAGTGTGTCCGTGGTTCCAGTAGGACTTACAAAGTATCGTAATAAGCTAGCTAATTTAGAGCCATTTACTAAGGAGGATGCCAGGAAGGTACTAGATACTATCCATAATTGGCAGGAGGTCTTTATGACCCATTATAATACTCGATTTGTTTATGCTGGGGATGAATGGTATATTAAGGCTGAGCTTCCTATACCTTCAGAGGATTCATATGAGGGCTACCCTCAGATAGAGAATGGAGTTGGACTTATTCGTTCCATGAATGAGGAATTTAAGGAACATTATAATGAATTGTCTGGAGATAATAGAACTAAGAATATTTCAATAGCCACTGGAGTTTTAGCTTCTTCATATATTAAGAAAATGGCTAAAAAGATTGAAGAAAAATTTCCAAATATCAACATTAAGGTTTATACTATTATTAATGAATACTTTGGTAATGAAATAACGGTCGCAGGTTTAATAACTGGTATAGACTTAATGGAACAGCTTAAGGATAAGAGCCTTGGTGATGGCCTGTATTTGCCTGATGTTTTGCTAAAACATGGGGAAACAATTCTTCTTGATGACCACACAATCCGTGACATTGAAAAGGCTTTACAAACAAAAATTACTATTGTACAATCAGATGGAAAGTCTTTCATAGATAAAATAATTGAATAGACATAAGTAAAAGAAGTAGGAGAGATATATGAGCAGACCCATAGTAGCCATAGTAGGTAGACCAAATGTTGGCAAATCCACCCTTTTTAATGCCTTAGCAGGAGAAAGAATATCGATTGTTAAGGATTATCCAGGGGTAACAAGAGACCGGATTTATGCTGATGTTGTATGGCTTAATACACAATTTACCATGATAGATACTGGTGGTCTTGAACCAGATAGTAACGATAAAATGCTAACATACATGAGAGAACAAACCCAGATAGCAATAGATACTGCTGATGTAATTGTATTTATAACAGATGTACGTCAGGGAGTGGTTGATTCTGATTATGGTGTAGCTGACATGCTAAGAAAATCAGGAAAGCCTGTAGTTCTAGCTGTCAATAAAGTAGATAACTTTGAGAAATTTATGCCAGATGTATATGAGTTCTATAATCTTGGTATTGGAGAGCCATTCCCTATATCAGCTTCTTCAAAGCTAGGCTTTGGAGAATTATTAGATGAGATAACAGAGCATTTTACAGTAGGAAATACTGAGGAAGCAGAAGATGATCGACCTAGAATCGCCATAGTTGGTAAACCTAACGTTGGCAAGTCATCTATAGTTAACAAATTAGTTGGCCATAATCGAGTAATTGTATCAGATGTGGCAGGAACAACAAGAGATGCCATTGATACACCTATAAGGCGTGATGGTAAGGATTATATTCTAATAGATACAGCAGGTCTTCGTAGAAAGAGTAAGATTAAAGAAGAGCTGGAGAGATTCTCTATTATCAGAACTGTAGCAGCTGTAGAAAGAGCTGATGTCGTGGTTCTTATAATCGATGCTACAGAAGGGATTACTGAGCAGGATGCTAAAATTGCTGGTATTGCCCATGATCGTGGCAAGGGTATTATTGTTGCTGTGAACAAGTGGGATTTGGTTGAAAAGGATAATAGAACTGTTAATGAGTTTAAATTAGATATTCGAACTACCTTATCCTTTATGTCATATGCAGAGATTTTATTTGTCTCTGCAGAGACAGGACAAAGACTTCACAGACTTTTTGAATTAATCGAGGTTGTAATCCAGAATCAAAATCTTAGAATTTCAACAGGTGTACTTAATGAAATTGTAACGGAGGCAGTTGCACTTAATCAGCCACCTTCTGATAAAGGAAAGCAGTTAAGAATCTATTACATCACCCAGGTTGCTGTTAAGCCACCATCTTTTGTTATATTTGTTAATGATAAAGAATTGATGCACTTTTCTTACACAAGATATCTTGAAAATAAGATTCGAGAAGCCTTCGGTTTCACTGGCACCTCACTTAAATTCTTCATTAGGGAGCGAAAGGAGAATGATAGGTAAATGATTTCTAAGATTATCATTTGTCTGATATTAGGTTATGCTTTCGGCTGTTTTGCAACCGGTTATATAATTGGTAAATATAAAAAAATTGATATACGTAAATATGGTAGTCATAGTGCAGGTACAACCAATGCACTAAGAACACTGGGACCTAAGGCAGGAGCCCTTACTTTATTTGGAGATTTGATAAAAGCTATTCTAGCTATACTTTTAGTTAGATATTTAGTATTCCCAGGTGATCCTAATCTACAGCTTCTTATCCTATATACTGGGTTAGGTGCGGTACTTGGTCACAATTATCCCATATGGCTTAGATTTAGGGGTGGTAAGGGTATAGCAGCAACCGGTGGAGCAATGGCAGCATTTGACCCATTAATAATCCCTGTAGGCCTGCTTATATTTGTTGGTTCAATCGCTATTACAAAATATGTATCTGTAGGTTCCTTATTAGTATCAATCCTTTTTCCTATCTGGATTGCTATTAGATATCCAGGTGATATACATATGCTTATTATCGGGATACTCTATATGGCACTTGCTTTTATTAAACACCATGCCAATATAAAGAGATTGCTTTCTGGAACAGAGAATAAGCTTGGACAAAAAGTCAATATTAATAATATTGAGAATTAGTGTGAAAGGTAGGGATATTACAAATGAGTAAGATTTCATTGTTAGGTGCTGGAACATGGGGTACTGCATTGGGAATTGTACTGGCTAGTAATGGTCATGATGTTACAATATGGACTAAAATTGAACAGGAAGCTAAAGAATTGCAGGAGAATAGAAAGAGCCTTAAGAAGCTTCCTCAAGCTGTTCTACCTGATGATGTGAAGATTACCTTAGATCTAGAAGAAGCTTGTACTGACAAGGATCTAATCGTTATGTCTGTTGCTTCACCTTATATTCGTCAGACTGCTCATGATGCTAGCCCGTTTATAAAAAATGGTCAAAAGCTTGTTAATGTTGCTAAGGGTATTGAAGATAAGACTCTTATGACATTATCAGAGGTTATAAAAAATGAAATACCTCAAGCTGATGTAGCGGTACTTTCAGGTCCAAGCCATGCAGAAGAGGTTAGTAGATGCGTTCCTACTACAGTTGTAGTTGGTGCTGAAACTAGTGAAACAGCTAGATTTATTCAAGATATATTCATGAACGAGGTGTTCAGAGTCTATACAAGTCCTGATATAATAGGCATAGAGCTAGGCGGTTCTCTGAAAAACGTTATAGCCCTTGCTGCAGGCACTGTAGATGGACTTGAGCTAGGAGATAATACAAAGGCTGCTCTTATGACAAGAGGTATGGCTGAAATAAGTCGCTTAGGAATAAAGATGGGCGGAAAGATGGAAACCTTCTCCGGACTATCTGGTTTTGGAGATTTATTCGTTACTTGTAACAGTAAGCACAGCCGAAACTGGAAAGCAGGTTATTTTATGGGACAAGGTAAAACCATGGAAGAAGCTATGAAACAGGTTAATCAGGTGGTTGAAGGTGTTAATTCAGCCCATGCAGCCCTTATCCTTGCCAATAAATACGAAGTAGAGATGCCTATCGTTGAGCAGATCAATCTAGTATTATTTGAAGGTAAGCCTGCTAAGGAAGCCCTTAACGATCTCCTTATACGAGATAGAAGAAGGGAATACTCGACCTTAGAGTGGTAATTATAAGGAAATGAAAATATATAATTAAACTGATAGACTATGGAATTGATTCTGTAGTCTATTTTTAGTTCACTATATTTAGATTTAGTGATTATAATATTTTTTGTATAGTATAAATTTGCTTAAATTACTTTCAAATACAGATATGATTTCAATCATAAAAGAATCAAATGATGTTTTATTTATGGAAGAAGCTATAATTGTAATATATTCCCGAAGAAATTTATGTGAGTAAGGGAAATATTATACTTGAAATTTTAGGAGATTTGACAATAACAAGTAAAAGGTGTAAATTGTTTTAAACATTAACCATAATATAAGACGTTAATATTTTGAAGGAGGTAGTTCAGAGATGAAACGAATTATTATTCTTTCAATAATTATTTTTACTATGAGTTTTCTTTGCTCATGTGATTTTAGAAAAGAAGAGAATGTATCAGAAAATAAGAATAATATGTTACAAGAAGAGAATTTAAAAGAAGATAACGAAATATTAAATGATTTGCTTTATAGGGATTATGGTAATGGTGTTGAATTATTAACAAATACATCAATTATAATTACTGTCCCTGAATTAAATGAGGCTGAAGGAAGCTTTATTACAATAAATTTATTTAATAATACTGACAATATTCTTGAAATGACTATTGAATATCAAGGAGAACCTACAATTTCATACTCAATAAAAAATAAGGGAGTTTATAACGCTTATGCTCTAATTATAGATAAGAAGGGAGATGAAACTATAATTGATTTAACTGAGCATATTACTGTTGAAACACATTATAGTCCACAAGATAGTAACTATAGTCCTCTTGATAGTAATTATATTGATTAATGAGCATCATCACCTAAAAAAATTTATGAAGGTAAATTATGCAAAAAAGTTTAAATTTTTAGCTGTTCTAATGGGTTTAATCATATCTAGTTATGGTGCGGGTCATCCTAATTATCCATATTATGATCCATCAGAAGGATTTTCATCTGGTTTTAATACTGATAAAACTCAGATATATTGTACGTTTTATTGTGTAAAATATCTTTCAGAATATATTATTGATGGAGTATATTATACAATACCTGTTACATTTTATGTTAATGGGGGTAATATTTATCCTGGAACATAACTATTATAACGAACATAATGTGTTTATACAAAAATAAGCTTAGATGATGCCTACTAATATTATATAATAATCTTTCAATTATAATCCCGAATATGATTTTAGCATATCCGGGATTTAATGCAAATTTTCTATCCCTCCTAAGAAAGAAATTAACATAAACATCAGCCCTTTCCCATATCATAGAATGAAAGTAAACAGCATATCTTTAATTATAACCATAAGGAGGTTAGCACATGTTAGGGCAGTTTGATGTTTATAATGATATTCAAGCTAGGACAGGCGGTGAAATATACATAGGTGTGGTAGGACCGGTTAGAACAGGAAAGTCTACCTTCATTAAAAGATTTATGGATCTTTTAGTAATACCCAATATTGAAGATGTCCATAGCAGAGAAAGAGCAATTGATGAATTGCCACAGGCTGCAGCTGGAAAAACTATAATGACCACTGAGCCTAAGTTTATACCAAAGGAAGCTGCCAAAATATCTATTGATGAGAACACAGATGCAAAAATCAGATTGATTGATTGTGTTGGTTACATGGTTGATGGGGCTTCAGGACATATTGAAAACGATCAGGAGAGATTGGTAAGAACTCCTTGGTATGATCATGAAATTCCATTTACCCAGGCTGCAGAGCTTGGTACAAAAAAAGTTATCAATGACCACTCAACAATCGGCATCGTTGTGACTACTGACGGTAGCTTTGGGGAATTACCAAGAGGAAGCTATAAGGCCCCTGAGGAGAAAACTATAACTGAACTAAAGAATCTAGGAAAGCCTTTTATAGTATTGCTTAATACTAATAAGCCTTATTCTAACGATACAATCAGTATTGCTAATGAAATCGCCGAAAAGTATGATGTTACTGTAATGCCAGTAAATGCTGAACAATTAAAGAAGGAAGATATTACTAGGATAATGGAAAATATTCTTTCTGTATTCCCGGTAACAGAAATTGATTTTTATCTACCAAAATGGGCTGAGATGTTACCTGAACACCACTGGCTTAAAAAAGACTTATTAGAGAGTGTTAAAACCTTACTGAATAATATAACCAAGGTGAAAGATGCAAAAGCTCAGTATTTAGGAACAGATAGTCAGTACATAAGGAAATTTAAGATTGATAAGGTTGATATGCAGAATGGAACTGTAAGTGTCGACGTTGAATTTGATGATGAATATTATTATAAAATTCTAAGTGATCTTATTGGTGTACCAATCACTGGGGAATATCAACTTATTTCTACCTTAAAAGAGCTAGCAGCTAAGAAATCTGAATTTGAAAGTGTTTCGGCTGCAGTTAATCAGGTTCGTGCTAAGGGATACGGTGTGGTATCTCCTGCTAAAGAGGAAATCATTATAGAAAATCCTGAGATTATGAAGCATGGTAATAAATATGGAGTAAAGCTTAAGGCAACAGCTCCTTCACTTCACTTAATTAAGGCTGATATTCTGACTGAGGTTGCACCAATTGTTGGTACAGAAGAACAGGCCAATGACCTAATTAACTACATTAATGAAAATGCACAAAATAATCCAGAAGGAATATGGGAAACCAATATATTCGGTAAGACAATTCGCCAATTAGTTGATGATGGTATCAATGCTAAGGTAAATAAATTAACTGATGATAGTCAGCTAAAGCTTCAGGAAACCATGGAGAAGATTATAAATGACAGCAATGGTGGACTAATCTGTATCATTATATAAGGTAAATATCCTTTAATAATTTATTTAACAATTTTTATAAATATTATGGTAATAAATAACTGCTTTGGACATATATTCTAACCTAAGCAGTTGTTTTTTGTTTAAATTGCCGAAATGAACATATCATTGAAATATTTCTGACATAATCTTGACAAAATTTCACGGGTTTGTTATAATACTCCCGTAATATATTTAACATTTATGTAATATTTAATTTATATTTAAACTTTACATAGGCTAGATATAATACAAAATTGTGGGGACAAAATAATTATTGGAGGATAATTTGATGGAAAGTAAGCTTCTGAAATTCTCCCTTTGTTGTGTGGCTGGAGCAATGATTGTGGCATCCAATCCTAAGACTGCATTAGCCTTTGAACAAGGTGTGGCTGGTTTTACTTATGATAAAATAAGTAATAGTTCTGAAAATGATTCTTCCTTAGTAACAAATCTTTCTTTAACTAAAGTACCTATACCGGGCTTTTCTAATATTGGTATTGCTAATGTAGATACTAATCTTATAATTCGCTCCGGTCCTAGTGAAAGTGAAAAGATGTTAGGTAAGCTGCCAAGGCATGGTCGTTGTAATATTTTAGAAGCTGATAGTGGAACAGGATGGACCAAGATTACTTCTGGAAAAGTTACAGGTTATGTTAAAACAGACTATTTAGTTACAGGTGAAAAAGCATCTATGCTTGCCCTTAAAGTTGGAGATTTTGTAGCTATTGCCAATACTGATGGAGTAAGAGTTAGAAAAGAACCTTCTGTTAATTCAGATATTTTAGACCAAATTGCCAAGGGTGAAGAACTTTTAGTATTAGAGGAACTTGTTCCTAACTACAATGAAGATAATAAAAAGTGGGTTAAGGTTAGTCTGGATAGTGATGAGAGTGAAGATGGTACTATAGCTTATGTGGCTAAAGAATACGTTGACTTATCCTATCAATTAAAGAAAGCCCAATCAATAGAAGAGTTACAATTTGGTACAGGAGTATCTTCCACAAGAGTTAAATTAATTAATAAAGCTAAGCAATACCTTGGTGACCGATATGTTTGGGGCGGTACTACACTTGGTAGAGGAGTAGATTGTTCAGGCTATACTCAACAGCTTTATAAATTATATGGTTATAGTATACCTAGAACCTCTAGAGATCAAGCCAATGGTGGTACTAAGATATCATCATCAAACCTTAAGCCAGGAGACTTGGTTTTCTATGGTAAAGGTGGTTATATAAACCATGTGGCAATATTTATTGGTAATGGTAAGATCATTCATGCAAGTAACCGTAGGGATGGTATTAAAATCTCCAATATGTACTATAGACAACCTGTAAAATATGTTAGATACATTAGGGATTGATGCTATCTACATAATATGCAGCCATATACAGATAATTTTTTAGGATAAATGTAAGGTGAATGAGAAAACATAGCTTTCTAGTTCTAAGCTGCGAACTTGGAAGGTCGTATCAATATAATGATTATTAAGTGGTTGAAACCATAAGTGGGGTCAACCACTTTTTATATGTTAGGCAAGTNAACNCCATCTTGTTATCTGTAAGCAAGGTGAGTAATAAGAAGCTTACTTGTATTTATATAGATTTTCAATATCATTGACAGATAAAGGTTAGGCTTTTATAATATCAATTATGCATGTTTGCTTTATTAATTTGCATATCCCTTATTAAAATATTTTTCAAATTACTTGAGTTTCTAGAATATTGCCGATTAATATTTTATGATTTTATTTGATAGGAGTTTCATATGGAGTATATAGTGATTATTGTAGGTATAGTTATTAGCCTTATAGTATGGAGTCTTATAAGCGAGAGAAAGCAGAAAGCTCGACTAAGGCAGGGAATAATTAATGAATGGGGACAGATACCTCAGGAGGAATATACCTCTGAAAAATTCGAATCCATCAAGGAGTTTTATAAGTCTAGACAAGATGACAGATATGATGTTGATGATATAACCTGGAACGACCTAGATATGGATGAGATCTATATGCTTATTAATAATACACAAAGTTCTTTAGGGGAGGAGTATTTATTCTCCTTACTTAAAAAACCCTCCTTTTCAGATGAAGAGCTTAAGGAAAGGGATCGTTTAATTCGCTTTTTCTTAGGTAATGAAGATAAGAGAATAGCTTTGCAATTATTATTAAGAAAGATGGGAAAGCTTACTCATATTTCAGTTTATAAATATATTAATCTTCTAGACAACCATAAGATAGAGAGCAATATTCCTCATTATTTTATGGCCTTTGGGCTAATTATATCTTTTGGATTATTATTTATTAATCCAGCTTTAGGTGCCGTTCTAATTCTTGTTTTCTTTGCCAATAATATATATCAATATTATCAGAAGAAGGCGGTTATTGAAAATTACCTAACGGTATTTGCTTATATTCTTAGACTTTTGCAGTGTTCTCAAGATATTGAAAAACTAGGACTTTCTGAAATTAAAGCATATACTGAAAATCTTAAAAATGATAGAGAAGCCTTTAAGAGTTTTAAAACCGGGTCAATAGTTCTGTCCTCTCAAAATCCTAATGGCAATCTAATTGATGCTATCCTAGATTATGGACGTATGCTCTTTCACATTGACCTTATAAAGTTTAATTCCATGTTAAGTATACTTAATAAAAATAGGGATGGACTTAACAGATTATTTACCAATATAGGCTTCTTAGATAGTATGATAGCAATAGCTTCATTTCGTAAGTATCTTGATTATTATTGTGAACCAGAATTAAGTAAGTCATCTAAGCCAATGATTAGTGTTGAGGATTTGTATCATCCTTTACTAGAAAACCCCATACCTAATTCCATAAGCCAGGATAGTTCCGCTCTTATTACTGGCTCTAATGCTTCAGGAAAGTCGACCTTTATAAAGACCTTAGCTATTAATGCAATACTAGCCCAGACTACTTATACATCTATAAGTAGGAGATATAAGGCAAGCTATTTTGCTATATTTTCCTCAATGGCACTAAGAGATAATATATTCAGTAATGAAAGCTATTATATTGTTGAAATAAAGTCACTTAAGAGAATACTTGATCATGCCAATGATGAAGTACCTTTACTTTGCTTTATTGATGAAGTTCTTAGGGGAACTAATACCCTAGAAAGAATAGCTGCTTCTTCAAGGATACTTTCTTCTCTTGCCAGTAAAAACACTTTGGTATTTGCAGCCACTCATGATATTGAGCTGACCCATATACTTGAGGAAAGCTATTCCAACTATCATTTCCAAGAGCATATATGTGATAATAAAATATTATTTGATTATAAATTACATTCTGGAAGGGCAGTATCTAGAAATGCTATTAAGCTTCTAGAATTATTAGGATATTCTAATGATATAATCAAGGATGCTGAACAAGCAGTAGATGAATTTCTTCAAGATGGAGAATGGAAGGTTATTCACAAGTAAAAGATTAAATATTACTGAGGCTTAGCGTGAAGAAAGAACATCTTCACACGCAAATTTGTGCCCTGCGTAATATGAAAATCAAAGATTTTCATATATAAAGTTTGCAGATTACTAGAAAGGTATGGTTATTAATATGAAAGTTACAATCTATACTGATGGGGCAGCCAGGGGCAATCCCGATGGACCCGGAGGATATGGAACAATTGTTGTATACATTGACTCTAAAGGAATTGAACATATAAGAGAATATAGTGGTGGTTATATAAAGACTACTAATAATCGTATGGAGCTGATGGCTGCCATTATAGGCCTTGAGGCCTTGACTAAGCCTTGTCAGGTAGCTCTATATTCTGATTCTCAGTACCTTGTTAAAGCATTCAATGATAAATGGATTGATGGTTGGATTAAGAAGGGATGGAAAAGGGGTAAGAATGAACCTGTTAAGAATATAGACCTATGGAAAAGGCTTTTAAAAGCCAAGGACCCCCATGAAGTGACCTTCCATTGGGTAAAAGGTCATAATGGCCATCCTATGAATGAAAGATGTGATGTCCTAGCAACAACTGCTGCCGATGGAGATGATCTACAAGAGGATGTAGTGGATTTGCAATAAAGTTTAGCGACAAGGAATACAAAAACATTATACGAGCAGCACTTGATTGATTATTCTAATTCTGGTGATTTTATGATATAATTAATACTTAAGTAATTGGGTACAGAACATCTTGGTATTATATACTTCTAATACAATTCTAAGAGTGCCCAATTTCCAGATTACCATACCAAAGAAAGGATACTATTATGGAAGAGCTTACCCCTCTTATGCGGCAATATATGACAATTAAAGAAAAACACAAGGATTGCATTTTATTTTATAGATTAGGTGACTTTTATGAGATGTTCTTTGAAGATGCTAAAATTTGTTCCAAGGAATTAGAGATTACCCTAACTGGTAAAAGTATTGGAAAAGACGAGAAGGCACCTATGTGTGGAGTGCCATACCATGCTGTTGACGGATACCTAAGTAAATTAATTGAGAGAGGCTACAGGGTTGCCATATGTGAGCAGGTTGAAGATGCTAAGGCGGCTAAAGGACTCGTTAAAAGAGAGGTAGTTCGCATAGTATCTCCTGGTACTAATCTTAATACTCAGGTTATGGACGAGACAAAAAACAATTATCTTATGTCCATAGTACATACTATTAATATTTTGGGTGTCTCCATAGTTGATGTTACAACAGGAGATTACTATGTTACAGAAGTTAATTCAGAAAGAAAGCTTCTTGATGAAATATATAAATGGTCCCCATCAGAGATCATATGCAATGATTCCTTTTTGGTATCTGGAACTGACATAGATGGATTAAGAAATTATCACAATGTTGTTATATCTCCCTTAGAGCCTTGGTATTACGATGATGAACTATGTATTAGGGCTTTAAAGGAGCATTTTAATGTTAGTACCCTTGATGGCTTGGGACTCAAGGATTATTCTATAGGAGTTATAGCTGCAGGAAGTATAATGCAGTTTCTTGTTGAAACCCAGAAAAGCTCCCTTTCCCATATAACTAAGCTAACACCATATACATATGATAAGTTTATGCTCTTGGATAGCTCTACCGTTCGTAACCTTGAGCTAACTGAGACTATTCGTGAGAAGCGCAAGAAAGGATCCCTTTTGTGGGTTTTGGATAAAACTAAAACTGCCATGGGCGCTAGACTTCTTAGAAACTATATAGAACAGCCTTTAATTGATTCTACTATGATTAGAGAAAGACTTGAAGCTGTACGTAATCTCAAGGATAATATGATAACTAGGGAGGAGATTAGAGAGTATCTAAACCCTATCTATGATTTAGAGCGTTTGATGAGTAAGATAAGCTATAAGAGTGCTAATCCTAGGGATTTAATTTCTCTAAATTCCTCATTATCAATGCTTCCCCATATTAAGTTTGTACTTAAGAGCTTTGAAGCTCCTATGTTAAAGGATATCCATGATGAGATTGACCCTCTTAAGGACCTTAATGAATTAATTAATAAGTCTATAGTGGAGGAGCCACCTATATTACTTAAAGAGGGTGGCATTATCAAAGAGGGATTTAATGAGGAAGTTGATCGCCTAAGAAAGGCTAAGACCGAAGGAAAAAACTGGTTGATGGATCTAGAAAGCAAGGAGAAGGAAGCAACCGGAATTAAAAATCTTAAGATAAAGTATAATCGAGTGTTTGGTTATTATTTGGAGGTTACTAATTCCTATAAGGATCTAGTTCCTGAATCCTGGACAAGAAAACAAACTTTAGCTAATGCTGAGCGTTACACAACACCTGAGCTTAAAGAGCTAGAGGATATAATTCTTGGAGCTGAGGACAAGCTATTTTCCTTAGAATACGATCTGTTTACAGAGGTAAGGGATTCAATTGCTTTAGAAATAAAGCGTATCCAGCAGTCAGCTAAAGCTATTGCAAAGCTTGATGTACTTTGCTCCCTAGCCTTAGTCGCTGAACAGAACAATTTTATTGAGCCTAATATTAATGAGGAACAATCTATAGCAATCAAAAACGGTAGACATCCAGTTGTTGAGAAGATGATGACCAATGACATGTTCGTTCCCAATGATACTGTACTTGATAATGATAATAATAGGGTATCAATCATTACAGGTCCTAATATGGCTGGTAAATCCACTTATATGAGACAAACAGCACTTATTGTTCTTATGGCTCAGATTGGAAGCTTTGTACCTGCTGACTGTGCTGACATTGGTATTGTTGACAGGATATTTACAAGGGTAGGAGCATCAGATGATTTAGCCAGTGGCCAAAGTACCTTTATGGTAGAAATGACTGAGGTTGCTAATATCCTTAGAAATGCTACAAAGGACAGTCTTCTTATTCTCGATGAGATTGGAAGGGGAACCAGTACCTTTGATGGATTAGCTATTGCTTGGGCTGTGGTAGAGCATATTAGTAATCCTAAGATTCTAGGTGCTAAAACATTATTTGCAACCCATTATCATGAGCTGACAGAGCTGGAAGGTCGTCTTGACGGTGTTAATAATTATTGCATTGCTGTTAAGGAGCAGGGGGATGACATTGTATTCCTTCGTAAGATAGTCAGTGGTGGAGCGGATAAGAGTTATGGTGTTCAGGTAGCAAAGCTAGCTGGAGTTCCTGCAGCTGTTATAAACCGAGCAAGAGATATTGCTGAGGAATTATCTAGTAATGATTTGGTTATGAAGTCCAAAAACCTTTCTACCGCAGTAGACAAATCAGCAGTTACATTTACAGAAGATAAACCATCATCTAAATCAAGGCAGAATAATTCTGACCTAGCTAGTTCTCAGCTTTCATTATTCTCCTTATCAAGTAACGATGATATTATATTGGAGTTAAGAGAATTGGATTTAACTAAGATGACACCTATCGATGCACTTAATAAATTATATCAATTGCAACTAAAGATTAATGAGCGAATTTAGGAGTGATGGAATGTCTTTCATTCAAGTATTAGATGAATCTACAATTAATAAGATAGCTGCCGGTGAAGTAGTTGAGAGACCTAGAGCTGTAGTTAAGGAGCTGGTAGAGAATGCTATGGATGCTGGAGCCACAGCCATAACTGTTGAGATTAAAGAGGGTGGCTTAAGTCTTATACGGATTACCGATAATGGTAATGGTATAGATAAGGAAGATATTCCTAATGCCTTTCTCCGCCATGCCACCAGTAAAATTCGTAGGGCAGAAGACTTAATAGAGGTTAGAAGCCTTGGCTTTAGAGGCGAGGCACTTTCTAGCATCGTTGCTGTAGCTCAGGTTGAATTGATTACCAAGACTGGAGCATCCCTTAACGGCTATCGTTATATTATCGAAGGGGGTACTGAAAAATCCTTAGAGGAAATAGGCTGTCCTGATGGTACTACAATAGTAGTGCGAAATCTTTTCTATAATACACCTGCTAGAAGGAAGTTTTTAAAGACCCCTGTTACAGAGGCTGGTTATATATCTGACCTTATGGAAAGACTTATGGTATCCCATCCTGACATTTCCTTTAAGTACATTGTCAATAACCAAGTTAAGCTACAATCCTCGGGAAATAACAACCCAAAGGATATACTTTATAATATCTATGGTAGGGATGTAGTAAAGGATCTCTTAGTTGTAGATAGTGAAAGCGAAGATATTAAGATTAAGGGGTATATTGGTAAGCCCATACTTAATCGTGGTAATAGAAATTTTGAAAATTATTTTATCAATGGTAGATACATTAAAAGCCCTATTCTCATCAGGGCTATTGAAGATGCTTATAAGCCCTATATGATGCAGCATAAGTATCCATTTACATCCTTATACTTTGAGATTAAGCCATCTATGATTGATGTAAATGTTCATCCTCAAAAACTTGAGATAAGGTTTAAAAATGGAGATGAGATATACCAGCAGACCTTTGATGCTATAAAAAAAGCCTTAAGCGGTAAGGAAATGATTCCTACTGTTACCTTAGGGGCCAAGGAAAAGCCTGATAATACAATTCCAAAGGCTAATGCCCTTCCAGAGCCCTTTGAGGAGAATAGAAGAGCACAGATTGAAGATATTAAGGAGCAGACTAGTAAAGGAACTTTATTTAAGTTAAAAGAAAAAGTAGAGTATGTATTTGATAATGAGCCTAAGCCTATAGAGAAAACAGGTGCTTCTAATCTTAATGATTCTAGTCAGAATAATATTAATAATAATTCAATTAATATAGTTGATAAGCCGAAGCAGATTAACATGTTCTCTAATAAGATTATTTCAGATAAAACCATTACAGACAATACCCAATGTACAGATAATACTTCGGAAAACAATAAAAGTCACTTCCTATCGGAGGAAGCCTTTAAAAACCATAGAATTATTGGCCAGGTCTTTCAGACCTATTGGCTTGTAGAATTTGATAAGGACTTATTTATCATAGATCAGCATGCTGCCCATGAAAAGGTCCTATATGAAAGAATTATGGCAGGAATTAAGGATAAGGCTTATGCTTCGCAGATGCTTATGCCACCTATCGTTCTTACCTTAACCCTTTCGGAGCAGGATATCCTTAATAAATACAAGGAAGAATTTGAACGTATTGGTTATGAATTCGAACCCTTTGGTGGTAATGAAATTTCAGTTAGGGCTGTCCCTGCTAATCTTTATGGATTATCCGAGGAGATGATACTAAAGGAATTCATAGATGAATTCACCACTAGCTTTAGTAATAATACCCTTAGATCTGGCTCAGTTATGGACAAGATTGCCTCCCTATCCTGTAAGGCTGCTGTTAAGGCTAACCATGTATTTTCATTGCAGGAGGCAAGTGCATTAATTAAGGAGCTTCTAACCTTAGAAGACCCCTATCATTGTCCCCATGGTCGCCCAGTAATTATATCCATGAGCAGATACGAGCTGGAGCGAAAATTCAAACGAATAATTTAAATACTATTGACTAAGGTCTTCGAGTTGTTGCGTAGCTCCACTATTGATTTTTATATAGAATTAATATAATGATTAGGGTATAAAAAGCCCTAATCATATACTAGATAGTAATATGTTACACAAGACCTATAATATTACTTAGAAAGGCTGGTGTTTATATGGATAAGAAACCTTTAATAGTTCTTACAGGTCCAACAGCTGTAGGTAAGACCTCACTTTCAATTAAGCTAGCTAAGGCTGTAAATGGTGAGATTATTTCTGCTGATTCCATGCAGGTATATCGATATATGGATATAGGTACTGCTAAGATTAAGGCAGAAGAGATGGATGGTATCCCCCATTATCTAATAGACGAATATGACCCTGATGAAGAATTTAATGTATTTGAATTCAAGAAACAGGCTAAAAAATATATTGATGATGTTCATAGTAAAGGTAAGGTACCTATTCTTGTAGGTGGTACTGGCTTTTATATACAGGCAATTCTATATGATATTGACTTTACTGAGAATGATACAGATTATGAGTATCGTAGTGAGTTAGAAGAAATGGCCAGGAATTATGGTGGCCAATATCTCCATGACAAGTTAAGAGAAATAGATCCTGAAAGTGCCAAGGCAATACATCCTAATAACAAAAAGAAGGTTATAAGAGCCTTAGAATATTACTTTTTATCTGGTGAGAAAATATCAGATCATAATAAATCCCAGAAGGATAAGGAATCACCATATAATTATTGCTATTTTGTTCTTAACAAGGATAGGGCCAAGCTATATAATGATATTAATAAAAGAGTTGATATCATGCTAGAAGAAGGACTAGTTGAAGAAGTTAAACATCTATCCCATATGGGGTATAGTTCTGACCTAGTGTCTATGAAAGGTCTTGGATACAAGGAGATACTTGAATATCTGGCTGGTAAAAGCACCTTAGATGAAGCTATTAATATATTAAAAAAAGAAACAAGGCATTATGCCAAGAGACAGATTACATGGTTTAGAAGAGAAAAGGATGTGATCTGGATTAATAAGGATCATCTAAATGATGAAGAAATTCTTGGCTTTATGTTAAAAAATATTAAAGAAAAGTGTCTGTCATAGGAGGAAGTTGTGATTACAGAAGAGATTTACAAAAAATATGGTGAGATGGGAATAGACAAGAAGGTTCTTGATTTCTCAATGACTACAGAAATGAATTTGAAGGATCGTTTTGCAGAGATAGATCAAATTGCTGAATATAATCAGTTGAAAATTATTAAGGCTATGCAGGACAATAGATTAAGTGATATCCATTTTGCAGCTACCACAGGCTATGGATATAATGATATCGGCAGAGATACCTTAGAGCAGGTATATGCCGATGTTTTTAATGCTGAGGATGCTTTAGTAAGACCTCAGCTTATGAGTGGAACCCATGCCCTAGCAGTTGCCTTAGCTGGAAATCTAAGACCAGGAGATGAAATTCTATCTCCTGTTGGAAAACCATATGATACCCTTGAAGGAGTTATAGGAATAACACCTTCTAATGGATCTCTTGCAGAATATGGTGTTACCTATAAACAGGTTGATTTACTTCCCGGTGGAGAATTTGATTGGGAGGGGATTAGAAATGCAATCAATCCCAAAACCAAGCTAGCAACTATTCAAAGGTCAAAGGGATATGACTCCCGTCCAACCCTNTCTGTTAAGAGCATAGGTGAGTTAATTAAGTTTATAAAGGGTATTCGCCCCGATATAATCTGTATGGTAGATAACTGTTATGGTGAATTTGTTGAAACCATAGAACCCACTGATGTTGGGGCTGATTTATGCGTAGGCTCCTTAATTAAAAACCCAGGTGGAGGCCTTGCTCCCACAGGTGGATATATTGTAGGTCGTTCAAAGTATGTGGAAAATGCATCATATAGACTATCTGCTCCTGGTCTTGGTAAGGAGGTCGGAGCTACCTTAGGACTTAATGCACCACTTTTCCAAGGATTTTTTATGGCACCAACTGTTGTAGCATCAGCAGTTAAAAGTGCTGTTTTTGCTGCTAATCTATACGAAAGACTTGGCTATGATGTATTGCCTAAGGGTAATGATGATAGATATGATATTATTCAAGCTATTACCCTTAACTCCCCAGAAGCAGTTATAGCATTCTGTCAAGGTATACAAGCAGCTGCTCCAGTTGATAGCTATGTTACACCTGAGCCCTGGCCTATGCCTGGCTATACCTGTGATGTAATTATGGCTGCAGGCGCATTTGTTCAAGGCTCTTCCATAGAGCTTTCAGCTGATGCCCCTATTAAGCCTCCCTATACTGTATTTTTCCAAGGAGGCTTAACATGGTACCATGGAAAGTTTGGAATATTGATGACACTACAGAAAATGTATGAGAAGGGCTTAACTGACTTAGACCAGTGATATTTTCTCCATGTCATATTAAGGTACAAAATAGAATTAAGCGTATACAAAATTAGGTATTTATGATAATATGAAGAAGAGGATTTGCAAGCTTCCTGGGAATTCCAAGGGAAGTACCGAGATCATAAACATGTTTTTTCTTTATGATACAATCATATTAATGAGATATACGGGGAGGTGTTCTTTTGGCTAGAACTTATGGTAAAAACAACTGGGCTTTATTTTTATTAATTTTATCAGGTCTTGTTGTTGGTAGTTTTTTAGGACATCTTGTTAAAGATATTGCAGCCCTATCCTGGCTAAACTACGGTATTAATTTTGCAATAGGAGATACAAATACCGGAGACATAATAGCTATAGATCTTGGTGTTATCGTTGTTCAATTTGGTATCAGAATTAAGATAACTATTGCAAGTGTTATAGGTGCAATAGCAGCTATCATAATATATAAAAAAATCTAATCTTCATCATGATCCAACTGATTTCTTGGAGAGAGAGCCACAAGAGGAATACTTGTCAACAGGTGAATTAAAGATGAGTTCACAGGCATGTATTCCCTTGTTCGAATGAAGGAGGATAGTGTGAAAGATAAATCTTTCACACAGAAGAACTGCGAAGCTAGCACAATGGTGCTTGCTCCTTGTTCTTCCAGGCTTTTCTTAGATGCCCTATTAGGGCATCATGTAGGCTTTTCCAGGTGCCCTAATGGGCATCATGTAGGCTTGGCGGAAAAGATAAATCTTTCACACTAACTATGATGAAAGGTATGGTATTTAATGAAACAAAGCTATCTAACAGTTAAGGACCTTCCTGTGTCCGAACAACCTTATGAAAAATGTGAGAAGTACGGTGCTAGTGTTTTATCAGATGCTGAACTTCTAGCAGTTATCATAAGAACAGGAACTAAAGAACTTAGAGCCAATGAGCTTGCTATGAATATTCTTAATTATTCTAGTACAAACCCAGGGCTTAAAGGACTAAACTACCTGTCTCTTAATGAATTGACAAAGATTAAGGGGATAGGGAGAGTTAAGGCAATTCAGCTTCTATGCCTAACTGAGATTACTAAAAGAATGGCTAAAGAGATTCATAAGGAAGGTCTAAAGCTGGTGACGCCTCAAAGTGTGGCTAGTTATTACATGCAAGATATGCGGCATTTGACAAGAGAGCAGGTCATGCTTCTAATGCTTGATTCTAAGAACAAGTTAATTAAGGATATGATTATATCCACAGGTACTGTCAATACCTCTCTGATGCCTATTAGGGAAGTCTTAATTCAGGCAATAAAGTTTGAAGCAGTTAATATTATCTTGCTTCATAATCATCCCAGTGGAGACCCTTCACCAAGTACTGAAGATATCCATGTAACAAGAAGATTGACAGAAGCTGGTAATTTAGTCGGGATTGCACTTATGGATCATATAATTATTGGTGATAATAAATATATTAGCTTAAAGGAAAAAGGCTATTTTTAACATGATATATGACTACAATGGGTTACAAATAATAGTTATCCCTTTTATATAACGTGAACATATAGATTTGGATTCATGAGTATTAGACATGAAGAAAGGTATGGTTATAAAGTATGGCTCAAAAAATTTTTGGAATAGATATGGGAACAAGCACCATAAAAATATATCAAAAAGGTCATGGAATAGTATTGGATGAACACAATGTTATCGCTATTGCCAATAGGAAGAATGTAATTGCAATAGGAGAAGAAGCATATGAAATGTATGAGAAAGCTCCAGACAGTATTGCTGTCACATATCCTGTTCGTAACGGGGTTATTGCAGATGTTGCCAATATGCTAACCCTTCTTAATCATCTTATGGTTAAAATTTCTAAAGGTAAACGACTTGGTCTTGCTGATTACATTGTGGCTGTTCCAACTGATATTACTGAAGTAGAGAGAAGATCCTTTTATGAAATGATTGTTAACTCTAATCTTAAAGTAGGTAAAATTAAAATAGTAGAAAAGCCTATCGCAGATGCTGTTGGTGTAGGACTTGATGTAATGACGGCTAGGGGTGTTATGGTTGTTAATATAGGTGCTGACACAACAGAGATTTCCATACTTTCTCTTGGTGGGATTGTTCTTAGTAAGCTAGTTCCCATTGGTGGTAACAAGCTAGACGAAGCCATTAAGAGCCTTGTAAAAAGAAGACACAACCTTTTTATCGGAGATAAAACTGCAGAGAGTATTAAAAGAAAATTAGCCTCTGCCATACCCCAAGTAAAGGGCTCTCTTAACGTATACGGAAGGAACATGGTCACTGGGTTACCCTCAGAGATGGAGGTCACTTCTGACACTGTTTACGAAGCAATTTCCGAGGATCTATATAACATTATCGATTCTATAAAGATAATACTTGAACGGACTCCACCTGAGATTTCCGCTGATATTATCGATAGTGGTATTTATATTACTGGAGGCTCTGCTAATATTTTCTCTCTTGATGAATTAATTCACAAGGAGACAGAGCTTAAGGTGAATATCTGTCCTGATCCAGCCAATACAATTGTTAATGGTATTGGTAGAATTATGGAAGATCCAAAATTAGCTGTATTAGCAGATTCACTAAAGTCAAGAACATTTGTTAATTAGTAACTGGAGGCATTCATGAAACGAAGGAAAAAACTCCATATTAAACCAAAACATATTCTAATTACTGGGATCGTTTTTTGTATTATCCTTATCGGAATATCATTTAGATATGAAGAACAGCTAGCTCCTGTAAGAGCCGCTGTAGGAACAGTATTTACCCCAATGCAAAAAGGCATTAATATCGTAGGAAGCTTCATCTCAGATAAAACAGATACCTTCAGGAATATTAATGACTTATTAGAGGAAAACGAAACCTTGAAGGAGCAGATTAATGTTTTGACATATGAAAACAAAATGCTATTACAAGACAAATACGAATTGGATGGTTTAAGAGACTTATATGAACTGGACAAAAAATATCTAGATTATCCAAAAGTAGCTGCCCGAGTTATTAGTAAGGATACAAGTAATTGGTATAGTGTTTTTACCATTGATAAGGGAACTAAAGATGGACTTATGAAGGATATGAACGTTCTAGCAGGCAATGGTTTGGTTGGAATTATTACTGAGGCAAACTATAATTATTCAGTTGTTCGCTCAATAATTGATGATAAAAGCTATGTTAGTGCTATGTTCTTAAAAACCTCTGACACTTGCATGATTCAAGGTGATCTTAAATTGATGGATTCTGGTAAGATTCGGGTTCAGCTTATTAGTAAGGATGCTGAAATTAGTGATGGTTATGAGATAGTAACGTCCCATATTAGTCCTAATTTTCTTCAAGGTATCTTAATTGGCTATGTTAGTGATATTGAACTAGATTCTAGTAATATGACTAAATCCGCATATCTAACCCCTGCCGTTGATTTTGAACACTTGGAGGAAGTCCTTATTATAACTGAAATCAAAGAACCTCCTCTTAAGGAAGCTCCAACAGAATAGTAAGAAGAGGTAATCTAATGAAACGAATTCTTATTTATTTAATAGAAATTATATTATGCTTTGTTATCCAATCATCTACCTTTCATTATTTCAGTCTAGGTGACATTATGCCTAACTTACTTCTGATTCTAGTTGTTTCTCATGCTTATATGAGCGGAAGGATGACTGGGCTTGGTATAGGATTTTTTTGTGGTTTATTAGTAGACCTTGTATATGGAGATCTTATTGGTTTAAATGCTTTGTTATTAATGGTAATTGGATATTTCATTGGTTATACTAATAAAATATATGCTAATGATGATTATACTTTTCCTGTCATATTTGTAGCAGTAAGTGACTTGGTTTATAACTTTTTTTACTATATCTTTGAATTTTTGCTTAGAGGAAGATTAGGCTTATCCTATTACCTAAGTAGGATTGTTCTTTCCGAAATTATTTATACTGTCCTTGTCTCAATATTTGTTTATAAATTACTACACATGATTAACAATAGACTTAATCGTAAGACTAATGAGGAGGAATAGGTTTGTTAGATGTAATACTTGATTATATAAAAAGAATAATAAAATCAAGACTTTTTCCTGTATCACTAATTTTTGTAGTCTTATTCTCTATACTAATCAATAGATTATTTCAATTACAGATAGTAGAAGGTCCAGCTATAGCCGAAGAAACTTTTCTAAGAGATACTAGAAATCGTGAAATCAAAAGTACAAGAGGTAATATATACGACAGAAATGGTAAAATACTGGCATCCAATGTGCTTTCCTATTCAGTTATGCTAGAGGATAGTTCAGCCATTACCTCCAATGATCAAAGAAATGCTATTATTCTTCACTTGATTAATATAATAGAAAAAAATGGTGGTACTCTAGATAACGAGTTTTATATTACACAGGATGAAAATGGCGAATTTNAATTCACAATAACTGGCTCTGCCTTAACTCGTTTTAAAGAGAATGCATATGCCTATGTTTTAGACAATAATAAATTAACCGAAGAACAAAGAGATGCTACAGCCGAAGAAGTCTATGACTTTCTTAAGAATGGTACTGGTAATAATTATACCCGTATGTTTGGCATCTCTGATGAATATTCCGTAGAGGAAGCTCTTAAGATTATGAGTGTTAGATACGCTCTTTTTTGCAATTATCCTAAGCATTTGCAGATAACAGTGGCTTCCAATGTTAATGAGGAAACAGTGGCTGAGGTATTAGAGGAAAGGGCTAACCTTCCAGGAGTTGAGATTAGCAAGCAAACCCAGAGATACTATCATGATAGTGTTTACTTTGCCCATATTTTAGGCTACACAGGACTTATTAATTCTGATGAATTAGAAGCTCATGATGATGGTAGCGGTTATTATAACTTTACTGATGTCATTGGAAAGTCTGGTTTAGAGAAGGAATTTGAAAGCTATCTTTCTGGTAAAAAGGGCAGTGAGATTGTAGCTGTTAACTCCGCTAATAAAGTAATAGATGTAATAGATCGTATTGATCCTGTGGCTGGTAATGATATATATCTAACAATTGATAGTGATTTACAAAGGGATACTTATCACCTTATGGAAAAAGAGATTGCCAGTATCCTAATAGATAAAATACGTCCAAATATGGATTATGGTACAAAGGGTGAAAGCTCCAGCAATATCTTAACACCAATATATGAGGTGTATTTTGCTTTAATCAATAACAATATTATTGATATTAACCGTCTTAATAATAGTGATTCTACTGATCTTGAAAAGAAGGTTTATAATAAATATAAGGATTTACTTTCTGATGTCTTTAGTCAGCTTGATGACCTGCTTAAGGAAGGCAATACTATTACTAATGACAAGGCCGGTGATATGGAAGAGTACCTGGACTACTTTTATGAAACCTTGAATAATCAAGGCTTATTAATAAAGGGGTTACCTAAGGATGATCCGATTTATAAGGATTATCAGAATAATAAAATAAGTCTTAGTAAGTTTATATATCACGGATTAGCTAACAACTGGATTGATATATCTAAACTTGAAGTTGGGGACGAATATCACAGTGTAGGTGAGCTTTACGATAAGCTTATTAAATACATGAAGAATATTTTACAGTCAGATAATAACTTCAACAAAAAGATATATAGAAGCTTAGTCTTTTCCTACAAATTATCAGGAACTGAAATATGTCTTTTATTATTCGACCAAGATGTGTTAGAATATAATGAGACCGATATTAATCGACTAAATAATGGGAGTATTTCATCTTATCAGTTTATGCTTAATAAACTTAAGTCTCTTGAGATAACTCCTGCTATGTTAGCCTTAGAACCATATAGTGGTTCCATAGTTGTGACTGATGTTAATAATGGTAATGTTCTGGCTATGGTAACCTATCCTAGCTATGATAATAATAAGATGGCTAATAAAGTCGATTCTGAGTATTTTAATATGCTTAGAAATAATAAGACTGCTCCATTTATCAATAGACCTGTGCAGCAAATCCTTGCTCCTGGTTCAATATATAAGATGATTTCAGGAGTTACAGCCTTAGAAGAGGGTGTTGTAACCCCATATGAGAAAATACGGGATCTTGGAGTATTTGATAAGATTTTACCTGCTGCCAAGTGTCATGTGCATCCTCGTTCCCACGGTTCAGTCAATATAGTAGATGCTATAAAGGTTTCCTGTAACTATTACTTTTATGAGACGGCATATCGTCTAAGCATAGATAGTACTGGGCAGTATAATGAACAACTAGGGCTTGCAAAAATCGCCAAGTATGCTTCAATGTTTGGTCTAGATGAGCCTTCAGGAGTAGAACTACCTGAATATTCTCCTATAATTTCTGATAAGGACCCAATTAGATCCTCAATAGGACAAGGAACTAATGGTTATACTGCAGCTCAGCTAGCTAAATATGTTTCTACAATAGCAACTAAAGGTGTATCCTATGATTTGACCTTGCTCCATAAAATTATCGATAAAGATGGACAAGTATTGCTTAATAATAGTCCAGAGCCTACTAAGGTCCTATCAGATATCAAACCATCTACCTGGGCAAGTATACAGGAAGGTATGTATTCTGTTGTCAATACAAGTGGTGGTTCTGTATACAACTCCGGTCTTTTTAAGGATTTAGGCTTTACAGTTGCCGGTAAGACAGGAACATCTCAGATTAGACTCACTGTTCCTAACAATGCTTTGTTTTTATCATATGCCCCATATGAGAATCCTGAAATTTCAATAATAACGATTATTCCTAATGGGCATACATCTCGTAATGCTGCCGAGCTAACTAGAGATGTTTATGATTTATATTACCACCCACAAAAGCGTGTTGAATTAGTAGAAAGTGATGTAACTTTGCCTGAAAACAATATTGATGCATTTACTGATTAAATAATGACAAGTTAATTGGCTTGCCAACTAAAGTGATTACCTGGAGGTCATAATGAATACAACTAATAATTCAGTAGTTATAAAGGGTAATAAATATGGTATCATTGTCGTATTGAATCCTGACGAAAAATTTGATAAATTGAAAGAAATCCTTGCTAGGAAGTTTAGAGAGTCTAGTGATTTCTTTAAAAATGCTAAGATGGCAATCACATTTGAAGGTCGAAAGTTGTCTAATGATGAAGAGAAGGAAATCTTAGATATAATTGCTAAAAATAGTGATATGCAAATTATCTGCGTTATAGACAATGATGAGGAAAGAGAAGAGAACTTTCGTAAAACCTTAGAAGAAAAACTTATGGAGGTTTCCAATAACACCGGACAGTTTTATAAAGGTATATTACGTTCAGGTGCATCCCTAGAATTTGAAACAAGTGTTGTGATTATCGGTGATGTTAATAATGGTGCCAGAGTAGTTTCTAAAGGTAATATCATTGTTCTAGGTTCTTTAAAGGGTACAGCTATTGCAGGGGTTACAGGTAATACCAATTCATTTGTTATTGCCTTAGACATGAGACCTACTCAGATACGAATAGCAGATACAATTGCTAGGTCTCCTGACAAGCCTGTTAAGGAGGAAAGTAAAGATGCTAAGATTGCATTTTTAGAAGATGGTAATATATATATTGAGCCGCTAACTAAAAGTGTCTTACAAGACATAAATATTTAAACATCATTAGTTATTCGGATACAAAAATATACAGGAGGTTAAGACCTCNGACTTGGGAGGAACTAAAAATGGGTGAAGTAATTGTTGTNACATCAGGAAAAGGTGGTGTTGGTAAGACAACAACAACCGCTAACGTTGGAACTGGCTTAGCTATGCTAGAAAAGAAAGTAGTACTTATTGATACAGATATCGGTCTTCGTAATTTGGATGTGGTTCTAGGACTTGAGAATAGGATTGTGTATAATCTAGTCGATGTTATCGAAGGAAACTGCAGAATTCGAAATGCCTTGATTAAGGATAAACGTTTTCCTAATCTTTATCTTTTGCCATCTGCTCAAACAAGAGATAAAACATCTGTAACACCTGAGCAAATGAAAAAACTAGCATTTGAACTAAAAGAAGAATTCGATTATGTAATTATGGATTGTCCTGCCGGAATTGAACAAGGTTTTCTTAATGCAATTGCTGGTGCTGACAGAGCTCTTGTAGTTACTACTCCTGAAGTCTCTGCAGTAAGAGATGCAGATCGTATCATTGGCTTATTAGAAGCTAATGAAATACATAATTCTCACTTAGTCGTAAATCGTCTACGTATGGACATGGTTAAGCGAGGAGATATGATGTCTAGCGAGGATGTTGAAGAAATTCTTGCCATA
>JGI24709J26583_10000535_pt1 | contig 32522 bp, 24 predicted proteins | sample BioPla2DNA1_FD_26583 | JGI IMG/M metagenome (IMG submission 26583) | reverse complement strand
AAAATATAAATATAGGAGGAATCAAATGAAAAAAGTAAGCTATGATTTAAAAGGTAAGGCAAAGAAAATTTTCTCATTATTATTAGTCCTGGCTATGGCACTGAGTCTTGCAGGTACACCAGTATTTGCAGCGGAGGATACAGATGCTACACCAATCCCAGAGCTTTCTTTAGAGCTGGGTGATCTAACAGGTACATTAGTAATCATACATACTAACGACACCCATGGAGCAGATGTGGCAGTGCCTGGTAATTCATTAGGAACTGCTGGCATTGCAAGGCTTGTGAGAGACTATGAAGAGGCAGGGGCGGAGGTACTACTGATCTCAGCTGGTGATGGGATTCAAGGGGATCCACTAGTTAACCTAAGCTCAGGTAAAACAGCAATTAACTTTATGAATCTCGCAGGATACAATATGATGGTTCCTGGTAATCATGAATTCGATTTTGGCTACCTTAATCTTTTAGAGCTTGAAGCACTGGCTAAGTTCCCAATAATCGCAGCTAATATACTAGACAAAACCAGTGGTCAACCAGTATTTGATGAGAATATTATATTTGATACTAGTATAGGTAAAATTGGTGTATTCGGATTAACTACTCCTGAAACACTTACAAAGGCCAATCCGAATAATGTAGCATCTCTTACTTTCCCTGAAGGAGAGGCTATGTATAAGATTGCGCAGGAGCAAGTAGATATATTAAAAGAAGCGGGAGTAGAATATATAGTAGGTGTATTCCACCTTGGAATTGATGAAGGTAGTGAGCCCAATAGATCCTCTGATGTTATTGCTAAGGTTGATGGAATAGACATAGTAATTGATGGCCACAGCCATAGTATTATTGAAGGAGAAAAATACGGTGACACTATATTAGTATCTGCAGGTACAAAACTAAGTAGTGCGGGTATTATAATTCTTGATGGTAATAGAGTTAAGACAGACCTCATATCAGTAGAAGAGTATAACCTAGTTGATGAAGCAGTTAATACTTATATTAATAAGGTAAATGATGATATAGACCTAGAGCTTTCTGAAACATTTGCAAAAACCCAGGTTTTCCTTGATGGTAATAGAGATCCAGGAGTTAGAACCCAGGAAACCAATCTAGGAGATTTCTCTGCTGATGCTATTCTTTGGGCAGCCAATGAAGCAGTAGGTGGAGGAATTGATGCTGCTATTACTAATGGTGGTGGTATAAGAGCTTCAATTGAGATTGGTGATGTAACCATGAAGGATATGAAGACAGTCTTCCCATTTGGTAACACAATTGCTACTGTTAAGGTTAAAGGAGCTCAGTTAATTGAAATTCTTGAAGCCTCAACATATAGTACCCCAACAGCTGTAGGAGGATTTCCTCAGGTCGCTGGTATAGAATTCACAATTAATACAGGTGTTCCTTATGTAAATGGAGAGCAGTTCCCAGATTCAACATATTATGGACCTGCTAATCCTGGAACTCGTATTTCTAATGTTAAAATAGGTGGAGAAGATATTGACCTAGATAAGACCTACACCATAGCAACTAATGATTTCTTGGCTGCTGGTGGAGATACTTACTACTTATTCAAGAAACTAGAAAGCCATAATACATATGTTGCCCTTGAAGATGCTCTTGTAAGCTACACAGAGAAAGTTCTAGATGGTGTAATAAGTAAAGAACAATATGGAAAACCAGCTGGTCGTATCACCATTATTGATGAAGTTGTAGTAGAAGAAGTTGAAGAAGTAGAGAAAGTAGAAGAGACAGAAGAAGCTGAGGAAGTGGAGATCGATGAGATTGAAGAAGAAACTGCAGAAGATATAGAAGAAACTACTGATGAAGTAACATATAAGGTAGTAGAGGGTGATAACCTCTGGAAGATAGCTAAAAAACAGCTGGGATCTGGAAGTAGATATGTAGAGATTTATGAACTTAACAAAGATCAAATCAAGAATCCTAATATGATATACATTGATCAAGAGCTTGTTATTCCAGCCAAATAATTAATCTTTAGCTTAGGCAATTGCGAAATAACCCAATTTATATATTTATAAGATTAATAGCAATTCTGGAGCGTAAGTTAAGCAAAGCGTTGGAGCGAGAGAATTCACTATTAAGCTTCTAAATAAATATAACTTAAGGGTTTCCCGATTACCTATTAATCTTTAGCTATTTGAAAAGAGCTTTTACCATATAGGTAATTACTTTTGGTAAAGGCTCTTTTTTATAGTATCATGAGTCTGTATAATGTCTAGTAGCTAGGGTTATTATTTGCTGCTAGACCTTTTAATTTTATTATTTCTAATGTTATATAAACAATAGCTATGATGCTGGCGATACCATCTGATATGGCATTACTTAAGTATACCCCTTTAACTCCAAGCTTTGGAGCAAGGATTAGAATGGCTGGTATAATAATAACACCATACCTGAAAAACCCCAAGATACTGCTTAACTTAGACTTTCCTACAACTTGGAAATACTGGGAGCTTACAGTCTGAGGACCGAGGAGTGGAAGCATAGATAAATATAACTTGATTTCCTTGGAGGTTATCTGTATTAATACGGGGTCATCTGTGAACAAGGTTACTAATAGCTGTGGAATTATCATAATCACTAGGAATAATAGTGTGGATAAGATAAGAGAACGAAATAGTGCAAGCTCTAATGATTTTTTAACTCTTCCATATAGCTTAGCGCCCCAGTTATATCCACATATTGAATTATTGGCCTGAACAATTCCTACAACAACCATATGATAGAAGCTATGGAGGCTGGACATAATGGTAACTGCGGCTACATCAAGGTCATTACCATAGTGTAGTAGGCTATTGTTTAAAAAAAGATTTACACCAGCGGCCAGGATTTGAACATAAAAAGAAGGTAGACCCATGCTTAAACTGGTTCTTAATAAATGGCCTTCATTTTGAACTTTTCTTATCCTAAGATGAATTGGGAAATCAGCTCTCTTTATAAATACATATATAACATATACAGTTAGAGTAGTCTGGGAAATCACTGTTGCAATTGCTGCCCCACCTATACCCATATCAAAAACAAAGATAAAAATTGGATCTAAAATTATATTCATAATAGAGGTGATTACAATTATTCTCATGGATATACCTGCCCGTCCAATTGAACGAAGTGAATTATTCAAGCAATATCCGGGAATTCCAATAATAGAGCCAACAATAATGATTACTATATATTCCTTGGCATAGGGCATAACATCTTCTGAGATAGCCATGAATCTAAGGATAGGATCTAAAAATATCATGAATATTAGTGCAAAAGCTAATAAGAAAATCATGATATATTTCAAAGCAAGGTAAAGAATATCCTCTGCTTCTTCTATCTTGTCTTCTCCAAGTTTTATGGAAATCAAGGAAGAGGTTCCTATACCTATCAACAAAATAAATGCCATTTGAATTATCTGTATGGGCATGGTGATTCCAACTGCTGTTAGTGCAAGAGAGTTTATTTTGCCAACATATATTCTATCAACAATATTAAATATAGCACTACTTAACATTCCAAGTATAGCAGGAATGCTTAGTTTCCATAAAAGTTTTGATATCTTTTCTCTTCTTAAATCCATAATCTATACATGCCTTTCTTCCGAACTTAGTTCATATCAACCTGCAAACCTTCTACATGAAAATCTTTGATTTTTTACACTAATTTATTTTCTTCTAAAATAATTCAATTAATAATTTGTAAAAACAGATAAATGTATTGTACTATGATAAACTTTAATTCTCAAGTATATACTAGTCTAGTATAAGCTTGTTTATATATGGTTTAAGTAATAGGTTTAGTCTATAATTAGTATATGTATTATTTTAGCACAATTGACAAATGGTGACATATAATATTATTTTTCTTAGAAGAAAAGGAGGATGGATAATGCGAATATTAATAATTGGAGCAGTAGCCGCCGGAACCTCAGCAGGAGCAAAAGCAAGAAGGAATAATGAAGATGCGGAAATAGTTATTTATGAAAGAGATAATTATATTTCATATTCAGCTTGTGGTACCCCATATTATATTGGTGGAGAGATTGAGAATGCTGATGACCTTTTTCCAAGAGATCCAGCATTCTTTAAAAGTAAATATAATATCGATGTATTAATTCTTCATGAGGTTTTATCTATAAGTCCAAATAGCAAGGCGATAGAGGTGAAAAATCTGTCCACTGGAGAGGTTTTTATAGATCATTATGACAAACTGGTAATAGCTACAGGAGCTAGAGCTTTTATTCCACCTATTATTGGAGCAGATAAAGATCATGTTTATAGCTTGAGAAACATTAATGATATGATTAGAATAAAGGATTATATTACTAAGAATAGTACTGCCAAGGCACTAATTGTTGGTAGTGGTTTTGTTGGTCTGGAAGTATGTGAAAGTCTAGTAGGACTAGGGATTGATGTAACTATTGTAGAGTCACTCCCTCAGGTTACTCCAGGACTTGACAGTGATATGGCAGTCCATGTTCAAAAGGAACTTGAGAAAAATGGAGTTAAGGTATATACAGCTGTTTCGGCCAAAGAAATTAGGGATAATTCTGTTATATTATCTGATGGTATCGAGATCCAAGCAGATTTTGTACTTCTATCCACCGGAGTAAGACCTAATACTGAACTTGCTATAAAGGCTGGGATTGAACTGGGTTTGACCAAGGCTATCAAGGTTGATGAGAAAATGAGGACTAATATAGAAGATATATATTCTTGTGGAGACTGTGCAGAACAGTTTTCTGTAATTACTGGGAACCCTATATATAGACCCCTAGGGTCTACAGCCAATAAAATGGGTAGAATTGCAGGAGATAGTTTAACTGGCGGGAACCTTGAGTTTAGAGGTGTACTTGGTACCGGAATATTCAGAGTGTTTGGTATGACTGTAGCTGTAACAGGACTATCGGAAAAAGAAGCTAAGGCAGAAGGATATGATGTGGCTCTTGTCCATAATATTAAGCCCAATAAACCTGTGTATATGGGTGGTAAGGAAATGGTTATTAAGGGCATTGCTGACAAAGCTAGTGGCAGATTATTAGGTGTTCAGATTGTAGGTAGTGAGGGTGTAGACAAAAGAATTGATGTATTTGTTACTGCAATAACTTTTAGAGCTAAGGTTTCGGACCTCTTTCACCTTGACCTTGCATATGCCCCACCATATTCAACTACTAAGGATCCGGTAATGTACACAGGGATGATATTGGATAATGCAATTAGTAAGGGGAGATCCCTTATAACATGTGATGAATTAGATGATTTAGTCAAGTCAGGTAAGAAGGTAGAAATAATAGATACAAGAGTTCAAGGTTCATATGAAAAAGGCCATATTGATAAGGCTATTAGCGTCCCACACTCTCAATTTAGGGAATATATAAAGAATATGGATAAGGACACCATTGCAGTAACCTATTGCAATAAGGGAACTACGGGAAATGCTACACAAAATATCTTAATTAATAAAGGCTTTAAAGAAACATATAATATCTCCGGAGGTTATACCCAATACAAATCAAAAGATAAAGAGCAGTAACAAAAAATATTGCAGAAATTGTCTGATAATGTTATATTTAAGTTAGTATAAGAGATACAATTTGGAAAACTCCGTAGACTCTTTTCAAATTTTATACAGATAAGGGATAGGGTAAAAGATAAATCTTTCACAGGTGAATTGTGAACTCAATTAACTTAGTAGATATTGTGCACTAGGTAATATAAAATCAGTGATTTTCATGGGGAAAGTTTGCAGGCTAGTGTGAAGGAAGTTCACACATAAGAAAGGTATGGTTTTTATATGAGGAAAAGAGCACTGCTAGATAAAAGACAAGGGGCAATGATCTCAATTTGTTTTGTGTTGGCAATAATTATATTTTTCTTCATCTTTATTAACCAAGAAATATCCTATGGTGCAGAGGTGGCTTCTGTAAGTGAAGAAGTGTACTCTGGAACAGAAACAGCAAAAAAAATTCTTATTCTTAATTCCTATCATGAGGGATTTTCCTGGACTAAGGAGCAAAACGATAGCATAATTACGGAGTTTCAGGAATATGGCAGCAGTGTATATATAATGAACGAGTTTATAGATTGGAAGAACTATCCCTACAAGGAAAATCTTGATTATTTGTATGAATATTATTCGTATAAGTATGAGAACAAAGATATAGATATTATCATTACAACTGATGATATTGCTCTTAACTTTGCCCTTGGTCATCGGGCTAATATTTTTTCTGATGCTCCAATAATATTTAGTGGAGTTAATGAAGATGGAACCGAATCCATTACTTCAGGATTTGATCGCTTAACAGGGGTAATTGAGGTGATCGATCCTACTAAAACTATTGAAACAGCTTTAAAGATTAATCCTTCTCTTAAAAACATCTATATAGTTTTTGATAATTCTGAAAGTGGACTATCAACTGGCAAAATTGTCATGGATAAGATAAAGAAAGTCAATCCGGATTTAAATCTTATTCCTTGTAACAACATGCTTTATGAGGACTTGATTGAACAAGTAAAAGTGTTAGAAGAAGATAGTATTGTCTACATAACTACTTATTTTCAGGATGTTATTGGGCGAGTTATTGATGCGGTATACGCAACCAATGAGATAAGTCTTAATAGTAGAGTTCCTGTTTATCATCTTTATGATTTTGGTCTAAACAATGGAATTTTAGGAGGTAGCCTTTTAAGTGGAAGGGTACAGGGTGAATTGGCATCTAATATAGCCAAGAGGGTACTTCAGGGAGAAGATATTGATGATATTCCAGTTGTTGTAGAGGATAGCATGATTACTGTTTATGATTATAAGCAGCTTGAACGGTTTGGTATACCTCGAAACCTACTTCCAGAAGATGCCGAGATTATTAATAAGCCTTTTTCATTTTATGAAGCCTACAGAGGCTTTGTTAATGGTGTAATCATTGCTTTTGTGATACTAATTACATTTGTTATTGTCCTGTTGGGCTATATAAAGAAAATCCGCAAAATGCGTCGGGAACTATCTGAGAACCATGAGGAATTAACTCAGACCTATGAAGAATTAACAGCCTCCGATGAAGAGATTAGAAAGCAATATGATGAAATGTTGATTATTAATGAGAGAATACGTGAAGGAGAAGAGAAGCTAGTTTATCTTGCATATCATGATTCTCTAACAGGTATTCTTAATAAATATTCTCTTCTTGAAGCTAGCGATTATATATTTACTAAGGAAAAGGGTAAGATTGCCTTGTTCTTTATAGATATAGATAATTTNAAATATGTTAATGATACAATGGGCCATGCCTTTGGTGATCAACTAATTATTAAGGTATGTGCTAGGCTCAGTACGCTACTTAATGATAACGCCTCTCTTTATAGACATAGTGGAGATGAGTTTATACTTATCTTAGAAAACATATTAGGAACAGAGGAAGCAGAAGAATTTGCTCAAAAGCTACTTGATAAATTTNATTTTGGTTTTGAGCTACAGGGTAGTTTTGTACATGTGGGTATTAGTATAGGAGTTGCCATATATCCAGATCATGGAGTAAGAATTGAGCAATTACTGGAATATGCTGATATAGCTATGTACCATGCAAAAGACAAAGGAAAGAAGAATTACATGGTCTATGATAGAGCCATGAAGCAAAATTTTGCTGAAAGAGTAAATATTGAAAAAAACCTTCATGGTGCACTTGATAATAATGAATTTAAAGTTTATTATCAACCTCAATTTGATGCTAAGACACAGAAAATTACTGGATTAGAAGCTTTGCTAAGGTGGGAGAGTCCTGTTCTTGGCAATGTATCACCTTTGAAGTTTATAAAAATTGCAGAGGATATCCATGTGATTATTCCCATTGGGACATGGGTATTGCAGCAGGCTTGTTCATTTTTAAGTAAGCTACATAATATGGGGTACACTGATATAACAATATCAGTTAATATATCTATTAGACAGCTATTACAAATTGATTTTTGTGAGATAGTGCAGACTACCTTAGAAGAATATAACCTAGAACCGGAGTATTTAGAATTAGAGATCACTGAATCTATGCTGATAAAATCCTTTGATTCTATAGCCCAAAGCCTGGAGAAATTACATAGCATTAATGTTAGAATAGCTTTGGATGACTTTGGGATGGGATATTCTTCCCTTAATTATCTAACTCACCTACCAATCGATACTTTAAAGATTGATAAATCATTTATAGATACTATAATTAATCCTTTCAAAATATCATTGGCTGGCCAAATTGTTAAGTTAGGCAAGAGTATTGGTTTATCAGTTATTGCTGAAGGTGTAGAGTACGAAGAACAAGCTAACTATCTAGAAGAATATGATTGTGATAAAATACAAGGTTTTCTTTACAGCAGACCTATTCCAGAAGATGATATAATTAAGCTTTTGGAAGCAGAAGGAAGGAGTCATAATGATTAAGGCGGATTACCACATACATTCAAGCTTCTCCAGTGATAGCCAGGCGCTTATGGAGGAGACTATAGAAGTGGCTATTAGTAAGGGACTAGAAAGGATATGCTTCACTGATCATATGGATTTGTTTTACCCGGAAATTGAGGGGGGATATGATTTCATATTTGATCTAGACAATTACATTAATAAGCTGGATATATTAAAGGTCAAGTATATTGATAAAATCAAAATAATGACTGGTGTAGAGTTAGGGCTTCAACCCCATATGGAAAATGAATTATATAATCTAAGTCAGAGTAAATCCTTTGATTTTATAATAGGCTCTACCCATGTTATTGATAACATGGATCCATATTATCCTGATTATTGGATGGACAAAACTGTTAANGAAGGAATTAAAAGATACTATGAGGCAATTCTGCATAATTGCAAGGAGATGGCAGAGTGCTTTGATGTCTATGGACATATAGACTATATAATAAGATATATTCCTAAACATATGAAGGAGAGTCTTACTCAAGAGGATTATTCCTATGAATGCTTTAAAGATTTAGTTGATGAGATATTAAAAACAATTATATCTAAGGGAAAAGGAATAGAAATTAATACATCAGGATTTAAGTATGGACTTGGATGTCCTCACCCTGAACAAGTCATATTGAACCGTTATTATGAGCTTGGAGGAGAAATTATCACCATAGGATCTGATGCTCATATATCAGATCATATAGGATATGATTTTGGCAAGGCAGAAGCCATCCTTAAAGAAATTGGCTTCAAACACTACACAGTATTCATGGGCAGAAAGCCCACATTCGTAAAGCTTTAACCAATTGCTAAATAGAAGAAAAACGTCATAAAAAATAGTGTCAGCTTGCACCATAAAAAAGTAAATCTAAAGCAATAAAAAACATATATCAATTTGCAACTGTTTGAAGTACGTAATGGTACATAAGGTCATGTTTTTGATGACCTTATGTACCATTACGTACTTCAACCAAGGGAGAGCGTGTTGCAAATGAATATGTTTTTTTATGGCTTTTATCTACTTGAATTTGCAAGCAGATACTATTTTTTATTTTTCCTACTATTAGTAGTCCTCACGGTCTCCAAATTCTGCAGATTCAACCCATTCTTCAGGTCGAGTTACAAGCTTAATTAGCTCCTCTAAAATCACACAATGCTTTTCTTCTTGTTTTACTAAATAATTGAAGACAGTTTTATGCTGCTGATTTGGATTATCATTAAGAAAGCCTTTATAGAATTTAACGCTTTCTTCTTCTTTTTCTAATGCAACCCTGTAAACATCAAGCTGGCTAGGGATGTCCTTAATCTCACTTCTAATATTCTGAAGGTCCTTGAAGAGAGGTTTGACCTCTTTAAGAATATCACTGTCTTCTAAAGAGAGAGAAAGTTTTTCCGAATTTTGTTCTAGAATCTTGCGGTGATTTTCCTCTTCTTTGGCTAATAGGGTAAATACCACGTTTAAATTGTTATGCTTATTCAACTCAGCCTGTTCCAGATAGAAGTTTTCTAGATCCTTTTCCATTGAAATTGCTAACTCAATTATACTCATATTAAAAACCAATCCTTTCTTCACAGTATGCAAACTTTTTACATGAAGACTTCTTGTCTTCATGTTATCCAGTGCATAATATCAATAAAGTGAATTGTGTTCACAATTCACTCGTGAAAGAGTTATCCTTCACACTAACATCCCGTGCCTTTCATCATAAAGTGTAAATAGTATAATAAAGATGTTCAATTAGTGGAAAATAAAAATGTACAAAAGCTCCTTTGTTGATACTCATTATATCTGCTTTCTTGGCCTATTTCAACAAATATAAAAAAAGTATTGACAAAGGCTATCGCAAAAGTTATTATGTATATCATAGAATTCATATAAGAGAAGTGGGAATTGAAAGGAAGTCTAGTTATAATGAAATCAGCATATCACAATATAAAAAATAATAGTTGCTGTTGCTGTTCAATGTGTAATTGCCTTATGGAATTATTGCATGGACAGTTTTGTGATGTTCGTTTCTGATTTTTCATTAAATTAGAAGTATTATGCAATTTTTCTGTAGGCAGATCATTGGAGTCTGCTTTTTTTAATGGAAAAAAGTAGTTATAGCTAGTTATATATGAAAGTTATTGATAGAGCAACATAAATTAGATATATCTAAAGGAATGAGCTTACTTGTAAAAGAGAAAGGATAAGGCAAATGGATTTAGAATTTATAGAAAAATATATTCCTCTATATGTGGAGGCAGGAGAACTTACTATACGAATTGCCTTAATAGGAATTGTTGGATCAATAGTTGTTGGATTGATATGTAGTTTGATAAGGTACTATCGTCTTCCTGTTTTGAAAAAAATTGTAGAAGCCTATATAGAGCTTTCTAGGAATACACCTTTGCTAATACAGCTTTTCTTTTTATATTTTGGACTTCCCAAGATAGGAATTGTTATAAGCTCTGAAGCCTGTGGCATAATTGGTTTGATATTTCTAGGTGGAAGCTATATGTCAGAGGCATTTCGAAGTGGTCTTGAGGCTGTTCAGACTAGCCAGATAGAAGCTGGACTAAGCCTAGGGCTTACCAAAATGCAGGTAATAAGATATGTAGTAATACCTCAGGCCATTTCTATATCAATACCTCCATTTGCAGCCAATGTAATCTTTCTGATAAAGGAGACATCTGTATTCAGTGCAGTAGCCCTAGGAGATTTAATGTATGTTGCCAAAGACTTAATTGGTCTTTATTACAAAACTAATGAAGCTCTTTTGATGCTGGTAGTTGCATATTTAATAATATTACTACCTATATCCATAATTTTTTCATTAGTAGAGAGGAAGCTTAGGTATGCAGGATTTGGGAATTAGTGTTTTATTTCAAGGAAGAAATTTTATAAGATTACTAGAGGGTCTGTGGATTACTGTAGGAATATCATTGATTTCCGTAGCTATTTCAATAGTCTTAGGAATAATTCTTGGGGCGATTATGACAGTGAAAAATCCTCTTATCAAATGGATAACTAAGATATATCTTGAGTTTGTACGAATAATGCCTCAGCTAGTGCTTTTATTCATAGTATATTTTGGAGTTACAAAGGCATTTGGCATCCACTTGTCAGGAGAGCTTTCAGCAATTATAGTATTCTCGGTTTGGGGAACTGCTGAAATGGGGGATTTGGTAAGAGGAGCACTGCTTTCTATACCTAAGCATCAATATGAAAGCGGAAGAGCCATAGGACTTACAACAATTCAAATCTTTGGATATATTATAATCCCTCAAACTATACGAAGGCTCTTACCTCTAGCTATTAATCTGGTTACAAGGATGATTAAAACCACATCTTTAATAGCATTAATAGGAGTGGTTGAGATAGTTAAAGTAGGCCAGCAGATTATAGAGTCTTCTCGTCTATCAGTACCATCAGCTGCATTATGGGTTTATGGAGTAATATTTTTTATGTATTTTCTAGTCTGTTATCCCATATCCAGGTTAGCTACTAAACTAGAAAATAAATGGAGGGACTAATAGTGAAAATTATGAATGATAAAGAAACTATACTTGAAATAAAACAATTGGTAAAAAAATATGACAATCTGACTGCCCTTAAGGATGTATCACTAGATATTCATAGGGGTGAGGTGGTGGTAATTATTGGACCATCAGGATGTGGAAAAAGCACCTTACTAAGGTGTATTAATGGCCTTGAGTCTATTCAGGGTGGAGAAATATTTTTAAAGGATGAGCTTATCAGTAATAGAACTAAGGATATGCATCGTGTACGCCAGAAAATAGGAATGGTATTTCAAAGCTATGATCTGTTTCCCCATCTGACAATCCTTAATAATATAATACTTGGGCCTATTAAATCACAGCAGAGAGAGAAGAAGGAGGTGATAAAAGAAGCAGAGGAATTACTTACTAGAGTTGGATTATTAGATAAGAGAGATGCTTATCCAAGACAACTTTCCGGTGGACAAAAGCAAAGGGTGGCAATTGTCAGAGCCTTGTGCATGTACCCAGAAGTTATGCTTTTTGATGAGATTACTGCGGCTCTTGACCCTGAGATGGTAAGGGAGGTACTTGATGTAATGCTTGAACTTGCCAGATCAGGAAGCACCATGGTCATAGTAACCCATGAGATGCAATTTGCAAGAGCAATTGCAGATCGAATTATATTTATGGATCAAGGGGAGATAGTAGAAGTTAATGATCCTGAAGACTTCTTCTCGAATCCAAAGACTGATAGAGCAAGAAAGTTTTTAAATTTATTTGAATTTAAAGATTGAACTAACAAGGATTAATGAATAGTCAAAGTATAATCAAAAAATGATTAAGGAAAATGAAAGAAAAGAGGAGTTTATTATGAGGATGACTAAAAAATTACTAGTACTATTATTGTCAATAACCATATTGGGAGCCTTTTTTGTAGGGTGCCAAAAGGATAACAGCAATTCTAATAAAGTAGATAATACAAATAACACAACCGATGCAGACAATAAGAAGAATGGTTCCGCACGAACCTTAGAAGAAATCAAGGATAGTGGTAAGATTGTAATTGGAGTATTTAGTGATAAGAAGCCCTTTGGATACGTTGATGACAATGGTGATTTCCAAGGATATGATGTGTACTATGGTAATCGTATAGGAGAGGATCTTGGAGTAGATGTGGAATATGTAGCTGTTGAGGCTGCCAGCCGAGTAGAATATCTTGTTACAGCAAAGGTAGATGTTATTCTTGCTAATTTTACAGTAACCAAAGAACGTGCTGAAGTGGTGGATTTTGCACTTCCATATATGAAGGTAGCTTTAGGGGTGGTTTCACCTGATAATGCACTTATTACAGAAGCTGAGCAGCTTAATGGAAAGACTTTAATAGTAAGCAAAGGAACTACTGCAGAGACATACTTTACAGAGAATCATCCTGAAGTTAAGCTGTTAAAGTTTGACCAATACAGTGAGGCTTATGGTGCTTTACTTGATGGCCGTGGGGATGCCTTCTCCACAGATAATACAGAGGTTTTAGCATGGGCCATCGAGAACCCTGGCTTTTCTGTTGGTGTCGAATCCTTAGGCAATCTTGATACTATCGCACCTGCTGTTCAAAAGGGTAACACAGAGCTTCTTAACTGGCTTAATGATCATATAGTGGAGCTTGGTAAAGAAGATTTCTTTCATGCTAATTATGAAGAGACTCTTGCTCCAGTATACGGAGATGCAGCTGATCCAGATAGTTTAGTTGTTGAAGGTGGAGTAGTAGAGGAATAAGATNGCTTAATGGTTAATTTTGTCAAGGGTATATCATAAAATCTAAGATTTTGTGATATACCCTTTTTGTATGTAGTCTCAAACAAAATAAAAAACATGATTGTCGAAAATTTTCGAAAAAATCATGTACATTTCAACTAAACTAAGTTATGATGTTTTATGTGAGTGTTGAATATTACAGAGGAGGAGATTGTTTATGGGTAATTTACTGAAGAATTTGCAGAAAAGACTTTCTAGAAATAAGTCTACAAGTGTCAGAGCTGTTATGGGAGAGCGTAAAGTAAGATTTGGCATTTTGCAGAAATTAATTCTTGGCTTTATTATTCCTGTAGCCCTGATAGTGTTTCTTGGAATTATATCTTATTCCAAAGCTTCAGAGGGATTGATAAGCAACTACGAGCAAGCAACTGAGAATACCTTTGAAATGGCTACCAGCTATATGGCTTATGTTTTTGAGGCAGTTGACGCAATATCACAGCAGTACATTAGTGATAATGACTTAAGTTATTTCACAAGAGGATTGGTTTATACTGATTCACAGGAGAGACTTTCCTTTGTAATAAGCAATAACAATAAGCTCTTAACTAAGACTAATCTTGAAAGATTTATTGAGAACATACATATAATAGCAGGTGAAGATATTCCGGTTTTAACTAGTGATATGGAGAATATATATGGCTTCTACTCAGAAATAGAAGGAAGCTTGCAGAGTGATAATGGGGTATGGCTAGGAAGTCATCCTATCATAGATGAAAAAGTTAGCTTAGATAAAGAAGCTTACGCATTATCCTTCCTTCGTAAGTTTGACCACGGTGAAGGACTTGTGGCAATCGATATAAGTAAAAATGAAATTGAAGCATTTTTAAGAGATTTATCATTAGGAGATAATAGCTTTGTTGGTATTGTAACTGAGGATGGAAGTGAAGTTACAATATTTAATCAGGATCTAGATATTGAAGAGGATTCTGAAGTAGAGATCCAGCAGGTAGATGCTGACTTTTCATTTTTTGAGCAGACATATTATTCAGAGAGTATAGTAGCTGATCAGCAGATAGGCTCTGAATACGTAGATTATAATGGCCAAGAACATCTTTTCATGTATGGTAAGATTGGAGACACTGGGGTGACAATATGTGGAATGATACCAAAGGCAAGNTTTATGCAACAGGCTGATGATATCCGATCCACTACAGTTATCGTAGTTGTTGTGGCCTGTATAGTGGCTGTATCAATTGGTATTGCCATTTCCAATGGAATAGGTAGAAACATAAAACATATAATTGGAAAGCTTCGTAATATTTCCGATGGAGATCTAACTGTAGAGGTGGCTGTTAGGAGCAAAGATGAATTTGCAATCTTAGCGAGTAATATTATGGATATGCTTAACAGTATGAGAAAACTTATACAGAAGATGTCCCATGTCAGCGGATTGGTAACAAAATCAGCAGACAATGTAATGGAATCCTCTCAGATAATATCAAAATCTAGTGGGGAGATCACTGTTTCAATTGACAATATTGGCTCTGGTATTGAAGGACAGGCATTTGATTCACAAAATTGTCTATCTCAAATGGATGATTTATCTAAGAAAATCTCAATTGTTAATAGTAACCTCAATGAGATAGAAAAAGAAATGGAGGATATGAGCCATATTGTTTCAGAGGGTATCAATACTATGGAAAGCTTGACTAAGCAATCAGAGGAAACCAATAAGATTACTAAATATGTAGTTGATAATATTACAGCATTGGATGAGAAAACAAAATCAATTAGTGAAATAGTAAATGTTATTAATGACATAGCAGATCAAACTAATTTATTATCTCTTAATGCATCTATTGAAGCAGCTAGGGCGGGAGAGGCTGGTAAGGGATTTGCTGTAGTTGCTACTGAGATTAGAAAACTAGCTAATAAATCTATGGAATCAGCAGATGAAATTCGTGATGTAATAAGTGATATAACAAGTCAGACAAACACCACAGTAAAAACTGCACAGGAAGCAGAGACAGTTGTTGATAAACAGAATGATACGGTAAATCATACTATAAAGGCATTCCAGAATATGAACAGAGGTATGGATAGATTGATTCATAATCTGTCTGAGATAGGTAATAATGTAAAGAATATGGAAGAGGCAAGAAAGGGTACACTTAGTTCAGTAGAAAATATATCAGCGGTATCTGAGGAGACTATGGCAACATCTTTAGCAATTGAGAAAATAGTTGATGCACAAGCGGACTCAGTTAGGATATTAGATAATGCAGCAAAAGAGATAGTTGCTAATGCAGAAGATCTAGGGGAAGCTGTGAATATGTTTACAATATAGAATAATGACATGAGTGATTTAACATGTTGATTAAAAAAATATTGAAAATGTATAAAAAGGTGTTGAAGTAATTTGATAAGTATGGTAATATTAAAACTGGTAACGATACCGGAAAGGTTACTGATAACGTTACCAATATAAAAATATTGTAAAATGGAATTGTTTTTTGGAACTATTCCACAAAAAAGAAGGAGAGGTAGAGATGAGAAAATTAAGTAAGCTTTTGGCAATCCTTTTAACATTGGTTATGGTTGCAGGTGCATTAACTGCTTGTGGTGGGGGAGACAAAGAGAAAGACACAAGTAAGACAACAGATAATTCAGGGAGTGAAGATAAAAAAGATGAAGCATCTAATGAAGAAACTTCCAATGACGATAGTGCAAGTAATGATGAAACAGTAGATGAAATTTATTACTTGAATTTCAAACCTGAAATTGCCGAAGTATACAATCAGATTGCTGCTGACTATGAAGCAGAGACTGGTATTAAGGTTAAGGTTGTAACCGCAGCTTCTGGTACATACGAGCAGACACTAAAATCTGAGGTTGCTAAGTCTGATCCTCCAACAATATTCCAAATTAATGGACCAGTTGGATATGAATCCTGGAAAGATTACACCCTAGATTTAAAGGATACTGATCTTTATAGCTATTTGTCAGATAAGACCCTTGCAGTAACTTCAGGTGATGGGGTATATGGCATCCCATATGTAGTAGAGGGATATGGAATTATCTATAATAATGCTATTATGGAGAAATATTTTGCTTTAGGAGATAAAGCTACAGATATTACCTCAATGGATCAAGTTAATAACTTTGCTACATTACAAGCAGTGGTTGAAGATATGACTGCACAGGCAGATGCTCTAGGAATTAAAGGGGTATTTGCATCTACATCCTTAGGTGCTGGTGAGCAGTGGAGATGGCAGACACACTTAGCCAATATACCACTATATTATGAGTTCAATGATAATTCAGCTTTTGATAATAGTGTTTTAGCAGGGCTTGCTGCCGATGAAATTGGATTTACTTATGGTAATAATTTTAGAAATATTTTTGATCTTTATGTAAATAACTCTGCTTCACAGAAGGGCCTTCTTGGAAGCAAATCTGTTAATGATTCCATGGCGGAGTTCGCACTTGGACAGGTAGCTATGGTTCAAAATGGTAACTGGGCATGGTCTCAGATTAACGGAGTTGATGGTAACATTGTAGCAGCTGAAGATATTAAATTCTTACCTATCTACACTGGAGTAGCTGGTGAAGAGAAGCAAGGCTTATGTGTTGGTACAGAGAACTACTTTGCAGTCAATAGCAAGGTGTCTCCAGCAAAACAACAGGCATCTATCGATTTCATAGAGTGGTTATTTAGTAGTGCAAAGGGTAAAGATTATGTTACAAATCAACTAGGATTTATCGCTCCATTTACTACATTTGAAGACAATGAAAAACCTGCAGATCCATTAGCTAGAGAAGTTTTAGCTTGGATGGAGAAGGATGTTGAGTCTGTAGCATGGACTTTCGCTGCATTCCCTAGTGAAGAATTTAAGAACTACTTTGGTGATGCTTTACTAGAGTATGTACAAGGTGGAATGGCTTGGGATGATGTAGCTACAATAGTTAAAGATTCTTGGAAGTCTGAAAAGGCCAAATAACTCCTTTTTATATTTATATACTGAACATGAATTCATGACAAGCATGACTATGCGGCTTGTCATGAATTTGTATGAAGCAAGACATTAGTTTCATAAGGAAATTGGATTAGCAATTCACCTTATAAAGGAGAAAACAATATGCTTAAACATAATAAAAAATATTTTCCTGTTTTTGTGCTTCCTACTCTGATGGCATTTGCTATTGCATTTTTTATTCCATTCATACTAGGTATCTTTTTATCCTTTACTGAATTTACAACAGTTATAGATGCCCAGTGGGTCGGAGTAAGAAATTATGTTGAAGCATTTTCAAGTAAGGAATTCACTAATGCCCTATGGTTTACAGTGAAATTTGCAGTGGTATCTGTGATTACTGTTAATGTGTTTGCCTTTCTACTTGCACTGCTATTAACAAGGAAGATTAAAGGAACGAATCTTTTCCGTACAGTTTTTTTTATGCCTAACTTAATCGGTGGCATAGTGCTGGGATACATATGGCAATTAATACTTAACGGTATTCTATTTAAATTTGGAGTGACCTTAACCTTCAAGCCTGAATATGGTTTCTGGGGTCTGGTGATTCTGATGAACTGGCAAATGATCGGTTATATGATGGTTATTTATATAGCCGGAATTCAAAACATTCCTAAGGATGTTATGGAAGCAGCTAGAATTGATGGGGCAGGTAAGCTAGAGATACTAAAAAAGATTACAATCCCACTGGTGATGCCTTCAGTAACAATATGTTTGTTCTTGACTATGTCAAATTCCTTCAAACTATTTGATTCAAACCTTGCATTAACAGCAGGAGCACCATCAAGAAAAACTACAATGCTGGCCTTAGACATATATAATACCTTCTATGGATCTGTAGGAAGTGAAGGGGTAGGGCAGGCAAAGGCTGTGATATTTACACTAATTGTGGCTTTAGTGGCAATAATACAGCTTAGATTAACAAGAAAGAGGGAGGTAGAGAGTTAATGGAAGGTAATTTTGGTAAAAGAAAAAGTATTACAAGAGTGATACCCTTTATATTTTTGATTATACTATCAATACTATTTCTATCCCCAATCTTTATTGTATTATTAAATTCTTTTAAAGGAAAATTCTATATTAGTGAAACTCCCTTTAAACTGCCTAACAGTGAAACCTTTGTAGGGATTGACAACTATGTCAGTGGCTTAGAGAAAACCAAGTTCATACAATCGGCTGGATGGTCTCTTTTTATCACCCTGGGGTCTGTAATAACTATTCTGTTATTTACATCAATGACTGCATGGTTTATTACAAGGGTAAAGAATAGATTTAATAGCATGCTTTATTACATATTTACCTTATCTATGATTGTTCCATTTCAAATGGTTATGTTTACAATGACAAAAGTAGCCAACCTACTTCACTTAGATAATCCAGTAGGCATAATTCTTATTTATCTTGGATTTGGAACAGGATTGTCTGTCTTTATGTTTAGTGGCTTTGTAAAATCAATCCCTTTGGAATTAGAAGAAGCATCCATGATTGACGGATGTGGTCCCTTAAGGACTTTTTTCCTTGTGGTTATGCCCGTATTAAAACCAATTACGGTTACGGTGGCAATTCTCAACACCATGTGGATATGGAATGACTATCTGTTACCTTATCTATTGATAGGTATGGATTATAAAACAATTCCGATTGCTATACAGTATTTAAAAGGTGGCTATGGTTCAATTGATATGGGAGCTATGATGGCAATGTTGGTTCTAGCTGTCATACCTATAGTAATCTTCTACGTGACCTGTCAGAAATATATTATTGAAGGTGTAGTAGCTGGTGCTGTGAAAGGTTAATATCAAATAAGACATGAAGGATGTGACAAATATGCGTGGAAGTGGAATACTATTACCGATTGCAAGCCTTCCATCTAAATATGGGATTGGAGCATTTTCAGAAAGTGCATATAAATTTATTGATCAATTGAAAACCGCTGGTCAGAAGTACTGGCAGATATTACCGATTGGGCCTACGGGATATGGGGATTCCCCTTATCAGTCCTTTTCTACTTTCGCTGGTAATCCATATTTTATTGACTTGGATAGATTGATTGAAGAAGGTTTGTTAACACAAGATGAATGTGACGAGATGGATTATGGTAATAACTTAAGATACATTGATTACGAAAAAATATATTTTTCTAGGTTTCCGATACTGAAAAAGGCTTATAGCCGCAGTAATTGCATGGCTGATCCAGGATATATTGCTTTCCAAAAAGAAAACGAAGATTGGCTTGAAGACTATTCTCTCTATATGGCAATTAAAGATTCATATGGGGGATTAAGTTGGGTTAATTGGGAAGCAAAATTAAGATATCGTGATAAGGCTACCCTTGAGCTTTATCGAGAAAAACTAGAGAATGATGTTGGATTTTATAAGTTCATACAATATGAGTTTAATAAGCAATGGGCTGATATTAAAAGCTACGCCAATAATAATGGTATTAAAATTATTGGAGATATCCCTATCTATGTTGCTTTTGATAGTGCTGACACTTGGTCTCACCCTGAATTATTCCAAATAGATGATGAACTTAATCCAATTGCAGTTGCCGGATGTCCTCCTGATAGCTTTGCTGAAGATGGCCAACTGTGGGGGAATCCCCTTTATAACTGGGATGTCCATAAGAAAAGCGATTATGCTTGGTGGATTAAGCGTATTGATATGAGTTTTAGATGGTACGATATATTGAGAGTGGATCATTTTAAAGGATTTGATGAGTATTATTCTATACCTTATGGTGAAACTACCGCTAGAAATGGTAAGTGGATGAAGGGTCCAGGGATAGAGTTCTTCCGAGAGATTGAGAAACAGCTAGGAAAGCAAGACATTATAGCTGAAGACCTGGGATATATAACTGAAAGTGTCCGTGAGTTATTAAAGGAGACTGGTTTTCCTGGCATGAAGGTTCTGGAATTTGCCTTTGATTCTCGAGAGGAAAGCGACTATCTTCCCCATAATTATAACAACAACTCTGTGGTATATACTGGAACCCATGATAATGAAACACTTAAAGGCTGGTTTGAGACGATCCCACCTGAGGATAAAGAGTATGTCCTTCGTTATATTAATCGAGATAGGGCGTCAGCAGATGCTCTTGTATGGGATATGATTTGCCTGGCTCAACAGAGCGTAGCTGATTTATGTATAATTCCAGTACAAGATTATCTTGGTCTAGGTAATGAGGCGAGAATTAATACACCATCAACTGTTGGTTTGAACTGGAAGTGGAGATTGCTAGAAGAAGATATAACTGAAGATTTGCTGTTGAGAATACAATCAATTACTAAAACCTATGGACGTATATAGAGTATTATTGCCATTTTATAAACAAATTGCTATAATAGGGTAGGTTTAGTAAAGATAGTTGTATTATAAATACAGTAATAAGTAAAGGACTATGATAAATGGAAGCGACTACGATAAAAGATATTGCTAGAATCTGTGGAGTGGGTGTTAGTACAGTTTCCCGAGCTATTAACGATCATCCCGATATTAGCAATGAAACAAAAGCTCTTATCATGAAGGCTATTAAGGAACACAACTACATTCCTAATAATAGTGCTAGAAACCTTAAAAGGCTCGAATCTAACACAATAGCAGTCTTAATAAAGGGTATAACAAACTCATTTTTTAACTCAATGTTAAAGGTCTTTGAAAATGAAATACAAAAGAAAAAGTATTCCTTCTTATTGCATCGAGTAGAGGAACATGAGAATGAGCTGGATGTTGCTCTACAATTAGAGAAGGAAAAAAGGCTTAAAGGCATTGTATTTCTAGGTGGCTACTTTATCCATTCAGAGGAAAAGTTAAGACAGATGAAAGTTCCTTTTGTTTTATGTACTGGTGGTATATCGGATAAAGTTGATAAGAATAATAGTTCCTATGTTATGGTGGATGATCTTCAAGAGAGCTATCGGATGGTTGACTATCTATGTAAGTTAGGACATAAAAGGATTGCCATTATCACTGCTCCTATAGACGATGAAAGTATTGGCAAATTGAGATTACAGGGCTATAAGCAAGCATTAAAAGATAATAATATTACAATTGATGATACTTTGATACGATATATAGAGGACGACAATCTGGACACATTCTCTATGAAGTATGGCTATGAAGCGGCAAAAGAGTTATTAGAATCAGGTACTGACTTTACATCCATATTTGCAATTTCAGATAGCATGGCTGTTGGTGCATGTAAAGCAATATTTGAAAAAGGGAAAAGTATACCTGAGGATTATTCAGTTGCTGGCTATGATGGTATGGATGTTACCTTTTATTATCAGCCATCTATTACAACCATAAAGCAGCCCGTATCAGAAATGGCAGAAGAAACAATACGAATTCTCTTTGATTTGATTGAGGGTAATAAACAGGGGGAAGGAAAAATATTTGACGCAGAGCTTGTTGTTGGTCAATCAACAAGGAGTATAGCTAAGTTATAATAATGATAATATGTGAAAAATTCAAGACGACATAGATGTGTCGTCTTTCTATTTACCTATTCTGGATAGTTTGTCAATATAACCAAGAATTTCAACAATAAGAAGCACAAAAAAGGTTGCTTATAGTGAAAATAAGTTATATTATGATAGAAAAGGAAAAAAATTCTATAACTATAGTTAGACAGACCTGTAACATGCAGATAATCTACAATTAATACAATAGCAAAAGGAGATAAAGATGCAAAAGACAAATGGGGAAATTGGGAAATCGAAATTTCCAAAGCAAAATTCATCAAAACAAAAGCGTCCAAAATTTAATTTTACTAAGTTAGAAAAATATAAAGGGCAGAATAATGGAAAAGGCCTGAATAAGACTATAGGGAGAAAAAGTATTAAGGTTAGGCTGATTTTCTACGTGTCTATGCTAGTGATCCTATCCTCTACAGTATTAGGCTTTTTGGCCTTAGATATTGCAAGGGAAACTGTTATCAAAGAGGCAAAGAAAACTCTTGCCACATTGGCTAATTCATCAGCTGACATTGCTGAGAAAACACTTGAAAACCAACGAAGCTCTGTCGAGATGTTTACTAAGATAAAAGAGATTAACAGCATGGTCTGGGCTGATCAAAAATTCATTCTAAAAGATGTTGTTATGGAAAAGGGTTTTACTGAATTAGGGGTTTTGTATCCCGATGGTAAACTTTATTATACCAGTGGTAGAACTATAGATATACATCCTGAAGATCCTATTATGGAGATATTTGAGGGAAGTCCATTCGTTATAACAAATACTGTTAATCAAGATGTAGGTACACAGACCCTGATGCAGGCAGTGCCAATCAATAAGTATAATGAAATTGTAGGAGCCATCGTTTCTGAAAGTCAAGGCGACATACTAAGTACAATGGCTAAAGGTGCAGGATATGGTGAGCAAGGCTATGGTTATATTATAGATGGTACAGGAACAGTGATAGGCCATCCTAATTATGATTACGTTCTTAATAAGTTCTCACCTATAAAAGAAGCTATTAGTGATAAAAACATGGAATCATTATCCCATCTTATTGAAGCTATGATAGATAGTAAGGAAGGTGTTAGGGATTATACATATGAGGGCAATAATTTATATGCTGGATTTGCTCCTATAGAAGGTACTGATTGGACATTTGTTACTGTTGCAACTGAAAATGAATTATTGGAGTCTGAAGTTAAATTAATTTCTAATATAGTATTTGCATCGGCTCTTGTTATATTAATTATAATTGTGATAACATTCTTCTTTGGAAATTCATTTACGAAACCAATTATTCTAACCGCTAAAAGTGCTGAGAAGATAGCCTCTCTTGATATTAGTGAGAATATAGATAAGAAATACTTATCTCTTAATAATGAGATAGGTATTATGGCTAAGGCGAATCAAAGCATTATTGATAATTTAAGAAATATCATCGGAGAGATTAATAATTCTTCAGAGCAACTGGCTGCTTCCTCAGAAGAGCTTACAGCCATATCCGGTCAGACAGCTGATGCTGCCCAAGAAGTATCTAAGACTATTCAAGATATTGCTCATGGAGCATCGGATCAAGCTAGGCTTACTGAAGGAGGTTCACATAAGGCTGCTACCCTGGGAGANAATATAACTAAGGTAAAGGAATACATAAGCAGTGTTAATGAATCATCAGATAAGGTTAGTGATGTTGTAGACACAGGTCTAGTTGAGATAAACTCTCTATATGAAATTACCAATGAAAGTACAAGTGCCATAGAGGAAATAGCTAGAGTTATTGCCGATACCAGTTTGAGTTCTAATAAGATTGGTGAAGCAAGTAATGTTATTGAGACAATTTCCGCTCAGACTAATCTACTTTCTCTTAATGCTTCCATTGAAGCTGCTAGAGCAGGGGAGGCAGGTAGAGGCTTTGCTATAGTTGCAGGTGAGATTGGAAAGCTAGCTGAACAGTCCAAGAGCTCTGCTAACACTATTAATGAAATTGTAAAGGAGCTACAAGACAATATTGCTATAGCAGTTAAGTCTATGGAGAGAGTAACTAATATTTCTAAGGAACAAGCAGAAAGCGTTATTAATAGTAAAGATAAGTATCAACTAATCGCAGATGCGATGCGACTAACAAGTAAGGCAGTGGATCAGCTGGAGGCATCTGGTGATATTATGGATAATATGAAGGAAGAAATCATGGATGTCCTACAGAATCTATCAGCTATAGCTGAAGAAAATGCTGCATCTACACAGGAGGCTTCCGCAACAGCTCAGGAAGAGACAGCAGCTGTTGAAGAGATTGCTAATGCAAGTGAAGGTTTATCAGAATTGGCTAGGGGCTTGCAAATATTAGTTGCTAAGTTCAAGGTATAAAGGCATATAATATTAGTATATATATTAGGGATTGAAGGTTAAGGCTTTCAATCCCTTTAATAATTAGTAGAAATATGGACCTAATTAAGTTATAATCAAAGAATGAAAACTATAAGGAAAGACCTATGTAATGAACTTGTCAAGGAAGCAGGAGGCAAAGAATGAAAATATTAATAGCATCAGATATACATGGCTCAGCCTATTATTGTGAGAAACTTATTAAGGCATATAGATGTGAAAAAGCAGATAGATTACTGATTTTAGGAGATATCCTATATCATGGTCCTAGAAATGATCTACCTAGGGATTATGACCCTAAAAAGGTTATAGCCCTTCTTAATGAGATGTCAGATGAGATTTTATGTGTTAGAGGTAATTGCGATACAGAAGTAGATGGGATGGTTCTGGAATTTCCGATTATGGCGGAATATTGTATTCTCTATCTTGATGGACATATGATTTTTTGTACCCATGGTCATAAGTATGGAGAAACCAATCCTCCTCCTCTAAAGCGAGGGGATATATTGCTTAATGGTCATACCCATGTTCCAAAATATAAGAAATATGATAAGTACACTTATATGAATCCTGGTTCTGTATCTATACCAAAGGAGAACAGTGTCAATGGATATATGATTCTTNAGGATAATACATTTACCTGGAAGGACCTTGATGGACAAAAGTATATGGAATATCGGGTGTGAGAATATTAAGGAAAGGCAAGATGAGATATGATAACAGACCTGACAGAAGGTAATATTAGCAAAAAGCTGTGGGCGTTTTCAATTCCTATGCTAATAAGTGTTATATTTCAACAGCTCTATAATATAGCTGACAGTGTAATTGCCGGCAAGTTTATCGGTGAGGATGCTCTTGCGGCAGTAGGGGCTTCCTATCCAATTACTATGATATTTATGGCTGTTGCCATCGGCTGCAATATAGGGTGCTCGGTTGTGGTGTCCCAACTATTTGGCGGCAGGAAGAACAAGGAAATGAAGACCGCTATTACAACTACATTCATTACGGTTGGAGTTTTAAGTGTAGTTCTTACAGTGGTGGGATTATTACTAAGTAATAAGCTTATGAGAATTATTAATACTCCTGACAATATATTTAAGGATGCATCCATCTATATTAATATATATATGGGAGGCCTCATATTTCTATTTTTATATAACATATGTACAGGAATATTTAATGCTTTGGGGGATTCAAAAACTCCTCTATATTTTCTTATAGGGTCCTCCTTAGGTAACATATTTTTAGATTGGTTTTTTGTTGTAGTATTTGGCATGGGAATAGACGGAGTTGCTTGGGCTACTTTTATATGCCAGGGAATAGCAGGAATCCTATCTTTGATAACCCTGATTAGACGCTTAAAAACAGTAAAAACAGAAGGAAAAGTGATACTTTTTTCAGGCTCTATGTTTAAAAAGATAAGTCTTATTGCCATACCAAGCATATTCCAGCAAAGCTTCATATCAGTAGGGAATATTATTATTCAGAGTCTTATTAATGGATATGGGTCTTCTATTATTGCGGGATACTCAGCTGCTTCAAAGCTGATGGTCTTTGGTACAACGTCACTTTCTACTGTAGCTAATGGGATGTCAAGCTTTACTGCCCAGAATATTGGAGCTGGTAAAACTGGAAGAGTAAGCAAGGGATTTAAAGCGGGATGTATTATGGGCTTAATAGTAGCATTGCCCTTCTTTGTTATATATTTCTTCTTTGGTGATATGGTTTTAAAGCTCTTTTTAAACTCTGATAGCAAGCTGGCATTTGATACTGGTAAGGAATTTCTAAAAATTATTGCACCATTCTTTCTAGCAATCTCCATAAAGTTTATGGGAGATGCTGTTCTACGTGGAGCAGGATCTATGGGATGGTTTATGGTGACTACATTTGCAAGTTTGTTTATACGGATTATTCTTGCTTTTGTCTTATCTAAAAGCCTGGACACCACTGGTATATGGCTGGCATGGCCTGTTGGTTGGACACTAGGGATGATATTGTCACTGATTTTTTATATAAAGGGTGTATGGAAGCGAAAGCTTGAATAAAAATAGATACATATGTACCAAACTCATATAATCTATATAGATACAGGATTAACATCCTAAATAATTGTTGGTACTGTTGGTATATAATATAAGTATGTCTATATAGACAATGTTTTAATAGGTTCATAGTACAAATAGATTGAGGTAAATAATAATGAAGATTATTGCACATAGAGGCTACAGTGGTAAGTATCCAGAAAACACAATGCTCGGGTTTAAAAAAGCGGCTGAAGCCGGTTGTGATGAAATTGAACTGGATGTTCAAATTACAAAAGATGATATTTTGGTTATTATTCATGATGAAGACATTCGGCGTACAACTGATGGACGGGGACTGGTTAAAGATTATTCATATGAGGAATTGCTACAGTTTAATGCAGGGCACTTGCAAGCAGAGGAATTTGGATTTCATCCAATTCCAACACTTGATGAGTATTTGGACTGGGTCAAGGATGTTCCTATTACCACTAACATAGAATTAAAAAATCGTAAGTATTATTATGAAAAGTTAGAGGAGAAAACAATAGCTTTGATTGAGTCCTATCAATTGGAGAATAAGGTAATACTCTCTTCTTTTAATTATGCATCCCTTGTGAAATGTAAGCAGCTAAGGCCAAAGGCCAAATATAGAATGTGGGGTTATCTCAGGACAAGCTGAGATATGGAATGGGGGATATTTTGCAAAGACCTTTGGGTTCGAAAGCTATCATCCCGATTATAAAAAACTTACAATTGGCACGGTACGTAATTGCATCGAATATGGAATTAAGGTAAATGTATGGAATGTTAATACAATAGAAGCTCTTAAGGATATATATAATATGGGATGTAATGGAGCTATTACAAATTATCCTGACTTATGCAAAAAATGGCTAGAGGATAAAATTTAATTAAATAAAAGAGGCATCATTTTGTAAGGATTAATTTTCTTCTTCCTTATATGATGCCTCTTTTTATATTGAAAGTTTTTACTTAACTAACTAAAGGCAATTAGTATTCGGTAACTATATTGACAAAATGTGATTCAAGTAATAGAATATTATTTAATTCCGAGTAAAATAATAGGTATTAAAACAGTATGATATTCACCTATAAGCAGATTAGGCCGAGAAAGACAGGAAAATTTCTAATCTGCTTATCATAAAAAATTATAGAAAGGTTAGTGTAGACAATGAATAATGAATTAATAAAAATTATAGATTTATATACCTCTACAACTGAGAATAAGGAGATACTTAGTGGCCTTAATCTGACAGTTAATAAAGGGGAGGTCCATGTTATCATGGGACCCAATGGAGCAGGAAAGTCCACTCTTATGAATGCTATTATGGGTCATCCAAGGTATGAGGTTACTGCTGGTAGGATAGAGTTTGAAGGTGAAGATATAACTGAACTTAAGACTGATGAAAGAGCAAGAAAGGGAATATTTTTATCATTTCAAACTCCAGAAGAGGTTCCTGGAATTACGGTTGAAGGAATGCTTAAAGGTGCTAGGTTCGCAGCTACAGGGGAACCTGTAAGATCAATACGCTTTCGTAAGGAAATGAAAGAGAAGCTAGATATATTACAATTCGATGAAAGTTATGCCACTAGATATCTTAATGTTGGATTCTCTGGAGGAGAAAAGAAGAAAAATGAAGTGTTTCAGATGATGATGCTTAATCCAAAGCTGGCAATCTTAGATGAGATCGATTCTGGTCTTGATGTTGATGCAATTAGGTCAGTTGCTAATGGAATTAATAATTATATGGATGAAGATAAATCCCTTCTTATCATAACCCACAGCAATAAATTACTTGACTATGTTAAGCCTGATTTTGTTCATATTCTTATGGACGGAAGAATTGTAAAAACAGGAGATGCTTCTGTTGCCAAGGAAATTATTGATAATGGTTTTATGGAATATAAAGAAGTTGTTGACCTATAGGAAGGGAGCTTAGTGCGAAGAAAGGCATGGTTATTTAATATGGACAAGAAAAAGACCTTTGTAGAGGATATTGACCGCAGTATATATGATATAAGAAATGAAGATAGATATAGCTATAAGTCAGATAAGGGTTTGACTAGAGATATTATTATAGAGATCTCCAAGCAAAAAAATGAACCTAAGTGGATGTTGGACTTTCGACTAAAGTCCCTTGAGACCTATGAGAATACAGCCCTTCCCACCTGGGGACCTAATCTGGATGATCTGGATATGGATAATATCGTAACTTATGTAAAGCCAGATACCAAGATGAAAGGAACTTGGGAGGAAATCCCCAGTGAAATTAAAGATACATTTGTCAAATTGGGAATCCCAAAGGCGGAGCATGAATATCTGGCAGGAGTTGGAGCTCAGTATGACTCTGAGGTAGTATATCATAGCATTAAGGAAGAACTGGTAAAGCAAGGTGTTATATATTCAGACATGGAGTCTGCCATAAGAGATTATGAGGATATTGTTAAGGAGTATTTTATGAAGCTGGTTCCACCTAATGACCATAAGTTTGTTGCTCTTCATGGGGCAGTTTGGTCCGGTGGCTCTTTTGTATATGTACCAGAAGGAGTTGAAGTGGATATTCCTCTCCAATCTTACTTTAGATCCAATTCACCAGGAGCAGGTCAGTTTGAACATACTTTAATTATTGTAGAAAAAGGTGCAAAGCTTCATTTTATAGAGGGTTGCTCAGCCCCTAAGTATAGTGTAACTAATCTTCATGCAGGATGTGTGGAGCTTTATGTGAAGGAGGACGCTACCCTAAGATATTCAACAATTGAAAACTGGTCTAGGAATATGATGAACCTTAATACAAAACGGGCTGTTGTTGATAAGAATGGAAGTATTGAATGGATATCTGGTTCATTTGGCTCTAAGGTTTCTATGCTCTATCCTATGAGTATATTAAAGGGTGAGGGAGCAAGATCTGAATTTACCAGCATTACATTTGCAGGGAAAGGGCAGATATTAGATACAGGAACAAAGGTTGTTCACTCAGCACCTTATACCTCATCTACTATTAATACTAAATCCATATCTAAAGGTGGAGGTCAGGCAATATATAGAGGTTCAGTTACTGTGACCCCCAATGCCCATCACAGCAAATCTACTATCTCCTGTGAATCCCTTATGATGGATGACATATCAGTATCGGATACAATTCCGGTTCTTGATATAATGAATGATGAGGTAGAGATTGGTCATGAAGCAAAGATCGGAAAGATAAGTGATGATACAATATTCTATCTCATGAGCAGGGGAATAAGTGAAGAAGAAGCTAAGGCTATGATTGTACGCGGATTTGCCGAGCCAATAGCTAAGGAGCTACCCCTAGAATATGCTGTAGAGATGAATAATCTCATTAAACTTGAGCTAGAAGGAAGTATTGGATAGGAGTGAAATAGTGTGAAGAAAAAACATCTTCACATAGAAGAAAGGTATGGATATTTATATGAATAATTATTTAAAGAATATAAATCCGACCCCAGTAAGAACCTGGAGCTGGCTAGGAGTTAATGATATAACAATTGATGATAACCTGTCCCATATTGATGCTTTAGATAATAATGTATCCTATCAGGTTTTTCATGATAACGATATCAATGTAAAGCTTGAGAGTATGTCAGATGACTATAATGCTCTAGAAGTTTTGAAGAATATAGAGTTTAGAGGTATTAGTGAGGAAGTCAATAATCAGCTTCTAAAGAGTTATAATAGTGGGTTTTATGCAGAAACTGAAGAAAACAAGAGGATAAAGGACCTCATAAGAATTGACTATATTCTTGATAGAGAACAGCCTGTAATTGTAGATAATAATGGGATATATGCTAGAGAGAATAGTGAAATCACAGTTGTTGTTAATTATATGTCTAGAGATGAGTTTAAAGGGACCCATAACGGCTTATTCAGAGTCTATGGGGAGAAGGGTGCTAAGATTAACCTAGTAATATTACAAAATCTTTCTGAAAAATCTACCCACCTTAATACCTGTGTGGCCAATCTTGAGGATAAGGCCACAATAAATTACATCATTGTGGAATTAGGAGCTAAAAACTCTGTAACCAACCTTGTCACTAACCTACAAGGGGATGAAAGCTCTGCAGCCGTCCATACAGTTTATATGGGTGATAAGGAAAAGGTTATTGATATTAACTATATAGTGAATCATTTTGGAAGAGAGACTAAGAGTAATATTGAGGTTAAGGGTGTTCTTCAGGATAAATGCAAGAAGACATTTAAGGGGACTATTGATTTTAAAAAAGGTTCTGCTAAATCTGTAGGTAAGGAAGATGAATATACAGTATTACTTAGTGATGAGATAAGAAATAGATCAGTTCCCATGCTTTTATGTAGGGAAGATGATGTGTCTGGAGAACATGCAGCAAGTGCAGGAAAGATTGATGAGGATAAATTATTCTATCTAATGACTAGAGGGTTTTCTAAGGCTGAAGCAAAGAAGTTGATTGTTGAAGCTGCCATTAATCCTATAATTGATTTAATTCCAGATGAAGTATCTAGAAATCTTATATATGAAGGGGTTAGGAGGAGATTAGAAGATGAGCAATAGTATCATAGGAGATTTCCCTGCCTTAAGCCAAAAGATTAATGATAAAAGACTTGTTTACTTGGATAGTGCAGCTACTACACAAAAGCCATATTCGGTTATAGGTGCAGTTGATGACTATTATAAATATAATAATGCTAATGCTCACCGAGGTGCCTATAGCCTTGCTATGAAGGCGACTAAGGCTTATGAGGATGGAAGAACAGTAGTTAAGAACTTTATAGGAGCCCGTAGTGAGAATGAGATCATATTCACAAAAAGCGCAACGGAAGGGTTTAATATAATTGCATATAGCTATGGGATGAAGTATATCAATGAAGGTGATGAGATAGTATTATCAATTGCTGAGCATCACTCTAATCTTATCCCATGGCAGCAGTTGGCTAGATTAAAAAATGCTAGTCTTAAATATATGTACCTTAATGAGGATGGCATTATATCAGATGAGGAGATAGAACATAAGATAACAAGTAAGACTAAGCTTGTGTCTGTAACCCAGGTATCTAATGCCCTAGGGACTGTTCAACCAGTAGAGAAGATAATCAAGAGGGCCCATGAAGTAGGAGCTGTTGTTGTAGTTGATGGAGCTCAAAGTGTGCCTCATCAGAGGGTTAATGTCTCACATTTGGATGCGGATTTCCTAGTATTTTCAGGACATAAGATGCTAGGGCCTATGGGAATTGGTGTCCTATACGGGAAAGAAGAGCTTCTTAATGATATGCCACCATTTCTATATGGTGGAGATATGATTGAATATGTTACTGAGCAGGAGAGCACATTTGCTCAGTTACCTTATAAATTCGAAGGAGGGACTCAGAATATTGGAGGGGCAGTTGGACTGGCGGCAGCCATAGAATATCTTGAGAACTTTGGCTTAGATAGGATTGTATCAATAGAAAAAGATCTTATAGGCTATGCAATAGATAAATTATCACANGTACCCCATGTAATACTCTATGGTAGCCGTAACATAGATTATAAAAGTGGAGTATTATCCTTTAATGTTGAGNANGTTCATCCCCATGATGTTGCCACAATACTGGATTCCTATGGGGTGGCTATAAGGGCGGGACATCATTGCGCCCAGCCTTTGATGAAATATATGAATGTCAATGCAACCTGTAGAGCAAGTGTTTATCTATATAATAATAAAGAGGATATTGATATTCTCGCCGAAGCTTTAGGAAATACAAGGAGGTGGCTAGGTTTTGGATCTTAATAGCTTGTATTCGGAAATAATCAATGAGCATAATCTGTCCAATCATAACAAACACCACATAGATGGGGCAGATGTGGTGGAGAGGGGACATAATCCTAGCTGTGGGGATGAGATTAGCCTTGAGTTAAGAATTAAAGATGGTAAAATCGATGATGCTGGCT
>JGI24709J26583_10000534_pt1 | contig 32543 bp, 26 predicted proteins | sample BioPla2DNA1_FD_26583 | JGI IMG/M metagenome (IMG submission 26583) | reverse complement strand
AAAAACCAATTAATTTACAAGAAAGAGTTTTGCCGGCTTTCCTGCTCAATAAAAAAATCTGCGGTATTATCCGCAGATTGATTTTCCTATATCCCTTCTCATGTACTTGTTTTTAAAATGTATCTTTTCAGTAGCTTCGTATGCCTTGGCTCTGGCATCCACCAAATTGCTTCCAATGGCTGTAACACCGAGCACTCTGCCCCCATTAGTCAGTATATGACCGTTTTNTTTCTTGGTCGCGGCATGGAAAATATAATAATTACTGCTGTCTGAAAAGCTATCCAGTCCCTGTATCTCAAACCCCTTTTCATAATGCTCCGGGTATCCATCGGAAGCAAGAATCACACATACGGCCGCATTATCATCAAATGACAGCTCTATCTGATTCAATCTTCCGTCAATACAGGCTTCAATAACTTCTACCAAATCGTTATTAAGTCTGGGAAGAACCACCTGTGCCTCAGGATCACCAAAGCGGGCATTGTATTCGAGAACCTTCGNACCGTCCTTGGTAAGTATCAGTCCAACAAATAGGATTCCTACAAAATCCCTTCCCTCAGCCTTCATGGCATCCATGGTGGATTGATATATGTGCTTTTTGCAGAAATCATCTATCTCTTCTGTATAGAAGGGACTCGGTGAGAATGTACCCATACCCCCTGTATTTAATCCCTGGTCATTATCCTTGGCTCTTTTATGGTCCTGAGCACTTGTCATGGGTAAAATGTGTGTCCCGTCACAAAAAGCAAGTACAGATACCTCCGGTCCTGATATATATTCTTCAATCACCAGCCTGCTTCCAGATTTGCCAAACTGCTTTTCTATCATAATTGCCTTAACGGCTTTGACCGCTTCATTATAATTCGAACAGATAAGAACACCCTTTCCTAAGGCAAGGCCGTCTGCCTTAACTACAATAGGATAATCGGCGGTCCTAAGATATTCAATTGCATCGTCAGCCGAATCAAAGACTTCATAAGCGGCAGTTGGGATATTGTATTTTTTCATGAGGTTTTTGGAAAACACCTTAGAGCTTTCAATTATGGCCGCCTCTTTCCTGGGTCCAAAAATACGAAGTCCCCTCTTCTCAAAGACATCTACTATACCGGCAGCCAACGGATCATCAGGTCCCACAATAGTGAGATCAATCTTATTCGATAATGCGAACTCTGCAAGCTCCTCATGAGCCATAACGGATATATCAACACACTCTGCACACTCACTGATACCTGCATTACCCGGTGCACAATAGAGTTTCTTCACCTTAGGACTTTGTGAAANCTTCCATGCAATGGCATGTTCTCTACCGCCTCCACCTATGATTAAAACCCTCATTCTGTTACCTCCACGCGATTATAATGACTTTATTCATCTATAATTACCCTATTATCTATAACCCTGACACGATTTTCTGATATAAGCCTTATTGCTTCGGGTAATATAATCCATTCTGCCTGCTCCATTACCCTTTTTTGAAGAGTCTCAGGAGTGTCTCCCTGAAGCACATGAACTTCCTTCTGCAAGATTATCGGGCCTGTATCAGTCCCCTCGTCTACAAAATGAACAGTAGCTCCTGTTATTTTTACCCCACGCGATAATGCAGATTCGTGAACCTTAAGTCCATAGTAACCCTTGCCACAAAAGGATGGTATTAGTGACGGATGTACGTTTATTATCCTATTCTTATAATGCCTTACTATTTTTAACGGTAATATCAACAAAAAGCCCGCAAGGACTATCAGGTCAACCTGATAGTCATTAAGCAGGCTATAGAAAGCCTCTTCAAATTGTTCGGGNGTATCAAAATCCTTTTTATTTATTGTCTTTGTGGGTATATTGTGGTCACTGGCTCTTTGCAGTGCATATGCCTTCTCATTACTGCTGATAACCACTTCGATGGATACTCCGGGAAGGGCTCCCTTATCCATCTTATCAAGTAATGCCTGTAGATTGGTTCCTCCACCGGATACCAGAACAGCCAGCTTTAGCATAATGTTATCCCCCTGGTACCACCACGGACCTCACCGATAATATAGGCTTTTTCTCCNGTCTCGTTTATGNTTGCTACTGCCTTATCAGCCTGCTTGGCATCCACAACTATTGCCATACCAATTCCCATATTAAAGGTGTTATACATGACCTTATCAGTAATATCTCCATCCTTTTTTAACATTTTAAAGAGAGGAGGTACATCATAGCTGTCGATTCGTATAATACCATGCATTCCCTCAGGCAACATTCTGGGTATATTCTCATAAAAGCCCCCTCCGGTAATGTGGCTACAGGCCTTTATATTAATCTTTCCTTTTTTTAATCCCTGTAATGCCTTAACATATATTTTGGTCGGAGTAAGAAGAGCTTCTCCAAGGGTCATACCAAGCGACTCATAGTAGGTATCAAGAATTGATCTTTGCATTCTAAATACCTGACGAACCAATGAATAGCCGTTACTGTGTATGCCCGATGAAGCTATGCCGATAATAACATCCTTCTCCTGAACTTCTTTGCCGGTAATTAGATTTCTCTTATCACCAATTCCTACAGCAAATCCGGCCAAATCATATTCGTCCTCAGGATAGAATCCCGGCATTTCGGCAGTTTCACCTCCTATTAAGGCAGCGCCTGCTTCAATACATCCCTGAGCCACGCCCTTGACAATGTCCGCTATCTTTTCAGGATTATTTTTGCCACAGGCGATGTAATCCAGAAAAAATAAAGGCTCAGCTCCCGAACATGCGATGTCGTTCACACACATGGCAACACAGTCAATTCCTATCGTATCATGAGTATCCAATAAAAATGCTATCTTTAGCTTTGTACCTACACCGTCTGTCCCCGATACAAGAGTAGGTTCTTCCATAGTCATAAATCTCTTTAAAGAAAAGGCCCCGGAAAACCCTCCTATATCGGATATGACCTCCTTACGCATGGTCTTCTTAATGTGCTCTTTCATAAGGTCTACTGCCCTATAGCCCGCTTCGATATCTACTCCAGCCTGTTTATAATCCATTATAACCTCCTATAATTATGCAATATAACCATATTACTATCTGTCAACATTCTAGCATACATGGATTAATCTTTCAGCAGATAAATTCTTATCGCTTTTATTAGCAGACCTAATAAATAGCCGCCTATTTATTAGAGCAGTTTCTCGAACTGCCTTTTCCCGGTGCTTGCCAATCTCTTGCATAGCAATAAACTTAAAATAAACAATATGCCAATAAATACTAATAAGCCGGTTACTATTTTACCAATGACCATAATTAAAAAATATTGAATAATAGCCATGCCTATTCCCGTAAAAACGGATATCATGGATGCCATACTTTGCTTAACAATAACTGTTTCGTTAGTCCAAGACAGATTAGGAAAGCTTAGGTTTATAACTAATCCATACAGAGATACGAAGATGGAGAAGGAGGCAGCCAATAACACAATCAAAAGACTATCTATAAAAGATAACTGCATAGTATAGCAAATTAACAACGAGGCCAAAAGTGTCGGAGCAAGAACCGTAAGGTTAACTAAAATCTTTGATGCAAAAATCATTAATACGGATACCGGTAGGTTCTTTGCGATCCAAATCTGCTTACCCTCAATAGATATAGAAGCCATAGTCGTACAGGATGTCGCTATACAAAAAACTATAAACACAGGTATAATGTTCTTTATTGCACCGTTATAATTCAATTCTCCTATTAAGGCATTAACATCTATAAATGGTAGGGCTATGGCACCCAGTACCATGATAACCACACCAAATCCAGTATTCATCACATATACCGCAGAAGCAAAATACCTTTTAAAATCCTTCTTATATAATGCTATTAATGGCGTGGAACTCTTTAGGCTCTTTGTCCTTCTAATCCCATTGTTTTTATTATATCTCCCCGTCATTAATGTTGAGTTTATCCGTTTGAACACCTTTCCGACTACAAAAGAAAAAACCATAAAGGTAAATAAGGATATTGCCACGAATATAATCAACGATATAATGTCCCCTTTAGTAACAACATTAGAATAAAGATGTGTCAAGGGGTAGATATTATTTATCTGATTATTAATCTCCTGACTAATTTCAAGTAATTCCTGCTTAGAATCTCCCAAAAACAGAGGGAAAAACATCATTGCTATCAGAACCAAAAAAGAAAAAACCATATATACGATATTGCTGTATCTAAACCGCATGGATAGATATGTAAGAGCAGTACCTAAAAAAGCCGCAATAATTATAGGAATCAATGGAATAAAAAACAGCAGTATTATACTGAATACATAAAATTGTATTCCCGGTTGAACAAGTATTCCATAGGCTACCATCATGGGAATCATAATAATTAACACGAATACTATATTAATCGAATATAATAGTATTAGCCTGCTTGCCACTATCTGACTATTACTTACAGGCAAAGACATAACCATATCATAGTCCTTAAATCCAAATATAGTTCCTTTAACCTTATATATTGTGGTAAATAATACCATAATGCTTGTTAAAGCCATGAACAACGATGGTAACAGCTCTAAACTATTAATCGTCTTAAGACCCATTCCGGTCACATAAGCATAAAAGAATGACACAGCACTCATAAGTATAGTAAAGATTACAAATCCTGCATATATAATACGTGTCTTTTTATTTTCTTTCTTACCTAAGGGAAACATATTTCCGAGAACTGCCCATAGCTGAATACTAACTAATCGAATAATTTTTTTCATATATACCTCCATCAAAAGGCAGCATTATCGGTCTCTATCAGCTCCATAAACACATCCTCAAGGCTCGAATCTCCCTTAACCTCTTTAGTAGGTCCAAAGGCTACAAGCCTTCCATCCTTAATAATGCCAATCTTATTACAAAGCTGTTCTGCCACAAGAAGAACATGGGTAGAAAAGAATATGGCACTACCGCTACGGCAAAGTTCTTTCATTATGTTTTTTAGGGTTAGAGAAGCTTTGGGATCTAATCCCACAAAGGGTTCATCCAATACCAAAAGCTTCGGTCTATGAATTAATTCCGATATAATGGCAAGCTTTTGCTTCATACCATGAGAATATGATGAGATCGAATCTCCCAAATTATCCTTTATCTCTAATGCTGCTGCATATTTTTCTATGGCCTGCTCCCTATCAGATTTGCTTACTGCATAAATATCTCCTATAAAATTCAAATATGCAATTCCGGTCAAATGGTCATACAAATCCGGGTTATCGGGAATATATGCTGTTATCTTCTTACATTCTACCGGGTCCTTCTTGATAGAAATTCCGTCGACCAATATATCACCCTCGTCGAAATCCAGTACGCCGGCAATGGCCCTAATGGTAGTCGTCTTACCTGCCCCGTTGTGACCGATAAAACCAAAGATATCACCACTATTAATTTCAAGACTTAAATTGTCTACAGCCTTTTTACCACCCTTATAGCTCTTCGAAAAATTTACAATGCTTAGCATGAAAGCCTCCTCCTATATATCAAATGCTTCATTGAGCAGTTCAGTACCCTCCAATACAAACCTTGAGTCCTTTATTATTGGAATGATCGTTCCGTCATATAAAACAGCCGATATTTCCTCTATCTCATCGTAAGGAAGGGTTATGTCCGTGTGACAGTTGAAATATGCCTTTTTCGGGTCCGACATTCTAAGCAGTGTATGCTCATTATCCCTCGCTATAATTTCCTTGCCATCAGGATTATATACCTTTAAATCCTCCCTCATTGAATAACAGGTATCCCCGATTGCAAAGTGAGGGCCTGTCTTTTCTGCTATAAGTATCGGCAGCTTAGGTGCTATATCGTATTTCTTACCCATCATGTAAGCTGTTGTATTCGTACCAATCGCGAACTCTCCGATGGGCAGAGTATCATGATTGTAAAGCAGATTTTCCTTTATAAAGCTCTTATTCATATCGGTGTCATCAAAGTTCTTACAGGAATAATCAGTTATAAATCCATCCTCAAAAACCAGCTCCAAATCACGATAAGCCAGCTCATTGAGATATACTAAAGGTACATGAAGAACTCCTCGGGTTCCCTTAAGCTGCGGTGATGTAAACACTTCACCGACAGGGATATTAACATCCGCCACACAGTTCTCAAAATTAGTTTCCTTCGTCGTATCCTGCAGTGGATGAAGCTTCACCAGTAAATCGGTACGATTTTCTCCTTTACCCAGAATTCTGACATATTCTCCTTTGTCCAGTGTATCTATGATGCTTTGCTGAATTCTTTGATATACATCATTATCCAACGTATTTACCTTAACGGTTGCTTCAAAAATTTCCTCAAAATCCTTCCCTATCTCGTAGATGGGATAAGATATAATCGTAAATGAAGTCTCTTCAAGCTTATAGTATTTCTTTGCCAACAGCCTGTCTTCCCTATAGTAATCTGTCATCAGCTTTTGTTGACTCTTGTTTAGCTTAATTGCCTCCGGCTTGTCAATTGGCGAGAACAGCTCCTCACCAAAAACCTCTATAAGAGTAGGTCCTGCATAATTCTGAGTAAAATGCCTGACCTTCTCTAAAGCGGATACCTTTGCCTCCAGAAGCTTCTTCTGATACTGTGAATTCATGAAGATACCGATATCGAAACGATGGTCATAATCATACTGCTTATTAGGAGATGAGCCATGGTATCCGATCTTAAGATGCTGCCTTTTATATAATGTGATATAAGCCGCCCGATAAAGTATTGAATCCAAGCCGATTTTCTTGAAATTATGTATAACTTGTCTTACCACTCTCTCAAAACCGATTTGATATCTTATATTAACATTATTTTTAATACTAAGATCAAGCCTGTTGGCTTTGAATCCCCTTACAAATCCCGATGTAAAGGTATCAGCCATGGCTTCTATTCTATCATCTGACAGACTGCTTATAAACTCAGCCGTTCTTATCTCATTTTCAGATATATAATCTCCGTACTGATATAGATATGAAGGGTCATTAAAATCCGATTTCATAACAATATCCCAAGCGAAGGTATAATTAGGGTCAGCAGTCTCGACGGTCCTTTGATTAATAAGAATGTCAACATAATCATTCATAAAATCCGATATGGCTCTTCTTATGTCCTTAGGGGTAAAGCCATCCTCCCAACGGGCATAGAAATATATCTGTAGGAAAAGCTCAAGATATATTGTGTGAAGATATAACTGCTTCTCATAGGCATATACTATGGTACCTCTAAGCTCGGTATATAAAAATGACAGCAGCTTACCATACCTGTTACCCAGTCTTTCACAGGCATAGGTTGGATTAGCATAACTGTGGTTATAATTGTCACCGGTTATGTCCTCATATAGAGAACGATTTATTGATTTTAGTTCATTAAATGTTAACTTGGAATAAGAACCGTCCTTAATCATTCCTGACACGTTGTCCACAAGAATAAGGAATGATGCTACTCTCTGAAAATAATCTCTTAAGGGCACCCTTACATCCTCTTCTGACCCAATCTCCCTAATACGCTCCATGGCTAAATCATAACGTTCCTTAATCACTTCATTTTGATCTTTAAATAAATTCATATTATCCATATACTCTCCATTCTGCTTTTATGTATTATGTTTTTTTATCAATATAAACCTAAAATATAAATAATCATAAGAATAATAAGCATAGTACCATTGGTCACTATACCTATCATGGGAAATCTATAATATATATCTCTCTGCTTCAGTCCCTTATAGGAAAGGACAAATCCAAACAATCCCAATACAAATATAAAAATACCGATAATACCAATATATAAGCCTGCCTCACCACCATTTACTCCGGATATAATACAGATTGCCACAAAACCGATTACCGTTAAGATACCAATCATCGCCGACAAAATCCCAAGCCGTGTATGTCTTCTGCCGGAAAACTGTATGGTCTCTTTTTTCTTAAAAAGCCTAAGAATAAATACTCCTCCCTTCTTTCTGGCATTATTATATAAACAATCACTATTTCTTGTATTTCCTCTTAACAATTGAATGTGTAATAAGGAATGAAAAATATCCCAGAATTCCTCCCAGTGAATTCATTAAAATATCATCCACATCAAAAACTCCTACCTTTAACAGCAGTTGAGCCACTTCAATGATCAGACTAAACAGAATACATAATATAACAATTAAATAAAGCTTACGGTATGATCTGTTGAGAAGGGGCAGAAAAAAACCATAGGGCATAAAGGCTATCACATTGCCAAAAATATTGATTAAGAAACCCTCCTGTCCTATCTGCTCTCTATATTTGAAAAAGCGCTTGATTTCCTTAAACAGCTCCAAATTATAATTATGTGTAATTAAATCCCTTCCGAATTTTTCGCTGAAAAATAAAAAATATGACAGTAGCAAAATATATATATAGAAAATAACCCAGCATACCAATAGAATTCGTCTTTTATTTACTTCCTTCACTTCATTAACTCCATGTGTTTTTTATTATATTTTCCTGATTTACCATTATTATTCATCTCCGGATAAATCCTAGGTTTATTATAAGTCAAATACATACTCTAGTAAAGGAATAATGCGGGAATATTTGCAGATAATACATGAATGATGTAAATGATTCTACCGAGAAGAAAGGCCGTCTTATATGAAAAGATTTGATGATCTGTACCATGAATTACTTAAGGCAACCCTTGAGAACCGTGAAGAAGAATATATTGAAACTCTTGACCAAATTGATACCTACCAACTGGACTGTCTACTCCATCCTAAAAAACATCCCCTTGTATGGTTTACCGATGAATGTGACTGTCCGGATGAAAGCAGACATTGTGTAAAAGTATGCCCCTTTCATGCCATATATCCCGATAAAAGCGGTAAGCTGCATATAGATGAAGAGGCCTGTGCAGGCTGCTCATTCTGCATACAGGAATGCAGAGCAAAAAGGCTCACGGGAAGTAAAGATATTATACCTACATTACAGGCTATTCGTTCCCATAAGGGCTTGGTATATGCTCTTATCGCTCCTGCTTTTTTAGGTCAGTTCAGTAATGACGTCAGCCCCGGCAAGCTTAGAAGTGCATTTAAGAAAATCGGATTTGACGGAATGCTGGAGGTAGCACTTTTTGCCGATATACTTACGCTTAAGGAAGCACTGGAATTTGATAGGAACATACTGACAGAAAATGATTTTCAACTGACAAGCTGCTGTTGCCCCGTATGGATTGCCTGGATAAAAAATATATACAGTGATCTTGTACCCCATGTACCTCCTTCAGTCTCACCGATGATAGCCAGTGGCCGTGCCGTCAAGGCAATGTATCCTGATGCTTTAACGGTATTCATAGGACCATGTCTTGCTAAGAAGGCGGAGGCCAGAAATAAGGATATAGCCGATGCTGTAGATTATGTGTTAACCTTTCGGGAAGTACAGGATATCTTTGATATCATGGAAATCAATCCTGCAGACATGGAGGACAGTGAAAAAGACCATTCGTCCAGAGCAGGCAGAATATACGCGTATACGGGAGGGGTAAGCGAAGCAGTCAAGCTAACCCTGGAGCGTCTTAATCCAAACCGTAAAATAACGCTTCGAACGCAGAAGGCGGATGGTGTAAAGGCCTGCAGAGATTTAATTAATGACTTAATAGCCGGAAAGACCACAGCCAATTTCTATGAGGGAATGGGGTGCAAAGGCGGATGCGTAGGAGGTCCTAAGGCTATTATCCCCCATAAGGAGGGACGAATAAATGTTGAGGAATATGGAACGCTGGCAGCATACCCTACACCTATCGACAATCCCTATGTAATTGAACTATTAAACCGCTTGGGCTTTGAAACAATAGAGAGTCTGTTGAATGAGAGTGACATATTTACCAGGAAATCCTTAATCAGATAAAAACCCTGAATATCTGAAATTACAGATATTCAGGGTATATTTATGTTTTATGATGTTCTTTATATGCTGTAATGCTTAGTATGCTGCAACTACAGTATACTGGCTCGCCATAGGACCAACCTGATTACCGCTTAAATCCACAATCTCATTCCTTAGTATATTAATTCTTAATGCCGTATTTCTTTCAGGTGGATAGTCAAGCTTAATAATTACATTGTTGCCTTCTATGGTTACCGTATTACCTATCTCATAATTGTATTGAACATTAGTTACCTTAACCTCCATAGTTCCGGCTATATTCTCACTGAATCTGAGCACTATCTCATCTGTCTTGGTCCTATCGAATGTAACAGGAGAAATGAAGGTTGGTCTCTTATTGTCCTTCAGGTCTACTATAATTTCGAAATCTGTAATCGGAGCAAAGTTGCCGCTATAGCTCTTAACACCGTTTATTATAATAGGTCTTGGCAGCGATATATCAATTGCTCCTTCCGTAACGGTAAGTACGACCGTGGCACCGCTGTCATTGGTATTCTTTATGACCTGTGCACTAATAATCTGAACACCCGGTATTGTATAATTCCTTATGTCCTGAGCTGAGGCTACATCAAGCCTGTATTCAAATTCCAGATATATCTGGCTTAGGTTCGTCGTGGACTGTGCAGCCATATATGGTCCGGGTAGTTCAATGTCTTGCCCTACGGCGTTATTTATACTTACCGTCCTGGCTATGCCATAGTTTCTGAAGTTATCAACTACGAAATACTGGTCAAGTGTAAAGGTATAAGTACCAATGTACGGCATATTACCTAATTTCAACTTCAGTTCCTTCGGATCATTCGAAGCCAGACCGGTGTAGGTAATGCTGGTTTGCATAATCTCTTCTGAAATCGTTACTATTGAGGCAGTAAACATACCGGTATTACTATTGAGGGATACATCCTTATTGTATGTCAGAGTCAGGATATTTGTAGCAGGATCGAATTCTTGCTTAATCAGATTCGGACCTGTCTTCTCTACATCAAAGTTTACGGTTCTGCTGTTCGGTTGATAAGCAGATGTATCTTTTGGATCAACATTATATCCGTCCCATCCGGTTATGGTAACCGTCTGCCTACCGGTCTTTTGAGCATCAACCTCATTTAGGGTATAATGTACCATCTTAGGATTCTTGGAATCGACTTCACCCATCATAGTAGAACCAAATTCCAGGGAAGCATAACCGCCAAACTGAATCGAACGGTCAAAGGTTGCTGTCAGTGTGTAATAGCCTGTTCTTAATACTGTTAGCAGTTTGGCCTGTGGCTTTGGAGTATTATCCGTACGAAGGGTTATCGTAATTGTATAATTCTTCGGCATATTTCCGGCCATATCCTTGATGCCCGATAATGTTACTGCAAATATCTTATTAATATCTGTATAAGCAATATTGGACAGATTAATTGTTAAGGATTTCTTGTCATCGCTAGGTATGTAATTACTCTTGTTATTCAGGAAGCTTATTGTCGTCGGATCGGCACTTGAGGTAGATGTACCGGCAACCAATGATGCATTGGATACGTTAAATCCTGAAAAATCAATCGGTTCAGAGAACGTAATAGTCGAAATCATTCCCGAATCATCCAGAGTAACTGACCGTACCTCAGGAGCTTCATTGTCCACATAACTGATATACTTATAGTATTCCTCGATAGCCACTCCGTCTGTTGTCTTAATCTTATTTGTGAAATTAATTACATATTCCCCTTCAAATCTGTTTTCGGAGGTAATTGTAAGTGTCTTATTGTCGGCTGAAAGCTGTGCGGTCAATTTACCCGGATCGGCAGCCATAACTCCCTTGATATTCTTCCTTAGAGACAATTCAATACTGTCTAGTAAAGCATTGTTCTTTCCGATAACGGTACTCGCATCGATAGGACTGTCAAATACCGCTTTGATTTCCGTACTGCCGACTATATCTGCGGAAGCTACTGTTGCAGAGGGGCCTACAACTTCAATTATAATCGCATCGTTAACTATACTCTTAGCCGCATCGGCTGCGGTTGATTTCCTTGCTGCCGTAGCCACAAGAATAACCTTGCCGGGCTTTGTTGCCTTTACAATACCGCTTGAGGAGTTTGTAATCTCGATACACGCACTGTCTCCTCCTCCTATTGACCAATATGTCTTGTCTGAGGATCCTGCAGGTACTAAATCTCTGTTAAAATTATAGCTCTCTCCTAACTGAAGAATATGTGCACCGTTAACCTCTTTAGCATTGTTTATCTTTATTTTAGTTGCCGGGATAATAACTGTAACCTTACAATTGAGAGTCTTGGTTTTGTTAGTAGGATAAGTAATGATACATCTTATTGTTGCAGATCCTTTACCTACTGAAGTAACAAGTCCTTTACTGGAAACCCTGGCCACCTTGGTATTGGTCGAGGACCATTTATATTTACTGCCATCTACTTTATTCTTGATATCAAGCTGGTAGGTCTCACCCTCGCCAATAATTTCAACCTTAGTCTCTTTGAAGGACGGTGTTGCTGCGAATGCATCAGATTCACCCTGAAGCCATAATAAAGATGTTAATATCAGCACCATAACCATTATCAGGGTTACCTTCTTGCCTGGGTTGTTCTTCATACTAATTCCTCCTATGTATTTTCCGCATTTTCTCATCCATTATACAATATATAGTATCATAACAGTAACAATTTGTCAAAATCTTGTTATAAAGTTTAATATTTTCTTAAGAGTTATTTATTACCACTTTTCTCTGCTTTTTTGCGTTCTATAGCCTCACATTCCTTCTCCTCACCCTTTATCTCCCAATGGATCAGAAAGGCCAATGCCGCACGTAGTAATATAATTCCCCCTACCATAGCTATGTCTTGCCATTTTGTCACACCTACGGTTCTTAATATCTCTCCGCCCATTTTAAATTCAAGTCCTAATGCCATTCCTTTGGCTAATTCCAGTCTGGTATATGGGCTTTTCTTTACATAGTTATAAACTCCAACTATGCCTGCTAAAACAAGTATAACTACTCCAACAAATTCAAACATCAGAGTTCCTGCTTCGCAAGCAATGTCTAACCATACATGTAACTGCTCCATTCTTGTGTCTCCTTCTTAAAATTATTATTTTATTATTTTATTATGGTAGTAATTGACGAATCTTAGCATATCTAAGACCAATATAATAATAAAGTATTTGTCCTTAAAAGTAAAGAAACAAATATAGTCAAACATTGTATAAACTTATAATGTTATGGCTAAAAATAAAAGAGAATTTTCTAATAATATAAGTTTGTACTTTCTTTTTTTTCATATCAGAATTATAATAATAGAATAGTATATAATTATAATTAATAATTCCATAAATATTAAAAGAAAGGATAAGAAAGCATATGAAAAAATTTGGTAAATTTATTATTGGTACCCTCTCTTTAGCTACATTAGCAGCCGGTGCTTATTATGTGTATAAGAACTTTATTAAAAAAGACTACTCCGATGATTTCGACGAGTTCGAAGATGACTTCGATGATTTTGATGATTTTGAAATTGAGGAAGATGACGATTCCGATGAAGCCAGAGAATATGTCTCAATACAGATAGACACGGAAAAAGCCGATAATACCGATGAGGAAGTCGAAGATACAGAGACAGAGGAAGTGACTGCCGAGGAGGAAGATAAGGCTGAGACAAAAGAGGATACAACTGAGGATGAAAAATAGTAATAATATAGGCCGCTTCAGAAAATCCTGAAGCAGCCTATTTTTATTCTAATCTTTCTTTAATATCATTTATTAGTGATTCATGGTCAGCCGTACTGTATATGCTATGGGATGTTATGTCACCTAGGGTGTTATCCACTGTTATCGAAGCCTCTCCTATTATAATCTGACTGTCTTTATCCTCACCAATGAGTTTGATTATATATTGTGCATCATCATCGTTCATACTATTCGTAAAGAGATAGTTGTCCATTACAGAGTATATATCATCTATTTGCCCCCGATCCGTTATCGTCCTTGTCTCACCCGTTATCACGGAGGTTATTGATATGGTAATAACATCAATGGGCTCTATTACGATGATATCGCTAAATGTAAGCGAAATTACATTACTGGGAGCCTTATCCTGTCCGCCCGTTTCTTCTTCATCCATCTTTTGGTCTGCTTTCATGAGTATATCTAAAGTTTGGTCATAATCCGCAGTATCCTCTTCGATAAGAGCATCGTCAACTGCAGGTTCTGATTTCATTTCCTCAGAGACGACATCACGGACTCTTTCAGAAGTCAAATACATTTCCTTGCTTCCGCTATCATAGCTTACAGAGTTATCTGATTTGGACTCCATCTTCATTTTAGGAGCAAACAGCTTTATTGCATTAAGGCCTGCTACAAGTATAAGGGCTGCTGCCGCAACAGTAATTAAGGTGCGAATATTTCTGTAGAAAGAAATCGGCTTTTCATTCTCCTTATATCTCTTGTCTGTATCTAAATTCTCTGCCTCCTGCTGCTTAATTGCCTTCAATGTTCTATTGATTAAATCTTCAGATATACTGATTCCCTCTGCCTCCAGGGAAGCATTCAGATGTGATTTTATGTTTAAATCATCTATTTCTATTTCGTTTCTTTTCATTTGCTTATAACTCATCTGATATCCTCCCTTCCAACATTTCTTTTAGCTTCTGCCTTGCTCTTGAAAGCCTGCTCTTGGCGGTTCCTTCTGCAATATTAAGAGACTGTGCCGCTTCTGCTATCGTCATCTCCTGGAAATAAACGCATAGCACTATATCTCTATATTTTGAAGGCAGGGAAAGGACTGTTTCTTTAATCAAATGATTGGTGTCTTGCTTCTCAACTTCATCGTAATCAGAAACGCTGACAATAGCATCCTCCTGATACTCCATCATGGGAACAACTCTCCGATTATATGCGCTTTTCAAAAAATCCTTACAGGCATTAATCGTAATTCTGATTATCCATGTCTTAATACTGGAATTTCCTTCGAATGTGGAGAGCTTCTGATTCACTTTAATAAAGACTTCCTGAAATATATCCTCTGCAGTATGGATATCCTTGACATACATATATGCCGTTCTAAGCACATCATTACCATATTCCCTTATTAATGCTTCTATCTCATATGCAGGAGAATCTTCGGAATGGTCATTTTGCATATCCTTTTGCATCCAATTATCCCCCTATACTATACCTTATAATCTGTCCGTAATATTTTAGCTAGTTATAGTATACATGTACCGTCTGTCAATGTAAATGGCAATTTGGATGCGACCCAATCTTCTTTCCCTTTCTGCTTATTAGACGCTATTGCATAAGATAAGGTTCCGTATGTTAATAAATTAGTACCCATTTAACTCCTGATTACTGTATGACAGCCGGTATAGACCTGCGTATACTCCGTTTTTGGCCAGTAGCTCCTCATGGGTGCCTGATTCCTTGATACCTTCCTGAGTAAGTACAAGTATTCTCCTCGCGTTCTTAATGGTCGAAAGTCTGTGAGCAATTACAAAGGTTGTACGACCCTTTGCCAACTTCTCGAGGGACTCCTGTACTACCTTTTCGCTTTCGTTATCCAAGGAAGATGTTGCTTCATCAAATATTAGTATGGGTGGGTTTTTTAGAAAAACTCTGGCTATACTTAGTCTTTGCTTCTGTCCGCCCGAGAGCTTAACTCCACGCTGACCGATATCCGTATGATACCCATCGGCAAGCTCCATAATAAAGTCATGGGCATTTGCATTCTTTGCCGCCATTATAATTTCTTCCTCGGTAGCATCGGCCTTTCCGTATCTAATATTATCAAGCACCGTACCCGAAAACAGATATACATCCTGTTGAACTATACCTATGTTTTTACGAAGTGATTTAAGCTTAATGTCTCTTATATCGATTCCGTCCAATGTAATTTTTCCTTCAGTAACCTCATAAAATCTTGGTATCAGACTGCACATTGTAGTCTTTCCGACACCGGATGAACCCACTAAAGCAATATACTCTCCGGCATCTACCTTTAGATTAATATTCTTAAATACATTATCCGTGGTGTCGTTATATTTGAACGAAACATTCTGAAACTCAATCGTACCCTTTACATCCTCAATTTCAATGGCATCAGGCCTGTCTACAATATCCGGCTCAATCTCCAAAATTTCATAAAACCGGTTAAAACCTGACATACCATTTTGGAACTGCTCGGTAAAATTAATCAGCTTCTTTACCGGGTCAACAAGAGTATTTACATATAGTAAGAACGTCAGTAAATCTCCTACATTAATAATCTCATGTGCTATAAACAAGCCTCCACCGGCAATAACCGCTATGTTAATTAGGGCTGTAAAAAGAGTCAGTCCCGAATGAAATAACGCCATATTCCAGTAGCTGTTACGCTTACTGTCCACAAATCTGTCGTTACCCTCTCGGAATTTACCCATTTCCACCGATTCGTTGGCAAATGATTTCACAACCCTGATACCTGACAGATTATCCTCTATACCGGCATTAATATCTGCTATTCTTTCCCTGTTTCTTCTGAACGCTCTGCTCATTCTCTTTCTCATAAACATGGCAAAGAAAAACATTATCGGAATAAAGGCAAAGACTATCAGTGTCAGTGGCAGGTTGATTTGAATCAGTATAAAGAAGGCCCCGACAAATTTAATCAGGGATATTATGATGTCCTCAGGACCATGATGGCATAACTCTGTAACATCAAATAAATCATTAGTTATCCTGGTCATAAGCTGACCTGTCTTTTGGTTGTCATAAAAGCTAAAGGACAGCTTCTGATAATGCTCAAAGATATCATTACGCATATCGTATTCCATCTTTGCACCCATCATATGCCCCTTATAGGTCGTAAAGAAGGTGCTAAGATATTCTAAAGCTGCCAATCCAAGCATGGCAATTAGCAGCTTTATTATAACAGGCGCCGATTCTGAGATATCATAATTAACCAAAATATCATTAGTTATATATCTTACAATCATTGGATATACCAGTGAAATAGCAGATGCCAGTAAAGCAAAGAACATATCTGCTGTAAACAGACCAATATATGGTCTATAATAAGACAAAATCTTTTTCGTCTTCCTGCTCATTTTATATTCTCCTGTCCGATAAAACCGAAAAAAGCATTTATTGAGAAAGCCTCTTAGCAAGCTCATACATATATTGGTCAATATCCTTAGTCATGGCTAATGCTTCCTCTATATCATAATCCACAAATTGGCTGTCCTTATAGGCTACCACACGATTACTGGCTCCCGCAAGCAGTAAATCCACGGCCTTGGCACCCATAACAGAGCCATAGACACGATCCCTTGCTGTAGGAGTTCCTCCTCTTTGTGCGTGACCTATTATGGTTGCTCTGGTCTCCATTCCGGTGGTGGCTTCGATTCGTTTTGCCATACTTTCAGACTCGCCAATACCTTCGGCATTTATAATAATATAGTGCTTCTTTCCGGTTTCCCTTCTACGATTAATTCTCTTTATAATTTTTACTTCATCAAAATCATAACGCTCGGCTATAAGTATTTCCTCGGCTCCGTTTGCAATTCCGCACCATAGAGCAATATGTCCGGCATGTCTTCCCATAACCTCGATAATACTGCATCTTTCGTGGGAAGTTGATGTATCTCTTACCCTGTCTATTGTCTCCACAGCGGTATTTACAGCCGTATCAAAGCCTATTGTGTAATCTGTACAGCTTATATCCAAATCAATGGTTCCCGGGACTCCTACCGTATTGATGCCCCTCTTTGCCAGGGCTGCTGCTCCGCGAAATGACCCGTCTCCCCCAATAACAACCAAGCCGTCTATTTCATGCTTTCTGCATATCTCTGCGGCCTTGTCCTGGTACTCCGGTAATACAAACTCAGGACAGCGGGCTGTATATAATATTGTACCCCCACGCTGAATTATATCGGATACACTTTTAGACTTCATATCGAAGATGTCTTCTTCCAATAACCCCATATACCCTCTTCGGATTCCCTTGACTTTTACTCCCGCCAAGAGAGCCGTTCTTACAGCGGCACGAATTGCTGCATTCATGCCCGGTGCATCTCCACCGCTGGTTAATACTCCAATTGTTTTAACTTTACTTTCCATCTATGATGACCTCCACGTACTTAAGTTACAATGTATTCTAATCGATTTTTTGTACCGAATCAAGACACTTTTCGACTATTACAATATTATTGTCATTATATTTCTGTCTAAGCTTAGATACCAGCTCAGCACAGGCATTTATACTCCTGCTTTTAGGCAATCGCTTCATGATTTTTTCTTTTTCGCAGTATATAATAACTGAATCATTTCCGTCATATTCATCCAGTATATTATAAAGTTCCTGCTCCGATCTTTGATACTGAGTGAGGTCTTCAAATCTCACCCATACCTCCCTGGGCACGGCATCAAAGGGTATAATCTCCTGACATATAAGCTTCGCATCCTTGTCCTCTTCAATGGTTGTCCTGCCCCGAATAAATACCTTGGTATCCGTCTCCAGCATATGCTTATATTTTTCAAAATCCTTAGGAAATACTATGACCTCAATAGTACCAAACATATCCTCAAGTGATATGAATGCCATTATACTGTTGGTTCTGGTGGTTTTAATACTCTTTGATGTAATTAATCCGCCGATGATTTGCAGACTATTGTCATCCACCTTAGGCTTGCCTGTTTCCTCGTCAATAATAAAATCATACGAATACCCTGTTACATTCTTGTTTATTTTCTCAACATAATCTTCCAGAGGATGACCGCTTACGTATATGCCCAGTACTTCCTTTTCGAATGCTAATAATTCTTCTTTGCTATACTCGTCAACATCAGGAAGTCTAAGCTCGTACTCCTGTCTATCCTCTTCAGATGCAAAATCAAAAAGATTCATCTGCCCTGTCAGGTTTTTTTTCTTTTCCTCTGCTATTTGGTCCAGAATCTGTATATAGCTCATCATAAGCTGCCGTCTGTTATCATGGAGATTCGAAAATACTCCTGCCTTAATAAAGCTTTCAACAGTTCTTTTGTTAACCTCCTTACCGGAAAGTCGGCTGCCGAAATCCTTAAGGCTTTTATATGGTCCGTTAGCTTCCCTTTCAGCTACCAGGGCTTCGATTACAGGTCTGCCTACACCCTTTATGGCGGATAAAGCATATCTAATCGCTCCGTTATAAACCGTAAAGACCGCATCTCCCTCATTTATATCAGGCGGAAGGATTGTTATATCCATCTGACGACAGCTATAAATGTACTGAGCCACCTTACTTGGATTATCTATTACCGATGTCATTAATGCCGCCATGAACTCCACCGGATAGTAATACTTCAAATACGCCGTCTGATATGAAACAACCGCATAAGCAGTCGCATGGGATTTATTAAAGGCATATTTTGCAAAGTCAAGCATTTCATCAAATATATGATTTGCTATATTCTCGGGTATACCGTTTTTTACACATCCCGGAATACCTTCTTTTTCATTACCGTAGATAAAGGTCTTTCTTTCCTTTATCATTACGTCCTCTTTCTTCTTGGACATTGCCCTGCGAACCAGGTCGCTTCGTCCATAGCTGTATCCCGCAAGATCTCTTACAATCTGCATTACCTGCTCCTGATATACGATACAGCCATAGGTAGGAGCTAGAATATGCTCAAGCTGAGGACATTCATAGCTTACGGTTCCCGCTTCATTTTTTCCCTTTATATATTTTGGAATGAAATCCATCGGGCCCGGTCTGAATAATGCAATACCCGCAATAACATCCTCCAGGCAGCGGGGCTTTAATTCCTTCATAAAGCTTTTCATACCACTGCTCTCGAGCTGGAAGATACCCTCGGTTTTGGCCGACGTAATAAGATCATATACCTTAATATCACCATAGTCGATCTTATCAATATCAAGCTTTTCCCCATGATCCCTATTCTTATTGACAAGGGCAACGGCATTTTGGATTACCGTTAGAGTTCTCAGCCCCAAAAAGTCCATTTTTAACAGCCCCAGTTCTTCAAGAGTTACCATGGGAAACTGTGTCGTTATAGAATCATCAGAGGAACGTGTCAACGGTACATATTCGTCAATACTTTTGTCACTGATTACCACGCCTGCGGCATGCATGGATGTATGTCTGGGAAGGCCCTCAAGTCTTTTTGCCATATCGATAAGCCTTTTGACTTCCACATCTTCTTCATATAGCCTGCTAAGCTCCGGATTGATTTTCAAGGCCTTTTCAATGGTAATTCCTATGTCACTGGGAATCATCTTCGCTACAGTATCCACCTGTGAATAAGGTAAATCTAATGCTCTTCCCACATCTCGGATAACCGCTCTTGCAGCCATGGTACCAAAGGTAACTATCTGTACCACCTTGTCCTTACCGTACTTATCAGTTACATAATCTATAACCTCCTGCCTTCTCTCATAGCAGAAGTCAATATCAATATCCGGCATGGTTAAACGTTCCGGATTAAGGAACCTTTCAAACAGTAAATTATATTTAATAGGGTCTATATCGGTAATTTTTAAAGAGTAGGATACAATAGAACCGGCAGCGCTTCCCCGTCCCGGTCCCACAATAATATTATTATCTCTTGCATACTTAATAAAATCCCATACGATAAGAAAATAATCCACAAAGCCCATATCATTAATGGTCTTTAGTTCATACTCCAAGCGGTCCCATAACTCTTTTGTCACAACACCGTATCTTTCCTGCATTCCCTTCCGGCATAATAGCTCAAGATATTCATATGCGCTATAAGGCTCTGGCACAGGGAAAACGGGTAATTTGTATTCTCCAAAAACTATGGTAACATCACAGCGCTTTGCTATTATATATGTATTTTCTAATGCCTCCTTGGCATAGGGAAAAACATTCAGCATCTCCTCAGGAGACTTAAGGTAATATTGTCCTCCCTCATATCGCATACGGTTTTCATCGGACACCTTTTTCTGAGTCTGTATACATAGCAGTATGTCATGGGATTCCGCGTCTTCTTTATAGGTATAGTGTACATCATTGGTGGCTACGAGTTTTATCCCTGTTTCATTTGACATTCGTATTAACCCATGATTGACGGTCCTTTGTTCAGGTATTCCATGATCCTGAAGTTCTAAAAAGAAATTGTCCTCACCGAATATATCCACATAGCCTTGAGCAGCTTTCTTGGCCTCCTCATAAAATCCCTTTCTGAGAAGCCCTGCTACCTCACCGCCTAAGCATGCACTTAGGGCTATGATTCCCTCGCTATACTGCCTTAAAACTTCCTTATCTATCCGAGGTCTATAATAAAAACCTTCCAAAAAACCGATGGAAACAATCTTCATTAAATTCTGATATCCCCGATTGTTCTCGGCTAAAAGCACCAGATGATAATATCGGTCCTCCGTAGCCCCCGGTTCTCTATCAAACCTCGAGTTAGGGGCAACGTAAACCTCACAGCCTATAATAGGCTTAATATCTTCCATAATACAGGCCTTATAAAAATCAATAACGCCAAACATAACACCATGGTCTGTTATAGCAAGGCTATCCATCCCCAATTCCTTTGCACGAAGCACCAGCTCCTTGATCTTACCCGAACCGTCAAGAAGACTGTATTCTGTATGAAGATGTAAATGGGTAAAGCTCATTGTCTCCCCTCCGATTATTGATTATTACTTACCAGTTCATTGGCGGCCTCTCAGGATCAATGATTTCTTCCAAATTAAACAAATCCTGTAACCGTTCAGGAAACTGCAGCATCGCTTGTCCATCCAACGGTCTTCTTGTCATTCTAACATAATCGTCTTTAAGATGCATCCATGGCTTGGAATCGACCCCATGGAAATAATTAAATCCTGCCTCCTTAAGGAATTGATATTTATCACTGCTGTAGTGTCCCATCGTTCTTTCAATATCTACACCAAAAGGAAATATAAAAATATCCGTAGGACCTATTAAGGGCGCAACCTCCTCCAGCCAACGATTAGTATCCTTCTTTATAAATTCAAAGGATTTTTCCAGCATATTCTTATGGCCCCAACTATGGGAAGCAAACTCCCAACCGTTTTCCTTAAGTACTCTGGCAACCTCCTTGACTGTTTCCCTGTCCTGTTCATAAGTGGGTGATGTCGGATCATTAGTTCTATAACCAAGAGCACCCTCGTATCCGGTCAGAGCTATGATTCCCTTGGCTCCTTTATATGAGAAGTCAGGATGTTCTTCCACAAATTCATCCAGAATAGGTATTAAATCATATGGACCCTGTACTACACTTCCATCATCTAAAACCATTTCACAGGTAGGCTTACCGTCCTCACCTATGACTATTCTACTGGCAAATCCGTCTCCCTCCATATACTCATAATAGTTTACGTCGTCCTGTGATAATACAAAGGGCTTTTTACCGGGAGGAAGGTAAATCTCACCCTCCACAAATTTGGTTTTTCCGTTCTCATCGGTAACCTGCTTTGCTATATCGTGAACGCTTACCAGTACATAGCCGTCCTTATACATGCTCTCCATCATCTTCTTAAATTCGTAGATTGTAGTCATGTACATGTTATATCCTACAGAATCATAGTCGCCGTCAAAGGCCTTACTGTTATCTGCCACCAATGAATGAAAGAATACATGATTGAACTGCCTTACAGAGGTATATGAGCCTCCGTAAAGGACCAACGATTCTTTTTCAGCCTCAATTTCCTTAATTGCTTCCATAAGGGCAGGATAAACCTGATAACCCCCTTCATTGCCCTGATAGCTTTTTATCATTTCGATAGCACCATCATAGTCATAGCTTAGGGTAAGTTTTTTGGCCTTCTCAATCAGTTCCTCTCGTTCGGCAATTTCTTTCATAAGCCTTTCCTGTTCTCTTAGGGCTTCAAGCTCTTCAGGAGACAACTTATCATTCTGATCATCTTTATCCTTATTCTTGTCATTGTTATCTTTATTTTCATCCTGTTTATTATCAACTACTTTGCCCGGATTATTGTCGTCTCTCTTATTCTTGGATATAACATAATAAGAACCTGCTAATATAATAAGTAGTATCAATTCAATCAAAAGAATTATTGCAAGTCTTTTAGATGACCTTTTCTTCCTTCTTCCTGAGCGTTTTCTATCTGTCATGAAGCACCTCTTTCTGCTGTATACTATGTATTATTGCATTATTGTAGAATATTAACCCTAATTTAAATCATACCATGAAAATAAGGCAAATATCTTAAATATTTTTTAATTTTAGTTATAATATTTAATTTAATAAGAAAGAAGCCCCCCAAAGACAGTAATCGACTAATCTCTTTGTGTAGCTCCTTAATTGTATTACTCTTTACTATTTAAATATCTTTCGATATTGTCAATTGCCTCTTTTTCGTCCGGACCATCGGCAGTTACAAGAATCTTCTCGCCTGTTGCAAGACCCAGGCTCATCATTCCCATAATACTTTTGGCATTTACCTTTCTTTCTTCGCTTTCAACATAGATGCTACATTCATATTGACTTGCCACCTGAACTAACATAGCAACCGGCCTGGCTTCCAAGCCGTTAGGAATGTTAATTACAATTTCCTTTTTTATCATTTATGTTTCCTCCTTATGCTCCCGAAAATATTCAGCAATCATACTTAATTTTCGTAATCTATGATTAACACCGGATTTACCGATAGGTGGTAACAACATAGTTCCCAATTCCTTTAATGATGCCTCCGGGTGCTCGATCCTAAGCTTTGCAATATCTCTAAGCCCTTCTGCAATATTATTAAATCCAACATTATCTCTGATATATATAATATCCTCAATATGCTTTGATGCTGCTTCAACCGTCTTATTAATATTGGCGGCCTCGCAATTCACCTGCCTGTTAACCTGGTTACGCATCTCTTTAAGTATACGCACATTTTCGAGATTCATAAGCGAAACATGTGCTTCCATAACATTTAACAGGTCAACTATCTGTGATCCCTCTTTGATATATACCACATAATATTTCTTTCGTTGGATAATNTTAGCATCTATGGAAAAGGCACATATTATTTCCTTAAGTCTTTCCGCCTTTTCTATATCCTCTGTTACAAATTCCAGATGATACGATTTCTTTGGATTGCTCATCGAGCCTGACATTAAGAACGCACCGCGTATAAATGCTCTCTTACAGCAGGTCTTCTGAACCACCAGCATACTCGGATTTCCGATTCTGCCATTTTCCAAACCATCCATGCTCAGCTTAGTGGCTTTAAGAATATTAATTACCATATCTCTGTTCTTTACAATAAGAGTATATGTCAGATTATCTTTGCCGCTTTTATTTCTTTTAATCGAAACATCAATATTTATATTAAATGTTTTCTTTATTAATGTAAAGTACTTTCTTGCAACCGTCAAGCTTTCTGTTTGAAGCTTAATCATAATGTGTGGGTTATTCTGTATTAATTGCCCACCATATGTCAATATGGCTGACAGCTCCGCAAGCCTGCAGTGCCTTGCATTACTGATTTGCGTTGAAAGCTCTTCCTTTACATTCCTTGAAAATGACATATAACATCAACACCTTTAGTATAATTACTAATCCTTATTAATGTCTCTATGCTCCGTCTTTATTCCGTAGCCCAGTCCGGCTATTCTTTCTGCTGTCTNATTGGTAATCGTTACAGAACGATGCTTACCTCCGGTACAGCCGATACCGACTACAAGCTGGTTTTTACCCTCGTGTATGTAATGAGGAATCAGAAATTTAAGCATGTCCTCCAATTTATTCAAAAACTGCAAAGTGACATCGGAATCCATAACAAACTTTTTTACCTCCTCATCCATACCGGTCTTGTGCTTTAGTTCGGACACATAGAATGGATTGGGTAAAAAACGAACATCAAAGACTAAATCAGAGTCCACAGGGATACCATATTTGAATCCGAAAGACAAAAGCATAACCATGAAGTTCTTAAAATTCTCTTCATCAACATATATCGTATCTATTTGTGCCTTCAGCTCACGGATAAGCAAATGACTGGTATCAATTATGACATCTGCTTTCTTACGAAGAAAATCCAGCCTTTCCCGTTCTGTTTCTATTCCCTTGTCCACTCTGCCTGTTTGGGAAAGAGGATGAAGCCTTCTTGTCTCCTTATATCTTTTAACCAATACTTCCGTTGAACAATCCAAAAACAGAATTTCATAGGGACATCCTGCGTTTTTTATGTCCTTAAGTACTACATCCAATTCATTTAAGAACTGACCGCTTCGTATGTCAAGGCCCAATGCTACCTTATTATGATTTCCCTGTATAATCAATTTAACAAATTTTTTTACCAGCTTTATCGGTAGATTGTCAACACAGAAAAATCCTGCATCCTCTAACATTTTAAGAACAGAGCTTTTCCCGGCCCCGGACATACCGGTTACAATAACGAATTTCATTTTAACCCGGCCTTTCTTTAGTCTACGTCAAAGGTTCCTAAAAACTTAATCTCAGGCTCAAGTACTACCCCATACTTATCCTTAACTATTCTTATGACCTCTTGAATAAGGGTCATGAAATCTTTGGCAGTGGCATTATCCTTATTAATTAAAAATCCACCATGCTTTTCAGATACCGCCGCTCCGCCTATCTGATAGCCCTTTAAGCCTGCGTCGCTTATCAGTTTGCCCGCAAAATATCCTTCGGGACGCTTGAATGTGCTTCCGGCACTTTTCTTATCTAAGGGCTGCTTCTCTTGCCTTAAGCAGTTCAGTTCATGAATTTTCTCCAGAATCTGCTGCCGGTTGCCCTTACTAAACCTCATAGTAGCTTCCAGTAAGCACAGATCATTATTCTGCAGAATACTGCTTCTATAACCCAGCTGAAGGTCCTCCTTATCCATAACATGGATTTCACCTTCCTGGTCTATTACGGTAGCCGAAACCAAAACCTGTTTGATTTCTCCGCCGTATGCTCCTGCATTCATGGTCACGGCCCCACCCAGAGTACCGGGAATCCCTGCACCAAATTCAAAACCTGTTAACTCATGCTTAGCGACAACACTGGAGAGCTTTGACATAAGCACCCCTGCCTGTGCATGAACGATACCGTCCTCTTCAACTCTGACTTCAGAGAAACGGTCTCCCAGCTTTACAATTAATCCACGGTAACCATGATCCGACACAAGTAAATTGCTTCCGTTTCCCATGATATAATAGGGCATATTGCTTCTCTTACATAAAATAACCACTTGTTTTATCTGATCAACAGATGATGGCAATACCATATAATCAGCTTCTCCACCGATACGCAGAGATGTATGCATAATCATAGGTTCCTTATATCTGATTTGGTCTTCCTCAAATATTTTATTTAATTCATATATGAATATCTCCTTCAAGCAATACCTCCATATGCTATCATACAATACTTATAAACCTTATTCAACTGTTAAGAGCTTAATGAATAAGTATTGTAATTTCATGTTAATATTAGTCTTGCACATCCGTAGATTCCCGCATCATTACCTAGGGAGGCTATCAGNAAGACTCTGTCCTTAAGAGCATTCATTACATAAGGAACATAGTGTTTCTTAATGTGTGAAACCAGTATATCACCGGCTTTCGAGACTCCTCCGCCTATGACGAATGCCTCTGGGTCTACAACCTGCGCCACCTGTGCAAGAGTCATTCCAAGATATCTGCAAGCCTCATCCACTACATCTAAGGCCAGCTTATCACCTTTCTTGGCACAGTCGAACACCAGCTTTGCGGTTATCTTCTCCTGATCGGATAATAACGATCCTTTAGGATTTCTTTCTAATGCCCGCATTGCCAGCCTGACAATACCGGTTGCAGAAGCATATTGCTCAAGACATCCACGCTTACCGCAGCCACAAACATCCTTCTCCTGTGGGTTTACATAAATATGTCCTATTTCTCCGGCCGCACCGCCGCTTCCTGCAACTATATTTCCATTATGAATAACTCCTCCGCCTATACCGGTTCCAAGAGTTATCATCACCATATTCATATATCCTTTTCCGCTGCCCTTCCACTGCTCGCCAAGTGCGGCAACATTGGCATCATTACCGGCCCTAACCTTAAGCCCGGTCATCGCAGACATTTCCTCTATAATATTAAAATATCCGAGTCCCAGATTGGGAAGCTCCAACACCTCACCGNTGTCTTTAACCGGTCCCGGCAAACATACTCCTATACCGATTATCTTTTCCTTGTCGATGTCCTTCTCTGTTCTCTTAAGATCAACAAAATCAGCTGCATCTCTTAGAACATCCCTACCGTTTTCGGTTCTTCTTGTGGCAGTTTCCCACTTGTCGAGTAATTCGCCTGCCGCATCAAAGAGTCCTACCTTAATTCCGGTTCCACCGATATCCACTCCAAAACAATATTGTTTCATGACTTCCTCCGCCTATATTCTATTGCAAAATTATTCTAATTTTCCGTACTCTTTCTGATTCTGTTAGTAACCCTTTTATATAATTCCTGGGCTGCGTTATATCCCATTTTCTTCTGCCTGTGATTAACGGCTGCGGATTCACAGATAATGGCCAGGTTTCTACCGGGACGGATAGGTATGGAATGACATACTACCCGATTTCCCAGGTATTCAATATACTGCTCATCCAGCCCGAATCTGTCATAATCCTTATCTCTGCTCCACTCCTCCAGCTTAATCACCAGATCAATTGCCTGAGTATTCTTTACACTCTCAACACCAAACAAAGTCTTAACATCAATTATTCCTATTCCACGAAGCTCAATAAAATGCCTGGTAATATCCGGGGATGTTCCAATAAGTGTCTCATCGCTAACCTTTTTAATCTCTACTACATCATCGGCAACGAGACGATGTCCCCTTTTAATCAGCTCCAACGCAGCCTCACTTTTACCTATTCCGCTTTCACCTGTTATAAGAATTCCTTCACCGTACACATCAACAAGGACGCCATGTATGGATATTCTGGGTGCCAGCTCCACATTCAGCCATCTTATTACCTCGGCCATGAAGGAGGACGTGGTTTTTGACGAGCGTAGTATGGGCACCTCTTTTTCAGTAGCGATCCTTATTAGTCTGTCGCTGACCTCAAGATTTCTGCAAAACACAATACATGGAACCTTGTAATCCATAAGTCTGCTCATGATTTCGATACGTTCATCCTCATCGACCTGCTGCATGTAGGCATGCTCGACGTAGCCAATGATTTGAACACGTTCGGAATCAAAATGGTCAAAGAAACCGGATAGCTGCAGAGCAGGTCTGTTCAAATCCGGCTGTGATATTTTAATTCTTTTAATATCAATATCCGGCGTGCAATTTTCCAAATTCATCTTCTCTATAAGCTGAACCAAATCAACTGTATACACCGCATTTCACCCTTTCTTTCTTCCCCTCCGTACTTTAGCAACGGGTGCTTGTCCGTCGGAGTATATATCTGCACACATTCTAACACATTTTAAGGTTTAAAGTAAATCCTTATTGGTTTTTGGTTTGCGAAAGAAATTATAAACCTCTGTTGCCGATGCTTTATTCATTGTAGGAACCTTAAGCAGCTCATCAATTTCTGCCTCCCTGATAGCCTCAATGGACTCAAAATGCTTCATCAGTGCTTTTCTTCTTGTGGGTCCGATTCCCTTAATGTCATCTAATATGGAATGTACCTGACGTTTCTTTCTTAAGCTCCTGTGGTATTCAATGGCAAAGCGGTGAGTCTCATCCTGAATTCTTGTTATCAGCTTGAACATCTCACTGCTTTTATCTATAGGAAGCTCCTTATTACGGTAATACAATCCCCTGGTACGGTGATTATCATCCTTAACCATTCCGCAGACCTCAATATCGAGCTTTAGTTCCTCCAGTACCTGCAGGGCAATATTAACCTGTCCCTTACCGCCATCCATCAATATCAAATCAGGATATTTGGTGAAGCTTCCCAGGGCTGCATCAAGCTTCTTTTCCTTTATTTCCTCCAGCTCCCGAATCCCATGCATGAATCTTCTCATCAGCATCTCATACAGTGCTCCGTAATCATCCTGCCCCTGAACAGTCTTGATTTTAAATTTTCTGTAATCTGATTTCTTAGCCTTCCCTTGCTCGAATACAACCATGGACCCTACTGTCTCGAATCCCGATGTATTGGATATATCAAAGGCTTCAATTCTTGATATATGCGGTATGTCCAAATAATCAGCCAACTCCTTAAGAGCCCCAGTCGTCCTTGCTTCCTCTCTTTTAAGCTTCTCGGCATCCTTTGTCAGTATAAGCAGGGCATTCTTCTTGGCAAGCTCTACCAGCTTTTCTTTCTTACCTCTTTTAGGCACCATAAGATAAACCCTATTGCCTCTTTTATTGGTTAACCATTGAGTCAGAACCTCCTCCTCCTCAGGCTCCGCATCCAGAAATATTTCTTTGGGAATATAGGGTGTTCCGGCATAGAACTGTTTAATGAAGCTGGTTATTACTCTGCTGTCCGTCTCATCCTCAACACCGGTCAGATAAAAATGATCTCTTCCAATAAGCTTACCGCCACGAATAAAAAAGGTCTGAACAACAGCCTCATCCTTATTCCTGGCAAAGGCAATTATGTCTCTGTCCTCTTGGTCGGTATTGGTAATCTTCTGTTTATTCATAATCTGTCTTACACTGTTTAATAAGTCTCTGTTTGTGGCAGCCTTCTCATATTCCATCCGTTCAGCCGCTTCATTCATTCTCTTCTCCAGCATTTTTACGACAGGCGAATAATCCCCATTCAGAAATTCTATAACCTGATCGATATTATTTCTGTACTCCTCCTGGGATATGAAGCCCTGACAGGGGGCATCACATTGCCCTAAATAATAATACAGGCATGGTCTTTCCTTTCCTATATCCTTGGGAAGATTTCTGTTGCAGGTTCTTATTTTATATATTTTTCTGAGAAGCTCTAAAATATCCTTTACAGCGGTGGAACTGGTATATGGACCGAAGTATTTGGACTTGTCCCTTTTCATCTCCCTGGAAAAGAGTACTCTGGGATATGCTTCATTGACTGTGATACGGATATACGGATATGTCTTATCATCCATAAGCATAGTGTTATATCTTGGTCTATGCTCCTTAATCAGATTACATTCCAGCACCAATGCCTCTACTTCCGAGTCAGTCACAATATATTCAAAATGATCAATATTCTCGACCATTTGCTTAATCTTGGGCGTATGATTTCTGCTGCTTTGGAAATATTGCTTTACTCTGTTTTTAAGAATAACAGCCTTCCCCACATATATAATAGAATCTGATTTATCTCTCATAATATATACTCCCGGTTTATCCGGCAGCAGTTTAAGCTCTTCCTGTATGTTAAACATATATATCACTCCTATTCGTCTTTATTTTATATAAGATGAACAGTATTTGCAACACTGATATTCGGTATCATTATTCGGTACCTTATTCGGTACCGAAATAAAAACGCGTAGGTATTCCATATCGATACCTACGCTTCTCATTAATCCAATATACATTATTTATTCTTGTACTTCTTTGTCTGTCTCTGAATCCTCAGTATGAGTCTCTGTCAGATCCTCACCCTTTACATCCTTATATATATTCATAAACTCTTCACCGGTAATGGTCTCTTTGGTTATAAGGTATTCGGCTATCTTATCCAATACTTCACGGTTATCGGACAGTAATTCCAATGCTCTGTCATAGCATTGTTTTAAGATTCGCATTACTTCCTTGTCTACCTCTCCCGCCGTTTCATTACTGCAGTTTTGAACAGGTCTTCCGTCAAGATATTTACTCTCTATGGATTCAAGACCCATAAGTCCGAATTTCTCAGACATTCCGTATTGGGTAACCATGGCTCTTGCAAGACCGGTAGCCTTTTCGATATCATTGGATGCTCCTGTTGTGATAGAACCGAATACCAGCTCTTCTGCAGCCCTACCTCCATAAAGAGTCGTAATACGGGTCAAAATATCATCCTTACTCATAAGGTATTTTTCTTCCTCGGGTACCTGCATAACATATCCCAGAGAACCCATTGTTCTTGGAACGATGGTAATTTTTTGTACAGGCTCCGCATGCTTCTCTAATGCCGTAACCAATGCATGGCCCACCTCATGATATGCAACAACTCTTTTTTCCTTTTTGCTTAATATTCTGTCCTTCTTTTCTTTACCAGCTATAACCACCTCTACGGATTCAAACAAGTCCTCCTGTGTCACAACCGTACGTCCTTGCTTAACTGCCAGTATGGCGGCTTCATTGATCATATTGGCAAGGTCTGAGCCTACCGCACCGCTGGTAGCCCTTCCTATCGCCTCCAGGTCAACGGAATCATGCATAAGTACATTCTTGGCATGAACCTTTAATATGTCCACTCTTCCCTTTAGATCCGGCTTATCTACGATAATTCGGCGGTCAAATCTACCGGGTCGAAGGAGTGCTTTATCCAAAACCTCGGGTCTGTTGGTTGCACCCAGAACCACCAAGCCCTTAGATGAGTCAAAACCGTCCATATTGGACAGAAGCTGGTTCAGTGTCTGTTCTCTCTCATCGTTACCTCCGCCATAATGACTGTCTCTGCTCTTACCGATGGCATCTATCTCATCGATAAATATTATACAAGGAGCGGACTGCTGCGCCTGCTTAAATAAATCCCTTACTCTAGAGGCACCTACACCTACGAACATCTCTACAAAGTCAGATCCGGTTAAGGAGAAGAAAGGAACCTTTGCCTCCCCGGCTATAGCCTTCGCAAGCAAAGTCTTTCCTGTTCCCGGAGGACCTACCAGTAAAGCCCCCTTGGGTAACTTGGCACCGATACGGGTATATTTTGCAGGGTTATGAAGAAAATCCACTATCTCCCTAAGAGATTCCTTTGCTTCCTCCTGACCTGCTACATCCTTAAATGTGACTCCCGTTGATTTTTCAACGTATATCTTGGCATTGCTTTTACCTACGCCCATAATGCCACCGCTGTTCTTTGATATTGCCTTAAACAGGAACCACATAACCACATATATCAAAACAAAAGGTAAAAACATAGATATAATACTTTCTAAAATGGAACTCCGGTTATCTATAACCTCCTGATTATATATAGTACCATATTTTTCGTAGGCNTCCTTTAATTGTGTGATAAGCTCATCATCATCTATCTTGCCTGTGTAATAGGATATATCATAGGAATAAGACTGCTCCTTGGGGACAAAGGTTATTCTGTCACTTCTTAAAATAACCTTTTCAATTTTACCCTCTTCAAGCATGGCTATAAACTCATTATAGGGTTTTTCTATATTTGTACTCTCCCTAATCTGATTCTGTATAACAGAAAACATATACCAAATAAATATTGCCGATATCAGGGTGATAATTATGGCAGTTCTATTCGGTAAATTGTTTCTGTTCTGCTTATCGTTCTTATTATCCATTATGTCCTCCATCGTTATTTTACTACATATCTATATAAAAGCTATTATATTTCCATATAATCACTACCATTATACTGATTGTATCATTATAAATCAATAAAATAGTTCTTAAAATTCTGTGACTAATCTGTGTTTGTTTCTATGTATTTATAAATCCAATTCTATAATAGAGTAGAGAAATAATTGCTAAGAATTATTTCCCTCTCATTGAACCGTACGTACGGGTCTCGTATACGGCTCTACAATTTATATTCCAACTTTTCTTAGATAATAATTTAAAGGATTGAGCAAAC